>Ga0209096_1000388_pt1 | contig 61545 bp, 44 predicted proteins | sample AD_UKC034_MetaG_FD_184407 | JGI IMG/M metagenome (GOLD analysis project Ga0209096, IMG submission 184407) | Active sludge microbial communities of municipal wastewater-treating anaerobic digesters from USA - AD_UKC034_MetaG (SPAdes) (version 2) | ecosystem: Engineered > Bioreactor > Anaerobic >...
CGGCCAACTCCGGTCCAGACCTGGCGCCCTCCAAGCCCCAAGTTCCCACCCACCCCCGCGCAACGGTCCCAAGTCCTTCAGGCCGTCCGTCATTACGTCGCCGAGTTCAATCCCGTCGCCCCCCTGTCCCTCCCTGAACTCAAAACCCACGCCGCCCGTGTCGTCGCCAGCCTGCAGTGTCCAAGCGCCTACTCGGATTTCATCAGCGTCCTGATCAACAACGAGAGCTGGCGCGAGCAGCTCGCCGCGGTCCCCTACCATCGCCGGTTGCTCCTGCTCCCCAAATGCCTCCGTGTCGAAGACCAGTGCCCGGCTTCGTTCGATGACTTCGGCCTCGTTTGCAAGCAGTGCGGACGCTGTCCTCTCCAGGAACTCATCGGCGGCGCCGAGAAACTCGGATACGCCGTCCTCGTCGCCGAAGGTTCTGCCGTCGTCATGAGCCTGCTCCAGTCGGGCCGCATCGACGCCGTCATCGGTGTCAGCTGCCTCAGCGTCCTCGAGAAGGCCTTCCCCCACATGCAGGCCGCCGCTGTCCCCGGCGCGGCCATTCCCCTGCTCCAGGGCGACTGCCACGACACCAACGTCGACCTCGACTGGGTCTGGGAGTACATTTATCTGACCGCCGATGACCAGACACGCCGCCTGGATCTCAGCCATCTTCGGCAACAGATCGAAGGGTGGTTCACCGCCCCTTCCCTCGAAAACCTCATGGGCCCTGCCGAAGACCAGACCGAACTGCTCGCCCGCGAATGGCTCATGCGCGCCGGGAAACGCTGGCGGCCGCTCCTCACCGCCGCCGTCTTCCAGGCAACCCACCCCCACGACCTCGAACTGCCCACCGACCTCAAACGCGTCGCCCTGGCCATCGAGTGCTTCCATAAAGCCTCCCTCATCCACGATGACATCGAAGACGGCGATGCGCTGCGGTACCACCAGAGCACACTCCACGCCGAACACGGCATCCCCGTGGCGCTGAACGTGGGCGACTTCCTCATCGGCGAGGGCTACCGCCTCCTGGCCAACGTCAGCTCGCCGCCCGAGATCCGCGCCGCCATGACCGCCGCCGCCGCCGCCGGCCATCGCGAGCTCTGCCGCGGACAAGGCGCCGAACTCCTCTGGACCCGCAACCCCGTGCCCCTCTCCCCACTGCAAGTCATCGAGATCTTCCGCCGCAAAACCGCGCCCGCATTCGAAGTCGCGCTCCACCTCGGCGCCCTCTACACCGGAACGCATCCCGACTGTGCCGAAGTCCTGCAATCCTACAGTCGCGCCCTGGGCATCGCCTTCCAGATCCGCGACGACCTCGAAGACCTCCACGCTGACGCCCCCGCCAACGACATCGACGGCCGCCGCCCCAGCCTTCTGCTCGCCGTCGCCTTCGAACGCGCCCTGGGCGAGGATCGCGAGTTCCTTGAACAACTCTGGCGCCGGCAAAGCCCCCCGTCCGCCGCAAAGGTCGAAAGTCTCTGCCGTAAACTTGAGGCCGACCTCCGCTGCCGACAATTCCTCGAAAGCTACAAGGACCAAGCCCTACGCTCGCTCGTCGCCCTCGAAAACCCCAGCCTCAAGGGACTTCTCCGGCGGGTCGCCAGCCGCATCTTCGATGATCTCCACATCCAAGGCTGGTGCCGGGAGCAGCAACAGGCTCAGCGCGCCCAACCCGTGCCCGCCCCGGATCCCCTCCCTCCGCCAGCCAACCCGCCCACGGCTTGAGCCTCCGCCTCCAGATGATCGAGGTCGCCCGCCGCGCAACCCGGCACCTCGCCGACGCGACCCCCCGCGTCCGCGAACGCCTGCTCCAACCGATTGCCACGCAAGGCTCCGCCCCCGACCGCAACGGCCACCCCGACCTGTACTACACGCTGTTCGCCCTCGCCAGCCTCGACGCGCTCGATGCGCCCTGGCCCCGGGACGCCGTCCGCGCCTTCCTGCTCGGCTTCGAACAGGGATCTCACCTGGACTTCATTCACGTGGGCGCCCTCGCCCGCTGCTGGGCCCTCGTGGGCAAGGATACCATGCCGCCCAGCCTTGCCCCGGCGCTTCTCGACCGGATCGAGAGCTTCCGTAAACCCGACGGCGGCTACGACGGCGACCCGACCCTCAACCACGGCACCGCCTACGGCGCCTTCGTGGCCCTCGGCGCCTGCCAGGACCTGGACCATTCCCCGCCCCGACTGCTCGATCTCGGCCGGTCTCTCCACTCCCTCCGCTCCCGCGATGGCGCCTGGAACAATTTCCCCAATGCCCCCGCCGGGGCCACCAACGCCACCGCCGGCGCCGTCGTGCTCCTCCAACATATCGGCCTTCACCCTGGACCCGGCATCGGCGACTGGCTCCTCGCTCAGGCCCATCCCCAGGGCGGCTTCCTCCCAGTCCCCGGCGCTCCCATCCCCGATCTCCTCTCCACCGCCACCGCCCTTCACGCCCTAGCCGCCCTCGGCCGCCGCTTGCCCAACCGCCTGCACGAACCGTGCCTCGACTTCCTCGATTCCCTCTGGTCCGGTGAAGGCGGCTTCCATGGGCACTGGGCGGATGATCACCTCGACGCGGAATACACGTTTTACGGCCTGCTCGCCCTGGGCCATTTGACCGCATGACTGCCGGTCTCCTGCAGCGCGTCGAGAGGGTTCACGCGAGCCTCGCCGGCACCTTGCTCGCAGAACTCGACGCCCATGGCCACTGGACCGGCGCGCTGAGCTCGAGCGCGCTCTCGACGGCCACCGCCGTGACCGCTCTCTGCGCCGCTGATCCCCAGACTCATGTGACGCTGATCCATCAAGGTCTCCGGTGGCTCTCTGATCATGCCAACCCGGACGGTGGTTGGGGCGATACCCCGCGCAGTGCCAGCAACCTCAGCACCACCGCCCTCGCCTGGGCCGCCTTCGGCATCGCAGGCGCCGATGCCCTTTTCTCCCCGACCGTCTGCGCCGCAACCGGTTACCTCGAATCCCAGGCGGGATCCCTGGACCACCTCGTTCCCGCCATCGAACGACGCTATGGCAAGGATCGCACGTTCAGCGTCCCGATCACCATGGCCCTGGCGCTTAGCGGACGGCTCGGACCCAACGGCTGGCGCCGCGTACGCCCCCTGCCCTTCGAACTCGCACTCGTGCCGCAACGCCTGATGGGCGTACTCCGCCTGCCCGTCGTCAGCTACGCCCTCCCCGCCCTCATCGCCATCGGACAGGTCATTCATCATCACGCCCCCCGCCCCCACCCGCTCCGCACCCTCGCACGACAACCGGCCCTCGCACAGCTCGCACGTCTCCAGCCCGCCAATGGCGGCTTCCTCGAAGCCACTCCCTTGACCAGCTTCGTCACGATGAGCCTCGCCGGCATGGGCCTGGCCCACCATGTCGTCGCCCAACGCGGCCTGGCTTTCCTCAAGGCAGGCGTGCGCGCCGACGGCAGTTGGCCGATCGACACGAACCTGGCCACTTGGCTCACCACCCTCGCCGTCAAGGCCCTCAGCCTGCACCACAACCCCCTCACCTCTGACCAGCGCCGCATCCTCGCGTCCTGGATCCTCGGTCAACAGCATCGAATCCGCCACCCCTTCACCGGTGCCGCCCCGGGCGGTTGGGCCTGGACCGATCTGCCCGGCGGCGTTCCCGATGCCGACGACACCGCCGGCGCCCTCCTGGCACTGCCTCATCTCGCACCGATCACCCCGGAAACCGTCGGCGCCGCCACCGCCGGCGTCACGTGGCTCCTCGGCGTCCAAAACGCCGACGGCGGCATTCCCACCTTCTGCCGTGGCTGGGGAACGCTCCCTTTCGATCGCAGCACACCCGACCTCACCGCCCACGCACTTCGAGCGTGGGCGACCTGGAAACCGCGACTCGCCCCGGCACTCGGGCGGCGCATCCACCGCGCAACCCATCGCGCGATGCGATACCTGGCCTCGAGCCAGCATCGGGACGGCTCCTGGGTGCCCCTCTGGTTCGGCAACGAACAGGCTCCCCGGCAGGCCAACCCGGTCCTTGGCACCGCCCTGGTCCTGATCGCACTCAACACACTCGAAACCCTCGGTGCCCCCACCGATTCCACCTCGCGCTCCCGGGCCGCCGAGTTCCTGATCCGCGCCCAATCGACCCCAGGCCACTGGGGCGGTGACGCCGACGTTCCACCTTCGGTCGAGGAGACCGCCCTCGCCGTCGAGGCGCTGGCAGGCTTCCCACAGCACGCTGTCCGCTTCGAGCACGGCGTTGTGGCCCTGTTGGACTTGATCGAGTCCACCCCAGCCCCGCCGCCCGCCCCGATCGGCCTCTACTTCGCCCAGCTCTGGTACTACGAGAAGCTCTACCCGCTCCTGTTCGCCACGAGCGCCCTGGGGCGCGTCCTGCACTCCGCGACAACCCGCAGCCCCACTGCCCGCCAATCGACGCCCTAATCAGGGGGCGACTCTGTACCTGTCCCCCTATCCTCTCGGTCCGTCCTGGTCATCCCGGTCATCCCGTCCTCCCCCCGCCGGACAGGCAACGGACCAGGGAGCATCCCCTGTACTCAAGCCTCCGGAATCCTGTCTCGCACCCGCGGACTTTCGGGGCTGCAATTCACACTTGAAATGCTGTGGTGCTTGGGGCGAAATGCACCCTTCGAAGCGGATGCTATGACGCTTGGCGATATTCTGACACCCGAGACGATCGTCCCCGACCTCAAGGCCACCACCCGATGGGAGGTCATCGACGAATTGATCGACTGCCTTGTCCAGGCCGGACGAATCGAGGCGAAACACCGCGAGGCCATCACGGCCGTTGTCCGAAAGCGGGAACACTCGATGAGTACCGGCATCGGCTTCGGCATCGGCATCCCTCACGCGTCGACCGACCTCATCCACGACGTCGTGGGCGCCTTCGGCCGCTCGCTGAAGGGGGTTGATTTCGATGCGTTGGACAACCAGCCGGTCACGCTGGTGATGCTGTTTTTGGTCCCTCAGGGGCAATTCCAAAAGCACCTTCACACCCTCGCGGACATTGCCAAACTAATGCACCGCAAGGAATTCCGACAGGCGCTCGAAACCGCTCCGGACGCGCCTTCGATGTTCCGCACGATCAAGGATAACTCGGAAGCCAAATGACCGGAGGCCCATCCCCCGGCTGGCGAGGTGCGCTCTAGACCAAACCCAGTCCCCAGGCTCATGAGAACCTGTTGTCCCACCCTCTTTCCCACACCTCGCTATCATAGAGTCCTCGACGGAAGGAGGGGCGGCTTGGAACCAGAGGGTCCAAACCTGACCTGCTGACCACGAGTCCCATAAGTCGAGGACTCCATGCTGCACCTCCTCCTGGAAGACCGCCTGCGTCAAGCAGTCCTCACTCGCGTCCCCGACGCCGACCCGGCGTCGATCCGAATCCGCCCCTGCCCAGACCCGCGCTTCGGCGATTACCAGACCAGCGCCCTGATAGGTCTCGCCAAGAGCCGGGGCGGCAATCCCCGAACCCTCGCCCAGGAAGTCCTGGGCTCCTTGAATGTCTCCGATGTCGCGGCCCCGCCCGAACTCGCCGGAGCCGGCTTTATCAACTTCCGAGTCCGACCCGAGGCCGTTGCCCGCGTCCTCGATGAGGCCGCCCACGGCGTTCACCTGTTTTCCCGCCCGGCGGAGACGCCGGTCACGGTGGTGCTCGACTTCAGCTCGCCCAACGTGGCCAAACCCATGCACGTCGGCCATATCCGGTCCACCATCCTGGGCGATTGCCTTGCCCGGGTCCTCCGGCGCCTCGGGCATCGGGTGGTCACGGATAATCACCTGGGCGACTGGGGCACCCAATTCGGAAAGCTCCTGGTCGGCTGGAAAACCCAACTCGATTCCGCCGCCCTCGCCCGCGATCCCATCGGCGAAATGGAGCGCCTCTACAAGCTCATCAACGCCGCGTGCGACTCCGATCCCGCCACGCTCGAAGCCGCCCGGCTCGAGCTCGTCAAGCTCCAGGCCGGAGATCCCGAGAACCTCGCCCTTTGGCGCCAGATGATCGCCCTGTCCCAGAAGGAATTCGGCGCCATCTACAGCCGGCTTGCCGTTCGCTTCGATCACACCCTCGGCGAGAGCTTCTACAATCCGCAGCTCCAGAACGTTGTCCGGGAGTTGGTGGAGCGTGGCATCGCCCGCGAAAGCGACGGCGCCCTCGTCGTCTTCTTCGAGGATCACCCCGAGCTCGCGCCGCATCCTGCCATTGTTCGCAAGAAGGACGGCGCCGCCAACTACACCACCACCGACCTCGCCACGCTCGCCTACCGCATCGAGACGTGGCACCCCGGCCTGATCGTCTATGTCACCGATGGCCGGCAGCAATTGCACTTCCGCCAGGTCTTCGAGGCGTTCCGCCGATGGCACCCCGACAGCCGCGCGGTGCAACTGGCTCACGTCTGGTTCGGCTCCATTCTGGGCGAGGACGGCAAGCCCTTCAAAGCCCGGTCCGGGGATGTCGTGCGGCTCGCCGACCTGCTCGATGAGGCCGAAGAACGGGCCCTCCGCATCGTCATCGAAAAAAACCCGGACCTTGCCCAGGCCGAGCAGCGCGCCATCGCCCGCCGCGTCGGTATCGGCGCCGTCAAGTACGCCGATCTCCTGCCGAACCGTCAGACCGACTACATCTTCAGCTGGGACAAGATGCTCGCCCTCAACGGCAATACCGCCCCCTACCTGCAGTACGCCTACGCACGCATTCGCAGCATCTTCCGGAAGCTGCCCGGCACACCCGGCAGCGACTCGCCCGGCCATACTTCAGTCCCCCTCGCGCTCGCCGTGCCGGAGGAGGTCCGCCTCGGCAAGCACCTCTTGAACTTCGGCCTGGTGATCGAGACCGTGGCCGCCGAGTTTCGCCCCAACTACCTTTGCAACTACCTGTACGATCTGGCCGGGCATTTCACCGCGTTCTACGAGCACTGCCCGGTTCTCAAGGCCCCTGAACCCGAACGCTCGAGCCGTCTGACGCTTTGCGATCTGACCGCTCGCGTCCTCGAACAAGGCCTGGGACTCCTCGGCATCGAGGTCATCGACCGGATGTGATCCGAACGGTCAACGCTGCGAACAACGCCTCCCGGTCCTCACAGTGGAGCGTTTCGCCGCGGGGGGTCACCACGCCAAACCCGGCCCCGTAGGCCGGGCCGTTCGCCACACAACAATCGGTCCCGCACGCCGCAACCTGGGCCCGTGCCCGGTCAAGCGCGTCGGAACGACCGCCGTCCACTTCGTACTTCCAGCCCGCCAGAAAGGCGCGCGGGAACCAGTCGCGCAACCGCAGGATCAGCTTGGGCGTCGGCACCAGATCCACCCGCAGCGGCCCCAGGTCCGTCCGGTGCTTCCCGCTCACAACCTCCTGCCAGAGGCCGTCCGCACCGCAACGCCAAACGGCGCCGAACCGGAAATCGCTCACCGCCGCCGCGTGCAACACCGCCTGCACCTCGCGCTTCGACCATCGAAGCAACAAGGCTTCGAGATCCTCGACGGTAGCGAACGACTCGACACACGACGCGGCACAGGGTCCCGACCAAGTCGCCGGCGCCCCCCGCAGCAGAATGACGTCGTGCCCGGCGGCGGCCAAGTGGTTCGCGAGCCGGCCGCCGAGCTCGCCGGTGGAACGGTTTGTCAACTGCCGGACCGCATCCAACGGCTCCGCGGTCGGACCCGCCGTAACCAAGCATCGCATCCTGCGCCCGCCTCCAATCGGCCGCAAATCAGAATCGCACCGACTCGAGAAACCGCAGGCTCTGCGGCAACTGGATCTCGACGCTCGGCGATTCGTCCTCGATGAAGTACCATCGGGTGCCGGCTTTCCGGGCCGCTCGCAACAGCGGCGGCAGGTCGATCTGGCCCGCGCCCAGCGCGACGTCGTTCCGCACGTCAGTCCCCCCGGAGAGCGACCCCAGCGGCAACCCCCGGCGCATATCCTTGAGATGCATCAGCTCCCAACGCCGGCCGTACTGCTCGAGCAGGCGCACCGGATCCTGGGCCGGAAAAACCACCCAGAAAACGTCCATCTCGTAGCACACTCTCTTCGGATCCGTCTCCCGCATCATCAGATCGAACAACGTGCCCTCCCGGTACGGCTGAAACTCATAGCCGTGCACATGATAGAAGAACTTCACACCGTGCCGCGCCAACACTGCTCCGGCACGGTTGAACACCCCGATCGCCTGGCGGCATTCCGCCTCGTCGAAATCCCCCTCATGCGGTATCCAGGCCACCCCGGCATACTTGATCCCCAGCGCCTTCGCCTCCCGCGCCACCCGCTCCGCGTCATCGCGGAATTGTTCGTACGGGAAATGGGCGGCAATGGGCTTGAGCCGATGCCTGGCCAGCATCTTGCGAAACACGTCTGGAGCCATGCCGTACGTGCCGGCCAGCTCGACATGGCGAAACCCCAGGGCCTGGACCTTTTCGAGGGACCCCGGCACGTCCGCCTTGAACGAGTCCCGCAGACTGTACAATTGCAGCCCCACAGGCCCCTTGAAGTCCTTGCCCACCCCAACCCGGCCCCCACCCCCCATCGCCATGCCCGTTCCCAGTGCCGCCAGACAGCCGATCCAAAAACACCATGTCCATCGCATGCGGGCCTTCTACCACAACACGACCGGCTTGTGAAGCCGCGCCTTTCCGCAACCCGGATTCCCGATTCGCCTTTCCGCTCGTGAGTAATCCGGCTCAGGCATGCCCGCCCGGATGCCGAATCAGCCGCTCCCGAAGCGAAAGCCGGGGCGACGCGGCGGCCGGCTCCCCGTACCCGAGACGAAGCAGGATCTGCGGGTGGCCGCTGATCCCCGCGAGCTCCGCCAGCCGTGCGCGCAGATCGGGGACTTCGATCGGCTGGTTCAGGAATGATGCCCAGACCTCCTCCGTCCGCGCATGCAGCAGGACGCTCTGCAACGCCTGCCCTGCCTGCAGCCACGCCCTCGGCGTCTCCTCCGCCGTCCACAGGACCGCCAGCGCGGGCGAATGCATGGCGATGTCCCGATCGTGCGCCGCATGCCCCCCACCCCGGTCAAACGTCCGAATCCAGAGCGGTCCCGCAAACGAGAGCCAGTCCTTGATCCCCAGGTCGTGCGTCGTCAAGCCGTCCGCCGCCACCGCAGGCTGGGTGCGCACCCAGCGGGCCATCTCCTCCCGGAAGCGGGCGTCAGACCATTGAAGCCGGTCGGCCGCCATCACCAGCTCGGCCACGGCAGCCCGGTCCGCCTCGGCGGTGATGACAACGCAACCCACCCCCTCCCGCCCGGCGGACTGCTCGATCTCGGCAAGGACCTCCGTCGGCAGGGGCTCCGGCCGGAAGGGCTGGCGATTCGTGTGCCGTTGGGTGATCGCGTGAAAGAGCAGCACGTCATCGCCGCTCGTCTCGCCGCTCAGGCCGAGGTGAACCCGCGCCAGCAGATTCGGGTCAGCCGGATCCGGCAGCAGCTCGACCTGATACTGATGGCCGAGGTATTCCATCGCCACCCGCACATTGAACAGGGCGGCCCCGCAGCTCACCGTCAGCTCGCGGTCATAAGGATCCACCACCCGCAACGCACGCCGCCGATCGGCGACAAGCTCCGCGTCCATCGCGTTGATCCGGAACAGCCACGGCTGGCTGTTGTGCGTCGAGGGCGCCAATACCGCGTAACTCAGCAGGAACTCCAGCTGGTCGGACGTAAAACCGTCCGCGGGGAAATCGTCGGCCCGGATTTGCCACGGCTGGAGATGACGGTTCACTGAGGCCCCCTCCTTACGGCGCTGGGGGCGCCGACGGCGGATTCGCCGGCGCGTTCGTCGCCGGCACCGCTTCCCGCTTGATCTCGACGTTCAAATCGACGTTGGTCTGCGCCGCTTCGGGTTCGGGCCTGGCGATCCCTCCCTGCATCAGCTCGCCCGCCCGCTTCGGCATGGTCCCGTACAACCCTTTGCGGATCCATTCGAGCCGGCGCGAGATCGCCAGCTCCTCCTTCAACAGCTTCACCTGCTCCCGCAGGGCCACCAAGTCGTTGAACCGCCGCTCCAGCTCCGCCTTCTCCGCCTGCAACCGCTGAAGCTCCTTCAGCAGGAACTCCCGGTCCCCCTCCGAGGCGGCCAGCTTCTTCTGCGTCTCCGAAATCTGGCCTTCCAGGTCGGTGATGGCGGACTTCATCTCGACCGCTTGTTTGTCGAGGGCGACGTTTTGATTCTCGAGCTCGAGGACCCGGGCCTCGCGCTTGGCCAGATCGGCGCGCGCCGCTTCGAGCTGCTCCTTGGTCGTGCTGTACTCGGTCGCCGTCTTCGCCAGCGTGGTCCGGGTCGCGTCCAGCTCGCTCAAGGTCTTCTGCAACTCCCGCTTCTTGGCCTCGACATCGGCTGCCAGCGCGCTGTTGGTCTCAACTTGCGAAGTCAGCTTCGAGCTCGTGTCGCTCCATTGCTCCGACAGATCCTGAATCCGCGCCTCGTCCGCCCGCTTCTGAGTCACGGCGCTGTTGTGACGGTACAGGAGGCCCCCAACAAGCCCCAGACACAGCACGATAAGAACAACGATCGCCGGCTTCGAGTTCATGGTCGGGCCATGGTGCGGCATGCCCTTCGACTTTTCAAGCCCGCGTCGCACCCCCCCCAGCCAGTCAGCCAGTCGGCAGCCGCTCCTCTTGCATTCGCGCCGCTGCGGTCTACTATTCTGCCATGCTGTTGCCGGTCGAAGTGCCCGTCATGACCCTGCCTGGGGCCATCCTTTTCCCCCAGGCCATGCTGCCGCTTCACATCTTCGAACCCCGTTACCGGCGGATGCTCCGGGACAGCCTGCTCACCCATCGCATGTTCGCCGTCGCCATGCAACGGCCCGGCTGCACGCGCGAATCCCCCTCCGCCGTGGCCGGGCTTGGCCTCATCCGGGCCGCGGTCACCAACCGCGACGGCACCTCCAATCTCGTCCTCCAAGGACTCGCCCGCGTCCGGTTGATACGGGTCGTGCGTTACCGGCCGTACCGGGTCCACCGGATTCAACCGCTCCCCCAATCCGTCGGCGTCAGCCTCGTCTCCCAGGCCTTGACCGTGCAACTCCTGGAACTGGTTCACGAACGCCTTTCCCTCGGGTGGACCTACCCCTTCCCCGCCAATGAACTCGAAAGCCCCTGCTGCACACCCCCAGGCGAGGCGACCGAGGAAGCTCCGGCGATCAAGGCCTTCCGAAGCGTGCTGAGTCAATTGACGTCGGCCGAGGCCCCCGAACCCCTTGCCGATCTCGTCTCCGCCACCATGATCTCCTCTCCGGAAGCCAGGCAGTGCATCCTTGAGACCCGCTGCATCGAGGACCGCCTGGGCCTCATCATCCGCTTCCTCTCGGACGAAATCCGCCGACGCCGGCGCCGGCCGGCGCCCTGACGCCGGCCCACCCCGGCGGGTGCCGCATCACACCGGCTCGAACCGGAAGAGCTGGACGCCGTTCGCGCCCACATCCAGGTAAAGCCCCTGGTTTTGCAGGTCTTCCCCATACCGCTCGTAGCACTCAGCGCCCAGCAGATCCCGCATCCGCCAGTTGCAGTCGCCCAAGTCCGCTATCGGCAGCGGGACGTAACACTGGCCCGGATGCGGCGCCAGATTCACGACCACCAGATCCCACTGCGGGGCCGGGCCCCTCCAGGCAACCACCACGAAGTGCTGCCACGTCGGGTTGTCGTTCCAGGCCGGCCTCGGCATGAGCACCCGGGCCTCGCCCTGCCCCACCGCGCTCTCCCGCATCACCCCCAGAAACCGCTCGTACATCGCCGCAAGATCCGCCTGCGGCGTCTCGACCGGCTCACGCCCCAGGTGAATCGGCGCCGGCAAACACAAGCCGCCCGGCTGGCCGTCATGCAACAGCCGCAGCCCAGGCAACCCCAACGTCACCCAGGCCGCCGCCGCATGCTCCGTTGGCGACAGCAGCGACGCAATCCGCGGCTCGTCGTGGTTCTCGAGGAAATGCGCACCGGCCGAGACGTACTCGAGAGGCTTCCCCACCAGGTGCCGCTGCACCGCCGGGAAGTCGCGGGCCAACAGCAGGTCGTACAGCCGCTTGTCGTACGTGTAGTCGAATCCCAGATGCTGGAGCCGCGCCTCGAGATTCCAGTAGGCCTCCGCGAGAAACAGGAAATCCCGCCGGCGGCGCTTGATCGAGGCGATCGCCTCCGACCAGAACTCCCGCGCAGGCATCGGTTGCGCGTCAGCCGCCTGCCCCCAGGTCCGCTCGAATACCTCGTTCAACACCAGCATGGCCAGATCGCACCGCACCCCATCACAACGATCCGCGACACTTTCCAACTCCCCGAGAACCGCCCCGCGCGTCTCCTCGAGACGGTAATCGAGCTGCACCGTGTCCGCCCACGGCGGGAAGTTCGGGTCCCGACCGTGTGCCAACCGGACCACACCTCCAGCCGTCTCGCAGTCAAATCCCCCTCCGGCCCCGGCAGCCAACGCCACGAAACGCTGGGGAGCGGTCCCCAGCCACGGATGGTCCAGCCCAACCTGGTTGGGAATGAAATCCAGCAGCAACCCGATCCCATGCCGATGCAACTGCTTGCGGAAACGCCGCAACCCGGCATCCCCACCCCCCTCCCGCGGCACCCGATACTCCGCCACCGCAAACGGCGAACCAAGAATGTCCGCCTCCTCAACATCCGGCAACGCCTCGCGCGCCGCCGCCCGCACCCGGTCGTCCGCCAGCGCCACCGCCCGTGACTTCGGCCCCGTCGGCCACACTCCCATCAGCCAGACGTGGGTGAAGCCCAGGCCCGCCCACCGCTCGAACTCCTCCTCAGGAACCCGACCCAGCGTCACCGACCGACCGCAGGCCACCGACAGCCGGCGAAGCCATGAACGCAGGTGAATCTCGTAAACCAAGGGATGGCGCATGTCCTAGCCGTACCAGAATCCGGCCGGCCTGCCAAACGCAATCCCGTCGGCAAAGCCGTCAAGGGCAGAGGGATCGCCGCGAAAAGAAAACCGGAACCGGCGGAGCCACCCCTCCTCTTGCCTTCTTGCGGCCATCCCCCGCTCCTGCCACACTCGTCGCGGCGCCTGACATGACCCAATTCATCGACTCGCACGCCCACTTGACGGACCGGCAATTCGACGCGGATCGCGACGCGGCCATCGGGCGCGCCCGCGAGGCGGGCGTCACCCGGATCCTCTGCGCCGGCACCGACCTCGAGACCAGCCTCGCCGCCCTCCGCCTTGCAGAGGCCCACCCGGGCGTCTACGCCGCCGTCGGCTGGCACCCCAACGACGCCGACGCCGCGCCGCCGGACGTTCGCCCCCTGCTTCGCCCCCTCCTCGACCACCCCAAGACCATCGCCGTCGGCGAGATCGGCATGGACTACTATCGCCTTCCCGGCGGACCCCGCGGCAGCAGCCCCGAACGCGAGCGCTGCATCGCCCGGCAGCGGGAGATCTTCCGGCAGCAACTCGAGCTGGCCGCCCAACACAGCCTGCCTTGCGTGATCCATCAGCGCGATTGTTTCGCCCCCCTCTGGACCGAGTTCGCCCCCTTCGCGGGCCAGGTGCGCGCCCAGTTCCACTGCTTCATCGGCACGCCTTCGGAACTGGAACAGATCATCGCCGCCGGTTCCTACGTGAGCTTCACGGGCATCCTCACCTACCCCAAGGCCGAGGGCGTCCGCAAGGCGCTCACCGCCGCGCCCCCGGGCCGCTTCCTGCTCGAAACGGATGCCCCCTACCTTCCGCCCCAAGCCCACCGCGGCAGTCGCTGCGAACCGGCCCACCTGATCGAGACCGCACGCCTCGCCGCCCAGCTCCGAGGCCTCTCGCTCGAAACCCTCGATCGCCAAACCGAAGCCGCCGCCCGCACGCTCTTCCCGCGCCTCGCCGCGGAGTGAATCTCGCCGACTCCTAAGTGGTCCAATTCGCAAATACGAGCACGTTCGTTGCGCCCAATTTGGCCTGTGGCGAGGCGCGACGAAGGAGCATAGCCGCCAGCGCTCTGTGACTGAGGAGCAACGACGCCACAGGCCAAATCCGGCGCAACCCACCGGGCGGCAGTTCTTTTTGGCGCAGGCTTCGTTGCTCGCTCCTTACAGACCGCTGGCGGGTATGCTCGTCGCTCGCGCCTTGCCTGCGCCAAAAACTCCTTGCCGCGAACGTGCCCGTATTTACGAATTGGACCACTAAGTCCCGCGCTGGTCGACCGGCACGTAGGGCCGCGCGGTGGGCCCGGTGTACAACTGCCGCGGCCGGTAGATCCGGCTGCGCGGGTCGTCCATGATCTCCTTGAAATTGGCGATCCACCCCGGCATCCGCCCGATCGCGAAGATGACCGTGAACATCTCGATCGGGATACCCACCGCCCGCATGATGATCCCGCTGTAGAAATCGACGTTCGGATACAGCCTCCGCTCGATGAAATAAGGATCCTGGAGCGCCGCGGCCTCGAGGTGCTTCGCGATGTCGAGCAGCGGATCGTCGATCCGCATCGAGTCCAGCAGCCGGTCACAGGCGCGCTTGATGATCTTCGCCCGCGGATCGTACTGCTTGTAGACCCGATGGCCAAAGCCCATCAGCCGCTTGCCGCTCGTCTTGTCCTTCGCCGCGGCGACAAACCGCGAGCCATCATCTCCGGAGCGATGGATCTCCTGCAGCATCTCGACCACCGCCTGGTTCGCCCCGCCATGCAATGGCCCCCAGAGCGCGCACACCCCCGCCGCCGCGCACGCAAACAAATTCGCCTGGCTGGACGCCACCATCCGCACCGTCGCCGTCGAGCAGTTCTGCTCGTGGTCCGCATGCAGCAGGAAGATCAAGTCGAGGGCCTTCACCACCTCCGGCTTCAACTCGTAGTCGTCGTACGGATCCGAGAACATCATGTGCAGGAAGTTCGCCGTGTACTTGTACGACCGCTTGGGATAGATGATCGGCAAGCCCCGCGACTTGCGGTACGAGAACGCCGCAATGGTGCGCACCTGCGAAATCAGCCGGGCGGCGTGGATGTCAAACCGCTCCGGATTCCTCGGGCCGTTCAGCCCCGGATAAAAGCAGCTGCTGGCGTTGATCATCGCCGAGAGAATCGCCATCGGATGCGCCGTCGAGGGGAACCCCTCGAAGTGATACTTCATGTCCTCATGGAGATTCTCATTGTCCGTGAGCAGCTCCGAGAACCGCCGCAACTGCGCCCGCGTCGGCAGGTTGCCGTAGATGATCAGGTACGCCGTCTCAATGAAACTCGACTGCTCGGCCAGATCCTCGATCGGCACCCCCCGGTACCGCAGGATCCCCCGCTCGCCGTCGATGAAGGTGATCGCGCTCTGGCACGACCCGGTATTCGCATAGCCCTCGTCGAGGGTGATGTACCCGGTGGCATCCCGCAGGGACCCCAGGGCGATCGCCCGCTCGCCCTCCGAACCCGTCACCGTCGGAATCTCGTACCGGTTGCCGTCCAGTTCCAGTTTGGCCATGTTGCTCATGCTTCCCATCCGTCGCGCCGTCCGGCGCCTCCTGGGACGCAGTCTGTGGGCAACCCACAGGCTTGGCAAGGCACAAGACCAATCCTGCCTACTTCAAACCGGCGTAGACCCGGTGCACGTCATCGAGGTCATCGAGCGCGTTCAGGAAGCCAACGACCTCCTGGCGCTGGTCCTCGGGCAATTCCGCGGGGTTCTTCGCGAGATACGTCATCTCGGAGGTGACCACGGTCCACTGGTGGGCGGCGAGATACTTCGCCACCGCATCGAGGGCCCCGCGATCGCACGTGAACCGACCGCCCAACCGGTCCCCAGGCACGTCGTCGCCCACCCAGGACTCGACGTTCTGGGCGCCGGCCTCGATGGCCACCGTCTCGAGGTCCAGCGAGCGATCCGCATGATGCGCCTCGACCAGCCCCACGTGATCGAACATCCAGGCCACACTCCCCGGCGCTCCCAGGTGCCCCGCCCGAAAGGCGTTCCGAATCTCGGGCGCCAGCCGGTTGCGGTTGTCGGTCAGACACTCGACCACGACCGCCACCTTGTGCGGGGCAAAACCCTCGTACACGAGCGACTCGATCACCATCGTCTCCCCCGTCTGCCCGCTCCCCTTCTTGACCGCACGCTCGATGGTGTCGCGCGTGACCGAGTTCTTCCGGGCCTTCTCCACGGCAGCCGCCAGCCGCGGGTTCAAGTCCGGATCCCCCCCCCCCAGCTTCGCCGCCACGAGGATCTCGCGGACGATCTTCCCGATCAACTGGCCCTTCTTCTGGGCCGCCACCTCACGACCTGCCTGCTTCCATTGCGCACCCATGGCGCCTTCCTATCACACAACGCAAGGGCGTCAAAGCGAAACCGGGGCCGGCTCGCGCCGGCCCCGGTTGATTCTCCTGGGACTTTGCGTCGCTCCGTGGACTTAGTAGTCCATGTCGCCACCCATCCCGTGGCCGCCGCCCGGAGCGGGCTTCTTCTCCTTCTCCGGGATTTCGGTCACCAGGGCTTCCGTGGTGAGCAGGAGCCCCGCGATCGACGCCGCGTTCTGCAGCGCCGTGCGGGTCACCTTCTTGGGATCCACCACGCCGGCCTTGACAAGGTCCTCGTACTCCGCCGTCGAGACGTTGTAGCCGTCGTTGCCCTTGCGCCGCCGCACCTCCGCCACCACCACGGAGCCGGGAACGCCGGCGTTGTCCGCCAGGGCGCGCGTGGGGTACTCGACCGCGCGCTTCACGATGTCCACGCCGATCTTCTCGTCGTCGTCCGTGACCTTGACCGCCTCGATGGCGGGGATGCAGCGAATGAGGGCCACGCCGCCGCCCGGCACGATCCCTTCCTCGACCGCCGCCCGGGTCGCATGGAGGGCGTCCTCGACACGGGCCTTCTTCTCCTTCATCTCGGTCTCGGTGGCGGCGCCGACATTGATGACGGCCACGCCGCCAGCCAGCTTCGCCAGCCGCTCCTGGAGCTTCTCACGGTCGTAGTCGGAGGTCGTTTCCTCGATCTGCTTGCGGATCTGGTTGATCCGGCCCTGGATCTCGGAGGCCTTGCCCGAACCCTCGACGATCGTGGTGTTCTCCTTGTCGACCACGATGCTCTTCGCCCGGCCGAGGTCTTCCAGCTGGAGATTCTCGAGCTTGATCCCGAGGTCCTCCGTGATGCACCGGCCGCCGGTGAGAATCGCGATGTCTTCCAGCATGGCCTTGCGGCGATCGCCAAACCCCGGGGCCTTGACCGCGCACACGCTGATGGTCCCGCGCAGCTTGTTCACCACCAGGGTCGCCAGCGCTTCGCCTTCAACTTCTTCGGCGATGATCAGCAGCGGCTTGCCAATCTTCGCGATCTTCTCGAGCAGCGGCAGGAGGTCCTTCAGGCTGCTGATCTTCTTCTCGTAGATCAACACGTAGGCGTCCTCCAGCTTGCACTCCATCGTCTCCGCGTTGGTCACGAAGTAGGGGGAGAGATACCCCTTGTCAAACTGCATGCCCTCGACCACTTCCAGCGTGGTCTCGATCGACTTCGCTTCCTCGACCGTGATCGTGCCGTCCTTGCCCACCTTGTCCATCGCATCGGCGATGATCTCGCCGATCGTGGTGTCCCAGTTGGCCGAAACCGTCGCCACCTGCTTGATCTCCTCCTTGTCCTTGACCTTCTTCGAGATCTTGGCGAGCTGCTCGACCGCCGCCTCGACCGCCTTCTGCACACCGCGCTGAATTCCGATCGGACTCGCGCCGGCGGTGACATACTTCAGGCCCTCGCGGAAGATCGCCTCCGCCAGCAGCGTCGCCGTCGTGGTGCCGTCGCCGGCGGCGTCGCTCGTCCGGCTCGCCACCTCGCGCACCATCTGCGCCCCCATGTTCTCGAACGGATCTTCCAGTTCGATCTCCTTCGCCACGGTGACACCGTCCTTGGTGACCGTGGGAGACCCGAATTTCTTGTCGAGCACCACGTTCCGGCCTTTGGGGCCGAGGGTGGCGGTGACGGCTCGGGAAAGCTTGGCCACACCCTTCAGCAGGGCCTGACGCGCGCTGTCTTCAAAAAGAATCTGTTTGGCTGCCATAGACTTGATTCAGAGGTTGGGTTTGAACAAAAAAAGTGAACGGGCTCAGTTGATGATGGCGAGAATGTCGTCCGTGTTCAGCAGCTTGTACTCCTTGTCATCCAGCTTGATCTCGGTCCCGCCATACTTGCTGATCAGCACACGGTCCCCCACCTTGACTTCGAACGGGACCTTCTTGCCATGCTCATCCGTCTTGCCGGTGCCCAGCGCCCGGACGATGCCTTCGGTCGGCTTTTCCTTCGCCGTGTCGGGAATGATGATCCCGCCCTTCTTGGTCTCCTTCTCCGCGACCGGTTCCACCAAGACCCGATCGCCCAGCGGTTTAACGTTCAGTGCCATACTTGCGTGTGTCCTCTGCTTGTTTTGGTTTGATTGCTCGAATCAAATCCCGGCGCACTCGCGCCCGGGAAAATCCCGATCACGGCTTCTTGTCGTCCACGACTTCCGCGTCCACCACCGGCCCTTTGGGCTCCGGACCCGGGCCCTCCGCGGCCGCCCCGCCCCCCGGCGCCGGGCCGGATTCGGCCTGAGACTGCTGCGCCGACGCCCGGTAGAGACTGACCGCGATGTTGTTCCGAACCTCGACCAACCGCTCCTGCGCGGTCTTGATCGCGCCCCCATCCCCACCGGCCAGCGCCGTCTTCAACGCCGCCAGCGCCTGCTCCAATTGCGTCTTCTGGTCCGCCGAAAGACGTTCCCCGCTCTCCTTCAGCAGTTTCTCCGCTTGATAGGCCGTCATGTCAGCCTCGTTCCGCAGCTCCGCCTCCTCGCGACGACGACGGTCGTCGTCCGCATGCGCCTCCGCAGCCTGCCGGAGACGCTCGATTTCATCCTTGCTCAGACCGCTGCTGGCCGTGATGGTGATTTTCTGCTCCTTTTTCGTGTCGAGCTCCTTGGCCGTCACCTGCAAAATGCCGTTGGCATCGATGCTGAAGGTCACCTCGATCTTCGGAGTGCCCCGGGGCGCCGGCGGTATTCCGTCCAGCCGGAACACGCCGATCGTCTTGTTGTCCTCGGCCATCGGACGCTCTCCCTGCAACACGCGAATGTCCACCGCCGTCTGGCCGTCAGCGTAGGTGCTGAACACCTGCTGCTTGCTGTGGGGAATCGTCGTGTTCCGGGGAATCATGGCGGTGGCAATGCTCCCCGCGGTCTCGATGCCCAGCGTCAGCGGCGTGACGTCCAGCAACACAATCTCTTTGCGGACTTCGCCGGACAACACCCCTCCCTGAATCGCGGCGCCCACCGCGACGACCTCGTCCGGATTCACCCCCTGATGCGGCGCCTTGCTGACCAGGCTCCGCGCGGTCTCGACCACCCGCGGCATGCGCGTCATCCCGCCCACCAGCACCATCTCGTTGATCTGCTCCGTGCTGATCCGCGCATCGCGCAGACAGTTCCGCACCGGGATCACCGTCCGCTCGAATAGATCATCGCAAAGCTGCTCCATCTTGGCCCGCGTGAGCTTCAGGCTGATGTGCTTCGGACCGCTCTGGTCGGCCGTAATGAACGGCAGGTTGATGTCAAAGCTCTGCGCGCTCGACAGCGCAATCTTGGCCTTCTCGGCCTCCTCCTTGATCCGCTGAAGCGCATCCGGAGCCCGCCGCAAATCGATGCCGTGATCGCGCCGGAACTCCTCAAGCACCCAATCCATGATCCGATTGTCCCAATCGTCCCCCCCCAGATGGGTGTCCCCGTTGGTGGCCTCGACATCAAAAACACCATCCCCAATGTCCAGCACCGAAATGTCAAAAGTCCCCCCGCCGAGATCATACACCGCGATCTTCTCGTCCTTTTTCTTGTCCAAACCATAGGCGAGCGCGGCGGCCGTCGGTTCGTTGATGATCCGCAACACCTCGAGACCCGCAATCCGACCCGCGTCCTTGGTCGCCTGACGCTGCGAATCATTGAAATAGGCCGGAACCGTGACCACCGCTTTCGTGATCGTCTCCCCAAGCCGCACCTCCGCGTCCGACTTCAGCTTCGAGAGGATCATCGCCGAAATCTCGGGCGGGCTGAACTGACGGGTCTTGCCCTCGACTTCGACCTCGACCCACGCGTCGTCATTGGCCGCGCGAACCACCTTGTACGGAACCCGCTTCGTCTCCTCCTCCACCTCCGCAAACTTCCGGCCCATGAACCGCTTGATCGAGTAAATGGTATTCCTCGGGTTCGTCACCGCCTGGCGCTTGGCCGGATCCCCCACCAGACGCTCACCGGATCGCGCGAAAGCAACCACCGACGGCGTCGTCCGCTTGCCCTCGGAGTTCTCAAGGACCACCGGCTCCCCACCCTCGATGACCGCCATGCAGGAATTGGTCGTTCCAAGATCAATGCCAAGTACTTTCGCCATATCGCAGCTCAATAAAGCCGATTAGTCGAAAGCAACGAGAATGCCAGGCGTTCAGAAAGTCCTTAAGCCGTTGCCCTGGAAGATGCTACACGAGAACCAGGCAACACTCGATCGCCATCGCAGTGTGCCAGGTGTGTCAAAACGTCGCTGTCGAAGGGCTCTCGAGTGGGTCAATCCGGATCGGCACCGTCGCCCGACCCGCTCAGGACTCCAGCGCCGCAAGGTAGCGCTCGGCGTCTATCGCCGCCATGCAGCCCATGCCTGCAGCCGTGATCGCCTGCCGATAAACCCGATCCGCACAGTCCCCCGCAACAAACACACCCGGAACGCTCGTCTCCGAACCCCGCTGCGGCTGGATGTAACCGGACTCGTCCATCGCCAGAGCGCCTCGAAAAACTGCCGTGTTCGGCACGTGCCCAATGGCGACAAACACCCCGGCGCACGCCAGCTCCGCCTCGGCGCCCGTCTTGACGTTTCGCAGCCGGACCGCCGTCACCTTCTCCTGAGCCACGTCCAGGATGTCGACAACCACAGAGTCCCAAACCGGGCGGATCTTGGGATGCTGAAGCACCCGCTGCGCCATGATCCGCGAGGCGCGCAGCTGGTCCCTCCGATGCACGAGGTGAACCACCGATCCAAACCGCGTGAGAAAAAGCGCCTCTTCGCACGCCGAATCCCCTCCGCCCACAACGACGAGCGGCTGATTCCGAAAGACCGGCAGCGCCCCATCGCACGTGGCACAGTAGGTCACACCCTTCTTCTCCAGCTTGGCCTCGCTCGCTAGACCCAGATGCCGGTGGCCCGCGCCCGTGGCAATGATCACGCTCTGGGCGCTCAGCGATTCGCCATCCACGGTCAGTAGAAAAGGACGCCGGCTCAGGTCGACAGCCTCCAAAGTGCCGAAGCGCACCCGCGCCCCGAATTTCTCGGCCTGCTGCTGGATCCGGGTCATCAACCCAAAACCCTCGACGCCCTCAGGGAACCCGGGGAAATTCTCGACCACGCTCGTCGTGGTCAACAGGCCGCCCGGCAACGCGCCCGTGAGCACCACCGGCTCGAGGTTCGCACGGGCGGCGTAGACCGCCGCGGTCAGCCCCGCACACCCGGTCCCGACAATCACCACCTTCTCCGTCATCGGCCGTCAACCTAGAGACCGATGCCGCGCTTGGCAAGCGCAACGGAAAACGCCTTGTCATCCCCCGCGCCCCGCCCTAGCGTCGCGGCGTGACGTCGCAGCTGGCTCAGTACCTGCCGGTGGTGATCCTGATCGCGCTGTCGATCGCGTTCGTGGTCGGCATGCTCGGGGCTTCGGTGCTCCTCGGAAAACGAGGCCGTCGATCCCCCGCCAAGGATACCGCCTACGAATGCGGCATCATCCCCGAGAGCCCCGCAGGCCCGCGGTACTCGGTCAAGTTCCATCGCGTGGCCATGCTCTTCATCCTGTTCGACATCGAGGTGGTCTTCCTCTACCCCTGGGCGGTCGTTTACCGGCGGCTGCTCGGCGAGGCGGCCACAGCCAACCTGATCTTCTTCGCCATGGTGAGTTTCCTGGGGATCCTCCTGGTGGGCTACCTCTACGCCTACCGCAAAGGGGCCTTCGACTGGCGAACGCACCCGGAACCGCATCGGGACCCATCACTGCAGGTAGGGCGCTAGCCAGCGCTCGCATTCCGCCGCAGGCACCCCCTTGCGCCCGGCCAGATCCGCAACCTGATCCGAGCCAAGGCGGCCCACGGCGAAATAGCGGGACTCCGGGTGGGCAAAGTAGAACCCGCTGACACTGCTCGCCGGCCACATGGCGCAGCTCTCCGTCAGCCGGATGCCGGCGCGGGACTCCGGATCCAGGAGGCGCCAGAGGATCTGCTTCTCCGTGTGATCCGGACACGCCGGGTAGCCAGGGGCGGGCCGGATGCCGCGGTACTCCTCGGCAATCAACTGGTCCAGGCCCAGGGACTCGCCCCGGCCATAACCCCACTCGATCCGGACGCGCCGATGCAGCCATTCGGCGAACGCCTCGGCCAGACGATCGGCCAGCGCTTCCGCCAGGATGACGCGATAGTCGTCGTGATCCGCTCGATAGGCGCGGACCAGGCCCTCGAGCCCGTGGCCCGCCGTCACCGCGAACACCCCGAGGTGATCCCGAGGGCCCCCGGGCCCGGCCGGAGCAATGAAATCCGCCAGACACCGGTTCGGCGTGCCGTCGTTCTTGATCATTTGCTGCCGGAGAAAATGAAACGTCGCGCATGGCGAGCCCCCGGAGCCGTCGTCGACCTCGACGTCGTCGCCAACCCGCTGCGCCCGATAAAAGCCATACACGCCCCGGGCCGCGAGCCGGTGCTCGCGCGTGATCGCCGCCAGCAGAGCCTGCGCATCGTCAAACAACTGGCGCGCCTGCTCCCCGTGCCGCGGATGGTCCAGGATCGCCGGGTAACGTCCCCGCAACTCCCACACGTGAAAGAACGGGCTCCAGTCGATCAGTGCTGCCAACTCCCCGAACGCCACACGCACCACCCCGGGCCCGGCGTCAGGGTCGGAAGCCACCACCCGCACGCCCACAAACTCTGGCCGCGGCAGTTCGTCAAAGCGGAGCTCCGGAGCTCGGGCGCGAGCCGCTTCCAGGGAAAGCAGCGGCGGACGCGGCCCCGCGTGCTGCGCCCGCAGCTTCTCCTGCTGCTCCCGGTTCTCCCGGGCGAACGCCGGCCGGGTCCCGGCGCGCAGCAGTTGGCTGACGACAGGCACGGCACGGGAGGCGTCCAGGACGTGAACGACCGGCGCCTCATAGGCCGGGGCGATCTTGACCGCGGTGTGGGCGCTGCTCGTCGTGGCACCCCCAATGAGCAGCGGGATCGAAAAGCCCTCCCGCTGCATCTCCCGCGCCACGTGAACCATTTCCTCGAGGGACGGCGTGATGAGACCGCTCAGACCCACGGCGTCGACCCGCCGCTCGCGGGCCACCTCGATGATCTTGTCGGCGGGAACCATGACGCCAAGATCGATCACGTCGTAATGGTTGCACCCGAGCACGACGCCCACGATGTTCTTGCCGATGTCGTGGACGTCCCCCTTCACCGTGGCCAGCAGGATCCGCCCCTGGGTCCGGCCGGCCGCCTCACGCTCCGCCTCGAGCCGGGGCGTCAGATAGGCCACGGCCTTCTTCATCACCCGGGCCGACTTCACCACCTGCGGGAGAAACATCCGCCCCGTGCCAAACAGATCGCCGACAACGTTCATGCCCGCCATGAGCGGGCCCTCGATGACCGCCAGCGGCCGTCCATACTGGCCCAGAGCCTCCTCGACGTCCGCCTCGATGAACTCGCTGATCCCCTTGATCAACGCGTGCGCCAGCCGCTCCTCGACCGTCCCCCCGCGCCACGCCGCGTCGCCCGCCTCCGTCTTGTCCTGGGGCTTCACCGACTCCGCGAACCGGATCAGGCGCTCCGTCGCATCCGGACGCCGGTTCAGGAGGAGATCCTCGACGTGCTCCCGCAGCGCCGCCGGGATCTCCTCGTAAACGGCAAGCAGGCTCGGGTTGACAATCCCCAGGTCCATCCCGGCGCGAATCGCATGATAGAGAAACGCGCTGTGCATCGCTTCCCGGACCACCGAGTTGCCGCGAAAGCTGAAGGACACATTGCTGACCCCGCCGGTGACGTGGGCGTGCGGCAGATGCTCCCGGATCCAGCGGGTGGCCTCGATGAAGGCGTTCGCGTAGTCGTTGTGCTCCTCGATCCCCGTCCCCACCGTCAGCACGTTCGGATCAAAGAGGATGTCCTCGGGCGGGAACCCGGCCTCGGCCGTCAGCAGCCGGTAGGCCCGCTCGCATACCGCAATCTTCCGGGCATACGTGTCCGCCTGCCCCTGCTCGTCAAAAGCCATCACCACCACCGCCGCCCCATACCGCCGAATCCGCCGCGCCTGCTCCAAAAACTGCGCCTCCCCCTCCTTGAGGCTGATCGAGTTCACCACCCCCTTGCCCTGCAGACACTTCAAAGCCGCCTCGATCACCGCCCATCGAGACGAATCGACCATGACCGGCACGCGCGCAATCTCCGGCTCCGCCGCCAGCAAGTGCAGGAAGCGCGTCATCGCCGCCTCGGAATCCAGCAGGCCCTCGTCCATGTTCACGTCGAGCATCTGCGCGCCGTTCTCAACCTGCTGCCGGGCAATGCTCAGCGCCGCCTCGAAATCCCCCGCCAGAATCAGCTTCGCAAACCGGGGCGAGCCCGTCACGTTCGTCCGCTCGCCCACATTGATGAAGTTCAGCTCCGGCCGGAATGTGAGCGCCTCGAGGCCGCTTAAACGGAGCACCCTCGAGGGCGCCGGCGGCACGCGCGGCGGACAACCCGCAACCGCCCCGGCAATCGCCCGGATGTGCGCCGGAGTCGACCCGCAGCAGCCCCCCACGAAATTCAGCCAGCCCGCCGCGGCAAACTCGCCAAGCTCCGCCGCCATCGCCTCCGGCGACTCGTCGAATCCCCCGAAGGCGTTGGGCAGACCCGCATTGGGATAGCACCCCACGTACACCGGCACCAACCCCGCCAGCTCCTCGATGTACGACCGCATCTGGCGGGCCCCAAGCGCACAGTTGATCGACACCCCCAGCGGCGATCCATGGGCAATCGACGCCCAAAACGCCTCCGGCGTCTGGCCCGAGAGCGTGCGGCCACTCCGATCCGTGATCGTGAACGACACCACCACCGGCACCCGCCGCCCCGCCGACGCAAACACGTCTTCGAACGCAAAGAGCGCCGCCTTCGCGTTCAAGGTGTCGAACACCGTCTCCAGCAGCAGCAGATCCACCCCGCCCTCGATCAGGCCCGCCGCCTGCTCCGCATACGCCGCTGCCAGGACGTCAAACGAAACCGCCCGCGCCCCCGGGTTGTTCACATCCGGCGACAGCGACGCCGTCTTGTTCGTCGGCCCCACCGCGCCCGCCACAAACGCCCGACGACCGGTGCGCCCCCGATACGCCTCCACCACCGCCCGGGCATTGCGGGCTCCGGCAACATTCAGCTCATGCGCCAACGATTCCATGCCGTAGTCGGCCAGGGAAATCGCGTTCGCGCTGAACGTGTTCGTCTCAACAACGTCCGCGCCCGCTTCGAGATACGCCTCGTGAATGCCCCGGATCAGCGCCGGTTGCGTCAACGTCAGGAGATCGTTGTGCCCCGCCACAGGCCGCGGCCAGTCCCTGAAGCGGTCGCCCCGAAACCCCGCCTCGTCCAGGCCCCGCTCCTGGATCATCGTCCCCATCGCCCCGTCCAGGATCACCATCCGCTCCCGAAAGAGACGCACCAAAGCCCCGCCACACTCGCTGGCCAATGTTCGTTCCGCATTCATACCATGCCCCCGCTCGCCGTCGGCCGGGACACCGGGCCGCACGGCCCTCGGTCGGCCGACATCCCCGACGCTAGCCCGCAGGCCGCGGTGCGGCAAGGCTTAAATCAACTAATCTCGATATGTGGATATGAAGTTAGAGCCGCTCCCGGGCTCTTGCTTCCACCACGATCGCCGCCGGCCCCCGGCCCTCATCGCGCCGGCCCGCATCCTTTGAGACCCAGCTCGGCCTGAAGACCGGCGGCGAGGCGCTTCTCCGACGGCAGGTATCGACCCTCGAGCGTCCTCGCGATCGCCAGAATGCGCTCGGCCAGCAGCCTCGGCCGGACAACCGTCGCGTGCACGCCCCACCCGAGCACCCAGGGCTCGATCTCCTCGAGGTTGTCCAGGTGAAAGGAGATCCGGATCTCGCCTCCTGGCAACTCGGTCACCTGCTGGCTGTTGTGCCAGCGCCGGCCCCGCATTACATCAGCCCCCCAACGGTCGAGGTCGATCACGACCTCGAAATCGTCCGTTCCCTTGAAGATCCCGAAGCTGCGCTTCAGGTACTCCTGGATGCGGAAGCCCTCGGGCCGATGGAACTCGCCCGGCAGGATTTCGGGTCTCTTCATCCGCGACACCACGAACGCCCGGAGAGCCTTCCGGCGCAGGTCATGCCCCACCAGGTACCATCGGTGGTTCATGCAAACGAGCTGGTAAGGATGAATCGACCGGGTCTCCTGGGTCCGTGTCGCATGCTTGCGGTATCGGAAGCGCAGCGGCCGATGCTGCTGCACCGCCCGGGTGACAATCCGGAACGTCTCCTCGTTCAGCTCCTCCGGCCCTGTCACCCGGATGTCCATGGCCTCCCCCAGATCCACCAGATGCAGCACAGCATCGGGATCGAGGTTCGCCGTCAGCTTTTGAAAGGCCGTCCGCAGCGGCTTGTGAAAGGGGGTGCCGTGGTATTGCGCCACCGCCTTCTGCGCCACCAACAGCGAAAACAGCTCCGATTCGCTCACATTGACGCCCGGGAACTGGTCCACCGGCCGCGTGTAATAGTACCCGTGCCGCTTCAGGTCGTACTCGATCGGGAGTTCGAGCTGATCCTGCATGAACTGAATGTCGCGCAGGACGGTCCGCGCGGCTCTCAGCTCGAGCTGCGCCGCAAGGGACCGGCAATTCGGGTAGCCGTTGCGCTTCAGTTGGTCGTGGATGAACAGCATGCGCCGGATCGGCGGCCGGCTGTGCGGGAGTCTGGATGCGCGGGCCATACGGCAGTGTGGAATTCGGTTCACAGCCAGTCTCCGCCCGGGATGTGCCCGATGTCAAATCCGGTCCTTGCCCTTGAACCCCGGGTTCGCTTCCGACATCCTTGGCCCATGTTTGGTCCTTCACCCAGGCGACGGCGTCCCGCGGGATTCAGCATTCTTGCCCTCTGCGGCGTGGTTGCAGCCACGGCCATCGCCCGGCCCGCGGCCGACGATCCTGCCGATCCGGCCGCCGCTCAGGGGCAGGGCCGGGGGCGCGGCTCCAGAACCGGCGGCCGCACCGGGGGCGTCTATCGAGCCCAAATCGTCCCCCGCTGGTTCGCCAACAACTCGAGGTTCTGGTACCGAAATGACCTGCCCGGCGGCCAACGCGAGTTCAGCGTCGTCGATGCCGAGCGCGGCACCCGCGCCCGGGCCTTCGATCCCCAATCCGTCGCCGCCCAACTCGGAGCACTGACCGCGGACACACCCCCGCCCATCCAGGCCCTCGAATTCCCGCCGGACGGCGCCAGCATCATTCTGATCGGCGGCACCAACCGTTGGCTCCTCGACATGAAGTCGGGCAAGGTCCAAGCCGCGCCAGGGGACCGCGCGGAGACGGCGCAGGCCGGTCTGCGGGCCGAGGCGGAGCCGCGACCATCCACCCGCACGGGCGAGGAGACGGAGATCACGTTCGACAATCGCCTCGACCGTGAGCTCCAGCTCTTTTGGCTTGATGACCGGGGCGAGCGTCAGGCCTATGGCCGTATCCCGGCCCTGGGCCGGAAACCGCAACACACCTACAGCGGCCATGTCTGGCTCGTGGCCGATGATCGGGGCGAAACGCTCGCGGTCTTCGAGGCCGGTGATCGGCCGGACGTGGCCTGCATCACCGACCAGAAACCGCCGCCCCGCCAACGCCCCCCACGCCGGGAACCGAACCGGCCCGCCCGCTCCCCGCGCTCGCCCGACGGCCGGTGGACCGCCTTCATCCAGGACGCGAACATCGCGATCCGGGCCGATGACGGCGAGACGATCCCGCTCAGCACCGACGGCCGGGAGGGCAACGCCTATGGCGGTCTCGCATGGGCCCCGGACTCGAAGACCCTCGCGGCGTGGCGCATCGAACCCGGCGAGCGCAAGGAGGTCTTCCTCATCCGATCCTCGCCCCGCGGCGGCGGCCGCGCCCAGCTCGAGACCCGACCCTACGCCCTCCCCGGCGACCGTTTCACCCGGCATGAACTCAACCTCTTCGACGTGGCTTCTCGGCGCCAGATCAAACCCGACATCGACCGCTTCGAACATGAATGGGAATCGCCCACGCTCCACTGGCGGAACGGCGGCACCGCCGTTGCCTGGCGCCAGGTGGATCGCGGCCATCAGCGCCTCCGCGTCCTCGAAGCCGAGTGCGCCACCGGCAAGACCCGGAACCTCATCGACGAACAAAGCGCGACCTTCCTCTGGACCGCTCACACCGAAAACCTCGGCCTCACCGACGTCCACTGGCTCGAGTCCACAGACGATCTCCTCTACGCCTCCGAACGTGATGGCTGGCGTCACCTGTACTACGTGAACGCCCGGGAAGGCCGGATCCAGCACGCCATCACCACCGGCCAATGGGTCGTCCGCGGCATCGACCGCATCGACGAACCCGCGCGCCAGATCTGGTTCCACGCCAGCGGGCGGAATCCGGGTCAGGACCCCTATTTCCTCCACTATTATCGCGTCAACTTCGATGGCACCGGCCTCGTCCCGCTCACGGAAGGAAACGGCACGCACCGCATCGACTTCTCCCCGGACCGCAAGTACCTCATCGATTCCTGGAGCCGCATCGACCACCCTCCCGTCACCGAGCTGCGCCGCGCCGCCGACGGATCGCTCGTCTGTCACCTGGAGACCGCGGATATCTCGGAGCTTGAGGCCGGGGGCTGGGAACCCCCCGAGGCGTTCGTCGCCAAAGGCCGCGACGGCAAGACCGACATCTACGGCATCCTCTGCCGCCCGCCACGCCTCGATCCCAACCGGAAATACCCGGTCATCGAGCAGATCTACGCCGGCCCCCAAAGTTCCTATGTCCCCAAGGCCTTCTCCGCCGCCCCCCGGTTCGCCTCCCTCACCGAGGCCGGGTTCATCGTCGCCCAAATCGACGGCATGGGCACCGCCAACCGCTCGAAGGCCTTCCACGATGTCTGCTGGAAGAACCTCAAGGACGCCGGCTTCCCGGATCGCATCCTCTGGCATCAGGCCGCAGCCAAAGCCTATCCCTATTACGATATCAGCCGCGTCGGCATCTACGGCACCTCCGCCGGGGGCCAGAATGCCGCCGGCGCCGTCCTCTTCCACCCCGAGTTCTACAAGGCCGCCGTCGCCAACTGCGGTTGTCACGACAATCGCATGGACAAAGCCTCGTGGAACGAACAGTGGATGGGTTACCCCGTCGGCCCCCACTACGCCGAATGCTCGAACATCGAAAACGCCGCCAGGCTCGAAGGCCATCTCTTCCTCGTCGTCGGCGAGATGGACGAGAATGTCCCGCCCGAATCCACCTACCGCCTCGTCGATGCCCTGGTGCGCGCCGGCAAGGACTTCGATCTGCTCGTCGTGCCCAACGGCGGGCACGGCGCCGGCGGCGAGTACTACCAGCGGCGTCTCCGGGATTTCTTCGTGCGCCATCTCCAGGAGTCCTCGGCTCGTGGAGCACGGGCTCGACAGGTCGAGTTGCGGACCCTTCGGTTGCAGTCCTCCCCTCCTTCCGTCGAGGACTCTGCCGCGCCTCGCTCATGATCCTCCGTTCACAACCCGCTCACGCCATGAAACACCTCCCTTGTACGCTCCGGTTATGGTGCTGGTCCCCGGCAGCGGCCCTGATCCTCAGCGCCGTTTCCTGCAGCGCCCTGCCAACCCCCGCCGATGACCCCGCCCGGCCGGAGGTCAATCTCGCCCCAGTGGCCGCGCCGTCCAGCCGGTACACCTCCGGCGACACCACCGTCGATGCGCTCAACGACGGCCACACCCCCCGCAACTCCCGCGATGACAGCCGCCGTTCCTACGGCAACTGGCCGCGCGTCGGCGGTCAGTGGGTCCAATATGACTGGTCCCAGCCGATCAGCACGCGCCGCATCGAGGTCTACTGGTGGGACGACCACCGCGGCGTTCGCCTCCCCAAGGCCTGCCGGCTCAGCTACTGGGACGGAACCGAGTTCCGCCCCGTCCCCAACGCCTCCGGCCTCGGGGTCGCCGGCGACCAGTTCAATGTCACCACCTTCGACGAGGTGACCACGTCGACGCTGCGGCTTGAAATGGACTCGACCGCCGAGTTCTCGACCGGCGTGCTCGAATGGCGCGTCGTTGACTCGGGCAAGTCCCCACCGTTCCCCCCGCGGCCTTCCGCAGGCATCGACCGCAGTGTGATGCTCAACGGACGCACCTACCTCGCCGCGAGCGTCAAGTCGCTCAGGCCAGACCCGTCCGCAACCGCCATCGCCTGGAGCAAGGCCGGCGGACCGGGCACGGTGACCTTCGCCAATCCCTCGGCACTCGACACCACCGCGACCTTCTCGGCACCAGGTGAGTACACACTGCGGTTGACCGCAACCGAGGGCGCGCTCGAAGGGACCTCGACCCTGAAGGTCGCCGTCCACAACCCGCCCCCCGCCGACCGACTCGATGTCGTCTACACCAAGACTTACCGGATCCAAAGCCCGCTCTGGAACCACCGCGCCAAGGCGCTCATCGTCAATTGGATCCCCCATTGCATCAACCAGATCAACCGCACCAACCTCACCCAGGGCGAAGGCGGCATCGACAACTTCATCGAGGCCGCCAAGGCCCTCCGCGGCGAACCCCACGGACGCCACCGGGGCTACGTCTTCGCCAATGCCTGGGTCCACCAAACCATCGAGTCCATGTGCATCGCCCTCATGGTCGATGCCGGCAACGACCCGGAAATCCTCGAAGCCCAGGCGCACATGAAAGCCACGCTCGAGGATTGGATCCCCAAAATCCTCGCCGCCCAGGAACCCGACGGCTACCTCCAGACCGCCTACACCCTCGCCAATCGCAACCAGTGGCCCGAGCGCTGGTCGCCCCGCAACCGGGGCGATCACGAAGGGTACGTGGCCGGTTACTTCATCGAGTCCGCCATGAACCATTACATCCTCACCCAAGGCCACGACCTGCGCCTCTACCACGGCGCCAGGAGACTCGCGGACTGTTGGGTCGCCCATCTCGGGCCCGGCAAGAAGGACTGGTACGACGGCCACCAGGAAATGGAGCAGGCCCTCGTCCGGTTCGGCCGGTTCGTCAACGACATCGAGGGCGGCGGCCGCGGGGACCCCTACATCCGCCTCGCACGATTCCTCCTCGACTGCCGCCGCAACGGCAGCGAGTACGACCAGAGCCACGTCCCCGTCCAGCAACAATACGAAGCCGTCGGCCACGCTGTTCGCGCCACCTACAGTTACTCCGCCATGGCGGACGTCGCCGCGGAAACCCACGACGTCGATTACCAAAGCGCCGTCCTCTCGCTCTGGGACAACATGGTCAATCGCAAGTATTACATCACGGGCGGCATCGGCAGCGGCGAAACCTCGGAAGGCTTCGGCCCGGACTATTCCCTCCGCAACAACGCCTACTGCGAGTCCTGCTCGAGCGCCGGCCTCATCTTCTTCCAATACAAGATGAACCTCGCTTACCATGATGCCCGCTACGCCGATCTCTACGAGGAGACGTTCTACAACGCGCTTCTCGGTTCGCTGGACCTCGACGGCAAGAACTTCTACTACGACAACCCCCTCGTCGGCAGCCGCCCGCGGTATCCCTGGCATGCCTGCCCGTGCTGCGTCGGCAATATCCCCCGCACGCTCCTCATGATTCCCACCTGGACCTACGTGACCGGCAAGGACGCACTCTACGTCAACCTGTTTATCGGCAGCACAATCGCCGTCGATAACGTCGCCGGCACGCCGGTCGAGATCACCCAGGTCACCGATTACCCGTGGAGCGGCAAGGTCGCCATCGTCGTCAACCCGAAACAACCGAAGCCATTCGCCTTGCATGTGCGAGTGCCGAACCGCACCACCAGCGGGCTCTACTCCCCTAACCCCGCCGTCAGTGGCCTCGAATCCCTCGCCGTCAATGGCCAGCCCGTGACGCCCGATATCAAGAACGGTTACGCGGTCCTCAACCGCTCCTGGAAGAGCGGCGACCGTGTCGAAGTCGTCCTCCCCCTCAAGCCGCAACGCGTCACGGCAGACAACCGGGTTGCTGCCAACCGCGGCCTCGTCGCCCTGCGCTGCGGTCCCCTCGTCTACAATGTCGAACAGGCCGATCAACAGAATCTCGAGCGCGCCCTCGGCGACGCACCGCTCACCCCCGTCTGGCGTGGCGACCTCCTCGGCGGCGTCGTTACCCTCGAAGGCCAATGGGCCGATGGCACCCCGCTCGTCGCCATCCCCAATTACGCCCGCAATAACCGCCGCGGCAATTCCAAGGTCTGGATCAACGGGAAGTAAACCCTTCCGGATCCTCGTCCAAACCCGTTGACGCTCGGTCCCGTCTCCGGGTTAAGATGCTCGTGTGCGATGGTATCGGATCATTGGGATGGTGCTGGCTCCGCTGTCGGGGTTCCTCGCCCTGACTCCACCCGCAACCCGGGCCGCTGCCCCCCCGCTTCAACCCCTGGTGCCGCCCCAGAGCGTCGGCCGCATTGCCCCCGACCGCTGGCAGATGCCCACCGGCCAATACCTCACCCCCGCCGGACGCCAGGTCGAAGTCCTCGGCATGCGGCCCCAAACCCTCGCCCTCAGCCCGGACGGCCGCCTCCTCGCCGTGGCCGGACGGAACCATACCCTCGTCCTCATCGACCCCAAACAAGGCCGCATCCTGCGCTCGCTGCCACTCACCACGCCCGACCCCGCCTCGGTCGCCGCAGCCAGAAACCATGCCGCCGCCAACCCCAAGACCAACGTCCCGGTCAAGACCGTCACCGGCCAACTGAGCTTTGCCGGGCTCGTCTTCTCGCCCGACGGCCGGCGCCTCTACGTCTCGAACACCGGCGGCAACATCTGGGCTTTCCCCGTCGATCGCTCCATTTGGCTCGGACACCCCGTCCTGCTCGCCGTGCCGGATGCGAAGGTGCCCGGCCAAAAGCACGAAATCCCCACCGGCCTCGCGCTCTCGAGTGACAGCCGGCGCCTCTACGTGGCGGGCAATCTCGGGAATCGACTCCACGAACTCGATGCCGAAACCGGCCGTTGCCTCCGCTCGTGGGACACCGGGGTCGCCCCCCAGGAAGTCGTGCTCACTCGCCACAAGGCCTACGTCAGCAACCGCGGCGGCCGCCGCCCCGCTCCCGCCGACCTGACCGCCCCGGCCGGCAAGGGGACCACCGTCCGCGTCGATCCCGTCCGTCATATCCCCAACGAAGGCTCCGTCACCATCATCGACCTCAGGTCCGGCCTCGTGACCGCCGAGGTCCCGGTCGAATTGCACCCCTCCGCGCTCGCCGTCTCCCCCGAAGGCCGCTACGTCGTCGTCGCCAACAGCGGCAGCGATACGCTCAGCGTCATTGACTCCGGAACTGACCGGGTGATCGAGAAGATCTGGGCCCGCCAAACCCCCGCCGACCCGTTGGGCGCCCAGCCCTGCGCCCTGGCCTTCGACTCCGCCGGCCGCCGCCTCTACGTCGCCAACGGCACCCAGAACGCCGTCGCCGTCATCCAGTTCCAACCCGAGGCCAACGCCTCCCGCGTCGTCGGACTCATCCCCGTCGGCTGGTTCCCCAGCGCGATCCAGTACGACCCGCACCGCCGCCAGCTCTGCGTGGCCAACATGAAGGGCCTCGGCGCCACCATGACCTACCCCACGAATCAACCACCCAAACAGCACGCCAAGGAGTTCCTCGGCACCGTCTCCCTCGTACCAGTCCCCGGCAGCCACCAACTCGCCCGCCTCACCCGAAGCGCCCTATGGAACATGCACCACCCCAAACTCGCCGAGGCGCTGTTGCCCCCACGCCCTGACCAGCCCCCGCGCCCCGTTCCCGAGCGCGTGGGCGAGCCCAGCGTCTTCAACCACGTGATCTACATCATCAAGGAGAACCGCACTTACGACCAGATCCTCGGCGACATGCCCGAAGGCAACGGGGAACCCTCCCTCTGCATCTTCGGCGAACAGTACACGCCCAACCAACACAAGATCTCACGCGAGTTCGTCCTGCTGGACAATACCTATTGCTCCGGCCTCCAAAGCGCCGATGGCCACCAGTGGACCGGCAGCGCCATCGCCAACGAGTACATCGAGCGCCAGCTCACGTCGGGCACCCCGCGCAGTTACCCCGGCGGCAAGAGCGAGGACAGCGCCGATGCCCTCGCCTGGGCCTCCACCGGCTTCCTATGGGACAATGCCATCCGCCATGGCAAGACGTTCCGCAACTACGGGGAATGGATGGTGTCCGAAGCCGGATGGACCGACCGCAAACGCAAAGACCCGGTCACCTGGCGCGACTTCTGGCAGCAACACCAAAACGGCGGCAGCCAGGTCCAGCTCCGAAGCCGTCCCGCCATCGCCTCGCTCCGCGGCGTCAGCAATACCAATACCGTCGGCTATGATCTCAAGGTCCCCGACGTCATGCGCGCCGCCGAGTTCATCCGCGAGCTCCGCCACTTCGAAACCCACGGCGGGTTCCCCAGCCTGATGATCCTCTTCCTCCCCAATAATCACACCGGGGGCACCCGCGGCCACTACCCAACCCCCGGCGCCCAGATCGCCGATAACGACCTCGCCCTCGGCCAGGTGCTCGAGGCCATCAGCCATAGCCGCTTCTGGCCGGAAACCTGCCTCTTCGCCATCGAGGACGATCCCCAGGCAGGCTGGGATCATGTCAGCGGCTATCGCACGGTCTGCACCGTCGCCAGCGCTTACACCAAACGCCGACAAACCATCAGCACCCACTACAACCAAACGAGCCTCATCCGTACCATCGAGCTCATCCTTGGCCTGCCGCCCATGCACCATCTGGACGCCACCGCCAATCCGATGACCGATTGCTTCATGGCCACCCCGGATTTCACCCCCTTCGCCAGCGTCCCCAACCGGGTGCCGCTCGATCAGTTGAACCCTGAGCCGAAGACCGTCGCCAACCCCATCCTGCGCCAGGACGCCATCACGTGCGCTCGCCTCCCGCTCGACGAGGTCGACCGCTGCCCCGAGGATGTCTTCAACCGCATCCTGTGGCGCGCCATGAAGGGACCCGATACCCCTTACCCCTTGTGGGCCGTCAAAGCCCTCGACGAGGACGACGACTAAGCCTTCTTCTCCGCCTTGCTCTTCCGGGCTAGATCAGCCCGATGCGCCCGCTCGTAGGTCTGGATGTCGCGAAACCGCCCCTTCGCATCTCGAACGGCGTACAGTTTCTTGCCCGCGCTGCTCCGATGAGTCGTCCTTCTTGCTTTGCCTGGCATATGATCTTCCTCGTTTGTTTACCATTCCCACACCGACAAGAGCCGCGCCGGCCTTCAGACCATCCGAGCCACATCATGTGTCCCACACGCGACAGCTTCGCGCAACAAAAAAGCCCGCCCCAAAATGCCCCACGCCTCTTGCTCATTGAAAATCAGCGCGAAGCGGGCTCACCAAGAAGGGGGCTCAATCCCCGGCCTCCTTAGCCCCATCACCCGCATCCTCGACAGCAGCGTGGTCGGTTTCACCCCCAGAAGCTCCGCCGCTCCATTCGGCCCCTTGATCTTCCAGCCCGCCCTCTCGAGCACAGCGATCAGGTTGCCTCGCTCCAGCCGACGCAGCTCCGCTTCGCTCAGAAACCCTGATCCTGGCTCGCCCGCCACCGCCGACCGCAGCTTCGACGCCGCCGCCTGCGCCGCCTCCGTCACCGGCAGGTCAAACTGCAACGCCCCGCCCCGCGCCAGGATCACCGCGCGCTCGATCACGTTCCGCAACTCCCTCACGTTGCCGGGCCACTCGTAGCTCTGCAGCCGAGCCACCCCAGCCCGCGTCAGCCGCGGCTTCGGACACCGCAGTTCCCTCACCGACACATCGACAAAGTGCGCCGCCAAGAGCGGGATGTCGTCCTTTCGCTCCCGCAGCGGCGCCACATGAATCGGAAAGACGTTCAGCCGGTAATAGAGATCCTCACGAAAACGGCCCGCCACCACCGCCTTCTTCAGATCCCGATTCGTCGCCCCCAATATCCGGACGTTGGCATGCCGCGTCCGATCGTCGCCGACGCGCTCATACCGCTTCTCCTGCACCACCCGCAACAGCTTGCTCTGCATGTCGAGCGGGACCTCGCCAATCTCGTCCAGGAGCAACGTCCCCCCTTCGGCAGCCTCGAACCGGCCCGCCCGATCCTTGTGCGCCCCCGTGAAAGCACCGCGCACGTGCCCGAAAAACTCGCTCTCGAACAGCTCCTTCGGAATCGACGCGCAATTGACTCGAACCAGGGGAAAGTCGCAGCGCGGACTTCGCCGGTGGATTTCATGCGCCACCAGCTCCTTGCCCGTGCCGGTCTCACCCAGGATCAGGACGGACGCTTCGGTGGGCGCAACCAGGTCGATCTGGCTCACCACCTGCCGCAAGGCCGCGCTCTGCCCCACCAAATCCCCGAACGCCTTCGCCTCGACCACCTCTTCCTGCAGGTAGGTGTTCTGCAGCTCGAGCTGCGCCTTCAACCGCTGGATCTCCTCGAAAGCCCGCGCATTGGCAATCGCCGCGCCAATGTGATCCGCCAAAACCCTGCCCCACGGCCGCGCCTCCTCCGGCACCTCGTCGCGCATGAATCCCACCAGGACCCCCATCACTTCCCCTTTGTACGTGATCGGCGTCGCACCACACCCCCCAATCCCCTCCTCCTCGACCCAGTCAAAACCCTCCATCTCCGCGGGTTGGCGCTTGACCTCCAGTACGATCCGCTCTTCTCCCACCGCCGCTGCCTTTCCCAAAAAACCAACGCCCAGCGGATGCCGCGCCTTGGTATCGTCGAAACGCCGGAAATCCGCTGCACTGTCCGCAAGCGACCCTCCCCGCCCCGCCACCAAGTGCAGACAACGCCTTGTGTCCGGACAACTCCCCCGGCGCCGACAGTGCGCGCAAAGATCCCCTTCTTCAATCAGCCAAACTTGCACGCAAACCATCCCCGGCCGCTCGGCTGCGCGATCCACCACCTTCCGCAACAAACCCTCCAGAGACTGCTCGAGGGCAATCTCGAGAAGAAACTGCGCCGCACGATTCGCATCAAACCGCTGATCACTCGTCACTTCCACAGTCCGCATACCCTGCCCCGATCCGATCCCGATGTCCACTCCGGACTGAACGGTTTTTCGTACGTTCGATATGTCGAGCCAACACGCAACTCAACCCTGCATGGTGGTTTGGCCTCTGTGGTTACCGCTTTGGACATTGATGATCAATGTATTGTGCCGGTTTCATTCAAGATCACCGAGGTCAAGAACATGACGCCACGCCGTGTGGCACGATGAATGCATGAATCCTATCGGTTCGATTGCCGGTCGAAATTATGAACCTAACGCCGCCAGGCGGTCCGCCAGCCGAGATCCGAGAAGGCGACTTCGAGAAAGAGGTCTTGAAGTCCGCCGTGCCGGTCCTGGTGGCTTTCGTGGCGCCCTGGAGCCAGGCGTGTCGGGTTCTCGATTCCGTGCTGACAGACGTGGCCGCCGCTTGTGCCGGCCGCGTCAAGGTCCTTAAGCTCAACGCGGATGACAGCCCGGACCTGAGCCTCTGGTACGAAATCGCCTCGATCCCCGCCCTGCTCTATTTCGTCAACGGCCTGCCTCGGGCCCGCGTGATCGGAACGGCGAGCAAGGACGCGATCCTCGCCAAGATCGAAGGCGCGGCGCCCGATCGGCACTCCTCTTCGTCCGTTCCCAAGTCCTGAACTGCTGACTCTGATGACTCTGATGCAACGCGATCCAAAGACTCCCACGCTGGTGACGGCAGGCAAGGTCGTGCTGGCAGCCTTGGGCTGCACTTTGTTCCTGACGGCCTGCGGCCGTCAGCAGGCGGCCCCGCCCACCGCGCCTCCTCCGCCGACCGTGACGACCGTCCCCATGGTCCGCGAGCAGGTCTTGCTCACGACCGAGCTGGCGGGACGTACGTCGCCCTATCGGATTGCCGAGATCCGGCCGCAGGTCAACGGCCTGATCAAGGAACGCCTCTTCACCGAGGGCGCCAATGTCCAATCCAATCAGCCTCTCTATCAAATCGATCCCGCCCCCTTCAAAGCCGCGTTCGAGAGCGCCAAGGCCGCCCTGGGCAGGGCGGAGGCGAATCTCCCGGCCATTCAGGCCCGGGCCGACCGCTTCAAGGCCGCCCTGGCGGACAGGGCGGTGAGTCAACAGGACTACGACGATGCCGCGGCCGCGCTGAAACAGGCCGACGCCGACATCCTGTATTGGAAGGCGGCGGTCGAGACCGCCCGCATCAATCTCGATTACGCGCGCGTGGTGTCCCCGATCTCCGGTCGCATCGGGCCGTCCTCGGTCACGGACGGCGCCATCGTCACCGCTTACCAGCCGGTGCCGCTGGCGACGATCCAGCAGTTGGATCCCATCTATGTCGATGTCCCCTACTCCACGACCGAACTGCTGCGGTTGCAGCGCCGCCTCAGGGAGGGACAACTCAGCCAGAGTGAAACCAACGTCAACGCCGTCGATCTCCTCCTGCCGGACGGCGCAAAGTACGACCACGAGGGAGCTCTGCAGTTCCGGGATGTCTCGGTGGACCCGACCATGGGCACGGTCACGCTGCGCATGGTCTTTCCCAACCCGAACGGCGTCCTGCTCCCGGGCATGTTCGTCCGGGTGATCGTCAAGGAAGGCATCAACAAACAGGCCATCCTCGTCCCTCAGCAAGCGGTCTCTCGCGATCACAAGGGGAACCCCACCACCTTGATCGTGGTCCAGGGCAAGGTCGAGATGCGACAACTCACGGTCGAACGCGAGGTGCGCGACCGCTGGCTCGTCACGGCCGGAGTCGAAGCGGGCGACAAGGTGATCATGGAAGGCATGCAGAAGGTCCGACCCGGCATGCCCGTGACCGAGGTCCCCTTCGGAGAGCCCCAGCCCCAGACCGCCCCGCCGGGAGCCAAGGCCCCGCCAACGCCCACCGCGCACTGACGGAGACACGCCATGCTATCCCGGTTCTTCCTGAATCGCCCGGTCTTCGCCTGGGTGATCGCCATCATCCTGATGGTGGCGGGCTGTCTCGCCATCTACAACCTGCCGGTCTCCCAATACCCGCCCATCGCGCCTCCGTCGATTGCGCTGACCGCCTCCTACCCCGGCGCCTCCGCCGAGACGGTCGAAAACAGCGTAACCCAGATCATCGAGCAGAAGATGACCGGCTTCGACAAGATGCTGTACATGTCTGCGACGAGCGACTCGGCGGGCGGATCCCGTCTCGAGCTGACTTTTGAACCGGGAACCGACCCGGACCTGGCCTGGGCCCAGGTTCAGAACAAGCTGCAGCTGGCGATGGCCAGCCTCCCGGATGTCGTCCAGCGCACGGGCATCCAGGTGCGAAAGAGCACCCGCAACTATCTCCTCGTCGTCGGCCTCGTCTCGGAAGACGGCAGCATGAACGGCAGCGACCTCCGCGACTACGCGCTGTCGAATCTCGAGAAGATCCTCTCCCGCGTGCCAGGGGTCGGAGAGGTCGAGGTCTTCGGCAGCCAGTACGCCATGCGGATCTGGCTGAACCCGGACAAGTTGAACGACTACCGGATGACCGTCGCGGAAGTCCTCGCCGCCCTGCACGTCTACAACGTCGAGGTGTCGGCCGGCCAGTTCGGTGGCGCACCCGCCGTCCAAGGCCAGCGCCTCAACGCGGTCATCACCGTCCAAAGCATGCTCAAGACGCCCGAGGAGTTCGGCGCCATCCCGCTGCGCACCAACCCCGACGGCTCCGTCGTCCGGGTCCGCGACGTGGCCCGCACGGAGCTGGGGACCGAGTTCTATGACATCGAGGCCTTTCACAATGGCCGGCCGGCCGCCGGTCTGGCCATTCGCGCCGCGGCTGGCGCCAATGCGCTCGATACCGCCGAGGCCATCCGGGGCAAGATGAAAGAGCTCAGCCAGTTCTTCCCCCCAGGCCTGAGAATCGTCTACCCGATGGACACCACCCCCTTCGTGAAGAAGGCCATCGAGGAGGTCGTCAAGACCCTCATCGAAGCCATCGTGCTCGTCTTCCTCGTGATGTACCTCTTCATGGGCAACATGCGGGCCACCCTCATCCCCACCATCGCCGTGCCCGTCGTCATCCTCGGTACCTTCGCCGTGCTCGGGTTCTTCGGGTTCTCGATCAATATGCTCACGATGTTCGCCATGGTGCTCGCCATCGGCCTGTTGGTCGACGACGCCATCGTCGTCGTCGAAAACGTCGAGCGCATCATGAGCGAGGAAGGGATCTCCCCCCTCGAGGCGACGCGCAAGTCCATGGACCAGATCACCCCCGCCCTGATCGGCATCGGCCTCGTGCTCTCCGCCGTGTTCGGTCCCATGGCGTTCTTCGCGGGGTCCACCGGCGTCATCTATCGCCAGTTCTCCGTCACCATCATCGCCTCCATGCTGCTCTCCGTCGTGGTCGCCCTGATCCTGACGCCCGTGCTCTGCGCCTCCCTCCTTAAACCCGTCCCCAAAGGACACGAGCCGGCCGAAGGCGGGATCTGGTTCCTGCGCCCGTTCTTCCGCGCCTTTGACCGCTTCTTCTTCTGGGCGAGAGACCGCTACCTCGGCCTCGTGAGCCACTCGCTCTCGAGGAAGCTGCGCTACGGGTTCATCTTCGTGCTGATCGTCGCCGCCATGGGATACCTCTTCCAGCGAATGCCCACCGCCTATCTGCCGGATGAAGACCAGGGACAACTCCTGGTGCAGGTGCTGCTGCCCGCCAATTCGACCCTCGAACAGACCATGGGCGTCCTTAAACAGGTCCAGGACCACTTCCAGCAGCGGGAGAAAGACGCCGTCGAGACGGTGATGACCATCTCCGGCATCGGCCTGGCCGGACGCGGACAGAACGCCGGCATGGCGTTCGTCCGGCTCAAGGACTGGGATCTGCGCGACCGGCCGGACCTCAAGGTGACCGCGGTCGCAGGACGAGCCATGGGGGCCTTCTCCCAGATCCGCAACGCCATGGTGTTCGCCTTCGCCCCGCCCGCCGTGGTCGAGCTCGGCATCTCGAAGGGATTCGACTTCCAATTGCTCGATCGCGGCGGCTTGGGCCACGACAAACTCATGGAAGCCCGCAACCAATTGCTCGGCATGGCCGCCCAGGATCCTGTGCTCACCAAGGTCCGACCCAACGGCCTCGAAGACGTCCCCGAGTACCGCGTCGACGTCGACTGGGACCGCGCCGGCGCCCTGGGCGTGCCGGTAGCCGCCGTCCATCAGACGATCTCCGCCGCCTTCGGCAGCGCCTATGTCAATGACTTCATCCAGGGCGGCCGCGTCAAAAGGGTCTTCGTCCAGGCGGACGCGCCGTACCGGATGCTGCCGCAGGACCTCGAACGGCTCTATGTCCGCAATGCCACCGGCAAGATGGTCCCCTTCTCCGCCTTCGCCTCCGGCCGTTGGACCTTCGGGCCCCCAAGGCTCGAGCGCTTCAATGGCTTCCCTTCCATGAACATTATCGGCGAACCCGCCCCTGGCCGAAGCTCCGGCGAGGCCATGCGGGCGATGGAGGGCTTCGTCAAGAAGCTGCCGCAGGGCGTGGGCCATGACTGGACCGGCCTCTCCTATCAGGAACGCCAGGCCGGCGCCCACGCCGCTCCTCTCTATGCCTTCTCGATCCTCGTCATCTTCCTCTGCCTCGCCGCCCTCTACGAGAGCTGGCCGATCCCTGTGTCGATCCTCCTCGCTCTCCCCCTGGGCGTGATCGGCGGTGTCATCGGCTCAAGCCTCCTCGGCTTGCCCAATGACGTCTATTTCCAGATCGGCCTCCTCACCACCCTGGGTCTCACCACCAAGAACGCCATCCTCATCGTCCAATTCGCCAAAGCCCGCGTCGAGGAGGGCAAGGGACTCATCGAAGCCACCCTCGAAGGAGCCAAACTGCGCTTGCGCCCCATCGTCATGACGTCGCTGGCCTTCGGCTTCGGCGTTCTCCCCCTGGCCATCGCCTCCGGCGCCGGCGCCGGCGCCCAGAAAGCCATCGGCACCGCAGTCCTCGGCGGCGTCGTGACGTCGACCTTCCTCGTCACCCTGTTCGCGCCGCTGTTCTATGTGCTGATCGAGAAAACCTTCGGCCGACACCGCAGGCTCCATGGCACCCCCGGCACTCAGCCGAATCCCGCTGCGAGTCACTCCCATGAATAGCTGCACCCACCTTCTGCTCGTCGGAACGGTACTGCTCTTCACCAGCTGCACGCTGGCGCCCAAGTACGCTCGACCCCCGGCTCCCGTCCCTGCCCAATGGCCCCAAGGCGCTGCCTATCCGAAGGCCGCCGCCGCGCCGGAAACCCAGCCGGCTCCCGACCTGGCCTGGCGCGAGTTCTTCACCGATGAAAAGCTCCGGCAACTCATCGGCACCGCCCTCGATCATAACCGCGACCTCCGCCTCGCGACGCTCAACGTCGAAATGGCCCGGGCCATGTACGGCATTCAACGAGCCAACCTCTTGCCGGCCGTCCAGGGCGTCGCCAGCGCCGCCCGCCAACGCCTGCCGGCGGATCTCTCGAACGGCGGACGCCGAAAGACCACGGAACGCTACGATGTCAACCTCGGGCTGGCCTCCTGGGAAATCGACTTCTTCGGCCGCATCCGCAGCGCCAAGGACCGCGCTCTCCAGGAGTTCCTAGCCACGGACCAGGCCCGCCGCGGCGCTCAGATCCTCCTGGTCTCCGCTGTGGCCAACGCCTACCTCGCCCTCGCGGCGGATCGGGAAAACCTCCGGCTGTCCGAAACCACCCTCGAAGCGCAGCAGAACACTTATGACCTCGTCAAGCGGCGCCATGAGCTCGGTCTGGTGACTGACATCGACCTCTATCGCGCCCAGACACCCCTCGACATCGCCCGACGCGATGTCGCCCTCTATCACCAGCAAATCGCCCAGGACGAAAACGCGCTCCAACTCCTCGCTGGATCCCCCGTCCCGGACGAACTCCTGCCCGCAGAACTGAGTCAGGTCAAACCCACCCTGCCTATCGCCCCGGGACTGCCCTCCGATGTCCTGCTCCGCCGGCCCGATGTCCTCGAGGCCGAAAGCCTGCTCAAGGCCGCCAACGCCGATATCGGCGCGGCGCGGGCAACGTTCTTCCCTCGCATCTCGCTGACCGCCGCCGTGGGTACGGCCAGCAGCGACCTCGCCGGGCTCTTCCAGTCCGGTTCGGGCGCGTGGAGCTTCGCACCGCAACTGGTCATGCCCATCTTCGACGCGCGCACGTGGTCGGCTCTCAAGGCTAGCAAGGTGCAGCAGCAAATGGCCGTGACCCAGTACGAAAAAGCCATTCAAACCGCTTTCCGCGAAGTGGCTGACGTCCTCGCGCTCCGCGGCACCGTTGACCGCGAAATCTCCGCGCAGGAATCCCTGGTGCACGCCCTGACTGAAACCCATCGCCTGGCCAGGAGCCGTTACGATAAAGGCATCGATAGCTACCTCGGCGTCCTCGACGCGCAACGCTCCTTGTTCCCGGCACAACAGGGACTCGTCTTCCTGCGCTTGTCCAAGCTGGCCAATGAAGTCCGCCTCTACGCTGTCCTGGGCGGCGGCCAGGAAACGACCGAGGATCTCTGCAAGAACTAATGGACCAACCCAACCTATACTCAGGTATTATGCTTGACCCGCTGCGGGCGCTAGGCTATTCGAATACCATGTCTAAGATCGTAACTGACTTGTCACTGGAACAACTGAAGCGTTTGCTTGCCATCAAGGAACAGATGGCTGCCTTGGAATCGGAGCTCGCGTCCTTGTTGGGCGGCACCGCCGCTGCGCCTACGCCGGCCCGACGAAAAGGCGGCAAGCGGGTTCTTTCCGAGGCGGGACGTCAGGCGATTCGCGCCGCCCAGAAGGCGCGCTGGGCCAAGAAGCGCGGCGTAACCCGGACGCCCGCCAAGGCCAAACCCCGACGCAAGTTGTCCGCCGCCGGCCGGGCGCGCCTGGCTGCCCTGGCCCGCGCACGCTGGAAGGCGGCCCGTGCCGAAGGCAAGACAACCCTCTAGCGAGGCGCCGCCTCAGCAGCACGACTTCACCCGACGGCGCCGTCCCGGATCCGGGACGGCGCCGTCCCATTTCCGGATCTGCTCCTGACTGCGTCCCGCCCCGGCCGCCGCCGGTCCCTTGCCGTGGCCGCATTCCGAAAAGTCGCCCATGGCCAACGCTCCTCGACCATGGATCTCTCTCACCCTGAACGCCATGACACCTGACTCCACAAGGAACTCACCCCATCGGAGTCCATACGGCTCGACAGGCCGCTCAGCCAATGGTCACACCTGGCATTCTAATTGCCATACTAGCGAGGCGCGGAAGAGAGGATAGGCAGGCACAGCAGGGTCTTCATGAGCCTGAGGACTCGACCGGGTCTGAGGCCGCGCCTCGCTAGCCATGGATATCGTACGTCATCGCTCGCGCCATGATCGTTGGCATCGCCGGCTCCTCTACGGAGCTCTGGGGGTCGCAGCGGTGGCCGGACTTAGTCTGGCGGTATTCCGACTCAAGCCGGCGGCACCCAGTGTCAGTGTCAGCGCCTTGTACACGGATACTGTGCGCCAGGGCGACATCCAGCGCGAGGTGCGAGGCAATGGGACGCTCGTGCCTGAAGAGATCCACTGGATTCCAGTCACCACTCCCGGCCGGATCACGGCCATCCACGTGCTGCCAGGAGCCGCTGTGTCCTCGAATACCGTGCTGGTTGTCCTCAGCAATCCTGAAGTCGAACATGCCGCGTTCGAGGCGGAATGGCAGCTCCGCGCGGCGGAGGCGCAGGAGGCGAAACTCCGTGTGCAGCTCGAAAGCACCCGCCTCGCCCAGGAAGCCACAGCCGCCGCCCTTCGCGCCGAGCACAGCGTCGCCCAACTCGACGCGGAAGCCGATGCCCGACTGGCTGAAGAGAAGCTCGTCGATCGCCTGACGGCCATCCGGTCCCGGACCAAGGCCGATCAGCTGGGCACACGCGCCGATCTCGAAGACCGCCGGCTCGAGATCCTCGAGGAAGCCCACCAGGCCGAATTGGCTGCCCAGGAAGCAGAGCTCTCCCGGCTCCGCGCCGTTCGCGAACTGCGGCGGCGTCAGCAGGCCGAGCTCGAAATCCGCGCCGGCATCGACGGCGTCCTCCAGCGTCTGGGAGAATACGACACCCTCCAGGTCGGCCAGCAGTTTGCCGCCGGAGCGAACATCGCCCGAGTCGCCAATCCGGCCCGGTTGAAGGCGGAAATCCGGGTGGTGGAGACCCAGGCCAAGGACATCCAGTCGGGACAGTCCGCCCGCATCGATACCCGAAACGGGGTCGTCACCGGACGGGTCGCGCGCGTCGATCCGGCCGTCCAGAATGGCACCGTCCTCGTCGATGTGACGCTCACCGGACCGTTGCCCAAAGGGGCGCGGCCGGACCTGAGCGTCGAGGGCATCATCGAGCTCGAACGGCTGGTGAACGTCCTGCACGTTGGCCGCCCCGTCAACGGCCAGGCCGAGAGCACGGTCGGCCTCTACAAGCTCGTCAACGGCGGCCGCGAGGCGGTCCGCACGCCGGTTCAACTCGGGCGTTGCTCGGTCAACGCCATCGAGGTCATCTCCGGCCTCGCGCTGGGAGATCGCATCATTCTCTCGGACATGACCCCCTGGGAAACCCATGAGCGCGTCCGCTTGAACTGACCGCACAGCCAGCCAGGCGCACCTCCGCCCGCATCCATGAATCCACAGCCTCTCATCCGCCTGCAGAACATCACCAAGGTCTACTACACGGACGACCTCGAGACGCACGCCCTCGCCGGTGTCCATCTCGAAATCCAAACCGGCGAGTACGTCTCGATCGCCGGTCCCTCGGGCTGTGGCAAGTCCACGCTCCTGGCCATCCTCGGCCTGCTGGACTCGCCGACCGAGGGACAGTACTGGCTCGACGGCCAGCCGGTCGAGAACCTGTCGCTGGACGAGCGCGCAGGCATTCGCAACCGGCAAGTGGGCTTCATTTTCCAAAGCTTCAATCTGATCGGCGACCTGACCGTGTTCGAGAACGTCGAGCTGCCCCTGAGCTACCGCCGCGGCTTGTCCGGGGCCGAACGCCGCCAGCGGGTGGCCGAGGCGCTCGACCGGGTCGGCATGGGGCATCGGACCCGGCACTACCCCTCGCAGTTGTCCGGAGGCCAGCAGCAGCGCGTCGCCGTCGCCCGCGCGCTCGCCGGCCAGCCGGCAATCCTCCTGGCCGATGAGCCGACCGGGAACCTCGACTCGAAGAACGGCGAGGCGGTCATGGAGTTGCTGCGAGCTCTCCACCGGGACGGCGCCACGCTCTGCATGGTCACCCACGACCCCCGGTTCGCCCGGCACGCGGACCGGATGGTCCATCTGTTCGACGGCCGCGTGGTCGAGGACTCCGTGCCCGCCTGACCCTCCGCCTTAACCCCATCCCTCATGGGACACGACCTCCGATTCGCGATCCGGATGCTGCTCAAGCACCCGGCTTTCACTGCGGTGGCGGTGCTGTCGCTCGCGCTCGGGATCGGCGCCAACACCACCGTGTTCTGCTGGATCCAGACAGTGTTGTTGCGGCCCCTGCCCGGAGTGAGCGATCCCGCGCGCCTGGCCGTCCTTTGCACCCGTCACGCCAATGTCAACTGGGAGACCATGTGCCTGCCTGATGTCCAGGATTGCCGGGGGCAAACCAATGCCTTCGAGGGAATCGTCGCCTCACAAATCACCCCGGCCTGCTTGACCATCGACGGCCGACCCGAATGGGTCTACGGCCAGATCGCCTCGGCGAACTTCTTCACCGTGCTCGGCGTCCAACCGGTCATCGGCCGCTTCTTCGTCGCCGATGAGGACCTCCGGCCCGGGGGCGCCCCCGTCCTCGTCCTCGCCGAGGGCTACTGGCGACGCCGGTTTGCCGGCGACACCAATATCCTCGGCCAAACCCTCGACTTGAACCGGCACCAGTTCACCGTGATCGGGGTGGCGCCTGCCAGCTTCCGCGGCACCATGAGCGGCCTGCGGTTCGATTTCTGGGCGCCGATCACCATGCACCAGCAGGTGGCGCACTTCGGCTCGCTCACGTCACGGGGGGATCATTGGGTCCATGTCCTGGCCCGATTGCAGCGGGGAGTGTCGATGGCCCAGGCCCAGGGAGCCCTCGACGTCCTCGCGCGCCGGCTCCAAACCGCTTACCCGGACACGAACCACGAAGTCGACTTCCTGCTGTTGCCGCTCTGGCGATCCCCCTACGGCGGTCAAATGCTCCTGTTGCCCGTGCTGCGCCTCCTGCTCGCAGTGACGCTCGGCGTGCTGCTCATCGTCTCCGCCAATGTCGCCAACCTGCTCCTCGCCAGGGCAACGCTCCGCCTGAAGGAGGTGGCCATCCGCCAGGCCCTCGGGGCCGGCCGCTGGCGGCTCGTCCGCCAGCTCCTGACTGAGAGCCTCCTGTTGGCCGTCCTGGGTGGCCTGCTCGGTGTCCTGTTCACCCATTGGGCCGTCGGCCTCATTGCCCATCTCCTGCCCAACACGTATCTCCCCATCGGTTACACGTTCGTCGTCGACACCCGTACCCTCGCCTTCACCCTCGGACTGACCCTGCTCACCTGCCTGCTCTTCGGAACTGTCCCGGCCCTGCAAACGGCCCGCCTGGATCTCAATGCGCACCTCAAGGAGGGCGGCCGATCCTCGACCGCCGCCTCCGCACACCACCGGCTCCGCAACGCGCTCGTCGTCGCCGAAATCGCACTCGCCCTCGTGCTCCTCGTCGGGGCGGTGCTCTGCCTCCGGGGATTCCAGCGCGCGCGCCAGATCGACTTGGGGTTCGATCCCCGCCAGGTGCTTTGCGCCGGACTCCGGATCGGGATGCACGGCTATACCGAAACCACCAGCCGGGTGTTCTACCGGCAGCTGCGGGAGCGATTGGCCAGCCTCAACGGGGTCGAGTCCGTCGGTCTCACCAGCTGGCTGCCGCTCGGCTTCGAGGGAGGTTCCAGCACCTCGATCGACGTCCCGGGATACGACCGCAAGCCCAACGAAGACCTCGGGGTCGCCTACTGCATCGTCTCACCCGGCTACTTCGAGACACTCCGCATTCCCCTGATCGAGGGCCGGGATTTCCAGGAGCACGACGACCTTCGGGCACCGCGGCGGGTCATCATCAACGAGGCCGTCGCCAAACGGTTCTTCGCCAACCAGAACCCCGTGGGACGCACCTTGAAGTGCTTCGACGGCCGCGAATGCACCGTCATCGGCATCGTCAAAACCGGCAAGTACCGCTCCCTGAGCGAGCCCCCCAAGGGCGGCATCTACTTGTCCTACCAGCAGTGCACCTGGGACCTGAATCTGTCCATCGCCCTGCGAACCCGGGGACCCGTGACCGCCTTCGTTCCCACCCTGCGCCGGACCCTGCATGAAATCGATCCGGGCGTGGAATTGTGGGGCAGCCTGGCGATGACCGACTACATCCAGGCCGCGTTTCTCCCCCAGCGGATCACCGCCACGTTCCTGATGATCCTCGGCGGTGTCGCCCTGTTCCTCGCCGCCATCGGCATCTACGCCGTCATGGCGTATGTCGTCAGCCAGCGGACCCAGGAAATCGGCGTGCGCCGCGCCCTCGGCGCCCGGGAACACGACATCCTCCGGCTCGTCTTCGCCCAGGGACTCCGGTTGTCAGGCCTCGGCGTCGTCGCCGGCTGGATTGGCGCCCTCCTCGCAACACGCGCCCTCTCGAGTTTCCTCTACGGCGTCAGCCCCTTCGATCCCTTCACCTTCGCCGCCGTCGCCGCTGGACTCGTCGTCGTCTCGCTGATCGCCTGTGCCATGCCCGCCCATCGCGCACTGCGCGTCGATCCCATCGTCGCCCTCCGACAGGAATGAAACCCCTCCCGCCCTCAATGACCGCGAGATTCCGTGAAACTTGCACCCGAGCTGGCGTGTCTAATGGACTATTGTATGCACCCGTGGGCAGGCTCCCCTCACCCCAACCCTCTCCCCAACCCCTGGAAGCGAAGCAATCCAGTGGAGTTCGTCAGAGGGCGACAGGGAGAGGGGAGCATTTGACGAGATCCGCCAAATAGCCCAACCTTGTTGTCTCTTATGCAACGGACAAGCTTTGTGATGTGGGTCCTCTCCCTGGCTGCGACAACCCTCGGCGTGCGTGCGGCCGAACCGGAGCACCGCCCGATCTCCCTCGACGATTGCCTGCAGCTCGCGCTTCGGCACAACCTCTCCCTCCAGATCACCCGGCTTCAGCCCGAGTTGGCGCGGTTCAATCTCGATGCCGCCTACGGGGCCTATGACCCCAATTTCCGGGCGTCGATCACGCACAATTCCTCGGCGCAGCCGGAAAGCTATGACAGCGAGGGACGCTGGTACCCCGGAACCCAGACCGAGAACGACAGCTTCCAGCTCGGCCTGGCCGGCGAGGTGGGAACGGGCCTCGGCTACACCCTGGGGGGCGGCATGACGGACATGCACGGCACCCAGGCGGGGATCCCCTTCGAGAACGCAAGCGGCAGCTTCGGTTTCACCCTCACCCAGCCGCTGCTCAAGAACTTCTGGATCGATGGCGCGCGCTACGCGATTGCGGTCTCCCGCAAGGACCTGCGGGTCTCGGAGCTCACCCTCCAGCAGCAGATCATGCAGGTCGTCACCGATGTCGAGGTGGCCTACTACAGCCTCATCGCCGCCGTCGAACTCACCAAGGTCCAGGAGGAAGCCCTCAAAGAGGCCGAACAGCAGCTGCGCGAGAACCGAAAACGGGTCGAGGTCGGCGTCATGGCCCCCCTCGAGGAAAAGGACGCGGAGTCCCAGGTGGCCGCCAGTCGCGCCAACCTCATCGCCGCCCGCAACAACCTCGAGATCAGCCAGAATCGCCTCAAGGCCCTCATCACGGATCGCTACGCGGATTTCAAGAATGTCCTGCTGATGCCCACCGGGAAGCTCTCGGCAGCACCGCAGCCCTTCGACCGGATTATGAGCTGGACCCGTGCGCTCACCTACCGGCCGGACATCCTCAGGGCCAAAGTCGATCTCGAAAAGCGCAACCTCCGCCTGCGCTACGATTACAACCAGCTCTTCCCCCAGCTGGATGTCACCGGCGGCTACAGCCTCGGCGGGTCCGACTCCGAGTTCACCTCCGCCCTCGACCGGGTCTCGGAGGCAAGCAACCCCTCCTACTCGTTCGGCGCCGTCTTCTCCATGCCGCTCAGCAACCGGCAGGCCCGATCCGCTTATCGCGCCTCGAAAGTCGAACGCGAACAGTCCCTGCTCCAGCTCAAGCAGCTGGAACAGGGTATCATGGTGCAAATCGATGACGCCATCGCCGAGGCGCGCAGCAGCCTCGAGCAGGTCCAGGCGCGCCGGCAGGCCGCCTTCTACGCCGAGGAAGCCTACAAGGCCGAACAAAAGAAGCTCGAGAACGGCAAGAGCACCAGCTTCCAGGTCCTCGTCCTCCAGCGCGTCCTCAACACCCGGCGCTACGAGGAAATCATGGCGCTGGGCGACTACAACCGGGCCCTCGCCAACCTGGCCCTGGCCGAAGGATCCTCCCTCGAACGCCGCAACATCCTGTTCGAAGTCAGGTGAACGCCGGCTGCCTACCTCGAATCCCCCCGCCGGAAGGGAATCCGGATCGTCTTGAGCAGCCGACTGGCCACCGACTCCCGGCTCCTGGCCGGCACGATCCCCAGCGACCGACAGAGTCCGCTGCAGATCGGACAGAAGAGCCTCGACCGGCCCCCGACCAGGTGCAGCTCACGCACGCAAGCCTCGCAGTAGGTCCGGCTGCACTGGGTGCATTGGTGCGCCGCGGCGATCCCCGGATGATACAGGCACGCCGGCGCACCGTCCGGAAGACGGGACGGACGCGGCTCCTCCGTCGGCGGCAGCGGCGGGATCGCGATCGTCACCGGCCCTTCCATGAGCCGCATCTCCATGCTCCCCAGCATCAGGGTCTGCCCGTTCCGCAGTTCCGCATCCTGGATCCGCTGGTTCTCAATGAACGTGCCGTTCGTGCTCCCCAAGTCCCGCACCCGCACCGTCGTCTCGCTGACAATCACCTCACAGTGCCGGCTCGATACGGTCGGATCATCCAGGACGAAATCATTGCCCTGGGCTCGACCCAGGGAATTCGAGCCCTTCTGCAGTTCGAGCTCGGCGCCCTTCTGCGCTCCACTGTGAATCACGAGCCGGGCCATGCGCCATCACGGTGCCCCGGGTTCATTCCCGCGGGCATGGGTCACAGCTTGGCGCCCGCCCCACGGCCTGTCGATCTCAATCTCGGCACTGGACGCACCCGGCGGCATGGACTACTTTCCGTCTCAAATGTCGAAGGCAACCAAAACATCGCCGCCAACGGCTGGCGGCGGAAGCGACCTCCCCTTCGAGGAGACGCTGCGCAAACTCGAGGCCATCGTGACCAGCCTCGAGTCGGATGACTTGCCCCTCGAAACCCTCATGGCCCGATACGAAGAAGGCGTCCGCCTGGCCGAAGCCTGCCAAACACGCCTGGCCGCCGCCGAAGCCAGGATCCGAAAGCTGGAACGTGACGCCGCAGGCGAGTCGCATCTTGCCCCCATCGAATCCGAGGCGAATCCGCCGACCCCGGAGTGATCGCATGAGCCGCTACCTCGACATGGTCGATAGCCCGGAGCACGTCAAGAAGCTCACCCTCGAGCAACTGACACCCCTGGCCGAGGACATCCGCCACGAGCTCATCACCGTGCTCTCGAAGAACGGCGGCCACCTCGGTCCCAATCTCGGTGTCGTCGAGCTGACTCTCGCCCTGCACCGGGTGTTTCGTACGCCCGAAGACAAGATCCTCTGGGACGTCAGTCATCAGTGCTACGTGCACAAGCTCCTCACCGGACGCAAGAAGCTCTTCCACACCATCCGAACCACCGGCGGCCTCAACGGCTTCGCCTGCCGCGCCGAAAGCGAGCATGACTGCTACGGCGCCGGACACGCGGGAACCGCCCTCTCCGCCGCGCTCGGCATCTGCGCCGCCCGCGACCTGCGCGGCACCCGCGAGCACGTGGTGTGTGTCTTCGGCGACGCCGCCCTCACCAACGGCATCTCCTTCGAGGCCCTCAACAATATCGCCCATACCACCCGCCGGTTCATCGGCGTCCTCAACGATAACGAGTTCAGCATCGCCAAGAACGTCGGCGCCATCTCCCGGTACCTGAACCAGCTCATCACCCACCCCCGATACTCCCGCCTGCAGAAGGACTTCCAGCGTCTTCTCCGTCGCATGCCCAAAGGAGAGATCGCCATCCGCCTAGGCCACAAGGCCGAGGAGGCCTTGAAAGGCGCCGTCTCCCAGGCGGCCCTCGAACCGGGCGCGCCGCTGGGCACCGACGGCCGGGGCGGCTACGGCAGCAGCCTCATCTTCGAGGAGATGGGCCTCAGCTACCTGGGCCCGATCGACGGCCATGACCTGCCCCTGCTCATCGAGTCCCTCACCTTCGCGCGCGAGTGCGAGAAACCGGTCGTCCTGCACGTCATCACCCAGAAAGGCAAAGGCTTCGAGGCGGCGCGCCGTCAGCCGGAAAAATACCACGGGGTCGGACCCTACGACATTTCGACCGGCGACATCCTCCCCGCCAAACCCGGCACCCCCCCCAACTACCAGGATGTCTTCGGCCGGGCTCTCGTCACGATGTGCCAGCGGGATAGCACGCTCGTGGGCATCACCGCCGCCATGCCCAGCGGCACCGGCATGAAGTTCCTCGAGCAGGCCCTCCCCCAGCGCTATTACGACGTCGGGATCGCCGAGGAACATGCCGTGCTCTTCGCCGCCGGCATGGCGACGCTCGGCTTTCGACCCTTTGTCGCCATCTACTCGACGTTCCTCCAGCGGGGCTATGACTGCATCCTCCACGACGTCGCCCTTCAGGATCTGCCTGTCGTGTTCTGCATGGACCGGGCCGGGCTCTCCGCCACCGACGGCCCCACCCACCATGGCCTGTTCGACATCGCCTTCCTCCGCTGCGTGCCCAACGTCGTCATCATGGCCCCCAAGGACGAAGACGAGCTGGTGGACATGATGTTCACCGCCACCCGCCAGAATCATCCCGTCTGCATCCGGTACCCCCGCGGCGCCGGCGAGGGCGTCCCCATCAAGAACCAACCGCGCCTCCTCGAAATCGGCAAGGCCGAGGTCCTCCGCCACTTCGCCGCCAACGGCCGGCCCAAGGTCGCCATCTTTCCCCTCGGCAACCTCCAGCGCCTGGGCGCCGAGGCCGCCGATCGCCTCGCCGCCGCGGGCTGCGACGTCGCCATCGTCAACCCGCGCTTCGCCAAACCCTTGGACGAGGGCGCGCATCTGTTCTTTGGCCGCGCCGCTGACGTCGTCGTCACGCTCGAAGACCATGCCCTCATGGGCGGCTACGGCAGCGCCGTCCTCGAATGCTACAGCCAACACCGCGTCGCCGTCCCCGTCGTCCGCATCGGGTGGCCCGACCAGTTCATCGAACACGCCACCACCGCCGAAGTCCTGCGCGACCGCCACGGATTGACCGCCGACGCCATCGTCCACCAGGTCCGCCAGATCCTCGCACCCCCTGCGGCCCTCGCGGCACCGACCCCATCGGCCGCCGCCGCGCCCCCCGGTTGACGGCTCCCCGTTCAACCTTCCATTCCGCACCGAGGTCTTCAGACCGCCCGACCATGCCCTACCAACACCTCACGCCACCCCAGGGAGATCGCATCCGCATCGCCGCCGGCCGCCTCGAGGTTCCCCATCATCCCGTGATACCGTTCATCCGCGGCGACGGCACCGGACCCGACATCTGGGCCGCCAGCCAGCGGGTGCTGGACGCCGCCGTCGCCCAGGCGTACGGGGGAACCCGCCATATCGCCTGGTTCGAGGTGTTCGCCGGCGAAGAAGCCTTCCGCCGGTTCCAGCAATGGCTCCCGGACGACACCCTCGAGGCGTTTCGCGAGTTCCGCGTCGGCATCAAAGGGCCCCTCACCACCCCCGTCGGCGGCGGCATCCGCTCCCTCAACGTCGCCCTCCGCCAATTGCTCGATCTCTACGTCTGCCTCCGCCCCGTCCAGTACTTCGCGGGCACCCCGTCCCCAGTCAAACACCCGGAGAAGGTCGACATGGTCATCTTCCGCGAGAACACCGAGGACATCTATGCCGGCATCGAGTATGCCGGAGGAACAGTCGAGGCCGGCAAGATCCTCGATTTCCTCGCGCGCGAGTTCCCCGAGGCGTTCGCCAAGATCCGGTTCGCCACGGCCGCGAAGGCCGAGGCGTTCTGGAACGCCGCGGGCCATCCAGCCCCGCCCGAGGTCTGCGTCGGCATCGGCATCAAGCCGGTCAGCCGCTCCGGTTCCGTCCGGCTCGTCCGTGACGCGATCGCCTACGCCATCCGGAACCACCGCCGCAGCGTCACCCTCGTCCACAAGGGGAACATCATGAAGTTCACCGAGGGCGCCTTCCGCGATTGGGGCTACGCCACCGCCAAGGAACACTTCGGCGCGGTCGAGATCGACGGCGGCCCCTGGTGCCGCATCCCCGAGGGCCGGCCCGGCGCCGGGCTCGTCATCAAGGACGCGATCGCGGACATCACGCTCCAGCAGGTCCTGACCCGCCCCGAGGACTTCGACGTGATCGCCACCTTGAACCTGAACGGCGACTATCTCAGCGACGCGCTGGCCGCCCAGGTCGGCGGCATCGGCATCGCCCCCGGCGGCAATATCAATTACGTCACCGGCCACGCGCTCTTCGAAGCCACCCACGGCACCGCTCCCAAGTACGCCGGCCTCGACCGGGTCAACCCCGGCAGCGTGGTGCTCAGCGGCGAAATGATGCTCCGTTACCTCGGCTGGACAGAAGCCGCCGACCTCATCCTGCGCGGCCTCCACGGCGCCATCGCCAGCCGCCGGGTCACTTACGACTTCGCCCGCCTCATGGAGGGCGCCACCGAAATCAAGTGCTCCGAGTTCGGCGACAACATCATCGCCCACATGGCCTCCTTTCGCGTTTGACGGCCCCCGCAATCGCGGTGTATTGCCTTCCCCGCGAATGCCATGCGGTCACCCCAACCCAAGCCAACCATGAAAAGCCCGCTCTCCCGACGCTCCGCCCTCAAGTCCCTCGCCACCACCGCGCTGGTCTGTGGCGCCCCCGCCGTCCCGGCCGCCGCCGCCGAACCCGCCCGACTCAAGGGCAATATCCATCACTCGGTCTCCGCCTGGTGCTACGGCGGCATCAAACTCGATGACCTCTGCGCCGCCGCCCGCGACATGGGCATCGAATCCGTCGAGCTCCTCGGCCCCGACGATTGGCCGACCGTCCGCAAGCACGGGCTCGTCTGCGCCATGTGCAACGGGCCGGATAGCATCGGCTACGGATGGAACCGCGTCGATCACCACGACAAACTGGTCGCCGACTTCGAGAAGGCCATCCCCAAGGTCGCCGAGTTCGGCTTCCCCAACATCATCACCTTCTCCGGCAACCGCCGCGGCATGTCCGACGAGGAAGGCCTCGAGCATTGCGCCCTCGGCCTCAAACGCATCGTGCCCGTCGCCGAGAAACACAAGGTGACCATCATCCTCGAGCTCCTCAACAGCAAGGTCGACCATAAGGATTACATGGCCGATCACACCGCCTGGGGCGCCGAAGTGTGCCGCCGGGTCGGCTCCGAACGGCTCAAGCTCCTCTACGACATCTATCACATGCAGATCATGGAGGGTGACGTGATCCGCACCATCCGCGATAACATCCAGTACATCGGCCATTTCCATACCGGCGGCAACCCCGGACGCCACGAGATCGACGATTCCCAGGAGATCTACTACCCGGCCGTCATGCGCGCCATCGTCGCCACCGGCTTCAAGGGGTTCGTCGGCCAGGAATTCGTCCCCGCCGCCAAGGACAAGCTGGCTTCCCTCCGCAAGGCCATCCAGATCTGCGACGTCTAGCGCGGCGCCGCCTCAGACCCAGTCGAGTCCTCAGGTTCATGAAGACCCTGCTGTGCCTGCCCATTCTCTCTTTCGCGCCTCGCTAATGTAGAGTCCTCGAAGGCAGGAGGGTTGGGTTTGGAACGACAGGGCCAAGCTTGACCTGTTGAACCCATACTCCACAAGTTGAGGACTTTAGGACGGCGCCGCCTCACCACCCCTGGCTCAATACCGAGCGCTTCGAACACCTCCCGGTCCATCTGCGGGTCGTCAGTTACGAGTAGAAGGAGACCGAGGATCGTCGCCCGACCAAGCACCAACAGCTTGCGTACCCACCACTTGCCGAGTCCGGTGTCCTCAGCCTCCTGCTCCTAGGCGGAGGAATCCTAATCTGGCACGGCCGCCACTGGAGTCCTCGATCTATCGAACTCCTAATAAACTGTGGCACATTCCATCCCGCCACATCGCATGTACGAATGAAAACACCAATCGGACTGTGTCAGAAAGAGCACTATGAAGACAACACCATGGTTCGGACTGCTCGTGCTGGTGGCCTTGACCGTCGGCGTGGCCAACGCTGACACCCTGGGCACGGCGTTCACATACAATGGACGCCTGACCGAGAGCGGTGAACTTGCCAACGGCGCTTACGACCTCCGCTTCACCCTCTTTGGCGCCGTCGACGGCGCCGCCGCCCTGGCCGGACCAATAGTCAAAAGCTCGGTCGACGTCGCCAACGGCCTGTTCGTGACGCCGCTGGACTTCGGCGGCGCCGTCTTCAACGGCCAGGCGCGCTGGCTGGAAATCGGCGTGCGCAAAAGCGGGGAGACCACACCGTACACGGTGCTGGCGCCCCGTCAGGAATTGACTCCCACGCCCTACGCCCTCTACGCCGCAACGGCTAACGTATCCCCGGGCAGCATCACCGCTGACGCCATCGCCTCGGGCGCCATCACAGCCGCCAAACTCGATCCCGCAATCGGCCTCTGGAACAAAGCCGGCGCTGGCGTCTCCATCCCTGGTTGGGTAGGCATTGGGACCTCGGTCCCGGACGCCCAACTGGACCTGTTTGGAGTCCTGAAATTCGGTGCGGCGCGAGACTGGTGGAGTGACATATTCCACAACCTCTATTGGGGCGGCACCCCGGCAACTTGGCGCAACACGGCCCAAGGACCGGGCGGACGGCTATGGATCCGCGGCGGCGCCAACGAGCCATCCGGTTTCGGGGTGCAACTATCACTTCTCGAGACCGGCGCGCCAGCGGGTAGCGACGCCAGCCTCCAGGAGGTTTTCCATATCGACCAGGGCGGGAAGGCCTACTTTGTCAACGACGTGAGCATTCAGGGGGGATTGAACTTCCGAGACGTGTGCCAGGTGGGTACCATCAGTGGGTACTACACCGAATTCAGTCACAACCTGTACTGGGATGGCAGCGCATCCGTGATGCGCAACCGGTCCACCGGCCCGGGTACCACGATGTCCATTTGGGGAGGGGCCCTTCAACCCAGCGGCTTCGGAATCAGTGTCTCGTCGCTTCCTGTCGATGCGCCACCCCATAGCGACGCCGCGATGTTGTGGAGTGCATTAGTGGTCAATTCCAGCGGAAACGTGGGTATTGGCATCGGCAATCCCGCGGCCAAGTTGGACGTGGTTTCTGGAGTTGGCCGGCAGATTTCCGCGGGTACCTGGGCCGAGGTGTCCGGGTCAAGCGGCGGGTGCGGTCTGCTCGGTGGTAACATGTATCAGGACTACTGGCCTCCCTGCTTCAAGTATGCCAATACGCACGCGCAAATCGGGGCCATTGGCTTTGCGGTGAACTACCCCTGGTGGAACACCGCCAGCGTGGTTTGCAGCGGCACGGAAAGTTCAACTGCCGGCCAGGCATTCACACCCAAGGTCATCGCCACGTTCCATCCGGACGGCTTCGTTGAAGTGGGAGCGTTGCGCATCACGGGCGGCGCCGATCTCGCCGAGCCGTTCGAGGTCTCGACCGAAGACATCGTGAAAGGCTCCGTCGTCGTCATCGACGAGCGCAACCCCGGCAAACTGAAGCTCAGTCAGGAACCCTACGATAAGAAAGTGGCCGGTGTGATCAGCGGCGCCAATGGAATCAACCCGGGCATCACCCTCAAGCAGGAAGGCACGGCAGACGGCGAACATAATGTCGCACTTTCGGGGCGTGTCTATGTGCTGGCCGACGCCTCCACCGGCGCCATCGACCCCGGCGACCTTCTCACCACGTCGGCCACCCCGGGACACGCCATGAAGACCACCGACTACGCCCGCGCCCAAGGCGCGATTCTTGGCAAGGCCATGACCGCGCTCGCCGAAGGCCGGGGCACCGTGCTCGTCCTGATCAGCCTGCAATAGTGCAGCCGGAGGACTTCTTATGCAGAAGCACGCAGTACGCGTCCAAGAAACCCTTTGGGATCAGAATTCCCCCTATAACGATGCCTGTCCTGTAAGACCCGCCGGGTCGGGCCAGCATGCCCCGGTCGGGTGCGACGCCACCGCCATGGCCCAGGTGATGAACTCCTGGCGTTGGCCCAGCACCTACACCTGGGACCTCCTCCACGATGTGCATACCGACCCGGTCGATGACGGCGACCCCGAGGTGGCCAGGCTGTGCCACGACGCCGGCATGGCGCTGGAAATGGAATATGGAGCGAACGAATCGTCTGCGGCCCCCAGCAAGGTTCCTGGAGCATTGGCGGATGCTTTTGGCTGCTCGCCTGACGCCGTGTTGGAAGACCGCCACATGATGCGCATGCTCAACGAGATCCGATGGCTGCGGCCTTTCTTGCTCGGAGGACGCGACAGCAGGGACTCTGGACACCGGTGGGTGGTATTGGGCTATCGTCTGAGCACCCCGGCGACCGAGTTCTTGATGAACTGGGGCGACGGCGCACCCAACGGGTGGTATTCGGTTGACAACGTGCCAAACGGCTACACCCACGACCAGGACCACGTGACCCGAATCGCGCCGCGAGGCGTGGTGAAATTCGTGGGCGCCACCGATCCCGGCGACGGCTCGCCGGCTGAGCCCTATCGTAACATCACGGAGGCTCTTGACGACGCGCCGGATGGTCGAACCCTGATCTTCAAGGCATATTCCGAGAACGCCTTTCCCTCGGCGACGCTCACCATCACCCGCCGGTTGGTGCTCAAGGGCGCCAACGCGGTGATCCGAGGTTCCTACTAGCCTCCACGCCGAACCTTCAACCCACCCGATCATGACACTCAGCATCCTGTTTGGCTCCATCCTGGTGTGCGCAACGCTGCATGCCCAACCTTACGACCTCCGTTGGCACACGATCGCCGGCGGCGGCGGTGCCAGCAACGGCGGCGCCTTTGCCCTCAGCGGCACCATCGGCCAGCCCGAGGCGGCGAGCATGAGCGATGGAAGCTACACCATCGACGGCGGCTTCTGGACCTTCTGGGTCAACCTTCAGCCTCTAACGCCGCTCCTCAGCATCACCCTCGACCCACGACTTTCTAGCATCACCGTTTCGTGGCCCCTGCCCGCCAGCGATTGGCGCTTGCAGGAGAACCGTTGTCTGGACTCAGCCGACTGGATTCAGGTCGCCCAGACGCCGCAGGAAGTCGATGGACACATGCAATGGGTCGTTGAATTGCCCACAGACAGACGCTTCTACCGGTTGTTCAAGCCCGGCACCAATTAGTGTGACTCATTGATCGCATTCTTACAATTGAATAACTCTGGCTTCCAAATGTCATGCCGACAACGAGGATTACCGATGAAATCTCCCGACGAAGGCACCATCAGCGCCACACGATCAAGAACCCAACTCGCGGTCGCGCTGCTAATTTCGCTGGCCTTTCTGGCACCGGACCTTCCGGCGGCCGACGCCGATGGCGACGGTCTGGATGATGCCGCAGAGAATGAACTCATGCGGCACTTCGCGCCGCTGGTAAGGCTCCACCCCGCTGACGAATACCGTCCGGCGAGCGTGGCGTGGTACCTGCAGCGGGTGGTCATGCGCTTTTACCACGAAGCCCCCTGCAGCGACTGCCCCGAGGGCATCGCCGGATGGTCCACCGCGGAGCTGCTCTCGAAGTCGCATCCGACAAAAGACGCCGATTGCGAGCATAATTACAGTAACATCAAGTCCTCCTGGAATACCACTCCAAGCCCCAGCGATGTGACGCACTTCTTCCTGGAAATCCCACACGATGCCAACATGCCCGTCACCCAGCGTGGTGCTCTCTCCTCGGCGGTATGCTATGCACACGTTCGTTCGGCGGTGCGCCATCCGCGAATGTTCGACATCCAGTACTGGTTCTTCTATCCGTATAATGGCGCAATACCCTTTGCGGCGCATGAGGGCGACTGGGAGCACATCACAGTCAGAGTAGAAGAGGACAGACGCACGGTTCATCGCGTGTTCTATGATGCGCACAATACGGGTGGAAGATGGTTTTCGGAGGGTGAATACAGTCTCGAGAACGGCCGGCCGGTTGTCTACTCGGCTTTTCACTCGCACGCCAGCTACCCCGGCCCTGGCACCTGGTATAACGGTGCGGATCATACGGGGGATGGCGGGCCGGTCTGGGATTGCCTGGACCAGCTTGTCAATCTGGGCGAGGGAAACGCGCCAAGCCCCGGATGCGAGTGGATCTGGTATACTGGCCGCTGGGGAGAGTACTTGCCCTATGAAGGACCCGAAGGACCTGCCTTCAAGGCGAAGTGGAATGCCGAGTACCCGGAAGAGGACATTTCCGACCACGCTTGGGTCTTCGTGGCTCAGTCGAGTCCGGCGCCCGGCGATGGCAGTTGGGCCCATCCGTTTCACGAGTTCACCGACGGCGCACGGGCAGTTCCGGCGGGCGGAACCGTCTGGATCTTCGCAGGCGCATATCCGGCCGTGGGTAGCTATACGAAGCCGATGACGCTCCGCAGCGTGGCAGGTGAAGTGCTCTTGGGCCGATGACCCGTTGCCCACCGAGTGCCCAGGTCCTTACGCATTTCGCGCCATGCTCAGGCCACAGGAGGCGGTGTCGTAGGTCCTGCCCATGCCCTCACCGGCGGCCGGACGGCTGGCAATCGAGCGGTGCCACCGCCCCCTGCCGTTTCGGCTCGAAAACGGACTGGCGTCGCGGAGACACCGAGTACGGTAAGCCCCGCGATCTGGGTTGAGCGCTACCGGAACAGCGGGCTCACGCAGCGCGAGTTCGCCCAGAGCCACCGGCTCAAGCTCAGCACCTTGCGCTACTGGTTGTACCGCCGCCCTGGCTCAGCGGGGGTTTCCCGAGCAGGTCCACGCTGGCGCTGGTCAACGACATTGATTTTTCCCCACGCTGTCGTTGTCGAACTCCAGGATGATCGAATGGTGAACCAGGCGGTCCACGGCCGCCATGGTAGTCATCGCATCCTTGAAGATCTGGTCCCACCGGGAAAAGACCAGGTTGCTGCTGATCATCACGCTACCCCGTTCGTAGCGCTCGGCCAGGAACGTGAAGAGTACCTCCATCTCTTCCCGGCTTTGGTGTTGCGCCAAACGCTTGGAACGTGGCCGGCTGGCTTGGCCCCAGGGGCAGGGGGCGCACGTGCGCTTGCGGGTTGAGGAACTGAGTGCGCTGCTCAACGGGTTAGACGTTCGGCAACG
>Ga0209096_1000389_pt1 | contig 61441 bp, 43 predicted proteins | sample AD_UKC034_MetaG_FD_184407 | JGI IMG/M metagenome (GOLD analysis project Ga0209096, IMG submission 184407) | Active sludge microbial communities of municipal wastewater-treating anaerobic digesters from USA - AD_UKC034_MetaG (SPAdes) (version 2) | ecosystem: Engineered > Bioreactor > Anaerobic >...
ACCCGTACGCAAAACGCCAACGTGAAGCCGTCTGCGATCAGCTGAAAGCACAGCAAACGTCCGTCGGGGCGGCAACGGCGGCTACCAGATTCGGGTTTTAGATCTTGACTCTCTCATAGCAGGTTCACAGTCAACCCGAGGCCGGCACCCCTCTCCCGCCTTCGCCAAGGCTTCGGCGTGCAGGCCGTCGATCCCTCCCCCTCCGCCTTCGCCAAGGCTGCGGCGGACAGGCGGCTCCGGGGTCGCAGGGGGAGGATAGGCAGACAGGGCAGGGTCTTCATGACCCTGGGGACTCGACCAGGTCTGAGGCGGCGCCTCGCTAGGGAGCTTGATCCCGGCTCGGTCGTAGCGGTAGCGTCGCGGGCATCCGAAGGACCACGGACGAGATTCGAACCTGACGAGCATGCATGCCGCCACCAGAGCCCGGTTGATCCTGAGAGCCTGTCTGAGAACCTGCTTCGGCCAGTTCGTGGGGGCGCTCTCCGTCGGCGTGGCGGCTGCAGGCATGCTGGGCGTGATCGGCGCAACCGATCAAACGGCGGATTCCCTCCCCCACGTCCGCCGGATCGTGTTCCTGGGCGACAGCATCACCTACGCCGGCGGGTTCGTCGACTGGGTCGAGTGCTGGATGCGCATCGGTCATCCGGACTCGCGCGTCGAGATTCTGAACCTGGGGCTGCCCAGCGAGACAGTCTCCGGTCTGAGCGAACCGGGGCACGCCGGAGGCGAGTTCCCGCGGCCGGACCTGCACGAACGGCTGGGCCGGTTGCTGGATCGCGTGCGGCCGGATCTGGTGGTTGCCTGTTACGGGATGAACGACGGGATCTATCATCCCTTCAGCGAGGAGAAGTTCGCGAAGTTCAAGGATGGCATCCTGCGTCTGCGGAAAGCCGCGGAGGGAGCGGGCGCGCGGGTGCTTCACGTCACGCCGCCGGTGTTTGATCCGGTCCCGATCCGGGGGAGGACCTTGCCCGCGGGGCGCGAGGCTTACGCGCTGCCTTACGAGGGTTACAACGACGTGCTCGACCGTTACACTGCATGGTTGATGGACCAGCGGGCAGCGGGGTGGGAGGTCGTGGACGTTCACGGCCCGATGAACCGGTACATCGCGGAACGCCGGCGGGCGGATCCCGCGTTCACCCTCGCCGGCGATGGCGTTCATCCGGGGCCGGACGGCCACTGGCTGATGGCGCGGGAGATTCTGCGGTTCCTGGGTGCCTCGAGCGCGGTCACGGACGGCGATCGGACGGAGGCGTTGGGCAGGCTGCATCCCCGTGCCGCTGCCGTTCTCGAGGGTGTGGCCGAACGTCAGCGCCTGCTGAAGGACGCCTGGCTGTCGCACGTGGGCCATCGGCGACCTGGCATGGCATCGGGCAAACCGCTCGAACAGGCCCAACGCGAGGCGGCAGACCTGGACGCCCGCGTCCGGGCTCAGGCTTCCCCCTTCCCCGGCCGGCTGAGTGATTGGCACGGATTCGCCCGGTACGACTTCGATGTGGCAGGCAAGACGGCAACGGTCGTGGCACCGCCGATCGCGGCGCCCGGTCGGCCCTGGGTCTGGCACGGCGAGTTCTTCGGGCACAAGCCCAACCCGGACCTCGCATTGTTAGGCCGCGGCTTTCATGTGGTCTATCTGAGCGTGCCGGACATGCTGGGCTGTCCCGAGGCCGTGCGGCAGTGGAATGGGCTGTATCGGGAACTGACGGAGCGCTACGGGTTGTCGCCCAAGCCTGCCTTGGTGGGCCTGAGCCGGGGCGGGCTGTATTGCTACAACTGGGCGATTGCAAACCCGGACAAGACGGCCTGCATCTACGGGGACGCGCCGGTGTGCGATTTCAAGAGCTGGCCCGGAGGGAAGGGCAAGGGACCGGGCAGCCCGCGCGACTGGCAGCTCGTTCTCGATCGGTACGGGTTTGTGTCGGAGGCGGAAGCCCTGGCCTACGCGGGCAACCCAGTGGACAACCTCCGCGCGCTGGCCGAGGCGAAGGTCCCGCTGCTCCATGTCTACGGCGATGCGGATGAGGTTGTGCCCTGGGACGAGAACACGGGCCTGGTGGCGGAGCGGTACCGCCGGCTGGGGGGCGACATCACGCTCATCGCCAAGCCCGGCGTGAAGCATCATCCGCATGGCTTGGACAACTCGACGCCCATTGTTGATTTCCTGTGGCGGCATGCGACCTCGCCCGAGGCGAAGCGCTGGCTGACGAAAGGCGGGGGCGGTCCCGTGGACGCCGGCGGCCGGCCTCTGATCCGCAAACTGGGCACGATCGATCTCGATCAATGAACAACATCATCAGGGTGAGAGGGTCGTCGAGCCTGTTCTGCCGACCGCCCGCAATGTTGCCGTCGTGCCCATGGGGGGCGCTGATGGCCTGCTTCGCCGCGGTATTCCTGGCATCCCGCTGGGCATCCGCGGACGTTGTCACGTGGGACGTCGATCCGGCGTCGAGCTACATCCGGCTGACGATCCCGGATCAGGGTTTTGACCTGCCGGACGTGGGGACTGTCACGTTGCGGATGCGGGACGCCAACAGCTCGTCGCAATGGACCGATGCGGGCGGACGCCGCGCCGCGCTCGACGGCGAGATCGTCACGGACTACGCGGAGGGCGTCTCGATTGTCTTCCTCGGCGGCCAGCACGCGCTGCACGCCCTCGACGGCACGTCCCTGAGACCCAACCCGGCCAAGTGGGATGCGGCGACGACGAATTACACGGACACCAGCACGGCGCCCGCCGCCCTCGGCGGTCGGGTGCGGGGGACTTTGATCCTGACTTTCGACGTGGCCTACGCCGCATTCCGCGGCGTCCAGCTCGACCTCACGAATGTCGTGGCCGGTCCGATCCCGATCGTGAATGGGGCGTTCGCGGCCAACACAACGCGGTTCGGAATCGCTTCGGCGCTGGCGGATGTTGATGGGCTCGAGTTGCCTCTGGGACTGGGTCAGCCGGTGCCGGACGTGCGGCAGGCGGACCTCGGCCGGATCGTGGAGCTGAACACCGCCGGCGGCACGATCACGGACCTGGGGGGACGAAACCGCAAGCTCACGTACACGATCAGCATGCCCAATCTCGTGTTGGACCTGGGCGGCACGCCGGTCACCGGGTCGGCGGCCGGGCAAATCGTGGCTCATGCGACGCTTCCCGCGCCGCCTCCCCCCGCGATCAGCGTCAGGCAGGTGGCGGACGGCATCGTGCTGTCCTGGCCCTCGAGCGCGACCGGGTATTCCCTCGAGTACGCGACGGCGCTGCCCGCAGCAAGCTGGTGGCCAGCCTCGCCGCCACCGGTTGTCGCCGACGGCCAGAACGTCGTCACCAACCACGTGGCTGGCGTCGCGGCGTTCTACCGTCTCCGCAAGCCGGAGTGAGGCGGCCCCGGCGCTCGTGTCGCCTTGCAGGCCGCACGGGGCCACACCACCGGCATCGCCCCGCCTGTCCGTCGGTCCGCCGACGTCAACGCTCGACGTCCAGCTTGCTGCAACGCGAAGTTCGCAGTACGCTGCCCATCAGACTATGAGGCCCGCCCGAAGCGCTGGACGATGGCAATGCCTCCGGGCGGGGTGGTTTCTCTGCGCATTGATGACGTGGAGCGCCCTGGGAGCCGTCCCCAAAAGGGTTCTCATCCTGAACCCCTTCGGAAGGGATGTGGCGCCTTTCAGCAGCGCCATCTCCGCTTTCAGGATCTCGCTGGCACGGGGAGCAGGGCAAGCGTTGGAGATTGACGAAGTGTCCCTGGAGCATGTGGCCCAAGGCGCTGACGCCGACTTCGAAGGGCATTTCGTCGAGTACCTCGAGCGGCGGCTTGTCAGCCGTCCGGTGGATGTGGTGGTGCCCTTCGGCGCCCCCGCAGCCCAGTTTGTGGCGCAATACCGGATGAGGCTGTTCACCCGGACGCCGATCCTCTTCGCTGCCGTCGAACCGCGCACGCTATCCTCAAACGCCCTGCGAACCAACGCCACTCTCGTGACGCAGCAAATCCACTTGGAACATCTGATCGAGGATGTGCTCCAACTCCAACCCGACACCACCAATGTCGTGGTCGCGCTCGGCGCCTCCCCCATCGAACGATTCTGGGCTGGAGAGTGTCGTCGCGAATGGCAGGTCTTCACAAACCGCCTCAGTTTCACCTGGCTGGATACCTTCTCGGTTCAGCAGATGACGGAGAGAGTCAGGGCGCTCCCCCAGCATTCCTTCATCGTTTATTGCATGGTGCTGGTGGATGCCGCCCAGGTGCCTCAGGAGAAGGACGAACCGCTGAGGATGATCCGCGCCGCCGCGAACGCGCCGATCTATGCCCACTTCCGCAGCCATTTCGGGCAGGGCATCGTGGGGGGCAGACTCTATGACGAAAGCCGGGTGGGAGCGGAGGTGGCGAAAGTGGCCATCCGGATCCTCCACGGCGAGAAGACCGAGACCCTACCGCCTCTGATCCTGGACTCCTCGCAGCCCGTGTACGACTGGCGCGAACTGGCCCGGTGGGGCATCAGCGCCGAACGTCTGCCCGAGGGGAGCCTCATCGAGTACCGCGAGCCGGAACTCTGGTTGAAGTACCGGGGGCGTCTTATGGGGGGCGCAGCGTTTCTCTGCCTGCAGACCGCGTTGATCACGGGCCTGCTCGTCAACCGGGCCCGGCGACGGGAGGCGGAGGCGGTGGCAACGCTGATCGCCAATTTGTCCACCAAGTTCGTTCATCTCCCCTCCGGCGACGTGGATCGTGAGATTGAGAACGCCCAGCGCAGCATTTGCGCGTGTCTCAGTTTGGATCTGTCTTCACTCTGGCAGTGGTCCATGACGGATCCCGGCGATCTCGTGCTCACGCACCTTTACCGGCAAGTGGAAGGGCCGCCCGTGCCTGAGTCCATGAGCGCACGACAGTACTTTCCGTGGGCCCTGCAGGAGGTGAGGGCCGGGAGACGCGTTGTGCTCGCGTCCGTCGACCAGGCCCCCGCAGAGGCGGCCCGGGACGTGGAGGTGTATCGCCACTTCGGGGTCAGAGCCAGCTTGACGGTCCCGCTGTCGGCCGGGGGAGGACCGGTTCTGGGCGCCCTCTCCTTCAACACCGTGAGGAAGGAACGAGACTGGCCGGAGGCGGTTGTGAATCGCCTTCAGTTGGTGGCGCAAATTTTCGCCAACGCGCTGGCACGGAAGCGGGCGGACCAGGAGTTGCAGAGGAGCGAGGAGCGCTTCCGGAGTATCGCGCTGAATCTCCCGGGGGCGGTCTTTCAGTTCTACGCCCGCGACAACGGGCAGCGGGGCCTGTATTATGTGGCCGGGCACGCACGGGACGTCTTTGGCCTGGATGTGGAGCCCCTCGACACCTTCTTCGAACGCTTCACGGCGTGCGTCGTCCCCGAGGATCGGCAGCAGTGGCTGGATTCCATCGAGGAGGCGATCGCTTCGGTCCGCCCTTGGGAGACCGAGGCGAGATTCGTCACTCCGGACGGCAAGGAGCTGTACATCCGTGGTTTCTCCCAGCCCAGGCGTCTGGATAATGAAGTCCTGTTCGTCGGGGTCATGCGCGACATCACGCATCAGAAGCGGCTCGACCTCGCGCTCGCCGCGAGCGATTCGCGCTACCGGACACTGTTCAACTCGTCCCCCTTGGGAGTACTCGTGATCGGACCCGACGGGTGTGTTCTCGACGCCAATCCCGCCCAAGCCCGGTTGTACGGTTACAGCGCTCCGGAGCAGCTCGTGGGCTTGCCTGTCCCCTTGTTGTTTAGGGAGAAAGACCGCGAACAAGCCCGTCGCGCCCTGACGAGTCTCCTGGGCGGCGAAGAAGCCTCTGAGCAGGTCGCCACGGCCGTGCGGCGCGACGGTTCGGAATTCACTGTCGAGGTGACGTCGGCCCCCTTGCGTGGACCCCGACGGGAGATCCAAGGGGTTCTCTATCTCACGCGCGACGTCACCGCGGCGAGGAATGCCCAGGAGGCACTGCGGCACTTGAGCGCGCGCCTGATCCAGGCGCAGGAAGAGGAGCGCTCGCGCCTGGCGCGCGAGTTGCACGACGACATCACCCAGCGCCTTGCGCGCCTGGCCATCGATGTCGGGCGAGGCGAAGCCGGGAGATCCGCGACGTCTCGAAACGAGACCGTGCGCTCGGTGCGGGATGAACTGATCCGATTGAGTGAGGACGTTCATGCCCTCTCGTACCGCCTGCACCCTTCGATTCTGGAGGACCTTGGGCTGGCGGCGGCGCTGAAGGCGGAAGCGGAACGTCTGGGGCGGCAGGGCGCCGTCCGGATCGACGTTGAAGTGCTGGACCTCCAGGAGTCGGTTCCCCCTGAGGTCGCTCTCTGCCTGTTTCGGGTTGCCCAGGAAGCTCTGCGGAATGCCGCACGCCACGCCGGCGCGCGGGCAATCGAGCTTTCGGTATGCGGTTGGGACGGCGGACTGCAGTTGGCGGTCCACGATGACGGCTGCGGCTTTGACCCCATGCTTCAGCGCGAACGACCGAGCCTCGGTCATGCAAGCATGCGGGAACGAGTCCACTTGCTCGGCGGCGAACTGGACATTGAGAGCGCGCCCGGCCAGGGCACGACCATCCTGGCGTGGGTGCCACTGGGGGAGAAGGCTGGAGACCAACGACCGAGGGGTTCTTCTGTATGAAGCGTCCGCGTGTGTTGCTCGCTGACGACCACCGCATGGTGGCCGAGGGTGTAAAGAGCCTGCTCAGTCCGGAATTCGACCTGATCGGCGTGGTGGAAGACGGTCGGACCCTCATCGCCGCCGCAAAGGAGCTGCGTCCGGACGTGATTGTTGCAGACATCACGATGCCGCATCTCAATGGGATCGAGGCGCTCGTCCAATTGCAGAAGGACAATCCGAAAGTGAGGGTGGTCTTTCTAACCATGCACCGGAACGTCGCCTACGCCCGCCGTGCGCTGGAAGCTGGCGCCTTGGGCTACGTGCTCAAGCACTCGGCCCCCGCGGAGTTGGTCACTGCCATCCACGCGGCCCTGAAGGGCCAGACCTACATCACGCTCGCGCTGTCGGGGGAAGTGCTCCGGGCCATCCGGGATGAACCGCAGGGGACCACCGATCCGGTGGCGAAGCTGACACCGCGTCAGCGGGAGATTCTCCAACTGCTCGCCGAAGGTCGCTCTGCCAAGGAGATTGCCGACACCCTGGGGATCTCGGCCCGGACGGTGGAGTTCCACAAGTACACGATGATGGAGGCGCTGGGTCTGCACAACAGCGCCGAGTTGCTGCACTTCGCCATCAAGCACGGCATCGTGGCCATCTGATCAAGGGCTGAGAGCAGCACCTTCAGCCCTTCCCCGGCCCCCTCGTAATTCTCCAGAGGCCAACCTCGTACTTCTCCGAGGTCACAGAGTCTCGCCGGCATCGCAGTCTCCGGTTCGCCGAGCAGTGCGTGGATACGAGGGAACGCGCTTCCCGGCAGGCGAACCGGGTGACCATGAGCGGAGAAGACATCAAGTGCGTGCTGCTGGCAGACCGGCACCATGGCCTGACAGAGAGCGTGCGGGGAATGCTCGAAACCCTCTTCGACGCTGTCGTGATGGTGGCGGACGAGAGTTCCCTCATCGAGAGCGCGCGACGGCTTCGACCGACTCTGGCGGTGGTGGACCTGTCCCTGGCCCCCGGCGATAATCTCCGGTGGTTGGAGCAGCTCCGGGCCCGCTGTCCCGAATTGAAGATCCTGGTGCTCAGCGTGCATGACGAACCCAGCGTGCACCGGGCGGTTCTGGACGCCGGGGCCGATGGCGTCGTTGTGAAACGGGCCATCGCCACGGAGTTGCTGACGGCGATCGACAAAATTCTGTCCGGGCCGGGCAACCCCACGCCGAACGTGACGGATCCTCCCGCACCACACGCCTCTCCACTGCCTCAACAACCCAAGAGACTCAACAAACCGTGAACAAGACCCTGCCCTCCATGAAGACGAACCAGACCCCGAGCCCCGAGGAACCCTGCCGTGAGGAGATGACCGCCATCTTCGCGGCGGCGGTCAATCGGACGGACCAATGGCGTGAACTGCACGCGCTGAGCCGCGCCTGGGCGACTGCCCAGGGCGCCCTGGCCGAAACGCAGCGATGCAAGGCGGCACGGCTGTTGCAGTCCACCACGCGGCTCGAACAATGCTGGGCATATCCTGGCCCGCGCCTGTTGGCCGCCATCGGCGAGGCCATGGCCCAGCGTGACGCCGCGACGTTCGCGCGTCTCATCCAGAAAGTGTCGGGCGCGCTGCTGACCGGCGACTACCGGCGGAGCGATGCTGCCTGGGATCCTGCGAGCGAAAGCGCCACGCGACCGCTCGAGGCAGCGCTGCCGCCCGACGTCAGCACGCCGGAAGCGCAGAGGCCGGGCTTCGAGGTGCTGATCGTCACGCCCGCCGATCCGGCCACCTGGGAGCGGGCGAGAGCGGACATGAGGCGCCTGCGACGTCCGGACGACGCCTTCCAGTACGAGGTGGTTCAGGCCGGCAGCTTCGAGGACGCCGCCCTCGCGGTGCTGGTCAATGACGGCCTGCAAGCCGTGGTGATCGTGGACGGATTCCAGTACGGCTCGCGTCTGGAGATGCCGGATCTGCAGTCGTTTCTTGCGCGTTACCTCCCGACGGACCGATCGAGCATCGAACCTGGCGCCATGGCCACGGTGCTGGCGAAGGCGATCAAGCGATGCAGACCCGAGCTCGACATCTACCTGCTATCGGATCGCACGGCGGAAGCCCTGGCAGGCAGCGAGGACCTGGCGCCGGTGCGACGCGTGTTTCATCACGTCGAGGAACCGATGGAAGTCCACCTGTCGATTCTCGACGGCGTCAAGGACCGTTGCGAGACTCCCTACTTCGACAACCTGAAGAAGTACGCGCAGCGCCCTATCGGCACGTTCCACGCGCTGCCGATCGCCCGCGGAAAGTCGGTTTTCCGGTCGGATTGGATCCGCGATTTCGGCCAGTTCTACGGCACCAACATCTTCTTTGCCGAATCGTCGGCCACGACCGGCGGCCTCGACAGCCTGCTCGAACCGACGGGCACCATCAAGAGGGCACAGGAGATGGCAGCGCGCGCGTTCGGGGCGAAGCGCGTCTACCTCGGAACGAACGGCACGTCCACCTCGAACAAGATCGTGGTCCAGGCCGTGTGCAAACCGGGCGACATCGTGATTGTCGACCGCAACTGCCACAAGTCCCATCACTACGGGATGGTGCTCAGCGGCGCACAACCCTTCTACGTCGAGGCGTTCCCCCTCACGCGCTACTCCATGTACGGCGGTGTGCCCTTGCGGACCATCAAGAAGGCGCTCCTCGAGTGCATGGCGGAAGGCAAACTCGACCGGGTGAAGGTCATCGATCTGACGAACTGCACCTTCGACGGGCACATGTACAATCCGCGGCGAGTGATGGAGGAATGCCTGGCGATCAAGCCCGACCTGATCTTCCTCTGGGACGAGGCCTGGTTTGGATTCGCGCGGTTCAGCCCGCTCCACCGCCGGCGCACCGGGATGGGTGCCGCCGCCGCCTTGACCGAGCGCTATCGCGATCCGGCGTACCGGGAGGAATACCGGGCATGGGCCGCCAAGGTCGGCAAACTCGACCCAAAGAACCCGAGACTGCTGGACCTGCACCTGCTGCCCGATCCCGACAAGGTCCGGATCCGGGTCTACCAGACCAACTCGACCCACAAGTCGATGTCCGCGTTCCGGCAAGGCTCGATGATGCTCGTCTGGGACGAGGACTTCCATCAGGTGGAAGGTCCGTTCGAGGAAGCGTTTTTTGCCCACACCTCGACGTCGCCGAATCTGCAACTGATCGCCTCGCTGGACGTGGCGCGACGCCAAATGGAGCTCGAGGGCTATGGCCTCACCTTGCGCATGACCGACATTGCGTTGCGCGTCCGGCGCGCGGTCAACTCGCATCCGTTGATCTCGAAATACTTCCGGGTGGCCACGCCCGAGGACATGATCCCCGCCGAGTTCCGCACCAGCGGATTGAAGGACTACGGTCCGCCCCATTCAACCTGGGTCGACGTGGTGAAGGCGTGGGACGAGGATGAGTTTGCTCTGGATCCCACGCGGCTGACGCTGGTCTGCGGCGCTGCCGGATTCGACGGCACCCAGTTCAAGGGCCTGCTGGCGGAGCGGTTCGACATCCAGATCAACAAGACCTCGCGCAACAGCGTCCTGGTGCAGGTCAACATCAACAACACGCACAGCGACGCCGCCCTGCTGATCAAGGCGCTCGTTGATCTGGCGCGCGAGATTGAGCAGAAGCGGGCGCAGGGCGGCCGAGCCGCCTTCGACGCCAGGGTCGAGTCGTTGATGACCCACGTCCCTGACCTGCCCAATTTCAGCCGGTTCCATGACGCCTTCCGCGACCGCCCGAAAGGGGCGAGCAACGAGGGGCATATGCGGCCCGCCTTCTTCATGGCGTACGAAGAGGCCAACTGCGAGTTCGTGAAGCTGGCCAGCAAGGAAGTGGACGAGCGCCTCAAGAAGGGGCCGGAGATGGTCTCGGCCAACTTCGTCATACCGTATCCTCCCGGCTTCCCGATCATGGTGCCGGGCCAGGTGATCACGGCAGACACGATCGCCTTCATGCGCCAGCTGGACGTGAAGGAGATCCACGGCTACCACGCCGCCCAGGGCTTGAAGCTCATCAAGCCCGAGAAGTTGCGCGGCAGCACCAGGAAGTCCGCCGAGTAAGCCGCCGGGCACCGTCTCTCCCGAAAGGACACCGCTCATGCAAGCACTCTTCGAATTCCTGAAGGCCAACCCCTTCATCCTGCTGTTCTTCACGATTGGGATGGCGGTCTGGGTGGGCAAGTTCAATGTCAAAGGCTACGGCCTCGGCATGGTGGCCGCCGCGGTCGTGGTCGGGTGCGGCCTCGCCGCCTGGGCGTCCGTCTATGGCGTGAAGCTCGAGCTCAACAACTTCGCCAAGTCGCTCTTCTATTATTTGTTCATGTATGGGGTCGGGCTCCGTGTCGGTCCGTCGTTCTTCAACAGCCTCAAGAAGGACGGCTTGAAGTTCACCATCCTCGCCGTGGGGTGCAGCCTCATGGGCTTGGTATTGGTCGTGTTGGGGGCGAAGTGGTTCGGCCTGCCCGCCGGCGCCGCGGGCGGCATTCTGGCCGGCTCCCAGACCATGTCCGCCGCCATTGGCACCGCGGAGATGGCGGTGACGCAGGGCGCGTACAAGCTGCCGGATGGCACCACGGCCGAGGCCGTTTCCGGCATGATCGCGCTCAGCTACGGCGTCACGTACATCTGGGGCACGGTCGGCATCATTCTGATCTGCAAGTATCTCCCCCGCTGGTGGGGCGTGGACGCGAAGAAGGCCGCCAAGGAGTATGAGGCAGCCAACGGCGTTGCCAACGTCGACGACTCCGGTCTCACGGGCTACCGCCCCGCCGGTCTCCGCGCCTACCGGCTGGAGAACAAAGCCACGATCGGTCAAACCATCGCCCAGTTCCGCCGGCAGCACCCGCAATACCGCATCCTTAACGTGGTTCGCGGGGGCGAGTCGATCGGCGCCGCTCCGGAGGAAGTCTTGCAGGCGGGTGACATCGTCGCGCTCGGGGGCCGGATTGAGGATCTGACCTCGAACATGGGCCTGATTGGTCCCGAGGTGGCCGACGCCAGCGCGTTGAACATCCCGATCGACCAGGCGGAAGTCCTTGTCACGGACAAGAGCCTTGAAGGCAGGGCTCTGAAGGAATTCCGCGACGAGGACTTCGCCGGCCAGTTGCAGGTGCTGCGCCTCGAGCGAGGCGGCGTGCCGATTCCCCTGGGCGCCGAAACGCAGCTCCGGCGTTTCGATGTGCTGTTTGTGGCCGGCTTGAAGAGCGCCGTCAACAAGCTCGCCGCGCTCGCGGGCAAGGTCGCGCGCCCGAGCACGGCCACCGACCTGTTGACCCTCGCGGTGGGAATGGTCATCGGCCTGCTCATCGGGCTGATCAACGTGCCGGTGGGGAGCTTCTCGGTTGGCTTGGGCAGTGCGGGCGGGTTGCTGCTTTCGGGCATCTTCGTCTCGTCCATCGTGTCGCGGCTGCGGTTCTTTGGCAGCACCCCCAACGCGGCGCGGAACATCCTCGAAGATCTCGGTCTGGTGACGTTCATCGCCATCGTTGGCATCAACTCCGGCTCGACGCTGCTGGCCCAGCTGACGGGCAAGATCGCGCTGTTCATCTTCCTGGCAGGTTTCATTGCGAGCACGATTCCACCCATCCTCACCTGGGCGATCGGCTATCATGTCATGAAGATCAACCCGGCCGTTCTCATGGGAGGCGTCGCCGGGGCGCGCTCGCACTCGGGGCCGGCGCGGGAAGCGTCCAAGGAGATCGACAGCAGTGTGCCGTGGGTGGGATTCCCGGTGGGCTATGCGGTTTCCGGGGTGCTGCTGACTGTCTTCGGCTACTTCGCCATGGTGCTCTCGAAGTAATGGCTCCGCTATGGCCTGGCTGACCCAACTGTTCACCAAGAACCCCGAGCTGGCGGTCTATCTCTCGCTGGGGGTCGGCTACTGGGTGGGGACCCGGAAGTTCCGGGGCTTCAGCCTCGGCGGCACGACCGGCTCCCTGCTTGCGGGTATTCTGATCGGCATGTTTGTGAAGGTACCGGTCACGGGCATGGCCAAGAACATCCTCTTCCTGCTCTTCATGTTCGGCATCGGCTACTCGGTCGGGCCGAAATTCTTCAAGGCGATGAAAGGGGCGGGCTGGCGGTTCGGCGTCCTGGGGGCCTTCGTGCCGGTGGTCGGTCTGCTCACCGCGTGGGCCATCGCCAGCCTCCTGAAGCTGGATCTGGGGTTCGCGGCCGGTCTCGTGTCCGGCGCGCTGACGGAATCTCCTGCCATCGGCACCGCCAGCGAGGCCATCCAGGCGCTGACGCTGCCGGACGAGACGAAGCACAAGCTGATCAGCCACATCGCGGTGGCGGATGCGCTCTGTTATGTCTTCGGCGCGTTTGGCGTGATCTACATCTGCGGCACGCTGGGGCCGAAGATCCTGAGGATCGACCTCCGGGCGGAAGCCAGCAAGGTCGAGGCGGAATATGGGGTCACGCGCACCAAGGACGGCATCACCTCGGCGTGGCACCCCTTCGAAGTGCGCGCCTACCGGCTTGAAGGGACAGCGCGCATCGTCGGCCACACGGTCGTTGAGGCCGAGAAGATCATCCCGGAGGCACGGTTGTTTGTGCAACGCCTCCGGCGGGGGACGGAGTTGCTCACTCCGAAACCGGACACCGTCCTGCAGGCCGGCGATGTGCTGGCGATCAGCGGCCAGCGCGATGTGCTCGTGCGGGTTCTGGGCGAGAAAGCCGTCGAGGTGAACGACCGCGAATTGCTCGACCTGCCCGTCGCTTCGTTCGATGTGTTCGTGAGCAACAAGGAATTCGTCGGACGCACCTTGGCGAGCATCGCTGGCGACGACGCGGTCTACAGCGTGTTTCTGCGCAAGATCACCCGGGGCACGGAGGAGATCCCGATCGGGACCCGGACCGTGATCGAGCGGGGCGACCTGTTGAGCGTGGTCGGCTCCGAGTCCGCGGTGGAGCGCGTCGCGAAGCGGATGGGATCGGTCGTGCGCCCGCTCGACACCACCGACTTCGTGGCCGTGGGGCTGGCCATCTTCCTGGGGGCAGCGTTGGGCGCCACGGTTTTCCTGCCCGCCGGGACCACCAAGATCTTCCTGGGCACCAGCGTCGGCACGCTGCTCGCCGGCGTGGCGACCGGCTACATCCGCTCCGTGCGCCCGCTGTTGGGTCGCGTGCCGGACGGGGCGGTGGCGTTCATGCAATCGATCGGGCTGTCCGGCTTCGTCGCGATGATCGGGCTGGGGGCAGGGCCGGAGTTTCTACCCGCTGTCCGCGAGGCCGGCCTCGGTCTCCTGATCGGCGGCATGATCGTGACGTTGGTGCCGCAGATCGCGGGGCTCTATTTTGGCCGGTACGTGCTGAAGGCCAGTCCCCTGCTGATCCTGGGAGCGCTGTCCGGCGCGCAGACGTTCACGCCCGGCCTGGCGGCAGTGCAGGAGAAGGCCGGAAGTCCCATCGCCGTGTTAGGCTATGCCGGGGCGGTGCCCGTGGCGCACGTGCTCCTCACCACCTGGGGCTCGGTGATCGTCCTGTTAATGTCGCGCTGAGGACCCATGCCGGAGCAAGTCCGCGAACCCTATCCGACGAGCCATGGACAGTGCTGAACCCGGGAAAACGATCAACGCCACCGACCGCATCGAAAGCCTATGAAGCCAAACTCACCCCTGAAGACCTTCGCCTTGATTGGGGCCTTCCTGGCCGCCGGCACGTCCGGGCTCGCCCAAGTGCAAAGCTCCGGCGACCTCGAGCAACTCCGGTCCGCAGTCCAATCGATGGAACAGACGATCCGGGAACTGAACCGCAGAATTGCGGACCTGGAACGGCAGCCGAAGGCTGCCCCGCCCCCGGTCCAACCCGTGGGGCCGGAGCCGGCTGCCCCTGGCGCTCCTCAGCCCACGCCACCAGGCGCGGACGTGACGCCGAAAGCGCCGGCGCCGCCCAGTGACCTCTCGGATGGCACAACGCAGATTCCCTACCATGACACGGTCAAGGAAGAGGATCTGAGCGCGCCGCGTCCCGGGAACGCCCCCCTCGACCCGAGTTACCAGGGCTTCATGCAACTCCTGGGCACCAAGACGTGGGTCAAACTCGGCGGCTACGCCAAGCTCGATGCCATCGTCGACTCCACCCGGATGGGCAATCCGAACATGTTCATCACCGCCAGGATTCCGGTCGAGGGCGAAGCGGATTATGACAAAGGGGAACACTTCGCGATGCACGCCAAACAGACCCGCTTGAATCTGGAGTTGCGGTCGCCGACCCGGTTGGGCGCCTTGAAGATCTACTACGAGAACGACTTCTTTGGGAACAGCACCGAGCCCTCGATGGACTACCGGCTGCGCCATTGCTACGGCCAGCTGGCGAACCTCACCGTAGGACAGACCTGGACCACGTTCTACGACCCGGATGCGAACCCGGACACGCTGGACTTCGAGGGGCCGGGAGTCCTGCCCGTCCTCCGTCAACCCGAGCTGCGGTACACGCTTCCGATCCAAAAGCAAGCGATGTATGCGGCGTTCGCCATCGAGCAACCCAAAAGCGACTTGAGCAACCTCCCTGCGGGCGCCGAGGGCCGAAACACGATGCCCGACTTCGCGGGACACTGGCGGTGGGAAGGCAAGCCGGGCCACGTGCAACTCGGGGGCGTTTTGCGCAGTCTCTCCTATGACAACAATGCCGGCCCCGACGATTCCGCGCTGGGGTGGGGTGTGAATTGCTCCGGAGCGTTGAAGACGTTCGGCGCGGACAGCCTGATCGCCAGCCTCAGTTACGGCGAGGGCATCGGCCGATACATCCAGGATCTCCCCACCGGCAGTGCCGGCGTGGTCGACGCCTCGGGCGACCTTCACCTGCTCACGGCGTGGGGGGCGATGGTGGGCTATCGCCACCAGTGGAGCGAGCGGTGGCGGTCCACCCTCAGCTACGGCTATGTGCAGTTGGACAACCGAGCGGATCAGGGCGCCTTTGCCTACGACCAAACCCATTATGCCCAGGCCAACCTGGTTTGGATGCCGACACGGCACTTCTACGTGGGCCTCGAGTATCTCTACGGCGTGAAGGAAGCGCGCAACGGCAACTCCGGGGATGATCACCGCCTGCAGATCAGCATGCAGTACAAACTGATCCGATGAACCCATGCCTCAGCCTCGATATCGAACATCAGCCTGCAACCAGGGCATGCCCATGACCAGACGCCACTCCTGCCGCAACGCTTCGCCGTTGTTCTCCGTTCCCCGTTTGTCACTGCTCCGCGCGGCTGGCGCTCTGCTGACCTGGCTCGTGTGGCTGCCGGCGCACGCCCATGCCTCGATGTTCAAGGGGGAGACGCTGGACAAAGTCGCTGATGTGCTGGCGTGGGTCGTGCTCGTCATTGCGCCCATGGTGGGGATCGCGGTCTTCTGGGTCGTCCATATCCTCCCGGAGAAGATCGCGGAAAAGCGGGAGCACCCGCAGGCCAAAGCCATCCAGACGCTCTGCCTGCTGTCGCTGCTGTTTGGGGGGATGCTATGGCCGTTGGCCTGGTTGTGGGCCTACTCAAAACCGGTCCTCTATCGGCTGGCTTACGGCACCGACAAGGTGCCTCATGGACACGAAGACACGGCGCGCCTGCCAGACCCGGGCGATCCGCAGGAACTCCAGCGGCTGCGGCAGCGCGTCGCCGAACTGGAAAGCCAGCTCGCGGATCCGTCGGCCGCCAAAGGAGCAAAGGCCTGACCTATGGAAATCCTGCTGCTCGGCATCTACTCGTGTTTTGTCTGGCTGATCTTCTTCAAGCTCAAGTGGCTGCCGTGGAACATCGTCAGTCAGGTCATCGTCATCACGCTGCCCATCCTGGGGCTGACCGTGCTGATCTTGCTGTTGAATGTTGTCGCGCCCTCCTCGCACGACGTGCGGGTCGTCAACTACGTGGTCCCGATCAACCCCCCGGTGCGCGGTCTGGTCACCGAGGTGCCCATCGAGCCCAACCGCCCGATCCGGAAGGGCGATGTCCTCTTCAAAGTCGACCCTACGCCTTACGAGATCGCCGTGAGGCATTGTGAGGCGCAAACCGCCCAACTCAGGGTCCAGCTCGTCACGGCCGAGGCGAACTCCCGTAACTTCAAGGAACAGTTGAAAGGCGCGACCGGCCAGAAGGAGGCGCTCGAGTCGAAACTCGAACTCTCCCGCAAGCGGCTCCTGCAGTTCAAGGAACTGGCGGACTCCGGTGCCGGCAACCGGTTTGACTACGAGCAGGCGCAGGCCGACGTGCAGAACCTCGAGGGCCAACTCGCCTCGATCGTGGCCACCGAAGCCCAGGCTCGCGAGAAACTCGCAGCGAAGACTCCCGACGGGGATCAGGACGAAGTTGCCAACGTGAAGGCCCAGCTCGCCCGCGCCGAGGCGCAGCTGGCCGATGCCAAGTGGGAATTGAGCCAGACCACGTATTACGCCCCCGCCAATGGCACCGTGGTGGCGCTGACCTTGCGTCCGGGTGCCATGGCCGTGCCCCTCCCGATGACACCGGCCATGAACTTCGTCGAGGACGAGCAGTGGATTCTGGCCATTTACCGCCAGAACGAGGTGCGCCGGATCGAGCCAGGCCAGGAGGCCGAGGTCGCCTTTGAGATGTACCCCGGCCGCGTGGTGAAGTGCAAGGTCGACTCGATCATGTGGGCCACCGCCCAGGGGCAGTTGCCCATCGGCACCATGAATGTGGCTGGGGGCGTCGCCCCTGTCCCACCCAACTGCCTCGCGGTCCGCTTGCTGCCGGACGCCCGGGAAAGGGACCTCTTCCTCGCCGCGGGCGCACACGGCGCGGGCGCGGTGTTCACGGACAGCGGCCACGCGATCCATATCCTGCGCAAAGTCCTGGTGCGGATCAGTGCGAAACTGGACTGGCTGATCCTCAAGCTGCACTGAGGCGACCATGCGATTCCCAGGATTGCTCCTCGCGGCGGCGGTTGGCGCCGGTATTCTGGCCGGCTGCGCCACCCATCGGCCGCCCACGCGGACCGAGATTCGCCGACAGTCCGGCACGCTGACCAACCTGGTCCTGACGGACGCATGGAAAGCGGCGGTCGTGTCGACCAATGCCATCCAGGACAACTGGTTGGCGACGTTCGGCGACGACCAACTGGCCGCACTGGTCGCCGAAGCGATGACGAATAGTCCCGACTTGCGCGTCGCCGCTACGCGGGTCGAGCAGGCCTGGCAATGCGTGCGCCTGGCCAATGCCGCCCTGCGTCCCACCGTCAGCCTTTTCGGTACCGGGGGCTTCAACATGGGTGGCGGCGATGTCAGCTCCGCCCTGCAAGGCGTATCGCTCGGCGCGTCCTGGGAACCGGACCTCTGGGGCCGGATGCGCTATGGACGCAACGCCGCGCAGGCGACGCACGCCTCAATGCAGGCGGATTACGAGTTCAGTCGGCAATCCCTGGCCGCCACGATCGCGAAGAGCTGGTTCACGGCCAGCGAAACCTGGCTGCAGCTCCAGATCGCCGAGGACATGGTCCAGGCGGCACAGCAGTTGGTGACCCTCGCCGCGACGCGGCATCGCGTCGGTCCTGGCAGTGAGCAGGAGGCCGCGCTGGCGCGCGCCACCTTGGCCGCCAACCAGGACACAGCCCGGCAAGTGCGTTTCGCCCATGAGCAGACCCTGCGTGCCTTGGAGCTGCTGCTGGGCCGCTATCCTGCAGCGGAACTTCAAGCCCGCCGCGACCTCCCCTCGCTCCCCGGTCCGATTCCCGCCGGTCTGCCGCTGGAAATGCTCGAACGCCGCCCCGACCTGATCGCCGCCGAGCGCCGGGTCGCTGCCGCCTTTCATCGCGTCGGCGAGGCAAAGGCCGCGCAGCTGCCACGACTCGTCCTCAACGCCAATGTCGCAGCCATTGACAGCGCAATACTCCAGCTGAAGGAGGATTTTGAGAACCCCACCGGCGGAGCCGGGGCAAGGCTCATGGCCCCCCTCTATCAGGGCGGCGCGCTCAAGATGCAGGTCGAGATCCGCACACTCGAGCAGCGACAGGCCGTGGCGGAATACGCTCGGATCGCCTTGCGCGCTCTTGGAGACGTTGAGAACACCCTGGCCGCCGCCCGGACGTTGGGCGAACGACGTCCGTTCCTCGATCAGGCGCTGGCAGAGAACCAGCGTGCGCTCGATCTGGCACAGACCCGCCACCGCGTCGGCCAGGCGGACTCGCGGTCGGTACAGCAACAACAACTCAGCCTCGATGCCGCCCGGCTCGCGCTGTTGCGCGTCCAAAGCGAACAGTTGGCCCAGCGAGTGGACCTCCATCTTTCCCTCGGCGGGAGCTTCGCCGCGCCAGCGACACCGCCACCCGGCGCTGGCATGAAATAGACTCGACAACCGGAAGTCATGATTTGCTGCCGCCGCGCCCCTGAAATGACTGGAGTCGATGACGGCAGGACCTGGAAACCGTAAACCACCCCCACAGACACGCAGCACTATGAAGAAGAACGCCCTGCTCCTCATCGGCCTTATGACCCTGCTAACTGCCGCCCCGCAGGCCAGCCAGGAACAACTCGCCAAGAGCATCCAGGACGCCCGCTCGGAAACGAGCCGGACGGACGCCCAACTCAAGGCCACGCTCGAAGCCATCAACGCGCTCACACGACAAACCCAAGGCGACCTCCGTCCCGCCTACAGCACCTACTGCTCGGAGGTGTCCCGGACCGAGGCGGCCGCCGGGTGGACCAAGACGCGGGTCGAGTGGATGGCCGGTGACGGCAGAAAGTACTTCCGGGATTGGCAGAACACCGTGAATAGCATCGGCAACCCGTCCTTGCGGAAGAAGTCACAGAAACGGCTCGACGCCGTCCAGGCGTCGTACAACAAGGTGGAGGCGTCGCTCCGGTCGGCCGGCGACAAGTTCGCGCCCCTCCTCTCCGACCTCGGTGATATCCGGAAGGCCTTGGCTTCGGATGTGACACCGGGTGGTGTCAAGGCGATCAAGAGCACGGTCCGAAGCGCCAATTGGAATCATCAATTCGTCGACAAAGCCGTCAAGTCCGCCCTCAAGGAAATGGAGAAGATGGAGACCGCGTTGTCCTCGGAAGTCCGGTGAACTGGGGTGCTGCTCCGGAGTGGAGAAGCACGCAGAAAACACCCAGCCCGTATGAAACCCACTACGCTGAGGGCGGGTCGCTTGGGGTTGACGCTGTTGGGTTGTGTTGCCCTATGGCTGCCGGCCGCCGCCCGCGCCGGTCTCTTCGGCCCCAAGGGCGACACCCCCGAGGAGAAGCGGCGGGTTGTCCAGCAGCAGCGCGAGGAGATGCTGGCCGAGCTCCAGAAGACGAAGCCGGGACTGAGGGACCGCCTGCAGAAGGCGGCCGGCTACGCCACCTTCAAGCAGACGGACATGAATCTGTTCTTGCTCGCCTCGGGTCGGGGTTACGGCGTGCTCCGGGACAACGCGAGCGGCAAGGACACGTACATGGGGGTCGCCTCGCTGGGGGGCGGTGTGGGTTTGGGGGTCAAGGACCTCCGTGTGATCTTCATCTTCAACGACGCCAAGGTGATGCGGCAGTTTGTCGAGCAGGGGTGGCAGTTCGGCGGCAAAGGGGACGCCTCTGCCAAGTACAAGGACACGGGTGTGTCCGTCGAAGGAGGCGCCAAGGCCAACGTGGACTTCAAGGAGGGCACGGTTGTGGTCGGGGCCACGAGCGATGCCCGTGCCGGCGGCAAGGCCGGGGACAAGACCTCCGCTGCCGTTGTCACTGCTGGCGGGATGGAGGTCTACCAGTTCACCGAGAGCGGACTGTCCCTCCAGGCCACCGTCCAGGGCACCAAGTACTGGAAAGACTCAAAACTCAACGAGTAATCGCGTCCCAGATCCACGCGCTCCGAACAGAAACCACACACCTGAGACTACACCCATGAACCGCACCCTCTGCTCCCTGCTCGTCGCCACCGCCGTCGCGGCCGGCACCGGAATGGCCTTCGCCCAAACCCCGACCGCGACCGCGGAACCGGATGACTTGCGCGCCGTGCTGGAGGTTCTCCGTTCCGACGTCAACGCCTTCAAGATCCGGACGCTGAACGAGGCCCTGCAGATGACCGGCCCGGAAGCCGAGAAGTTCTGGCCCCTCTATCGCCAGTACGAGCACGCATTGGCCGCCGTGGCCAGCCAGAAGATCGCCTTGCTCCGTGAGTTCGGCGACCGCTGTGCCAAGGGCACACTCGACAACGTGGCTGCAGAGAGAATGGCCCAGCAATGGCTCAAGAATGTGCAGGCCCGCCTCGACCTGTGGAAGAAGTACCGGAAGAAGCTGGCCAAGGCGGTTTCGCCCGCCCGCGCCGCGCAGTTCCTCCAGGTCGAGCATCAGATGGCGCTGTTTATGGACTTGAACATCGCGTCGGAAATGCCGGCGCTCCGCACCGTGATCCAAGCCGACTGACTCTGAACTTCACTCAACACACGGCGAACAGACTCATCCGGCGCTCGCCACCCCAAGCCCAACCGCACCCCCATAGCCGTCTGTGAACCCTCCCATGAAACGTCACCGAATCCTCTCCGCACTGCTCGTCGGTCATGAGCCCAGGCCGTTCTCTTTCCCCCGTCTTCGCCCCCCTCTCTCGACCGGACGGGGGGAGGGGCGGGAGTCAGGGCCGCTCCGGGGAAGCCCGCGGGGCGTCGTCAATGGCCTTCTTTGCCTCGCGGTTGTTGCGCTGGTGCTGGCCGGTTGCTCCTCCACGCCGGCCAAGGTGGGCCACGGACCGATCGCCGCGCGGTCTTTCAGCTTCGTCAGGCCGGTCGCTCCGCCCGCTCCCCAATGGCAGCCTGTCCACACGATGATCCAGGAGGCCGTCACCAAGAACCTGGCCAAGCGGGGCCTCGCGAAGACGGAGGGCATTGGAGAGGTCACGGTGGGCTACCTGCTCATTGTTGGCAACAACGCCTCGACCGCGCCGGTCACCGACTACTTCGGTGACCGGGAGGACCTGGAAGGACTCCTCGACAGGTCGCACGCCGCATACACGAAGAGCAAGAACCCGAACTACTTCGAGGCGGGCACGCTGGTCATCGACCTCATCGACTCGAAGAGCTTCAAGCTGCTCAAGCGCGGATACACCACGCGCCCCGTGCTCCGCAACGCGTCCGCCAGCGCTCGGGCCACTCACATCCAAGCGGCGGTGGACGAAGTCCTGCGCGACCTGCGCATTGCCCCATGAAGGCCGCGGAACAGCGACTCGGGTGGCTGGCGCTCACTGTGCTGTTGGGAGGCTGCCTGCTGGTGACGCTGCCGCTTGTTCCCGCGCTGGTCTGGGCGGGAATTCTGAGTTTTTCCATCTGGCCGTTGTATTCACGCCTGCTCAACGGGCTGGGCGGCCGGCGCGGTCTCGCCGCACTGCTCGTCGTGCTGGGGATCGTTGGGGTCGTCTTCATGCCGTTGCTGCTGGTGGGGGTTACGTTGACGGACAACGTCCGGGCGCTCAGCGCCGCCACCCAACACTGGCTGGATGTCGGTCCGCCGGCGCCGCCGGCCTGGCTGGAGAAGACGCCGGTCGTCGGTCGTACCGCGGCGGAGTCGTGGAAGAGCCTGCAGGCGGACAGCGCCCAATGGCTCGAACAGACAAAGCGGCTGGTCGAGCCGGCTGGCGCCTGGTTGCTCAAGGCGGGCTTCCTGCTGGGCCAAGGGCTGCTGCAGCTCGCCTTAAGCCTCCTCGTCACGTTCTTTCTGCTCCGGAGCGGTCCAACGGTCGCGACCCAACTCAGCGCCGGGGTCGCGCGCATTGCCGGAGAGCGGGGCGGGCGCCTGCTGGATCTGGCCGGCGAGACGGTGCGCGGCGTGGTGTACGGCATTCTGGGTACGGCTCTGGTGCAGGCCGTGCTTGCCGGTCTGGGTTTGCTCATCGCGGGCGTGCCCGGGCCCGGTCTGCTGGCGATGATGGTTTTTCCTTTGTCCGTGGTGCCGGCCGGACCGTTCCTGATCATGCTGGTCGCGGCGCTCTGGCTGCTGCACCAGGGCGCAACGGGCTGGGCTGTGTTCGTCCTGGTCTGGGGCGTCGGCGTCAGCACCGTCGACAACTTCGTGCGGCCCTGGCTGATCAGCCAGGGCAGCGACATGCCGTTTGTCCTGATTCTCATCGGGGTGCTCGGTGGAGCGCTGACCTTCGGTCTGATCGGCGTCTTCATCGGCCCCACCTTGCTGGCCGTCGGGCAGCGGATTGTCGGCGAATGGATCGCCACGGGTCCTTTGACCTCGCGGTCGATGGCCGGCATGCCTCGATCGGAACCAAGCCCGTAAAGCCGATGCCGCACCGAGCCGGAAGGGCACATCCTGTGAAATCATGAGGGGACGGATGACATGCCAGTGACGAATCGATCAGGAGCCGAAAGCCCGGCGAGGCGCGCCTCAGACCGATGAAACATGCAGTCCTGAAGAACCGTGGGGGGGGCAGCGGGGCACCCTGCCTCCGCGCCTCGCTCATCAGAGTCCTCGACGGAGGAAGGGGAGGCCTGGAACAACAGAGACCCAAACTTGACCTAATCGCATCGACTTTCACAAGTCGAGGACTCTAGCCCGATGAACCGGGATGCGATCTACCAGGAACTCCAGCGGCGCGATAGCGTGCTGAGCACCTTGGTGAACAGCATCCTCGATCAGTGCCCGCACCACCCCGCCATGACCTTATGGAACATCTGCTGAAAGAACTCCGGCACAACCGGCTGCTCTGGCTGCTGATCTTCGTGCCCGTGGTATTCGCGGCGCAGCAGCTCAAGCCCGAGGCGCACACCTTGCTCTTCGTGCTGTCGGTCCTGGCCATCGTCCCCCTGGCGGCCCTGCTCAGTCACGCCACCGAATCGGTGGCGGCCAAGACGGGCGATTCGGTGGGGGGGCTGCTCAACGCCACGCTGGGGAACCTCACCGAGTTGGTCATCGCCCTCACCGCATTGCGCGCCGGCCAGTACATGCTGGTGAAGGCGTCCATTGCCGGCGCGATTGTCACCAACAGCTTATTCATGCTGGGCGCATCGTTCCTCCTGGGCGGTCTGAAGCATCACCTGCAGGAATATAACCGCGTCAGTGCCCGGACGCAGGCGGGACTGCTGTTCTTGGCCACGATCGCGCTGCTGATTCCCTCGGCAGTCTCCCAGGCCGATTCCTCGGCGGGCGCGGGATTCACCCAGAAGCTGAGCGTGGGTCTGGCGGTGCTGCTGATCGTCGCGTACGGACTGGGCATGCTGTTTTCACTCCGCACCCACCGCGAGCTGTTCGCCAGTGCGGAAGGTGGAGAGGCTGGGGAGACGCCGTGGCCCATGGGTCTGGCTCTGACCCTATTGACCGGCGTCACGGTACTGGTGGCGCTGGTGAGCGAGGTGTTCGTCGAGTCGGTGCAGAAGGCGGCGGAGGCCTTGGGCATGACCCCGGCCTTCGTGGGCTTCATCGTCGTGTCGCTTGTGGGGGGGGCGGCGGAAATGGCATCAGCCTTTGCCGGGGCTCGCAAGAACCGGCTCGACCTGAGCGTGGGCATCGCCCTGGGCAGCGCGTCCCAAATCGCGCTCTTTGTCGCACCGGTGCTGGTCCTGGTCAGCTACGTCATCGGCCCGACGCCGATGGATCTGCAGTTCTGGCCGGGGGCGATCGTCATGATGCTCCTTGCCACGCTCACGGTCTCACTCGTGACCAACAGCGGGCGTGCGGCGTGGTTCGTCGGCGTGGTTGTGATGATGGTCTATCTGATCTTCGCCATGACGCTCTATTGGATGCCACCGCGGACACCGTAGTGCCGCCTGATGTGTTGGGACCTGGACAATCCGCCTCTGGAAACGTATGCGTGACGATCCGATCAAGTCCTCGAAACGCGTGCTGGAACCGAGTGAGCGCATTGCCGAAGTGCTGTTCGGGCTCATCATGGTTCTCACGTTCACCGGCTCGCTCAGCGTCGCGGAGGCAGGCCGCGACGATGTCCGGACCATGCTGATTGGCGCACTGGGATGCAATCTGGCCTGGGGGATCATCGACGGGGTGCTGTATCTGATGGGGTGTCTTGCCGAGAAGGGGCGGGATCTGAAGACGCTTCGTGCCGTTCGTGACGCCGGCGATCTCGATCAGGCCCAGCGGCTGGTTGCGAGCGCGCTCCCTGCAGTGATCGCCCGGGTGATTCAGCCGGCGGAATTGAAAACCCTCGGCCAGCGGCTCCGGCAATTGCCGGAGCCGCCCGGGACAAGCCGGTTGAGCGCCACGGACTGGCGCGGTGCGGCCGGCGTGTTCCTGCTCGTGTTTCTGTCGACGTTGCCGGTGGCCTTGCCCTTTGTGCTTCTGCAGAACGCGGCCCTGGCGATGCGCATTTCCAACGCCATCGCCATGGTGATGCTGTTTCTCGCCGGGGTGGCCTACGGGCGATGCATTGGCCGTTCCCCTTGGCTTGTCGGCGTCGCCATGGTCGTGCTCGGCGGCATCCTCGTCGCCCTGACCATCGCCCTTGGAGGTTGATCCCATGCCCAAGATTCTGTTCCTCCTGGCGGGCGTGTCGCTCGGGGCGGCGTTTGCCCAGGCGCAGACGACGGTGACCAACGAGCCCGGCGGAGGAAGCGACTGGTCCTTCTCGGTCTCGGCCTACAGCTATTTCGTTCCCGCGGAGCGGGAGTATGTTCAGCCCACGTTCAGCGCCGATCGGGGGTGGCTGCACCTGGAAGCACGCTACAACTATGAAGATCTTGAAACCGGCTCGGCGTGGGTGGGATACAACCTCGGCGGGGGCGAGACGCTGGAGTGGGAGTTGACACCCATGCTGGGCGGCGTGTTCGGCAACACGACGGGCATCGCCCCGGGGTGCAAGGGCTCGTTGAGTTGGCGGAAACTTGAGCTCTACAGTGAAGGTCAGTATGTGTTCGACACGGACGATTCATCCGGGAGCTTCTTTTACAACTGGTCCGAACTGACCATGGCGCCGACGGACTGGTTTCGGTTCGGGCTGGTGACACAACGCACGCGGTTGTACGACGCGGATCGCGACATTCAGCGCGGGCTGATGGTGGGATTCACGTTCAAGCAGCTGGACGTCGCCGGTTACGTCTTCGATCCGGACGAGAGCAGGCCGACGGTGGTGATCGGACTTCGCGTGGACTTCTGAGCAGGGCAACGCCGTGCAGAGCGCTCCGCCCTGCGTCGCACCATGAAGAGGCGCAGCCGGTAATGACCTCTCCTGAGCCTCGCGCCGGCCTCGCAGGTATCGAGCAAAGATCACGATCACGGTCTTCATTTCTGAACCTGCCGAAGAGCCATCCGAGGAATCCGCACCGCCATGGCAGATGCCCCTTCCCGCGGCTTCGTCGATCTCAACGGCCCCGCCGCTCGCAGAGCAGGGCGGCGCCGCCCATCAGCGTCAGCCCGATGAGCAGCCTCACGTAGTCCGTGCGTTCCCCCAGCAGGATCAACGACGCGAGGATGCCCAGGGGGATCTTGACGTTGTTGAGGACGGCGAGGGTACCCTCATTCACAAGCCTGGCCCCCTTGTTCCAAAGGAAGAACCCAACGCCCGAGGCCACGACGCCCAGGTACAGGAGGATCAGCCCCTGGGACCCGGTGACGCGGAGGCTTGACCACGGGGTGGTGAACGCCGCAGCCAGAGCCGTCACGCCGACGGCACCGAGATAGAGAAAACCAAAGACCTCCCGGTCGTTCCAGCCCCTGGTCGCCGCCGCGAGCCGCTTGTAGTCGAGTTGGCCGAACGCGAACGCGATGTTCGAGAGCTGGACGAGGAGGATCCCCTGGAGATTGGCGGCCAGGGGTTGATCGGGGTACTTCACGACCGCGCCGCCCAGGAACGCCATGGCCGCCGCGCCGAAGAAAAGGCCGTTGAAGCGCCGGGCACGCAGATCATGGAACAACGTCACGAACAGCGGCGTCGTGGTCGTGAGCAGCGCGATCGTGTGGGCGGGCAAGAACTGGAAAGCAGTGATGTAGGCCATGTACATCAGGCCAAACTGGACGGCGCCGGTCAGCCCCAGGCGCAGCGCCACCGGCCGGCCGACCACACGCGGTTTCCAGAAGGGCAGAAACACCAGGAGCGAGAGCACCATGCGCGCGAACGCCACGAAGGTCGGATCCAGCGCAACCAGCCCCCCCTTGATCAGAGGGAATGAAAAGGCCCAGACAACAGAAATGAGAACCAGATAGATCACGACGCGGTCGCGGCGCGGTTCGAGGAGGCGGGCCCGTTCGCCCGGAGAAGCCGAGGGCTCCCGTCAATTGCGTTTCATGGCCTTCAGGAGCTCGTAGGCGCGCCGGGCGTTGGGATCGCCGGACTCGATGGCCCGGATCAACTCACTCTCGAGCGTGACCATCGAGCTGTGAATCGCCATGCCCTGATCGAAGGTGACGTTTTCCTGCGCTTTGACCGTCTGCAGCGACACGACGGCCTGCTCGTAGCGCTGCTGGCGCATCGCTTCGGAAGCGGCCAGGGCGCTCTCCCGAATCTCAGCCTGGGATTCCTGGAAGGCCGCTTCGAGTTGCGACGCCGCCTCCTTGGGATTGCGGGCGACCCGGACGTCGTCCTCGGACGACTTGCTGCAGCCGATGGGCAGCAGCCAGACGGCCAGGCAGAGGCCCGCGGCGAACCAGCGGTCGCACCGCATCCCGGTGCGGCGGATGACAACCCGCGCGTCGTTCATCGTGATCATTAATCGCCCGTTCGCGAGCCGGGGTTGCACCAGAATCGCCCCGGGCGAACGCCCGGGTAGCCGCCAATGCCGGCCTCCATGTAGTACGCCTTGAACTTCATGTACTCCGTCTGCCCGCCAAACATCCCCATGACCGTCCCGGTGTTGTGCCGTTGCGTGACCCCCTCGTTCGGCTCGCTGGCCACGTTGTCGTAGTTCGACGGCTGCTTCTCGTCCGCCTCCCAATAGAGCATGAAATGCGGCTGGAAATCGCTGAGCTTGTAGGTGCTCCACTGGCCGCGCGGCCCGGTCGTGTAGGCCGAGACCGCCCCGTTCATCATGTAGCTGCAGACCTGCATGTCGCGCTGGCGGAAGGCGGGGCTGTTGGTCCGTTCCACCGGGCACCAATAGACCTTCTTCTCCTTCAGGATCGGCCAGAGAAGGCCCAGTTCAAGCATGTGCTGGGGGCGGTTCGTCGCGACCCGGGTGTAGGCCCAGTTCGGCACGTTGAACGAGTCCGAACTCCACGAGGTGTAAGGCAGATAGTCGTTGTTGTCCCCCGTGTAGAGATGGGTCGCGAGCAGGATCTGTTTGATGTTCGAGATGCACTTGGACCGGTTCCCCTGCTCCTTGGCCTTGCTCAGGGCCGGCAGCAGGAGACCGGCGAGAATCGCAATGATGGCGATGACGACGAGCAACTCGATCAGAGTAAAGGCAGACCTGCGCTTCATGGCCGGTGCGATGGTTGCGGAACGACCATGGCCTCCCCGATCGCCAATGTCAAGATCCGGACGCCGGCCCGGATCCTCGCCTAACGCCTGGGCCTTGAACGTCCGCCATCGGCTCCTGGTGGGCCTTCGCCTTGAACGGCGCGTGCGGTGTCGGCTCCGGGATGGCCCGTACGCCCGCGGGCGAAACCCTCCGTTTCTTGGCGACATCGGCTGCATTCTGTGGCATGTTTATCGCCGGCTCCGTTGGTTGGTCACCCGGCCTCGCTCGAGGAGAGGACCCCCGACTGCTTCGGCGGTCCGAGGGTCGGTTTCTGCCCGATGGCTTGGGCGCTGGCCAACGCGGCTCTCCGGTGACGCGAGACGCTGCACCAACCTTCAACGGCATGAGATGCACCGCCGCATCAAGGCAGGCGTTCTCCCAGCCGGCGGGCCGGCGGGGGACGGCGGGGTTCACCCTGATCGAGTTGCTGGTGGTCATTGCGATCATCGCGATCCTGGCGGCGCTGCTGCTCCCGGCGTTGGCCAACGCCAAGGAACGCGCCAAGCGGATCCAGTGCGTCAGCAATCTGCGTCAGATCGGCATTGCCCTGCAGGTGTATGCCCTCGACAACCAGGACCGCCTGCCGCGCCACCCTGTGGCGGCAGGTTCTGCCCTGTGGGACCTGCCCATCCAGACCGCCGACTCGTTCACGGACGCGGGCGCCATTCGCAAGATCCTCTATTGTCCCGGCTACGCCACCGCGGTGCGGGACATTGATGTCTGGTGGAACTTCAACGATCGGTACCGGGTGGTGAGTTACCAGGTACTGATCAAGCGCAACGACCCTTCGGATCCCCTGAAGCCCATTCCCCTGATTCCACCGAAGGATTACCTGACCAAGCTCAACGACTCGGGCACCACCACGAACACAGGACCTTCGCTGACCGAGTTGACGACCGATGTGGTGGTGTCTGAGGGCCCCGGCGGAACCACGGACAAGTTCACCCGAGTCTTCACGTCGAACCCGGACAAGATCCCCAAAGGTTTCAACAGCAGCCATATGTCCGGGGCCGCCCCCTCCGGGGGCAACATTCTGTTCTTGGACGGCCATGTCGACTGGCGCCGGTTCAAGGCCATGCAGATCTGGGCGGATTGGACCAACAACCGGCACTTCTGGTTCTGAGAGCCTGTCTAAAAATTTCGAAGGGTGCTGTTTTCGCAGGAAGGGCTGGATGGCGAGGCGCGGGACAGAGGGTCCGGAAAGGCAGGAAAGCTCCATGGGATCACGGACTTGGTTTAGTCTGAAGCGCGCCTCGCTGCCGGTTGCGCTGGGGATTGCCATCGGGGCAGGATCCCAGCCCCTGAAGGGGGCCGCGGTGCCCGATTTCAGCCTGGTCGGCTTTGCCGCACTCGACGGTTTTTCGACCAACGGGACGCTGCTGGCCGGGGGCACGACAGGCGGTGCCGCGGGCCTCCGCGTGCAGGTGTCGACCCTCGCGGATCTCGTGCAGCACCTCGAGTCCGATGCGCCACGGGTCATCGAGCTCACCCAGGACATCGACATGGCACCGCTCGCCAACCATCAGGGGGGCTTCCCCACCGACTATCCCGTCGGCGAAATCCGCGTGCACTCTGATAAGACCCTTTGCTCGAAACACGGCGCCACCCTGCGCCGCGGAACACTCCGCCTTGGCAAGGGACCCACCGGAAGACACAACATCATCATCCGCAATCTCCGCTTCCGCGATCTCTGGGTGCCGGACCCGACCGGCAAGTACGACGAATACGGCTGGGATTACATCGGCCTCGAGGCCGGCAGTCACCATGTGTGGATCGACCACTGCGATTTCGAGCGGGCCTACGACGGGATGATCGATGTGAAGGGCGGCGCCGATTATGTGACAGTCTCGTGGTGTGTCTTCCGCGACCAGAAGAAGTGCAACCTCGTGGGCGCCAGCGACAACAGCGGGGCGACGGACCGCGGTCATCTGAACATCACCCTCCACCACAACTGGTATCAGGACGTGGCGGAGCGGACGCCGCGGATGCGCTTCGGCAATGCGCACGTCTTCAATCTCTACTGTGTCAACCTCGGCGGCAAAGGCATCCAGTCCACCGTCGACGCCGCCACGCTGGTCGAGGCCGCCTTCTTCGAGACGCCCAAGACCGGTTCCTATCCGACCCTCGAAGCCAACGGAGGGCCCGCGGGCATCGTCAAGGTCGTTGGCAGCCGCATTGTCAATGCTCCGGGTGTCAACGTGGCGTTCCGCGAGTTCGGCGCCCGGGAGTTCCGCTTCAACCCCCCGTTTGCGACTCCTGAACCGCCCTACCCCTATACGGCCCACCCCGTCGATGAAGTCCCCGGCGTGGTGACCCGGTGGGCCGGGCCAGGGAAGATCGGGTTCGAGCTTTGGCGCCTCGAGCACTTCACGCCGGATCAACTGCGGGAGACGGATCTCAGCGGCCCCGGCGCGTCTCCCGCCGGCGACGGCGTGCCCAACCTGCTGAAGTACGCGTTTGGGCTGGGCCCGTTCGAGCAGGCCGTATCGCCGTGGATCACGCTGCGCCTGGACGAGGGGCGCGGGATGCTGGCCTACGCCCGCCCGGCAAGCGCCACCGACGTGAGCTATCGGGTCGAAGTCTCCCAGGACCTCGAGGCCTGGACCGAGTCAGGAATCCACCACGCCGCCACCGGTACCAATGCGAGCGGCCTTCAAACGTGGGAGGCGCGCCAGACGACCCCGCCGACGGCGCGGTTCTTCTTCCGGATGCGGATCGGGTTCAGCGGACCCGCCGATTCCGGCTCACCTTGAGCGCGGCCAGTCCGGCCCCCAGGAGGAGCAGCACCCCCGGCTCGGGCACGACTTCGACCTTGCAGCGGCTGAAACTGAAGGTCTCGGCCGCATCGGTGGATTTGTTGACGCGGATGGCCAGCGTATCGAACGCGGTGGCGGCCCCCGCGAGGTCGCTGGCGGTGTAGGTTGCGTGCCAGGTCCCGCTGCTGAAATCCGCCGTGATGTCGACGCTGTCAGCAGCCGTCCGCATGACGGACAATTCGAGGGTGTAGGGGGTGCCGTCGGCAAACCCCGGATCGCCCGTCTTGCCCCCTCCCGATCCCAGGGTGGTGTATTGGGACGTCGATCCCATGAGGTTGGCATTCGCCACGTCCGTTCGTTCGAGGACCTGGATCGGATTGTCGGTCGTGAACGATTGGGCAACATTCATGTTGAGCATGTACCCCGTCGCCTGGTCCCCCAGACCGGAGGTCGAGAAGGAATCCGCTGCCTGCCGTGCCAGGGCCGACTCGCTCCAGTTGTAGAGCCCGATGCGCATACCGCGCGAGGTCGCAGGCGCGGCGGTCACGTTCTGCAGCGTGAAGTCGAGCGAGACCTTCAACGTCTCCCCCACACCCAGGGAAGCGACGCTTCCTGGATCGGCGAAGTACGTCAGCCACATTCGTGAGCTGCTGGTTGCCGTGCCCACCAAGGAACCGGCGGAAGCGCTCAGCGACGAAGCGCTCGAAGCGTACCAGGCGGACTGGGCCGGCAGGCCTTGTTCGGCACGCGAGCCGTCGGCCCAGGTGTCGTGCAGGAGCGTGGCGGCGTGGCCGGGCGCGAAGGGAATCAGGATCGCGGACCACAACGGCAGGAGGATCGTCTTCATGATGGGGGGTTATGGTTTCAATGGGATCATACTGGCGCGTCAGCGTGAAGTCACCACACGATAATAGCGCTCGCGGGTTCCCGACACGCCGGTTTGCGTGTGCGAGGTCGAGGACCCCGTCGCGGTGAGAGTGGCCATCGTGGTCCAATCCCCCGACGCGAGTGCATCGCGGGACTGCACCTGGTAGACCCGCTGCGCGACGGATTCCCACGTCAGCTTCAGCGAGTCCGGAGTCGGCTGTTCGATGCCGGTCACCCGGAATGGCAGGGCGATGGCCACCACTTCCACCTTGAACCGGGTGAAGTGAAACTCGCTGGCCGCGTTCGCCTCGTTGTTGGGCCGAATAGCCAAGGCGTCGAACCGGTGATACGCGTAGGCGCCATCGGTGACGCTGTAAGCCAGATCGAGCGCCCCGCCCTGGATCCGCGTGAGCACGTCGACCGTCGACTCCGCAGTCCGCGCGACGGTGAACTCGAGCGTGTACTCGGTGTCGCTCTCAAAACCGGGGTCTCCCTGGGATCCGCTGGGACCGGAGCCAAGGGAGGTGTAATCCGCCGTCGTTCCGAGGAGGTTGTCGCTCCCGAGGCTCGTGCGTGCACGCAGCTCCATCGGGGTGTCGAGGCTGAACGTGGTGTAGAAATTCTGGTTCAGCATGTAGCCCGTGACATTGGCACCGTTGCCGCCGCTGCTGCTGAACCCGTCGGCCGTCAGGCGCGTGGCGCCATCCGCGTAATTCAGCAAGGCGAACCGCAGGCCGCGGGATGTTCCCGAGCCGGGCCAGGTCGCCACGTTGATCGGCGTGAAGTCCAGCGTGACCTTGATCGCCCGGCCGACAGCCAGGTCCACGGGGAGCAGCGGGTTCTCCGTGAAGTACCCCACCCAAAGACGGGAGGTGCTGAGGAAGGAGCCCACCATCACCTGGTCGCCCGGCGTCAGGGATCCCGAACTCGAAGCATACCAGACGCTGTTGTCCGGCGCCACCGGCGCGTTGTCCCGTGCGCCGTCCGCCCAAAGGTCTTCCAGGATCATGCCGGGAGCGGTGAAATCCGGGGGATTCACGGTCAGTTGGGCGGCGCTGCTGGTGGCGCTACCGAGCTCGTTGCTGACGGTGACCGAGTAGGCGCCCGCGCTCGAATACAGAACGCTCGGCAGAACCAGGGTGGCGTTCGTGCCGCCGGGCACCGGGCTTTGGCCATTGAAGAACCACTGGTAGGCCAGCGGCGAACTCCCTCCCGCCGACACCGTGAACCGGGCCACCTGCCCCAGCGTCAACGCGATGTCCGTCGGGTCCGCCACAATCCAGGGGGCAACCCGCATCCCGGCGGGGCCCTCGACGGAAAGCCGCGTGAACGCCAGCGTGTCCGCCGTGTCCGCCGCGTTGGCAGGTCGAAACGCGCACGCGTCGAAGGCGGTCACCGGGTCGCCGTAGAACTCGCCGCCGTAATCCTCACAGGACATCGAGAGGTCGAGGTCGGCCCCGTGAACGCGGCAGGCGATCGTCATCCAACTGCTGTACTCGTCCCCCTGGCGGGTCAGCGTCCACTGCAGCGTGTACGGCGTCCCGGAGACGAAGCCCGGGTCGCCGGCACTGCCGCCGCCCGTGGCCAGCGTCGTGTAGTCGCCGCTGGTCCCCATGAGGTTCGAGCTGCCCAGATTCGTGCGCTTGCGCAGACGGAGCGGCACATCCCCGAACAACGACGTGAAGTTGACCTCGAGGAGATACCCCTGAACGTGGGTTCCGTTGGCGCCCGAGGTCGAGAAACCGTCCGCTGCCACCCGCGTGCCCCCTGCCGCGTAGTTGTAAAGCCCGATCCGCAGCCCGCGACTGGTCGAGGCCGGGCTGACAGTGCCCGGCGTGAAGACGGTCGTCAGCTCGAGGGTCTCTCCCAGTCCGAGCATCGAGGGCGTGCCCTCGGCCGTGAAGTACGTCAGCCATAAGGCCGAGCTGGTGCCAATCGACGCCGTCATCGAACCGGGCACGCTGGTTAGCGTCGAGGCACTGGCCGCATACCAGGCCGACTCGGACGGCAGGTTCTGCTCCGCCCGGGATCCGTCCGCCCAAGAATCGTCGACCAGCACCGCCGCAGAGGCCGTTCCGCCCAGGATCACCACGGCCGCCATCAGGGGCAGGATCGTCCGCGGCGTCTGCACTGAAGTCGGGGAATTGTGCTTCATAGGTCTGCGGTTGAACTGACGTGGTGACCGGTGCCGTTTCGTGCGTTCGGCGGCCTTTGGGCAGTGTCTGACGTATTCTGCGCCGCGGGAGCCCCACCGTCAAGTCAACCTAGCGAGGCGCGCCTCAGACCCAGTCGAGTCCTCAGGCTCATGAAGACCCTGCTGTGCTTGCCCACCCCTCTCTTCCGCGCCTCGCTAATGTAGAGTCCTCGCCGGAAGGTGGGGAGGCCTGGAACGGCAGGGGCCAAACTTGACCTGTTGACCACACATTCCACAAGTCGAGGACTCTAGCGTGGTCTCACACGACATTTCGTTGGACATCCTGCTCAGGGCTGCACCATCATTTCCAAGCCACTCATCCGAGCCCCCCATGACACGACTTTTTGACTCTCGCCACGGTGCGGGCATCGCCCGCAAGATCCGTGGGTCACTTCTGGCTGCCGGACTCGCCCTGCTCTCGGCCCATGCGCAGGGGATCGGATGGGAGGAGCTCTGCCGCCTCACCCCGGGCCGTGTCCGGGCCGAGAACGCCCTCTGGATCGAAAACCAACTGTCGTCACGCTTCAACACCTCGAAGCGGGTGGTCGTCGCTGACCTGTCGGGACCGGCTGTGATCACCATGGTTCACTTCGCCATGCCCCAGAGTCACTTCGGCAATCCTGTGCAATTGCTGGGCCGCGAACTTCTCCTGCGGGCCTTTTGGGATGGTGAAGAAACCCCGAGCGTCGAGGTGCCGCTCGTCGATTTCTTCTGCGATCCGAACGGCCTTCGCGAGGAAGTCAACACCGCGTTGGTCAACAAGCGCCGGGGCTACAACGCCTACTTCCCCATGCCGTTCCGCAAGTCCGCGCGGATCGAACTCGTCTACGACGGGCCCGTCGATCCCGGGGACGCCCTGTGGCGTCTCATGCCCTGCTACTCCTATGTGATGTATCGCACCGTCGATGCCATTCCGGCCGATTCCGGCAACTTCCACGCAAGTTGGCGCCAGGAAGCCCTCCTCCTCGGAACGCGCGACTACCTCGCCCTCGACGCCCGGGGCCAAGGCAAGTTCGTGGGCTGGAACGTCACGATGCGCCTCCCCGGACGCGAGAGCTACCCGGTCGACCAGAACGAGAAGTTCTACGTCGACGGCGAGCCGCAGCCGGCCGTCGAGTTCCAGGGCATCGAGGACTCGTTCGGGTTCAGCTGGGGCTTCCCTGCCACAGAGAGCCAATTCCCCCTGACCGGTTTCTACCGCTTCATGAAGGGAGCCATGGGCTACCGGTTCTTCGTCCCCGACGCCATCAGCTTCGGCGAGTCCCTGCGCGTCAGCATCGGCTTCGGCGCCAACGAGGATCCGATGTTCCGCCGCGAATACTCGAAACGGGGGAACACGATGCAGTTCTCGAGCACGGTCTACTGGTATCAGACCGAGCCGCATGCGCCCTTCCCGCCGCTGCTCCCCGCGGTGGAGCGCGCCCCGGCACCCGAGCTGGCCTTCTGGCCCGACCAGGAGACGCTCCCGGCCGCCGACGAGCTGCGCGCCCGCCACGTCAGGCTCCACATGCGCTGCGGCCGGCCAACCAACGAGGTCCTCTTCGCCGAGCCAGGCTACGGCGCACGCTCCATCGCGGGTTACTCCTGGAACGGATGGGGACTCCCGGTCTCCCATTGCCGCGCCGGCGACGACGCCGTCGAAGTCGAGTTGACCGTCCCGGCCCGCGAACAGGGCAGGGTCCGCGTCTTTGTGGTCGACCCCGACCGCTTCGGCGGCGGGCGCCGGCAAACCGTCTCCATCGCCGGCCACGCGACCCGGGTCGAGGACTTCGTCGAAGGCCTTTGGATCGAGCAAGAGCTCCGCCCCGAGGAGACCGCCGAAGGCCGGCTGACCGTGCGCGCCGTGAACCACCAGCCTGGTTCGAACGCCACCCTCTCGATCCTCGAGTGGGTGCGCCAACCGTGACTCTCTGCCCCCCCCCCCAACCGTCATCACCATCCCGCCTGGAACATCCGCTTTCCACTGCAATGCCCAAACGCCGCAAATCCTGCCTTCGCCTCGCGGTGTTTCTGTTCCTCCAGTTCGCCGCCCAGCGGGGCTTGGCCCAGGCGGATTTGCCGATCTACGCCGACAAGCTGCTGAACGGTTTCCAGGACTGGAGCTGGGCATCGCACAGCCTCGCCAACACGACGCCCGTCAAGACCGGGAGTCGCTCGATCCGCGTCAGCGACTCGGCCTGGACCGCGGTCTCCTTCTGGCATGGGGACTTCAGCACGGCGCCCTACACCAACCTCACGTTCTGGGCGCACGGCGGCACCAGCGGCGGACAGAGACTCCAGATCACCGTCACCTATGGCCCCTCGGACATCCAGGGGACCACCGTGTTGCTGCCCAGCGCGCTCCCGGCCGGCAGCTGGCGCCAGTACATCCTCTCCTTGAAATCCCTCGGCGTGGCCAACCGCCCGGATGTCAACCGGATCAGCGTTCAGCTGACCTCCTTCGGCACCGCGGGGACGTTCTACTTGGATGATCTTGCGCTGACGGCGGCGCCGGCGCCTGCACGGGTTCACGTGGGCGTCAAGGCCACGAATGCGCTGCGTACCGCGGACCGCCGCTGGTTTGGCCTGAACACGGCTATCTGGGATGGCGACTTTGACACCGCCTCGACCTCGAACGCGATCCGGGATCTGGGCTGCCAGGTGCTCCGTTTCCCTGGCGGATCGTTGTCCGACGAGTACCATTGGGCCACCGGCAGGTCGCTGAACAACACCTGGTCCTGGGTCACGTCCTGGGCCGAGTTCATGCGCATGGCCACCAACACCGCGCAGCAGGCTTTCATCACCGTCAACTACGGCACCGGATCGAGCAACGAAGCTGCAGCGTGGGTCAGGTCCGCCAACGTCACCAACCGGTGCGGGTTCAAGTACTGGGAAATCGGCAATGAATGCTACGGCTCCTGGGAGACGGACTCGAACAGCCCGCCCCACGACCCCTACACGTACGCGGTCCGAGTCGCCGGCTACATGGCGCTGATGAAGGCTGCCGACGCGTCCATCAAGTTGGGTGTGGTGGCGGCGCCGGGCGAAAACAGTTACTCAAACAACGCCGCGCACCCTGCGCTGAACCCCCGCACCGGCACGCTGCATTGGGGTTGGACACCCGTGATGCTCTCCACCCTCAAGAGCCTCGGGGTGACACCGGACTTTCTCGTGCATCATTTCTATCCCCAGTACACCGCCACCGAGAGCGATCCCCTCCTGCTGCAGGCGTCATCGAACTGGGCAGAGGATGCCGCCGACTTGCGGCAACAGCTCGCCGACTACCTCGGATCCGCGGGCGCCCAGGTCGAATTGCTGGTCACCGAGAATAACAGCAACGCCGGCCGCCAAGGCCGGCAATCCACGAGCATCGTCAACGCCCTTTACCTCGCCGACAGCCTCGCCTCGCTCATGAAGACGGAGTTCAACAGCTTCGTCTGGTGGGATCTGCGCAACAGCCCGGACACCACGGGCAACTTCGACTCCTCCTTGTACGGCTGGCGCACGACCGGTGATCTCGGCATCATGCCGCCGGGGACAGCGGCGAAATACCCGACCTATTGCGCTCTCAAACTCATGCAATACCTGGTTCGCGCAGGCGACACCGTCCTCGCAGCCACCAGCGACTTCCCCCTCCTGTCCGCCTACGCCGGCCTCCAGACCGGAGGCGCCCTGACCCTCCTTGTCATCAACAAGGACCCCACCACGACGCTTGCCACGGAAATCGCCCTCTCCGATTTCACCCCCCGAACCCCCGCCACGGTCCTGTCCTACGGGATCCCGCAGGATGAAGCTGTCCGCACCAACGGCCCGGCCGCCCTGCGCGACCTCCAGACCAACACCGTCGCCGTCAGCGCCCTCTTCACCCACACGTTCCCGCCCTACTCTCTCACCTTGTTCGTCTTCACACCGAGCGACCCCTTACCGCTCGTGGTCCCGGTCTTCGCGGATCATGGCGTGTCACCCACGCCCGAAGGATGGCAGTTGAGCTTCAGCGCCCAGGCAGGACAGACTTTCAGGCTCCTCGTCACCGACGATCTGACCCTTCCTTCGGACCAGTGGACGGTGATTGCCCGCGGTACCTTCGGGTCCGGCCCGACGACCCTCACGGATTCCGTGACCGGCTTCTCCTTGCGGTTCTATCGGATCGCATCGCCGTAGCACACCGGCCTGCGAGCAGGCACGCCCTACTCACCTGGACCCCGAACGGTCCGGCAGGGCATGACACCCGCCTCCGCTGAAGCTGCGGCGGGACAAGTCGGCAGGGCAAGGCGGTGAGCCGCTCCGGCACGCCAGCGCCCCGGATCCTCGCCTAACCCAAAGCCATGAAATATGCCGGCTAGAGTCCTCGACTTGTGGAATATGGGGTCAACAAGTCAAGTTCGGTCCCTGCCGTTCCCAACCCGCCCCCCCGCCTCCGACGACTCTACGTTAGCGAGGCGCAGGAGAGAGGGTCCGAATAGGCAGTGGTGTTTCATGGAATCGCTGTCTGGGATTGGTCTGAGGCAGCGCCTCGCCAGGGATTGGAGGGGATGGGCCCGCCCTGGGGGCGGGCTTCCAAATCCGCGAGAACCCCGCACTGGGCGTCTCAAGGCGCTTGGTCCAGCCCAGGAGGTTGAGCCGCAAGAGGCGCTTGCTCGCGGATTTGGGGGCGCTCGAACCGCTGGACGGGGACGGGGTTCCGGGGTAAGCATCGGGGCCGCAGATCCATGATGGTCACCTCTTCAGCTTCCTCCGGACCGGCGTCGGACCACATCCATGTGGCCTACGTATGGCTGATCTCGGTCATTGCCGCCCTGGGCGGCCTGTTGTTCGGTTACGACTGGGTGGTCGTGGGCGGTGCGAAGCCGTTCTTCGAACGCTACTTCGAGCTGGCGGATCCGGTGTCGAGGGGCTGGGCCAACAGTTGCGCCCTCGTCGGCTGCCTCATCGGCGCGCTGATCGCGGGCGGGCTGAGCGACCGGTTTGGCCGGAAACGGCTGTTGCTGTTTGCTGCCTGCCTGTTTGCGGTCACGTCCCTGGGGAACGCCTCGGCCGGGACCTTCCCGGTGTTCGTGGCATGGCGGATCCTGGGGGGGGTGGCGATCGGGCTGGCGTCGAATCTGTCGCCGATGTACATCGCGGAGGTGGCTCCGGCCTCGATGCGGGGCCTCCTGGTCTCCGTGAATCAGCTCACCATTGTGCTCGGCATTCTCCTCGCCCAATACATCAACTGGCGGATCGCGCGGAACCTGCCGGCCGGCTCGACCGACGAGTTCATCCGCGCGTCGTGGTACGGCCAATCGGCCTGGCGCTGGATGTTCGGGCTGACGGCGGTTCCCTCCCTGCTGTTTGTGGCGGGGATGTTCCTGGTGCCGGAGAGCCCGCGCTGGCTGGCCAAGAACGGCCGGCGCGAGAGGGCGCGGGCGGTGCTCGGGCGGATTGGCGGCGAGGCCTACGCGGCGGCGGCGCTGGGGGACATCGAGTCCACCCTGCGGCACGAGACCGCCCGGGTGAACTTCCGCGACCTGCTCGATCCCCGGATGAAACGCGTCCTCGTGCTGGGCGTCACCCTGGCCGTTTTCCAGCAATGGTGCGGGATCAACGTGATCTTCAACTACGCGGAGGAGATCTTCCGCGCCGCCGGGTATGACATTTCGGACGTGCTGAAGAACATTGCCTGGACGGGGTCGGTGAACCTGGCGTTCACGTTCGTGGCGCTGGGGGTGGTGGACCGCGGGGGACGGCGGCCGTTGATGCTGCTGGGGGCGGCGGGGCTGGCGGCGATCTACGGCGCCCTGGGATTGTGCTATCACTTTGGGGTGCAAGGGCGCCCGCTGCTGCTGCTGGTGCTGGCGGCGATCGGCTGCTACGCAATGTCGCTCGCCCCGGTCACCTGGGTCGTCATCTCGGAGATCTTCCCCAACCGGATCCGGGGCGCTGCGATGTCCGTGGCGGTCATGTCCCTTTGGATCGCGTGCTTTGTCTTGACCATCACGTTCCCGGTCCTGAACGGCGCGCTCGGCCCGGCCGGCACGTTCTGGCTCTACGCCGCGATCTGCGTGGCGGGGTTTCTCTTCATCCGTGCGCGCTTGCCGGAAACCAAGGGCAAGACCCTGGAAGCCATCGAACGCGAACTGGTCGACTAAGGGGGCGCCTTGACACGTGCACCTTCGCTTCTATAGTGCGCGACCATGTCGGCAACTCATGTGGCGGCGGCGCAGGGCGGCGGGCAAATGCCCGGGGCGCCTGGGGAATCGCTGAAGGCCTTTCGTTCACCGGGGCGGGGCCCCTGGAAGGGCGCATCGGAGGAAGAGTGGAACAACTGGCGCTGGCATCTCCAACACCGCGTCACAACCCTCGCCCAGCTCGAGCGCCTGCTGCCGAGCCTCTCCGCGGAGGAGCGGGCCGGGACCCAACTCGCCGGCAGCAAGCTGTCCCTGGCGATCACACCCTATTTCTTCAACCTGATTGACCCCGACGACGAGCGGTGCCCGATCCGGCTCCAGGTGATCCCGCGCCTCGAAGAGACGATCGTGGCGCCCCGGGAGACCACGGACCCGTGCCATGAGGAGGCGCATTCCCCGGTGCCGGGTCTCGTGCACCGCTATCCCGACCGGGTGTTGATGCTGGTGACGGACCGGTGCGCCGCCTACTGCCGCTACTGCACCCGGTCGCGACTGGTGAGCAACGCCAGCGGCTACGGGTTCCATCCCGACGTCGACCGGCAGCTCGATTACATCGCGCGCAATCCCCAGGTGCGCGATGTCCTCCTCAGCGGCGGCGATCCGCTCCTGCTCAGCGACCACCGGCTCGAGACCTTGCTCGGCCGGTTGCGGGCGATCCCGCATGTCGAACTGCTGAGGATCGGAACCCGGATACCCATCTTCCTGCCGCAACGCATTACTCCTGAGCTTTGTGCCATGCTGCGGCGGTATCATCCGCTCTTCCTCAGCCTCCATTCCAATCACCCGCGCGAGCTGACCATCGAGGTCCGCGAAGCCCTGGGCCGTCTTGCGGATGCGGGCATTCCGATGGGCAACCAGACGGTGCTGCTCCGTGATGTCAATGACAGCGCCGAGATCATGAAGGCGCACCTGCAGAAGCTGCTCCTCTGCCGCGTCCGCCCCTACTACCTTTACCAATGCGATCTCATCGCCGGGTCCGCCCACCTCCGGACCAGCGTCCGGCGCGGACTCGAGATCATGGAGACACTCCAGGGGCACACGTCCGGCTACGCTCTGCCCACCTACGCGATCGATGTGCCGGGAGGCGGCGGCAAGGTGCCGGTGAGCCCCGAGTACATCCTCAGCCGCGACAAGAACCGCGTCGTGCTTCGGAACTACGAAGGAAGCGTCTTCGAGTACCCCGAGGCGATGGACGGCCCCCCGCCCGTCAAGGCGCCGCCGCCGGCGTAGGCGCACCCCGGCGGCGCTGCCGACTCGAAGGCCTCGGACGCGAGGCGGCCGAGGATCGGCCATCCAGCCACTCCCGCAGCACCGCCCTCAGCCGGGCGGGGGACAGCACCGTCACGCTCCGACGCTGGACGCGGATCAGCCCCTGCGCCCGGAAGCGGGCCAGGGTCCGAGACAACGTCTCGCTCACGGTTCCCAGCTCGGCCGCCAGCACCTGCTTGGCCATCGGCAACTCGATCGTCACCGGCACGGTCGCGTCCGGGTCGGGGCACCGCCGCATGAACCAGTGCCCGAGCCGGGTCTCGACGTCCTTCATGGTCAGGTCGTCAAGGCGTGCGACCAGCGCCCTTAGCCGCAGGCCCATCAGCGCCAGCATCCGCAGGGCCAGCTCCGGATGCCCCCGCACCAGGGCGATGAACTCGGTCCGCTGCACCAGCAGCACCTGGCTCGAGTCGAGCGCCCGCGCGTCTGCCGGATAGCCCGCGTCAGTCGCCAGGGTGGCTTCGGCAAACGACTCCCCCGCCCGAAACACGTGGATCACCTGTTCCTTGCCCGTGGCACTCACCCGGTGGATGTTGATGGTTCCCTGCTGCACCACGTAGAAACCGCGGGACGGTTCCCCCTCGCGAAACAGGTAATCGCCCCGGGCCAGCGTCCGCGGACGGCTGATCGCCGCCACCGCCCGCAGGTCCTCCGGCGGCAGGCCGGCGAACAAGGGACAGGTCCGCAGCGTCTGCACGATTGCCGCCTGTCGGAGCTCGCCAAGTGCCGGGGCCGTCCTCATTCCTGCGATGCCTGCCCGAAAACGATCGTCCCGTCAAGCGGCGAGCTTCAGAGCCTTAGGAAGTTCGCCAGCAGCTCCCGGCCGTGCTCCGTCAGGATGCTCTCCGGATGGAACTGGACGCCGTGGACCGGCAGCTCCCGGTGCCGGACTCCCATGATCTCGCCCTCGTCGGTCTCGGCGGCGATTTCGAGGCAGGACGGCATGGACTCGCGCTGGATGACCAGCGAATGATAGCGGGTTGCCTGGAACGGGCTCGGGAGACCGGCGAACACCCCCCGGCCGTCATGGCGGATTGGCGAGGTCTTGCCGTGCATCATCCGGGTGTGGCGCACAACGCTCGCGCCGAAGACATGCCCGATGCACTGGTGCCCGAGACAAACCCCGAGGATCGGCACCACGGCGGCGAACGTCCGGATGATGTCGTTCGAAAGACCCGATTCCTTCGGCGAACAGGGCCCCGGCGAGACGAGGATCCGCTCCGGCCCGAGGGCGCGAATCCGGTCGAGGGTGATCTCGTTGTTCCGGTACACCTCCTGCCGCACCCCCATCTCCCCGAGGTACTGCACGAGGTTGTACGTGAACGAATCGTAATTGTCGATGACCAGCAACATCAGACGCCCTTCAACCTAGCGAGGCGCTGCCTCAGACCAATCCAAGACAGCGATCCCATGAAACATCACTGCCTCTTCGGACCCTCTCTCCTGCGCCTCGCTGATGTAGAGTCCTCGACGGAAGGAGAGGAGGCCTGGAACGGCAGGGGCCAAACTTGACCTGTTGACTCCATATTCCACAGGCGCGGACTCTAGCGCAGGCACCGGGAAAACAAAGTCGAAACCGAACTTGACGGTCGGAGCCAGCCTGCGCAGCCTGTCCGTCCTATGGATGTCCTGACCCTATCACGCATCCAGTTTGCCGCGACCATCTCGTTCCATTACATCTACCCGCCCCTGAGCATTGGCCTGGGGGTGATGCTGGTGATCTTCGAGGCGTTGTGGCTGCGGACCGGCAATCCGCTCTACCATCAGGCCGCCCGATTCTGGACGCGGGTTTTTGCTCTTACCTTCGCGCTGGGCGTCGCCACGGGCATCGTCATGGAGTTCGAGTTCGGCACGAACTGGGCCACCTACTCGCGCTTTGTCGGGGATGTCTTCGGCAGCGCCCTTGCCGCGGAAGGCATCTTCGCTTTCTTCCTCGAGTCGGGGTTTCTGGCGATCCTGCTCTTCGGCTGGGACAAGGTCGGGCGGACGCTGCACTGGTTCTCGACCTGCATGGTCTGTCTCGGGGCGCACTTCAGTGCCATCTGGATCGTGGTGGCCAACTCCTGGATGCAAACGCCCGCCGGCTACCACATCGTGGGCGAGGGCCTGCGGGCCCGGGCGGAGATCACCGATTTCTGGGCCATGGTCTTCAACCCGTCGTCGATGGACCGTCTGTTTCACACCGTGTGCGGCGCCTGGCAGCAGGGGGCGTTCCTCGTCCTCAGCGTCAGCGCCTGGTACCTGCTCCGGCGGCGGCACCTGGATTTCGCCCGGGTGTCGATGCGAGTCGCGTTCGCCGTCGCAGTCGTCGCCTCCGTGCTGCAGCTCGTCAGCGGCCACGACAGCGCCGCGGGCGTCGCCAAAAACCAGCCGGCCAAGCTCGCCGCATTCGAGGGACTCTTCGAGACCGCCCCCCGGGCGCCCCTGACCCTGTGGGGATGGGTCGACGAGCAGGGCGAGACGCTCCGGGGCGCCGTGGCCATTCCCGGCCTGCTGAGCTGGCTGGTGCACGGGGACGCGGACCAGCCGGTGCGGGGTCTCCGGGAAACGCCTCCTGAGGACCGGCCGCCGGTCAACAGCACGTTCCAATTCTACCACGCCATGGTGGCGCTCGGCTTCGGCCTGATCGGCCTCGCCGCCTGGGGCAGCGTCCAATTCTGGCGCGGCACGCTCCCGCAGCAGCGGGTGTTGCTCTGGCTGCTCGTTCTCTCGGTGCTCGGGCCGGCGGTGGCCAACCAGTGCGGCTGGTTCGCGGCCGAAGTCGGCCGGCAGCCGTGGATTGTGTACGGCCTGCTCCGGACCGAAAACGCGCTGTCGGCCGTGGTGACAGCCGACACCGTGCTCCTCTCGCTCGTGCTCTTCACGGTCATCTACGCGCTGCTCTTTGCCGTGTTCGTGTACCTTCTCAACGACAAGATCAGCCACGGGCCGGACCCGGCGGACCTGACACCCTCCGGCAAGCTCGCGGCCGCCACAATCCCTGAGGCAACCGGCCGGCCTTGAACGGCGCTCGAAGGCGCGACTCCCTCCCCCCCATGAATCCTGGAACCCTGGACCTCAACACCGTCTGGTTCGTGCTCGTGGGCGTGCTCTTCACGGGCTATGCCATGCTCGATGGCTTCGACCTCGGCGTCGGCGCGCTCCACCTGTTCACCCGGGAAGACGAGGAACGCCGTCTCCTGCTCAACGCCATCGGCCCCGTCTGGGATGGCAATGAAGTCTGGCTCGTGACCGGCGGCGGCGCCTTGTTCGCCGCGTTCCCGAATGTCTACGCCACCGTCTTCTCCGGCTTCTATCTGGCGTTCGTGCTGCTGCTGGTCGCGTTGATCCTGCGGGCCGTGGCGATCGAATTCCGGAGCAAACAGCCGATGCGCTGGTGGCGGCGGATGTGGGACGGCGCGTTCGCCGCGGGCAGCGTTCTCTCGAGCCTGCTGATCGGCGTTGCGATGGGGAACATCGCGTGGGGCATCCCGATCGACGCCCGGGGCGAATACGCCGGGTCCTTTCTGGATCTGTTGCGGCCTTATCCCCTGCTGCTCGGAGTGACCACGGTGGCGCTCTTTGCCATGCACGGCGCCATCTACGCCCTCCTCAAAACCGAGGGCCCCCTCCACCAGAAACTCCGGCGCTGGATCAACCACTGCATCATCGCGTTCATCATTTGCTACGCGGTCTTCACGATGGCCACCCTGCTCTACGTGCCCCACATGGCCGCGCGGATCAGGGCCCAGCCCTGGCTCTTCAGTGTGGCCCTCGTCACCATGCTCGCCATCGCCAATATCCCGCGCGAAATCCATCACGGCCGCGACGGACGGGCCTTCCTCTCCTCCTGCGTGGCCATGGCGGCGCTCATGGCGCTGTTCGGCCTCGAGATGTACCCCAACCTCGTCCTCAGCAATCCCGACCCGGCCAACAGCCTGACCATCCACAACGCGGCGTCCTCGCCCAAGACCCTGGGCATCATGCTCACCATCGCTTTGATCGGCGTGCCGATCGTGCTCGCTTATACGGCAAGCATCTACTGGATCTTCCGCGGCAAGGTAAAGCTGGATCGGATGAGCTATTAGCAAGGCGCCGCCTCAGACCCAGTCGAGTCCCCAGGCACATGAAGACCCTGCTGTGCCTGCCCATCCCATTTTCCGCGCCTCGCCAATGTAGAGTTCTCGACGGAGGAAGGGGAGGCCTGGAACCGCAGAGACCCAAACTTGACCCAATCGCATCGACTTTCACAAGTCGAGGACTCCACGCCTTTTCCCAGACTGCGCTGGGAACATGGGGTCCGCCTGCGGCGAACAGCAGTTCGCGAACGCCGACTCCCGCATCGAGTCCGCACGCCGGTTCTTCCCTCCCCCTGCGACCCCGGAGCGGGGGGAGTGCCGCAAACAAGGTGACAGACTCATTGTCTCCACACACTGCCGCACAGCGGAGGGGGCAGTACGGCGGTGCATCGGGTGGGACGCGCTCTCCCCAGCGCGCCGGAGCGGAGCCGGGTCGCGGACTGCTGTTGGCGGCAGACAACGGAGGACCCGGGTCCGCGCGCGGGAGGGGTTGTCTCCCGCGTTGGTTTGGTTACACTCGCCGCATGAGACACTCTGCGTTTCTTCCGATGTGGGCGCGCGCGACGTTGCTGGCTGTTCTCTGGGGATTCGTGGGCAACGAGGGCGTGGCGGCGGCCTGGCAACCGGCCCCGGGCCGCCTGATGACGCGCTGGGCCAAGGATGTTTCCCCCGGGAATGCGCTCCCCGAGTATCCGCGGCCGCAGATGGTGCGCAAGGACTGGCTGAATTTGAATGGGCTGTGGGACTACGCCATCGTTCCCAAGGAAGGCCCGCAGCCGGCCCGGTGGGACGGCCAGATCCTTGTGCCCTACCCGGTCGAGTCCGCACTCTCGGGCGTGATGAAGCCCGTGGGGGAGAACAGCCGGCTTTGGTATCGGCGGACTTTCGACCTGCCGGCCGGATGGAAGGGACGTTCGGTGTTGCTGCACTTCGGGGCGGTGGATTGGGAGGCCACGGTCTGGGTGAACGGCCATGAACTGGGCACCCATCGGGGAGGGTACGACGCCTTCAGCTTCGATCTGACCCCGGCGCTGCGACCGAGCGGAGCCCAGGAGATTGTGCTGGCGGTCTGGGATCCGACGGACGCCGGGCATCAAGCGCGCGGCAAGCAAGTCCGGAACCCGCACGGCATCTGGTACACTCCCACGACGGGCATCTGGCAGACGGCTTGGATCGAGCCTGTGGACCCGTGTCATGTCGAGTCGCTCCGCATCACGCCGGACGTGGACAATTCGTCGGTGGACCTCCAGGCGGTCGTGGCCGCGGCGGGCGCTCGCAAGACCGAGGTCGCCGTTGACGTGTTGGACGGGGGTTCCGTGGTGGCGCAGGGCCGGGTCAGCGCCGGGAATGCCGCCGCTGGCGCGGGGGAAAGCGTCAGACCCCGCCTGGTTCTGCGGGTGCCCGACGCCAAGCTCTGGTCGCCGGACTCACCTTTCCTCTACGACTTGCGGGTCACCGTCCGCCTGGACGACCGGGTCGTGGATCAGGTCAACGGGTACTTTGGGATGCGCAAGATCGCGCTGGGCAAGGACGAGAAGGGCATTCAGCGCCTGATGTTCAACAACCGGCCGCTGTTCCAGTTCGGGCCCCTGGACCAGGGCTTCTGGCCCGACGGCCTGTACACGGCGCCCACCGATGAGGCGCTCAAGTACGACATCGAGATGACGAAGAAACTCGGGATGAACATGGCCCGCAAGCACGTCAAGGTCGAACCGGCCCGGTGGTATTACTGGTGCGACACCTTGGGCCTGCTGGTCTGGCAGGACATGCCCAGCGGGGACTTCGGCGGCAAGGACGACCAGCGCCGATCCGACGAGGCGAGCGCCCAGTACGAGCTCGAGCTTCGGCGGCTTGTCGAGGGTTTCATCAACCACCCGTGCATCGTCATGTGGGTGCCCTTCAATGAAGGCTGGGGCCAGCACGAGACGGGCCGCTACGTCGACCTCATCCGGAAGTGGGATGGCACGCGCCTGGTCAACAATGCGTCCGGCTGGACCGACCGCAAGGCGGGCGACGTGAATGACATCCACTCCTACCCCGGCCCTGCGGTGCCCCGCCGGGAGGAGAACCGCGCGGTCGTGCTCGGCGAGTTCGGCGGACTGGGTCTGCCGGTCAAGGGCCACACCTGGCAGGACGAGAAGAACTGGGGCTACCGCAGCTTCACTTCCGCCGACGAACTCACGGATGCCTACGTCGGGCTGATCCGGCGCTTGCGGCCGATGACCGGCGACGCCGGGCTGTGTGCGGCGGTCTACACCCAGACCACCGACGTCGAAATCGAGGTCAACGGGCTCATGACCTACGATCGCGCCCAAGTGAAGATGGACCTCGCCACCATCGCCGCCGTCAACCGGACCGCCTATACCCCTCCGCCGCCGCGCTCCGCCCAGGGCCCCCGCGGCATCCCGCCGGCCACGCCGCTCGTCGCCTGTGATCCCTACTTCAGCATCTGGTCGCCTGCCGACGGCCTCGCTGAGAGCGACACGGTCCATTGGACCGGCCGGCAGCATCGGTTGACCAGCCTGATCCGCATCGATGGCCGCGCCTATCGCCTGATGGGAGCGGACCCTTCGCGTCTCGATGCCCTGCCCCAAACCGGTCTCGAAGTGCTGCCCACCCGCACCCGCTACCAGTTTGCCGGCCAGGGCGTGGGCGTCACCCTCGAGTTCCTCACCCCCGCGCTGCCGGACGACGTCTCGATCCTCTCCCGCCCGGTCACCTACATCACCTGGGAAGTCGTGGCCACCGACGGCAAGTCACACGACGTGGGGTTCTACTTCGATGCCGCCGCTGAGATCGCCGTCAACGAGCCCTCGCAGGCTGTTGTCTGGGGACGGGAAGCCGTCGACGGCCTCGAAGTCCTCAAGGTCGGATCGAAAGACCAGCCGATCCTCGGCAAGAAAGGCGACGACCTCCGCATCGATTGGGGCTATTTGTACCTCGCGGTCTCGAAGGCCCCGGCGGTTGAGACGCTCATCGTCCCCGGCAGCGCGGCGCGTGCCGAGTTCGCCCGGAGCGGACGTTTGGCCATCCAAACCATCGCTCCCGAGGGGCCGGTCAGCGCCGGATCGGCGCCCGTGGGCGCCATCGCCCTGCCCGTCGGTTCCGTGCGCGCCCAGCCGGTCGCGCGCTCGATCCTGATCGCTTACGACGACCTCTACTCGATCCAGTACATGGGCAAGAACCTGCGTCCGTACTGGCGCCGGAGCGGCTGGGAAGCCGCCGATCTTCTCAAGGCGTCGGTCCAGGAACAGCCTGTCCTCGCGCAACGCTGCCGGCAGTTCGACGAGGAGCTGATGGCCGACCTGAAGGCGGCCGGGGGCGATGCCTACGCGTGGCTTTGCGCCCTGGCCTACCGCCACTGTTTCGCGGCGGGCAAGTTCGTCGCCGACGCCAACGGCCAACCGCTCCAGTTCTCGAAGGAGAACCACTCGAACGGGTGCATCGGCACCTCGGATGTCTTCTACCCCATGGCGCCGCAGTTCCTGCTCTTTGGGCCGTCCGTGGCCAAGTCGTTCCTGGTGCCCTTCATGAACTACGCCGCCAGCGAGCGCTGGAAGTTCCCGTTCGCCCCCCATGACCTGGGCACTTATCCCAAGGCCAACGGCCAGGTGTACGGCGGCGGCGAGCGAACCGAAGAGAACCAAATGCCAGTCGAGGAGTCGGGGAATCTCCTCCTGCTGATGGCCGCCGTCGCCCAGATGGAAGGCAACGCGGAGTTCGCCGGCCGGTACTGGCCGCAGCTCGAACAATGGGCCGCCTACCTCAAGGCCAGAGGATTCGACCCGGAGAACCAGCTTTGCACCGATGACTTCGCCGGGCACCTCGCTCACAACGTCAACCTCAGCGCCAAAGCCATCTGCGGCCTCGGCGCCTTTGCCAAGCTCTGTCGCATGCGGGGCGACACCGCCAAAGCCGACGACTATGCCCGGGTCGCCGCCGAGTTCGCCCAGCGCTGGATCAAGGAAGCCGACGACGGCGACAAGCACCGGCTTGCCTTCGACAAGCCCGGAACCTGGAGCCAGAAATACAACCTCGTCTGGGATCGCATCCTCGGCTTGAACCTCTTCCCCTCGAGCGTCGTCCGCAAGGAAATGGACTTTTACCGGAAGATCCAGAACCGGTACGGTCTCCCGCTGGACAACCGCCAATCCTATACCAAGCTCGACTGGGTGCTCTGGACCGCCACCCTCACCCAGGATCGGTCTGATTTCCAGACACTCCTCGAACCCGTCGTCCGGTTTCTTCATGAAACCCCCGATCGATCCCCCATGACCGACTGGTATCAGACCGGCACTGGACGCAAGGTCGGCTTCACCGCCCGTCCGGTGGTCGGCGGCGTCTTCCTCCAGATGCTCTACCAACCCGCCGTCTGGAAGAAATACGCCAGCCGCGACCAGACCCGGGCCGCCAACTGGGCGCCGATGCCCAAGGCGCCCGTCCTCATGGGGGTGCTTCCGACCGCTGCCGACGGACGGGCCCGCTGGCGTTACACGACCCAGAAGCCCGGCGACGCCTGGTCCAAGCCCGGGTTCGACGCGTCCGCCTGGAAAGAGGGCCGGAACGGATTCGGCACCGAGGGCACCCCCGGCGCCATCATCGGCACGGTCTGGAATACGCCTGAGATCTGGCTCCGACGCGAATTCGAGATGCCGGCGGGGAATTGGGGTGATCTTCAGCTGCATGTGCACCACGATGAGGATGTCGAGATCTACTTGAACGGCATCCTGGCCGCCACCGCGGGTGGCTTCACCACCCAGTACGAACCCCTGCCCATCAACGCCGCCGCGCGCGCCGCCCTCAAGCCCGGCAAGAACCTGATCGCCATCCACTGCCGCCAGACCGGCGGCGGCCAGTACATCGACGCCGGGCTTGTGGACGTCCGCGAGGCCCCCTGAACCACCGCGCTGTAACTTCCCGGCGGAAGGCAGCGTCTATTCGGGCCGAGCCCTGGCGCGGACGGCGCTTCAAGTGCGTCCGCCGACGGGCAACGCAGGACGCATAACATCCCCGAACCGGTAACCAGAACGCACAAAAGAGGAGTGTCGATGAGAACCCAGATCATGCTCAGCGCCGTAACGGTCATGGCCGTGTCTCTCCTGGCCGCAGACGCCAAGGAGGAGGTGAAAGGCGCCGCGAAGAAACTGGCTGATGCCAGCGGCTACAGCTGGAAGATGACCACCGAGATGGGCACCGCCGCCGGCGGCGGTGGCGGGGCGGGCGCCGGCCGGATGCGCCCGGGCCCCACCGAGGGCAAAGCCATCAAGGACGGCACGATCTGCGTCACGATGACCCGCGGCGACACGACCACCGAAGTCTACAAGCAGGGTGAAAAAGGCGCGGTCAAAACCCCCGAGGGCTGGCAGTCCTTCGCCGAGATGGCCGAAAGCGGCGGCGGGGGCGGCGGACAGGGTGGCCGCGGCAATTACATGACCCGGATGTTCCGCAACTTCAAGGCCCCGGCAGCCCAGGCGGTCGACATCGTCGAGAAGACCCAGGGTTTGAAGAAGGAAGCGGACGCTTATGTGGGCGAACTGACCGCCGAAGGCGTCAAGTCCCTGATGATGATGGGCGGCCGTCCGGGTGGCCAGGGGCCCGAGATCGCCGACCCGAAGGGCTCCGTCAAGTTCTGGATGAAGGACGGCGTCCTGACCAAGTATGAATACAGGGTCAGCGGCAAAATGACCTTCAACAATAACGAGCGCGACATGGATCGGACCGTCAAGGTCGAGATCAAGGACGTGGGCACCACCAAGATCGAAATGCCCGCCGAGGCCAAGAAGAAGCTGTCCTGAAGAGAGCCGCAGCGGAGCCGGTTCGCAGAATACTGTTGTTGACGGCGGGCAAGCGGAGGCTTGTCCGCCGTCTTATCCGCCGTAGCTTGAGCGAAGGCGGCAGCTTCAATCTGTAGCCGACCGCGGTGAGGGCGGCGGGTGAGAGTGGAGGGCCCCGCGGACAGCGTTCGCGCCGCCCTCACCGCGGTCGGCTGCAGCATCTCATCCCACAGGGGAAAGGCCTTCATCCCGCGTCTTCATGTGCCTGGGGACTCGACCGGGTCTGAGGCAGCGCCTCGCTAGCGATTGGTCTTTGAACGCCCGGCGCCGGGAGGGCTCTAATCGTCTGGCATCGACCTAAATTATAGCGGCAGGAATTGACGGCAGCGGCGGGGACGGTACATACTGGAACACTCATGAGTCCGAGGACAGCGAACAGTCTGAGAGCCTCTCTGAGGCGCGCCCTGCCCCTGCTGGTGCTGGGTGTCGCGCTGGTTGGGCTCGTGGGTCCCGCGACCGCGGCCGAGCGCAAGGTCAAGGTCAAGTTCTCGGACACGCAGGAGGGTCCGCTGCTGCCGGAGAACGCCATGAAGAACCCGTTCATCCAGCGCGACACGCGCCCCGGGTTCCGTTCGGGGGATTCCCTGGGTGGCATGACGGCTGCCCCGTTCGGGCCCACCTCGGTGCCGCTCCCGTCAAGCGTCGGCCGGGAGCAGGACGTCCTCGGCAGCCGCAACACGCTGTCGCTCACGCCGCACGAGGTGATGGGTTTGACCGGCGACAATATCAACCGGGCGCTGGGGGTCACCCAATTCAACCTCGAAACCAGCAGTCGGTCGCTGGTCAAGAACAGCGGCGTCTGGCAGGGGCTGTTCGATGAGCCGGTCGCTCCCGCAGTCACACCCGATCAGGACTGGTCGATGAACCTGAAAGCTGACCGGCCGCTCGGCTTCGACAGCGGCTGGGAGACCGGCCTGGACTCGTCGCTCGACTTTCGAGGCGAGAAGACGGGGTCGACCGGCGCCTCAGCCCTCAGATCACGGTTGGATCTCCCCGATGACCCGTTGCGCGGCGGCCAGCGGGATTTGGTGCGCGAGAATCTCAACTTCAGCTATCCGGCACCGGATCGCCGGGTGGACTTGAGAAGCACGGATCACGCAGCCCAGTTCCGCCGGCTGTTGGGGGTCGCCCCGGCGCCCGGCACCGCCCCGTTGCCGGACGGGACCATCGCGGAGGGCATGCTCAATGCCGTGAACATGCAACCTGACCTCACGCGACGTGAGCTCAACCCGGTGATGGCCCGGCCGTCGCCCGCCTCGAGCACAGGGATCAAGACCGACCTCGATGCGCCTCCCGGCGTGGTCTCCAGCCTCACCTCCCAGCGGAGGAGTCTGGCCGATGCGCCTTCGAGCTTCGGGTATCGGCCGGCTCTCCCTGGAGCGTCCGAATTGACGCCCCCGCCCGCCCGCCGCCGGATGACCCAGAGCCCGACCGTGTTGGACATTCCCAAGCGGCTCTACTAACGAGGCGCGCCTCAGACCCAGTCGAGTCCCCAGGGACATGAAAACCCTGCTGTGCCTGCCCATCCTCTCTTCGGCGCCTCGCTAATAGAGAGTCCTCGACGGAAGGAGGGAAGGCCTGGAACGGCAGGGACCCAACTTGACATGTTGACCCCATATTTCACAAGTCGAGGCCTCTAGTCCTGGCCGACGCGATAGAACCGGGCGGCAGGGTCCGGTGTGGAATCGACGTACTGGGTCTGCTCACCGCCGCTGGCAATGCCCGCTTGCAGTGGAGACCATGTTTCGAGGTCCTTCGAGCCAAAGACCGTGTAGGTCGAGCCGGCGACAGAATTCCAGGTAAGGGTGACTTTGCCGCCTGCGGCCTGCGGCCGCAGGACAGTGATCGTCTCCTGTCCGGCTGGAACGAACGGCGTACCATCCGGCTGCCTGGGATTGGGCGGAATGGCGGTGTCGATGACCAGGCGATTGGCGCTGCCGTCGGCGCCGTCGGTGTCGGCGGCATCCGTTCCGGTCGGGCTCAGGATCAGGTCAATCCGATCGTTCGGGTTGACATTGGCGAAGAACGTCCGGGTGAGGCCGGTCCCGTTGTTGTAGGCGATCACCGCCTGATCCTGGAGCTGGCCGTTGATGTAGAGGGCGCCGGTGACGCCGTTGCCGCCGCCGGTATTGGTCTTGCGCATGGACCACCGCAGTTGGAGCGGGGTGGTCTTGGTGATTTCGAGGGCGACCCATCGGCGGAGGGTCCAGTGGACGACGCCATTATTGATGCCGTTGGGGTGGGTGTTTTCCGGGCCCAGCTCCGTCCACGGGTTGACGCCGGCGGCCAGGTCCCACATTGTGCCGGTCCAGACGCTCTCGTCGAAGGCGATGAACGCGGTATCGGGGTTGTAATTGACGCCCCCGCCGTCGGCCTTGGGATCCCGGTAGCCGCTGAACCAGTTTTCCTGGCCCTGGGTGCCCGAGAATTCGAGGAAAGAATCCGCGATCCATGTGGTGTTGGGGTTATCCGCCGGGTCATTCGGATTGTGTCCGGTGGCGAGTTCGCTCCCATCGCTGAAGGTGTCGCCGTCGGTATCAGCCTTGGTGGGGTCGGTTTTCGGCGTGCCGTTGACCTCCTCCCCGTCCGTCCGTCCGTCGGCGTCGGTGTCGGTTTTACGCGGATGAGAGCCGGCATTGGCGGGGTCAACGAACACCCCGGTGTTGGTTTCTGTTGGGTCAGCGAGGCCGTCGCCGTCGGTGTCGACCGCGAGCGGGTTGGTATCGCGCTGGAACTCGACCGTGTTCGAGAGCCCGTCGCCGTCGTTGTCGCCGGTGCCGTTGAGTGTTGTGAGGGCGTCGGCGTAAATGAGCTCCCAGAAATCGAGCAAGCCATCGCCATCGGCATCGCCGGCGCCGTCGGGGATAAAGAGCGTGCCGTCGGGCTGGCGCGGCTCGCGCGGGAGCCGGGTATCCACCCAGAACCAGGTCACCGAGGCGTCGCTGTAGTCGTTGGCCGTACTGACCCCATGGGGCGTCAGGCCCAGATCAACGATATCGGTCGGCTTGAGGTTGGCGTAGTAGCGCCGGATCTCGCCTGTCGTGTCATTTCCGGGGACAACCCGGGAATCGACCTGGATTCCGTTGATATGGAGGGTGCCGGTGACTCCGTCGTCGGAGGTGTTGTCTTTTCTGGCGAACCAGATGAGGGCGACCGGGGTGGTCTGGGCAAGTTCGGAGGCGACCCAGCGGCGGATGGCCCAGTGTTCTTCGAAGTAGGGCTCGCTGTTGGCGCCGTTGGGGTGGATGCCGAGGGGTGCTTGCCAGGTCCAAGGGCCCTGTCCCAGAATCTCCATGTCCCAGGCGCTGCCGGTCCAGAGCTGGGTCCAGCCATCCCACGTTCCCCAGCCCTCGCCCCCGAGGTACGGGATGAAGTCCACGGCCGGATCGTAATCGGTGCCCTTGCCGTCCTGAGTGACGTTGCGGAAGCCGTTGAACCAGCCGTTCTGGCCCTGGACGCCGGAGAATTCGGCCTGGGAATTGGCGATGACGAACGTGAGGACATTGTCGCCGGCGTTATTGGGGTCGGTGCCCGACGCGATCTCCTCGGTGTCGGTGAAGCCGTCGCCGTCGGTATCGGCCTTGTTGGGATTGGTGGTCGGGGGTTCTTCGATCTCCTCGCGGTCGGTGCGGCCGTCGCCGTCGGTGTCGGCCTTGCGCGGGCTGGTGCCGGTGGCAGTGGGACTCACGAACACGCCGGTGCCGGTCTCGACGAGGTCGCCGAGCCCATCGCCGTCGGTATCCGGCCGGGTTGGGTCGCTGTCGCGAGCGTACTCGTCCGGGTCCTTGAGGCCGTCGGCGTCGAAGTCGCCGGTCAGGGTCAGCTTGGTGAGATCGCCGGGGAAGTAAATCTCCTCCCAGAGATCGGGCATGGTGTCGGCGTCGGAGTCACCGGCGCCGACGGGGATGAAGACGGTGCCGTCGGGCTGCCGCGGGTTGGGCGGGATGGCGGTCGAAATGACGAGCCGGAACTGGCTGCCGTCGCAGCCGTCCGTGTCGAACCCGTCGGCACCCCGCGGGCTGAGGATGAGGTCAATGGCGTCGCCGACGGCGACGTTGGCGTAGCAGGTGCGGGTGGTGCCGATGCCGTCGTTGCCGGCGATGGCCACTTGATCGATCAGCATGCCGTTGCGGAAGACGGCGGCCGTGACGCCGTTGCCGCACCCGGTGTTGCCCTTGCGCACGAAGTACTGCAGGGCGAGCGGCGTCGTGTCGGTCAACTCGACCGCCACCCAGCGGCGGACGGTCCAGTGCACATCGCCGTTGTTCTGGCCGTTGGGATGGGTGTCCAAGGCTGCCATGGTGGTCCAGGGCGCCGCCGTTCCGGGATCGAGATTCCAGCTGTTCCCCTCCCACATGGTCTCGTCAAAGGGGAGGAAGGCCGTGTCCGGATTGTAGTTGAGGTCCGGCCCGCTTTCGGTGTAGTTGCGGTAGCCCGAGAACCAGCCCTGGTCACCCTGGGTGCCCGAGAACTCGGCTTCCGAGTTGGCGATTTGCGTGGTGAGCGGGTTGTGGTCGGGATCGTTCGGGTCGTGTCCGGTGGCGACCTCTTCCCCATCGCCGTAGGTATCTCCGTCCGTGTCCCAGACCACCGGGTTCGATGTCGGCGTGCCCAAGACTTCCTCGCCGTCCTTGCGGCCGTCGGCGTCGGTGTCGGCGTTCCGGACCTGGGTGCCGGCGTCCTGGGGGCTGGCGTAGACGCCCGTCCCGGTCTCGGCGTTGTCCTTGAGTCCGTCGTCATCGGTGTCCTGATTGGTGGGATCGGAGTTGCGCTGCAGCTCGGCCGGATCCAGAAGGCCGTCCCCGTCGTAGTCCCCGGTCCGGGTGAGTTTGGTCAGGTCGCCGGGGAAGTAGGCATTCTCCCAGACGTCGGGCAAACCGTCCGCATCAGTGTCGTCGGCACCGGCGGGGATGAAGATGGACCCGTCGGGTTGTCGCGGGTTATCCGGGATGGTGGTGTCGATGCGCATCCAGTTGACGCTGCCGTCGCACCAGTCGTTTTCGTAGCCGCCGTCGTCGTTGCCGTGGGTGCCGGTGGGGCTGAGGATGAGGTCGATCGAGTCGGTGGGGTTCGCGTTGAGGTAGTAGGTCCGGGTCACGCCCACCGTGTCCGCAGCAGCAACCACACTGCCGTCCATCCGGATGCCGTTGACGTGGATGGCCCCCGTAACGCCGTTGCCGCACGTGCCGGACTTGTGGGTGTGCCACGTGATGGCCAGAGCGGTCAGCCCTGTCAGCTCGGCGGCAGTCCACCGTCGAACGGCCCATTGATGACCGCCGCTGTTGGGTCCATTGGGGTGGAGATCCACCGCGCCCACATACGTCCAGGGCGCGCCCCCGGCCGTGTTCGGGTCCCAGGCTCCGCCGGTCCACGCCCATTCATCGAATGGGAGAAAGTCCGCTGCCGGATCGTAGTCGATCCCCTTGCCATCGGCGGTAACGTCACGGTAGCCGTAGAGCCAGCCTTGGTCTCCCTGGGTGCCGGAGAACTCAGCCTGGGAATCGGCGATTATGTCTGCCCGGACTGACCCCGACGTGAGAACCCACGCCGCCGCCGTCGCGACGACGGCCCATCCGAGTGTTGGGTAGAATCGTTTCATAGGATTGCTTTCGCCCGCCGCTTCGAGCCGATGGCAGGGCTGGCCCGGCCGCCAGCGGGCAGGCTGTCGTTGGTGTCTTGCCAAGACGTTGGCCACAGCAGCCGGCGCTGTCAAGCCGCAGTCCGCGACCCGGATCCTCGCCTAACGCCTGGGGCTCGAATGTGCGCCATCGGCTCCCGGCGGGTTTTGGCCTTGATCGGCGCCTACGGTGTCGGCTCCGGGGAGGCCCGCCCGCTCGCGGGCGGGCTCTATAGGGATTGGAGGGGATGGGCCCGACCTGGGGCCGGGCTTCCAAATCCGCGGAAACCCCGGACTGGGCGGCTCAAGGCGCTTCGTCCAGCCCAGGAGGTTGAGCCACAAGGGACGGTTACGCGCGGATTTGGGCGCGAACCCGGCTCTGCTGCGGCGCGCTGGGGACAGCGCACCGGCAAACCCGCGATCACGGGCCGGCGACGTTGTCCGCCAAACGGACCGTCCCCTTGCTCCGATTCACGATCCGTTCAGGACCGCGGAGGAGGTTGTCGGTGACGATCGCGCGCTGAACGGCCTCGCCGAGTTCGATTTGAGGTTTGGCTTCCCGGAACTCACAGCCGCGGACCAGGAGCGATCCGCCGGAGGCTTGGATGGCCGCTCGACCCGCGCGCGGGTGGTCCCACTGCACGAAGGTGCAGTCGCTGAAGCCCACGGTGCCGGTGCCGGCCACCTTGGCAATCTGCCGGCACGGTCCCCAGAAGGCGCAGTTGACAAATCGGGTGCTGCCGGAGTGCGTGCTCTTGACCTCGACCATGGTCGGGTCCGGCCCGTGGAAGGAGACGAACTCGCCGTTGGTGATCAGCAGGCCCATGGGGGCGGCTTCGTCGACGACCACGGCGGTGTAACAGTCATCGGCGCCGAGGCCGAGGAAGTTGCCGTTGCAGACGCCGGCGGCGCTCTTGTAGAAGCGATAGCCGACGTTGTATCCGAAACAGAAGGTGTTGAGGACGTACTGCCAGTCGGTGCGGGCGAACAGGAACGCCTCGCCATGCTCCATCTGCCACTGGAAGAGCTTCGGCTTCATGCTCCACCACGGGTTGAAATGGACGTTCTCGATCCGCCCGATGTCGTAAATCTGATCCACCAGGATGCCGCGGCGGAGCGGTTGGCCGTGGACGTCGCGGATCAGGTGGCGCTCATTGCGGGTGGCGTCGATGCCGTTGTAGGGGTTGAGCAGCTCGACGGCGAGCACAGCCGGGTTCTTCCCCCGGAGGGCGATCGCCCACGGGTAGGCGTCCGGCACGTCGTCCACTTTCTGCCGCGGATAGTAGATCACCACGCCCTTCAGCGTGCTGTTATGGGTCAGCGCCAGAAAGGGCGGGCCTTCCTCACTGCCTGCGCCTTCGGTCACGAGGAATGTCGTGCCATCATCCGTCGGTCGCGGCAACCCGGCATCGCGGATGCCGTTGTGTGCGGGCACGGATTCCCACACGCCGCGCAGCGTGACCGCCGGCGGAATGGTGAGATGACCCGCAAACAAGTAAGCGCCGCGCGGGGCGAACACGACTCCGCCACGCGCCTTGCCGGCGGCATCGAGTGCCTGCTGGAAGGCGGCGGTATCGTCCGTCTGGCCGTCGCCGCGTGCGCCGTGGTCGCGGACGTTGATCCAGGACGCCTCGGGCTGTGCGCCAACGGCGCAGGCCGCCAGACCGGCCACGGCCAAAGCCTGGACCATCGATGACGCTGCCGAACGACGCCGGCCGGTGCGGAACGGTCGAACCGGGATGGGGGAGGAATTGCTCATGGCGGGTTGCTCGAGGGGGAAGGCTGGGTGGGGGACAAGGCAACGCGATAAAGGTGCGCCGCCCACGGCTCGAAAGCGTCGGTGAAGCTGCCCCCGCTCACCGGAACCGTCCGCGACTCGCCGAGGACTTCGGCGACGCCCTCCGCAACCGGGCCGACGGAGAATCGAGCCCGGACCAGGCGGTCGCGCATGGCCACGGCGAACACATAGGCGGCTCCTTCGTGGACACGTCCCATGATGGCCACGGGGACATCGGCAGGATCGGGCACGACCTGGAAGGTGTGCCGAGGGGGGGGCGCGTTGAGCACCGGCGCCAGCTCGTGGACCTGACGGTTGATGGCCGTGACGGCGGCCAGCATCTCGGGATCGTGAAGCAGGGCGCTCTCATCGAAGCGCGGCTGCCATTCGTGGACGAAGTAGATAAGCCCGCGCGAGCCGTGGATCAGGGACATCCAGACCTCGCTGCGGACCTGGGCCGGCGTGGGCTTGGCGGTGGGATTCGAGATTCGCGTGCACTCGATGCAATTCCAGACCGGCTTCCGACCGCCCGTCCACCCGATCAGCCGCTCGACGCCGCGTGCGACGAACCCGAGCTGGCCCCGCACCGCGGGCCGGTCGTGCACCACCGGATAGATGTCGAACGACACGATATCCGCCCCTTGAATGTACTCGGGGTAATCCTCCGGATGCCGCGTCCGGGTGCCGCGTCCATGCCAGTCATCCCAGGCCACCCCCTGTCCCAGGTTGAGCAGCACGGGTCGCGTGGGATCGGCCGCGCGGATGCGCTGGTAATCAGCGACCACCGCCGACGGCGGGATGGGGGGGCCGTAGCCCTTGCCTTCGCCGAGCGACTGGGCGTTGTCCGGCTCGTCGCCGTGCATCCATCCGATGATCGTCCCGTCTTCGAGGTGGCGCCGGGCCGTCTCGTTGAACTCGCAGATGACGCGCATTCCGGCCCGTTTCAAGTCTCCGAGTTGGGACTCGGTCGGGCCGCGCCAAAGGCCCACGTAAGTGTTGATCCCGGCCCGGCGGTAGGCCTCCGCGTGCCGCGGAGGCTGGAGCCAGACGGCGATGGGGATGAACGCAGGGTCGGCCGAAGGTCCGCGCGGCCATTGCCGGTACAGCGTGTTCGACGCGGGCTCGGCGGCGAGCGCGAGGCCCGCAATCCCCATCGCCAGCCAACCGCACCCGCAACGGCGCGCCGCCCGGCAGGCAGGCCGCATCACACCTTCCATGGGCCGCGCGGGGTGCGGGCGAGCCACCCGTTGGCTTCGGTGTCGTCGACAAATCGCTCCTGGCCGGGGTCCCACCGGAGCGGGCGCTTGTTCCAGTAGCCCAGGTTGGCGAGGTGACAAACAGTCACCGTGCGGGCGCCGGTCTCGACGTCGCAGATCGGGCGCTTCCGGCTGCGGATGCAGTCCACGAAATCCTTGTAGTGATTCGTGCTCCGATAGAGCTGGATGGGCAGGGCGTCGAACTTCTCGGTCTCGAGCGCGGCCGGCTCGGTCTTGAATCGGCCGCGATCCACGCAGACCTTGCCTTCGGTGCCGACGAACACCACGCCGAAGTTGTAACCCGCCAGCCCGCCGTGGTGCATGACCACCCCGTTGGCGTAGCGGAAGATCAGGTGCTTGCGCTCCTTGCCGTCGGGGGGAAGCACCTCCACCGGCCCGCTCTCGTCCATGCCCAGGCCCCACTGGGCAATGTCATAGTGGTGGGCGCCCCAGTCGGTCATGCCCCCGCCGGAGTACTCCCGATAGGACCGCCAATTGGGAAAGCCCTGGTGCACGCCGCGCGGGCTGAGAACCGAGTTGTAGGGGCGCGCGGGCGCCGGCCCCAGCCACAGGTCCCAGTCCAAACCCGGCTCCATCGGTTCCTCCGGCAGATCGCACCACTTGCTCGGACCGCCCACCGATACGTGGATCTCCTTGATCTGACCGATCCGGCCATTGCGGACCAGAGTGCAGGCCTTCCAGAACTCGCTGCTCGATCGCTGCATCGAGCCGGTCTGGAACACGCGCTGGTTGTTGCGAACCGCATTCGCCATGGCGCGCGCCTCGGCGATGGTCAGCGAAAGCGGTTTCTCGCAGTAGATGTCCTTGCCGGCCTGGGCGGCGGCGACCACCGGGTAGGCGTGCCAATGATCCGGCGTGGCCACCACCACGGCGTCAATGTCCTTCCGGGCGATGAGCTCCCGAAAGTCCTTGTAGGCGGTGCATCCCTTGAAGCTCGCGTCCGCCTTGGTCGTGTAGAACCCCTCGACGAGCTTCCGATGATGCTCCCGGCGGGTGGTGTCGACGTCGCACACCGCCACCACTTGGACCGAGGCGTGCGGGAGAAAGCTGTTCAGGAGATGCCGCCCCTGGGTGCCGACGCCGATGTAACCGAAGACGATCCGGTCGTTGGGCTTGGCGCCCGCCTCGGCCGCCCAAACCCTGCCGGACAACAATAACGGTGTCCCCAGTAACGAGGCGGCGCTGGTGCGGAGGAATGAACGACGGGTGACGCCAGGACAATTGGCTCGAGTCATAGTGGAATGCATGCAGTTGCTCTGGCCCTGACTCCGACATCTGATTCCGACGCACGGCCGCGCTGGCGGATTCAAACCGGTCGTCGGCCAGCCCCCGCATCATAGTCCCCCGACTGACACCGGAACCAGCGCTTTCTTTTGGCCCCAATCCACGCGTGAGCGCCGGCTGCCGCTCAACTTCCTGGATTGGACCAGCGAGGCGTGCCTCAGACCGATGGAGCATGGAAGTCCAAAGGACCCCTGGGGGCAGCGGAACACCCTGCCTCCGCGCCTCGCTAATGGAGAGTCCTCGCTGGAAGAGGGGATGACTGATTCCTCGCCGATTCAGGGCGGAACGCAGATTGGGGGAGGGTTGACTGTGAACCTGCTATGAGAGAGTCAAGATCTAAAACCCGAATCTGGTAGCCGCCGTTGCCGCCCCGACGGACGTTTGCTGTGCTTTCAGCTGATCGCAGACGGCTTCACGTTGGCGTTT
>Ga0209096_1000390_pt1 | contig 61411 bp, 42 predicted proteins | sample AD_UKC034_MetaG_FD_184407 | JGI IMG/M metagenome (GOLD analysis project Ga0209096, IMG submission 184407) | Active sludge microbial communities of municipal wastewater-treating anaerobic digesters from USA - AD_UKC034_MetaG (SPAdes) (version 2) | ecosystem: Engineered > Bioreactor > Anaerobic >...
CCCATCCCGAACAGGACCGTGAAACGCCTCTGCGCCGATGATAGTGCGGGTTCCCGTGTGAAAGTAGGACATCGTCAGGCCATTTACCCCCAGAAAAGGGCCCGGTCTCATCGATCGGGCCCTTTTTTTCCTGCGGTGACGGGGTTCAGGCGGCTGGCAACTCATCGAGCGCGGAGGGCGCGGCCTGGAACAATCCGTTCATGAGTTCGCTTTCGCGCGCTTCGATGACCTTCAGGAACTCGGTTGCGCCGCGCATGCTGCGGAAGCTGCCGAGTCCGCGCTCCAGAAAGGCTTGCAGTTCGGACAGACCGGCAGCGCGCGCAGGGCCCCTCATCCATTTCAGCGTGTTCACGAGCCAGGCATGCCGCGTCATGCGCTCCAGTGCGGCACCGATCTGGATGACCAGCTCGAGTTGCCTCTTGCGGTCGTTCTCACGGCCGACGCGACGCCAGGCGGACGCGTACACGCCCGGATCGATCGGAAGGGTATCCAATGCATTCGCCATGGCCGAATCGAGTTCCTCGGACAAGGCGTGCAGACGCGCGAGCTGCCATACCGTGGCGACCGTCTGCTGCGGGAAGAGCGCTTCGATCTTCGGCACGATGCGCGCGAACTCGCGATCGCGTTGCCTGAAATCAACCGGACCGTAGAGATCGACGAGAAAGAAGCGCGCCGCCTCCGCGTAGCGGGTCGAGGCGAGCAGGTCGCGGTAGGTCCACTCGAGTCGCCGCTGCTGGTAGCGCTTGAGCGCCAGTACCCTGGCCTCGAGGGCGGGGTCCTGCCGGCGTCGGGCATGCTCGGCCTCGACCGTCGCCAGCCAGCCGAGAATCTCCCCTTTCATTCGGGACGAAGGCCTTGCGTGAACTCGAGGCACGCGCGCCCGGATCCGTGCACGTTCCAGTCGAGGACGAAATGAACGCTCGAATACAGCGAGCCGGTGTGCTGCTCTGGATCTTCCTGACGGCGGGTCTGCTCTGGCATCTCGGCGTGCGCGGGCCCGGCGCACTCAACATCGCCGTCCTGCTCATCCTGCTCTTCGCGCTTCCGATCCTACTGGCTGTTCAGTTCCTGCTGATGACGCGTGCCAATTCCGGCCGTCATCCGGCGACGATCGCTGCCGCGGACGTGGGCGAGGGCGACGTTTCGGGCGGCAGCCCCGGACGAGCCGCGGTGCTGCGGGCGTATCGACGGGAGTTGGGAACAGCGCTGCGCGTCTTTGCATGGCGGCAGCCGTTTCGTGCGGCGAGCGAGCCCGACACGGACTCCGATGCCGATGCGCGGGGCCGCGGCGTCGTGCTCGTTCACGGCTTCGGCTGCAATCGGGCGCTGTGGTTGACCTGGTTGCAGCGCTTGCGGCTGCAGCGGCGCACCTTCGTCGCCGTCACCCTGGAGCCCCCGTGGGGACCGATCGAGCGCTACGTCGGTACGATCGAGGAGGCGGTCGCGCGTGTCGAGCAGCGCACCGGCCTCGCACCGGTCATGGTGGCGCACAGCATGGGCGGCTTGGCCGCACGTGCGTGGTGGGCGACGACCCGCCCGCAGCGCATCCATCGCTTGATCACGCTCGGGACGCCGCATCACGGCACCGCGCTCGCGGTGGCCGCCCTGCTTCCGAACGTGCGCCAGATGCAGCGGGGCAACCCCTGGTTGCGCCGCCTGGCCGATGCCGACGGGCCGGAGCGGCGCGCGCGAACGAGCTGCTTCTGGAGCTGGTGCGACAACATCGTGTTCCCCGCCGAGACGGGGCGCCTCGAGGGTGCGGCGAGCCACGCGCTCGACGACGTGGCGCATGTCCACATGGTCTGGCATCCGCGGCCGTGGGCCGAATTGCAGCATTGGCTGGACTCGTCCGCGCCCGGCCCGTGACGGCTCCTCGCGCCGGCGCGGGCGCGGCTCAATCGCTGTCGATGTCGCGCAGCAGGGCGAGCGTCGGCCCGGTTCCCATGTGCAGGAGGCCGGCGATGTCACGCACGTCGTCGTCCAGGGCGGCATTGTCCCAGCCCTTGGCGGTGTGTCGCGCCAGGCGGATGGCGAGCAGGACGGTGCGCGCCTGGGCCGAATGGCCTTCGCGCCTCGCATCGGCGAGGTCGACCAGCACCTGCGGCAATTGCCATGCGCGCATGAGCGCGTTCTGCAGTTCCGGGAGCGTGATGCGCAGCACCTCCGTCTGCACGGCCGCGGATCGCAGCGTCCGGTCTTCCTCCTGTCGTCGTGCGATCTCCAGCGCCAGGGTCGGCGCGTGCAGCCAGAGCAGCAGTTCGGCGAAGTCGTGCAGCAATGCGGCCTCGTGCAGGACGGCGTTGTCGCGGTCCATGCGCTGGACGGCGAAGGCCAGCGCGAAGCGCGCCGCGCGGCGAGATCGCTCCTGCACGGCCGCGAATCCCGCCAGTGCGCCCGGCACGAATGCGAGATGATCGTCCACCGTCGGCTGCGGACCGAAGTCGCGAAAGAAGGGCGTGATGCCGAACAGCACGAGGGCCTGGACGAGCGTCTCCGGCTCGGATCGGCTGCGACCGCGGCGCAGGCGCGCGAGGTGTGCGAAGAGCTTGACCGTGAAGAGCGCGTCACTGGCCAGCGTCTGCGCGAGAAGGTGCGCGTCGACGGCGTCCTGGTTGCCGCGGCAGTCCTCGATCATCTGCGCGCTGCTTCCGAGGATCGGCAGTGCCGCGGGATCGAAGCAGGCGACCCAGCTCCCGAGGTCGCGCGGGGGCCCGAGAATGAAGTCCGGGCCGGGGCCGGCGCGCATCGACGAAGCCATGATGCAACGCTTATCGGCCGCAACCGGGCGCCGCTTGAGAGCGGCGCCCGGGCACCGAAATCAGAAACGCCAGCTTGCCGTCAGCTGCAGCAGTCGCCCGGCGCCGGGCACGTAGTGACCCGAGTAGAGCGAATCGGCGTAGAGCTTGTTGCTCACGTTGGTCAGGTTGAGCTTGAGGGTGACCTGCTCGGGCACCAGCTCGTACTCGGCCATCAGGTCACCGGTGACGTAGCCGTCGGCCTTCCAGCCCGGGTTGCGGTTGGGCGTCTGCGAGGAGCGCATGTTGAGGCCGGCGCCGACGCGCAAGCGCGGGTTGATCTGGTAGGTGCTCCAGACCGTCCCCGAGTGCACCGGGGTCAGCGACGGACGCGTGCCCTGCCCTTCGCTGCCCGCTACCCCCTTGTCGATGTTGGCCACCGGCAGCCACATGTAGGAGAGGAACACCTCCCAGGCCGGCGTGATGCGTCCGGCGATGTCGAAGTCCAGCCCGGCGACGTGGCGCTTGCCCGAGAGCGTCACCAGGTTGATCAGCGGGTCGGTGTTGCGCTCGTGCAGCTTGGTCGAGCGGAAGGCGGCGACGCGCGCCGATAGCTTGCCGTCCTCCGAATCGAGCTTGGCGCCGAGCTCGAGGTTGATGGCCTGCTCGGGCGGGATGTCGACGTTGGACGCGCTCAGCGAATAGGCGTCGCCCGAGGTGTTGAACGAGGTCGCCGCCGAGAAGTGGAACGACGCCAGCGGCGTCGGCTGGAAGAGCACGCCGAAGCGCTTGCTCCACTCCGAGACCTTCATGCGGTAGCCGCTCGTCGTCACCGGGCCGGCGGCGTTGTTGGGGATCGAGTAGGTGTTGTAGTCGCCCTCGAGCCGGTCGTAGCGCAGGCCGAAGAGCAGCTTCCACGCCGGTGCCACCTGGATCAAATCCTGCGCGTAGACGCCGATGCCGTCGGAGACGTAGTCGCTCGTCGTGCGCAGCACGCGCAGCGACTCGTCGATCGTGGCGCCGTCGTTCGGAGTGCCGACGGTGGTCCTCGGCTTGGTCGGTACGACGCCGCCCTGCGCCGCATTGCGCGCGCCGTAGACGGTCTTTTCCTCGCGCGCGAAGTCAACGCCCGCCTGCACCTCGTGGCGCATGCCCAGGAGACGGAACTTGCCGCTGTAGTCGCTCTGCGCGAACCAGGTGTCGAGGTCCTGGATCTTGAGCTGCGTGCCGCGCGTGAGTACGGTGTCGGGGCCGAAGGTCTCGAGCGAGGCAGCGACTCCGCCGGGCTGCGTCGCAGCGCCGCCCAGCCGCACGGTACCGGCGCGCTGGTCGCGCTTGTAGCCGCCGTGCCGGACCTTGGTGACGATCTCGTTGTCGCGATCCAGGCGGAAGGTGTGCGTCGCGGTCAGCGTTGTCGCCTGGCCGGCGTTGCGATCGCTGGCCATGCCGTAGTAGCGGGCCGGATCCAGCGGCAGCAGCGTGGCCTCGCTCGCCGGCGAAGTCGGCGTCGGGCGGATCCAGGGCATGCCGTAGTTCATGCCGTTGCCGTTGTCGAGGAAGTAGCCGGTGAAGCTGAATTCGTGACGCGCACCGATGCCGAAGCGCACTGTCGCCGCGACGCCGCTCTTGTCGAGGGAGCTTCCCGCGCCGTTGTTGTCGGCCTGCGTCAGCATGGTGCCGATGCGCAGCGCGCTCTCGCTGCCCAGGCGCAGGTTGAAGTCGCCGACCATGCGCGCGTAGGAATGGCTGCCCAGCGTGAAGTCGATCTGGTGCTCGTCGATCGCGCGCGCGACCTTCCCGACCTGGTTGACGGCGCCGCCCGTGGAACCGCGGCCGAAGAGCATCGAGGCCGAGCCGCGCAGCAGCTCCAGCCGGTCGTAGAAGAAGGTGTCGCGGTCGTAGAAGGCGGGGTCGCGCATGCCGTCGACGAAGACGTCGCCGGTGCCCTGCAGCGGGAAGCCGCGCAGGCGGATGTCCTCCTCACCGCCTTCGGCGGCGAGGAAGGTCACGCCCGCCGTGTTCTTCAACACGTCCTTGAGCGTATCGAGGTTGCGGTCGTCGATCAGCCGCTCGGTGACGACCGTCACCGATTGCGGGATGTCGCGCAACTCCTGCTGGCCCTTGCCGATGCGCGTGGTCGTCGCCTGCACGCCCGCCTTGCCCTCGCGCTCGGCGCTGCCGGTGGCGCGGATGACGGGCATCACCGTCTGCGCTTTGGTGTCGTCGGCGGAGGAAGCCGCAGGCGCGGATGCGGCCGCCGCGGGCGCCGCGGGCGCCGCCTGGGCGTGGGCCGGGCTCTGGGCGATCCCGAAGCCGGCGGCCAGCGCGGCCAGCGGCAGCAGGCGGGGCAAGCGCGGCGCGCGCTTTCGGTGGCGGGTGCAATGAGTCATGAGGACAGGATGGTGGAAAAGAGCAGGACAGGCCCCGGCAGCGCAACCGCCGGGGGACGGAGGGGGCGGCGCGCTGCGCCGCCGTCGGTTCAGCGGGCGTCCGGCTCGCTGACGAAGCCGATCTTCGTGAGCCCGGCGCGCGAGGCGTCGGCGAGCGTCTCGGCCACCGCGCGGTAGGCGACCGACTGGTCGGCGCGCAGGTGCAACTCGGGCAGCGGCTGCGTGTGGCCGGCCTGCGTGAAGCGCGCGGCGGCCTCCTCGCGGGTCAGCAGTTCGCCGTTGTAGTAGCGCCGTCCGTCGGCGTCGATGGCAAGCTCGATGCGCTCGGGCTTGAGCTGGTTGACCTCGGCGCTCGCCTTGGGAAGTTCGAGCTTGACGGCATGCGTGAGCAGCGGCGCGGTGACGATGAAGATGACCAGCAGCACGAGCATGACGTCGATCAGCGGGACCATGTTGATCTCGGAGACCGGCATTGCCTGCCGCTTGGCGTCGAAGGAGGCAAAGGCCATGGGAGGTCCTCGCGTCGGGTCGGGTTCGGGGGGCCGGGTCGCGCCGGGCGTCAGGCGTCAGGCGGCCGCGGCCGTGGTGTCGATGCGGCGCAGCCGGGCGCCGCTGCCCTCGGCCTGCGCCGCAGCCGCGCCGGGCGCCTCGCCAAGGGTCAGGAAGCTGTGCAGCTCGTACGCGAAGCTGTCGAGTTGCGCGGCGAGCACGCGGTTGGCGCGCGTGAAGGCGTTGTAGGCCACGACCGCCGGGATCGCGACGGCCAGCCCCAGGCCGGTCATGATCAGCGCCTCGCCCACCGGGCCCGCGACCTTGTCGAGCGTGCCCGCGCCGCTCATGCCGATGGCCACCAGCGCGTGGTAGACGCCCCAGACGGTGCCGAAGAGGCCGACGAAAGGCGCCGTGGCGCCGACGGTGGCCATCAGCGTGAGGCCGCGCTCCATCTCCAGCGTTTCCTCGTCGAGCACCTTGCGCATCGTGCGCGTGATGAACTCGCTGGCGGAGCCGGCTTCGGCGAGCCGTGTGGCGCCATGGCGTGCATGGTGCTGGCTCGCATGCAATGCGTGCGCCGCCAGGTGCGAGAAGGGGTCGTGCGCGCCGTGCGTCTGCAGTTCATGGCGCACCTGGTCGAGCGTGCCGGCGTTCCAGAACAGGTCGAGGAAGCGGTCGCCGCGCTTGCGTCGCCGCGCCTGCACCAGCCCCTTGACGGCCATCAGCACCCAGGTGGCGACCGACATCAGCAGCAGCAGCACGAGCAACGTGCGGCCGACGGCGTCGCTCTGGCTCAGAAAGTGCCCCAGGCCCAGGGCGGAATTGGCTTCCATGCATCGCTCCTCGTTCGATGGCGTTGACTTCGGTCGGGTTCACTCGATCACGTATTCCAGCGGCGCGATGACGATCCACTCGATCGCCACGCCGCCGTCGGTCTGCGGCTTGAAGCGCGCGCGCTTCATCGCCCAAACGGCCTGCTCGTCCAGCCGTGCGTGGCCGGAGCTGCGCTGCACGGTGACCGATCGGGGAAGGCCGTCGGTGCCGACCAGCACGCGCAGCGTCACCGTGCCTTCCTCGCCCATGCGGCGCGAAGCCAGCGGTACCTCGATCGGCGGTGGCACGAGGTAGGCGATGTTGCTGGCCGGGATGACGCGCGGCGGCGGCGGTGCCGGTGGCGCAGGAGGTGCCGGAGGGGCGATGGGCGCCGGCGGCGCCGGCGGCGCCGTCTCGACGGGGATGGGCACCGGTTCGGGCGGGGGCGGCGGTACGACGAACGCGGCCGGCGCTTCGGGCACCGGCGCTGGCGGCGCCGCAATCACCGGCGGTGGCAAGGGTCGCGGTCGCGGCTGCGGGCGCGGTGTCGGCGGTGGCGGCGGTTCCGGCTCGGGTTTGGGGGGTTCGAGCGTGATGAAGTCGACGACGATCGGCGCCACCTGACGCACCGCCTCCTGTACCGCGGAGATCTGCAGCAGGCCCCACAGCGCCGCCAGATGCGCGACCGCAACCGCGACGACGAGCAGGTTGCGCTCGCCCGCACCCAACTCGCCGCCGCGGCGCGCAAGCGCGAGCGACAGCGGATCGGAGCCTTCGGCGGGCGGGTTCATCCGCGCAATGCTAGCGCAAACGAGAATGATTCGCGCCAAGACCCTGTTGCATCTGATCCACGGTGCCCAAAGCCGAGAGCGGCGTCCGCAACCTGCGCACCTCACATTCGCGGCAGGACGCCGCGGGCACTGCAAGGCCCGCGCGCCTGCGGGGCGGCTTCATTCGTCGTCGCGGATCTGCCAGCCCTTGCTCAGTTCCTGCTGCACGTTCGGCGGCACCGCTTCGTAGTGCGAGAGGGCGATCGTGTAGCGCCCCTGGCCGGCGGTGAGGGCGTTGAGCCGCGACTGGTAGCTCGCGAGTTCGGACATCGGCGCCTGGCCCTTGACGAGCACGCTGCCAGGGGCGAGGTTGTCCGTTCCGGTGACCATGCCGCGGCGCGCGGAGAGATCGCCGGTGATGTCCCCCATCGCCTGATCCGGCGCGCCGATCTCGATCGTCACGATCGGCTCGAGCACGATCGGCCTCGCCTTGGCGATGGCGTCGAGGAATGCCTTGCGCCCGGCGGTGGCGAAGGCGATCTCCTTGCTGTCGACGCTGTGGTGCTTGCCGTCGTAGACGACGACGCGCACATCGACCACCGGATAGCCGGCGATGGCGCCGTGCGCCAGCACCTCGCGCACGCCCTTCTCGACGGCGGGAATGAACTGCCCCGGGATGGTGCCGCCCTTGACCTCGTCGACGAACTCGAAGCCCGCACCGCGGGGCAGCGGCTCGATGCGCAGGAAGACCTCGCCGAACTGGCCGGCACCGCCGCTCTGCTTCTTGTGGCGGTGGTGGCCTTCGGCCGGCGCCGTCACGGTCTCGCGGTAGGCGATGCGCGGCGGGCGCGTGTCGACCTCGAACTTGTAGACCTCGCGCAGGCGGTCGAGCAGAACGCGCAGGTGCAGCTCGCCCAGGCCGTAGAGGATGGTCTCGTTGGTGCTCGCCACGTGCTCGAGCCTCAGGCAGGGGTCCTCCTGCACCAGCCTGCCGATGATCTCCGACATGCGCTGCTCGTCGCCGCGGCGCTTGGGCGCGATCGCCAGGCCGTAGACCGGCACCGGGAAGGGCAGGGGCTTGAGGTGGATGTGGTTGTCCTCGGCGGCGTCGTGCAACACGGCGTCGTAGTGGATCTCGTCGACCTTGGCCACGGCGACGATGTCCCCCGGCACCGCCTTCGCCACCTCGACGTGGTCCTTGCCCTGGAGCATGAAAAGGTGGCCGACCTTGAAGGGCTTGCGTCCATTGCCGATGAAGAGCTGGCTCTCGCGCGTCACCGTTCCCTGGTGCACGCGGAACACGCCCAGTTTTCCGACATAGGGATCGACGGCGACCTTGAACACCTGCGCCAGCACGTGCTGTGCGGGATCGGGCGTCGCGTGCATGAGCTGCGCCGCATCGCCCTCGCCCTGGAAGAAGTCCGGCGGGTTGCCCTCGGTCGGGTCGGGCAGCAGCTTGACGATGATGTCCAGCAGTTCGGCGACCCCGGCGCCCGTCTTGGCCGAGACGAAGCACACCGGAACCAGGTGGCCTTCGCGCAATGCCTGCTCGAGCGGCGCGTGCAATTCGCCGGCGTCGATGTCGCCGTCGTTCAGGTAGCGGTCGACGAAGGCGGCATCGACTTCGACCACCTGCTCGACCAGCGCCTGGTGCGCGGCCTCGACGGCGCCGAAGTCGCTGTGTCCTTCGCGGTTGTAGAAGCAATCGACGACGCGGCTGGCCCCGGCGTCGGGCAGGTTCAGCGGCAGGCATTCCTTGCCGAAGGTCTCCTGGATCTGCGCCAGCAGCCCGGCCAGCTTCTCGGGCGCCGCGTCGACGCGGTTGACGATGATCAGCCGGTCGAGTTGCCGCTCGGCGGCGTACTCCATCATGCGCACCGCCATCGGTTCGATGCCGGCGGCGGCATTGATGACGATGGCCGCGGTCTCCACCGCCTCGAGCGCGGGCAGGCTCTGGCCCAGGAACTCGCTGCCCCCGGGCGTGTCGATGAGGTGGATGCGCGTCTCGGCGTGCGCGAAGTGCACGATCGATGCGCTGAGCGACTGCTGCATGCGGCGCTCGAGCGGGTCGTGGTCGCTCACGGTGCTTCCGCGCTCGATGCTGCCCATGGCGCCGATGACGCCTGCGCGCTGCAGAAGGGCTTCGGTGAGAAGCGTCTTGCCCGACGCCTGCGGGCCGACGAAGGCAAGGGTGCGGATCGACTCGGTGCCTGCGCTGGCACCGGCGACTGGGCTTGGCATGGGCGGCTCTCCTGCGGCCCGCCGGGCGCCACCTGCGGGCTGTGTCGTTGATGGACGTGGTCAGGCTCGCACGGGCGCCGGGCCAGCGTACGCCTTTCGGTCGCAGCCCACAACCGCATCTGTGCGAGGATGCGGACGGGTCGATTTAAGGTATTTCACATACCTCTTTTTTCGGTCACAATCGATAATGCGAATCGCTCGCGCATGGAGCGCCCGTCATGCCTGAACCGTCATCCTGTCTTCCGCCCGCGCCGTACGGGCCGAGTCGCCGCAGCGTGCTGCTGGGTGCCGCCGCGGCCGCCTGCCTGCCTCTGGCCGCGCGCAGCGCGAGCCGTCGCGCCAAGCTGGTGCTGGCGGGACCGATGGCCGCGGTCTCCTACCCGCTCATGCTGCTGGCCGAAAACGGCGCGCTCGCACCCTGGGCCGAGAAGGTCGAGTTCGTCGCCTGGAAGGATCCGGACCAGTTGCGTCTGCTGGCGATCGAGGGCAAGGCCGACTTCGTCGCCGTTCCCACCAACGTCGCCGCCAACCTCTTCAACCGCGGCGTGCGCCTGGCGCTGCTGAACGTCTCCACCTGGGGCATCCTGTGGATCCTCTCGCGCCGGCCCGGCCCGCTGAAGCTCTCCGACCTGAAGGGGCAGGAGCTGCTCGTGCCCTTCCGCGGCGACATGCCGGACATCGTGCTGCAGCTTCTCGCCGCGCGCGAGGGCATCGACCTGCGCAAGGACATGACGCTGCGCTACGTCGCCTCGCCGCTGGACGCGATGCAGATGCTGCTCATGCGCCAGGCGGATCACGCGCTGCTCGCCGAGCCGGCGGCATCGATGGCGCTGCGCAAGACGCAATCGTTCCCGATGTCGTCGGTGGCGCCGGAGCTGTACCGGGCCGTCGACATGCAGTCCGAATGGGGGCGCGTGCTGAAGCGTGCGCCGCAGATGCCGCAGGCCGGCATCTGCGTCCTCGGCCAGGCGCTCTCCGACGCCGCGCTGCGCCAGGGCTTCCAGCAGGCCTACACGAAGGCGCTGGCCGACTGCGAGGCCGGGCCCGACGCCTGCGGCGTCGTCGTCGAGCGCCACGTGCCGCAGATCATGGCGGCCGCGGTGGCCGATGCGGTGCGCGCCGACAACGCGCACGTGCAGAGCGCGCGCGACGCGCGCGCCGAGCTCGAGTTCTTCTTCCAGCAGTTGCTGGAGCGCCAGCCCGGGCTCGTCGGCGGCGCCATGCCCGGCGACGCCTTTTACGGCGGCTAGGCGCACGGGCGCGCCGCGGAAACCCTTCGATGAGCCTGCTGCAGCGCTGGGCGGCTGCCGTCGCCACCTACGCCTGGAGCGCGTGGGGCGCGATCGCCAGCCTGCTGGCTGCGCTGGCGCTGTGGGAGTGGGCTGCGGCGCAGCTCGGTCCGCTGGCGCTGCCCGATCCGCTGGCCGCGGGCGGCGCGCTGCTGGACCTGATGCAACGCGGCAGCCTGTGGCCCGAGCTCGGCGCCACGGCGCGGCGTGCGCTCATCGGCCTGGCGCTGTCGATCGGCGCGGGAACGCTGGTGGGAATCATCGCCGGGCTGTCGCCGACGGCGGCGCTGGCCTCGCGCCCGCTGGTCACGGTGATGCTGGGGACACCGCCCATCGCCTGGCTGGTGCTGGCCTTGCTGTGGTTCGGCAGCGGCGACGGTACGCCGGTGTTCACCGTCTTCATCGCCACCGTTCCCATCGTCTTCGGCGCTGCGCTGCAGGGCACGCGCACGCTGGATGCACAGCTGCGCGACATGGCGCGGGCGTTCGGCCTGCCATGGCACATGACGCTGGTGCAGGTCTACGGGCCGCACGTGCTGTCCTACGTCTTCCCCGCCTGGATCACGGCGCTGGGCAGCGCCTGGAAGGTGGTCGTGATGGCCGAACTGCTGGCCAGCCCCGACGGCGTCGGTGCGGAGCTGGCGATCGCGCGCTCGCAGCTCGACACCGCCGCAGCGCTGGCGTGGACCGGCGCCGTCGTCTTCTCGCTGCTGCTGCTCGAATACGCCGTGCTGGAGCCGATCAAGCGCGAGTTCGAGCGCTGGCGCCAGGAACCCGCCTGAGGCCGAGACGCGCATGCTCGAGATCCGCGGACTGCACCACGCCTGGGGCGTCACCGAGGTGCTGCGCGACGTCAGCCTGCACCTGCACGCCGGCGAGCTGCTTGCGCTCGTCGGGCCCTCGGGTTGCGGCAAGACGACGCTGCTGCACCTGGCCGCGGGCCTGCTGCCGCTGCAGACCGGCAGCATCCGGCGCGCGGTGGCGCGCCCGGCGATGCTCTTCCAGCAGCCGCGCCTGCTGCCCTGGCAGCGCACGATCGACAACATCGGCATCGGCCTGCGCGCGCAAGGTGTGCCGCGGGCGTCCGCACGTGAGCGTGCACGGGCGCTGGGTCACGAGCTCGGCCTCGACGACCGCGCGCTGCACGCCTACCCGCACGAGCTCTCCGGCGGCATGCAGAGCCGCGCGGCGCTGGCGCGGGCGCTGCTGCTGGAGCCGGCGCTGCTGCTGCTGGACGAACCCTTCTCGGCGCTGGACGTCGGCCTGCGCGCGCAGTTGCACACGCTGCTGCTGGACCATGTGCAGCGGCGGCGCACGGCGGTGCTGCTGATCACGCACGACCTGATGGAGGCGGTGCGCCTGGCGGACTCGGTGCTGGTGATGGCGCCGACGCCCGGGCGGCTCGTCTATCGTCAGCCGGTCGCCGGCCCGGCGCTGGCGCGTGACGACGTCGCCGTGCACCGTTTGGCCGCCGAGCTGCTGGCGGTCCCGGTGTTGCGCCAGGCCTTCGATCTTCCACCGCTGGAGCCGGCATGCCTGCCCGCCTGACCAACCCGCTGCGGGCCGAACACCCGCTGTGGCAGTGTGCCTTGCGCCCCTTCTTCCTCGGCGCGCTGGCGGTGGCGCTGCTGGTGATGGCTGCCTGGTTGCTGGTGCTGGGCGCGGGCTTGGCGCTGCCCACGGTGGCGCAGCCGCGCTGGCATGGCCTGGGCCTGATGCTGGGCATGGGGCTGGCCGCGGTCGCCGGTTTCCTGTTCACCGCGGTGCCCGAGTTCACGTCGTCGCCCGAGTTCGAAGAGGCGCTGCTGCGCCGGGGCTTCGCGCTTTGGCTGCCCTGCGCCTTGCTGCCCTGGCTGCCGTGGGCCTGGGCGGAGCCGGCGGCGGCGCTGGTGGGCGTGCTCTTCCTCGCTTGGCTGGCGCGTCAGGTGCTGCCGCCGCTGTGGAACCAGGACGGGCGGCCGCACCTGGAGCTGATGGTGGGTCTGCTCGGCCTGCTGGTGGCGATGCTCGGGCTGGCGCAGGCGCTGTGGCGCGGGCAGCTCGCCAGCCCCTGGCTCGACGCGCTGCTGCTGGCCTTCGCGGCGCTCACCGTGCTGGCGATGAGCCGCATCTCGATGCGCATCGTCAATCGCGCGCTCGACGCGCGCCGCGACGCCGGTCTCCCGGTGCCCGCCGATCCCTACCTCGCGCGGCCTCCGCGGCGGCGGCTGGCGCTGGCGCTGCTGGCGGCGCAGGCCGCTGCCGGCGTGCTCCTTGCGGATCTGCCGCGCGTGCAGGGTTGGCTGGCGCTGGCCAGCGCGGCGGCGATGGCGGCGCTGATGACCGACTGGCACGTCGGGCGCGCGCTGCTGCGGCGCTGGCCCTTCGTGCTCTACCTCGTCTACCTGTCGCTGTGCGCGGGCTGCGCGCTCTGGGGCCTGGGCCTGCTCGGGTTGGGCGGTGGATGGATGAGCGCCGGACGGCATCTGGTGGCTGTCGGCGGCTTCGGGCTGGCGATCTTCATGGTCATGGCGATCGCCGGACGCACGCATGTCGGCGTCGCGCTCGACGAGCGCCCCTGGCTGCCGGCGGCGGCCGCGCTGCTGCTGGCCGCGGCCGCGCTGCGCGTGGCCGCGGCGCTGGGCGGGCCCTGGCAGGCGCTGCTTGCCGCCGGCGTTGCCTGGATGCTGGCCTTTGCCTGGATGGCCGCGCACAGCCTGCCGCTATGGTGGTGCCCGCGCAGCGACGGCCTGCGCGGCTGCCAGGAGCCGCTGGAGGGTGAGGGCTGAAACGCCTCTGCGCTGCGCGGCGTCAGGGTGTTCGTTCGCCGGCCTCGGGCACGTAGACGATCGAGCCGTCCTTCATGCGGTAGGCGACGCCGGCCTTCTCGCCGTCGCCGCTGCCGATGGCGCCGCTGGCCCTGTAGCGCTCGATCTTCTCGCCCTTCTTCACCATGACCTCCATGCTCGGCTTGCCGGCGTCGGTGATGACGGTCACGTCGCGCTGGGCGAACGGGCTCAGAAGCGGGTTCTGCGCCACGGTGATGAGCAGCGCGGCGATGACGACGAGGAAGATGTCGATGAGGTTGACGACCGAGAGGATGGGGTCGTCGGTCTCGGCTTCGTGCAGCAGCTTCAGCGCCATCACGCGGCTCCGGCCTGGTTGCGGCTGCGCGCGATGTCGAGCATCTCCTCGGCCAGCCAGCGCCGCCGGACGTTGGCGACCCAGAAGGTGATGGCCGCGGCGATCAGCGCCAGGATCACCGCCGAGAAGGCCACTGCCAGGTTGCTCGACACCTGCGCCAGGTTGCCGTCGGACAGGCCCTTGAGCGCGGGGCCCATCGGGATCATCGTCGCCACCAGCCCGAGCAGCGGCGTCACGCGGCTGGCGATGCGCGGGCCTTCCATCAGCCGGTGCGCCTGCAGGTCGAGTTCGTCCTCGGACAGGCCCTGCGGGCCGGCCGCGCGGTGCGCGGCGGTCAGGGGTCGGCCCCCGCCCTGGCGGCGGCGCCAGCTGAGCGTGACGAACTCGCCCAGCACCCAGAAGGCGTAGAGGAAGAGCAGGGTGATGAGCAGCAGCGTCGGCAGCAGGAATAGCTGCGACACGCTGTACATGGCTTGTTCGAGGGTCTGGCTCATGGCTGGGATCGTTCGGGAAGGATCAGGGACGGGAACAGGGACGGGAACAGGGACGGAAGCGGCAAGGGAAGGCGGTGAGAGGCGCGGCGGCCTCGCGCGGGACGCGCATCGCGCCTCAGGTCGCGGCCGCCGCGACGTTCGAGGGCGGCCGCCGCAGCGGCGACGGGATGGACTCGCGCCAGCCGCGCCAGGCGCCGCCGCTGGCGGCCAGCGCCAGCGCCAGCAGTGCGGCCAGCGCCAGGATGACGTCTCGCGCCGGCGCCTGTGTCGGCAGGACGCGCTCCAGCTTGAGGCCCTGGATCGGCGGCACAGGCGCCGGCTCCGGCGGCGCCGCCTGCGCCGCGGCCTTGGCCGGCGCCGGTGCGGGTGCAGGAGCAGGTGCGCGCGTCGGTGCCGCCTGCTGCAGCCCGAAGCCGGGCGCCACGTAGGTCTTGAAGGCCTGGTTGCTGCTGCGGACGTCGTATTGCGCGGAGAGCTCGCGCCAGCGCGCCTTCAGCTCGGCGACGCTCGCGGCATCGGCCTTCCACTGCCCCTGACGCGCGGCTTCGAGCATGCGCTCGATGCCTTGCGCCAGGGCGTGCGGGTTGTTCGCCTCGAACCAGCGTTTGAGTCCGAGTTCGTGCTTGTCGCGCACGTAGACGTCCATGAACTCCTGCCATTGGTCGTGGCGCACGATCTCGCGCGCGACGCTCTGCCAGCCGGCGAAGTTGTTGATGCCGTCCAGCACCTGCAGCGTTCCGGCGTAGCCCTCGGCCATCAGCCCCTGGATGTAACCGGGGTGGAAGTTGCGCGTGGCCAGCTCCTTGGCCAGGAACGCGGCCGCGCCCTCGACGCGGCCGGCGCCGCCGCCGCGCAGGTTGCTGATGTAGAGCTCGGGCGCCTTGCCGTCGAGGTGGCGCACCGCCAGCCCGATGCCGCCCAGGTACTGGAACGGGTCGTCGGTGGTGAGCATCCCGTAGAGGTTGCTGCTGCGCGCGAGCACTGCGGCTTCGGTGCCACGCAGGTGCTCGGCGTAGAGGTTCAGGTTCGAGGCGCCGGCCACGCCGGCGCGTCCCCAGTCGGCTTCGTCGGGGCCGTAGGCGAACTGCATCCGCGAGAGGTAGAGCTCGGCCATCTTGCGGTCGCCCTCGGCCTGCGACTTCCAGGTGTCGGTGGCGAGCGCGGCGTCGTCCAGCCCGGTGCCGTAGCGCCCGGACTCGCTGGCGAAGATGCGCGTGGCGCCGGCGGCGCGCGCGGCCTTCTCGGGCACGCCGCCGGCGATGAGGTTGCGCGCGATGCGTTCGGCGTTGGCGGCCACGGGGTTGTCGGCCTCGTCCCCGGCCCGCGCGGCCAGCAGCGCCGCGTCGGCGAGCTGCTTCATGACGTTCGGGAAGTGGTCGCGGTACAGGCCGGTGACCGAGAGCACGACGTCCACGCGCGGGCGCCCCAGCTGCGCGCGCGGAATCAGCTTCACGCCGACGACGCGCCCGCCGGCGTCCCACTGCGGCTCCACGCCCAGCGCCCACAGCGCCTGCGCTTCCAGCAGGCCGAAGTGGCGCATGGTCTCCACCGACCACAGCGTGAAGGTGATCTTGCGCGGCACGCGGCCGCTCTTCTCGCGGTGCCCGGCCAGCAACTGGTCCAGCGCCAGCTTGCCGGCCTCCCAGGCCGCGCGCGTGGGAACGCGGCTGGGATCGAAGCCGTAGAGGTTGCGCCCGGTGGGCAGCGCGTCCGGGTTCTTGATCGGGTCGCCGCCGTAGCTGGTGGGGATGTAGCGACCTTCGAGCCCGGCCAGCAGCGCGCGCAGCTCGCCGGCGGCACCCAGATCCTCGTACCAGCGTCGTGCCTGCGCCAGCCGCTCGCGCGTGGGCGTGTCCAGGTGCGGGATGTCGGTGCCGTCCTGCAGGTGCGCGGAAAGCAACCGGTAGGGCTTGGTCGAGGCCAGCCGCGCGTGGTCGGCGATCAGCAGTTCGTCGGCCTCCTCGGCGGGGTCGGACGGATCCTTCACGCCTTCCCAGAAGGTCTTGCCCAGCATCATCAGTACGGTGGCCACGCGCCAGTGCTCCTCGCTGCCGCGGCCGAAGGTGTGCAGGCCCAGCGGCTGCGCGGTCAGCGCGAGCTCGTGCAGGTGGTCGTGCGCGGCCGTGACGAAGCCCCCGAAGTCGCGCTCGATGCGCGCGTCGTCCCAGCCCATGTCGAGGTGGATGCGCTCGCGCTTCACGGCGGCCAGGAACTGCGCGCGCAACTGCGTCTTCACGCCGCCTTCGTCCTGCGCCAGCCATTGGTGCAGCAGGTCGTGGATCGCGGTCAGCGTCTCATGCAGGCCCGCCGGCACGAGCGGCGGCGTCTGGTGGCTGATGATGGTCGCGCGCCCGCGCCGCTTGGCCTGCGTGGCCTCGCCGATGTTGTCGACGATGTAGGGGTAGACCACCGGCACATCGCCCACGGCCAGCATCGGCCAGTCGTATACCGAGAGGCCGCGCTCCTTGCCCGGCATCCATTCCTGCGTGCCGTGGGTGCCGAAGTGCACCAGCGCGTCGGCGCCGAGTTCCTCGCGCGCCCACAGGTAGGTGGCCAGGTAGTGGTGCGCCGGCACCTCGGTGGTGGAGTGGTAGATGGCCTTCTCGCGGTCTTCGCCGCGCTCGCTGCGGTTGGGCTGCGGCAGCAGCGTGACGTTGCCGATCTGCAGCCGGGGCACGACGAAGAAGGGCTCGCCGCCGTCGGAGAGCAGCATCGTCGAGCGTGCGGGGTCGCCCCAGCGCTCCAGCAGCGCCGCCTGCACCGCCGGCGGCAGCGTCTGCAGCCAGGCGCGGTAGCGCGCAAGCGGCAGCCGTGCCGCCAGGTCGTCCCGCAGCAGCGTGCGCAGCACCGCGCGGTCTTGCGGCGGCCGGTACGGCGGCTCGAGCAGCCGCTGCAGCGTGGCGACGAGCGACGCCTCGTCGCGCGTCTCGGTGCGGTAGCCGGCCTGCTGCAGCGCGGCCAGAGTGGCCCAGAGGCTGCGCGGCACGTTCATGAAGCTCGCCGAGAGGTTCTTCTCGCCCGCCGGGTAGTTCCAGAAGAAGATCGCCACCTGCTTGTCGGCGCTGGCCTTGCGCTGCAGTCGCACCAGGCGCACGGCCTTCTGTGCCATCGCGTCCACCTGCTCGCGGATGGCCTCGAGTTGTTCGTCGCTCTTGCGGTTGGCGGCGGTGATCTGGATGTCGGTGATGCCGGCGTATTCCGCCTGCGCGAGGTAGAAGGGCACGTCGTTGCGGTGGATGCCGTGCGCATCCTCGCGCCACTGCTGGGCGTCGCCGTGCCGGTAGGCCATGGCCTGCACGACGGGGATGCCCATCGCCTGCAGTTCCTCGCGCCGGCCTTCGGGGTTGAGCGTGATCTGCGTGTTGATGAGGGCGTCGGCGACGAGCACGCCGTCGACGCTCAGCAGCCTGGGCAGTGCCAGCTTGTCCATCACCGGGGCATACACCGGCATCGCCAGTGCCCCCGCGGCCTCGATGCGCTGCACCAGCGTGTCGACCAGCGCCATCTGCTCGCTGGCCAGGCTTTGCTGGTGAAATGCGATGGCCACCACCGGCGGACGCGAGGCCGGTGTCGCGCCCTTCCAGGCCAGGAACTCGGCGGCGCCGGGGAAGACGGTGTCGGCCCAGCCGGGGTGATAGACCGCTGCGCTGGGGAAGACCTGCGGCGGCGTCAGCGTGCGCCAGTCGGCACCGCTCAGGTAGGCCGCCAGCGCCTGCACGAGCACGTGGGCGTTGGCGTGACCGCCGTTGACGTAGTAGGCATGCAGGCGCTGCGCGAACGCCGGGTCGAGCCCGCCGCCCGCGCGCGGCGCCGCCGCCGCGAGCCAGACGTGCGGCCGGCCCTCGAGCGCCGGCAGCGCCGAGCCGAGCTTGCCGCGCACGAATTCGACGAGGTGCGGGCGCGGCGCGTCGATGAGCACCAGGTCGGCGCCGTCCCAGTAGGCCGGGCCGGGGGCGTCGGCGAGCTTCTCGACGTAGTGGGCCTCGATCGTCAGGCCGATTGCCGCGGCCTCGCGCGCGAGGCCGACGAACTTGCCCGGAGCCACCGGCGCGCTGGTGACGATGCGCACCGTGGCTGCGAGGGCCGGGGCCGCACCCAGTGCGCCGATCCAGGCCATGGCGCAAGCGAGCAGCAGGCGTCGTCCCCGGTTCCAGAGTGACCGCGCCCGGCCGTGGGTCGCCGGGCTCACGGATGGGCGTCCTCGACGAGCACGCGCGCCAGCGCCTGCTCGATCGCCTGGCGGCTGGGCACCTCGACGAAGAGGCAGCGCTTGCCGGTGCGCTTGCAGTGCTCCTTCACGCGCCAGTAGGCGCCGTGGCTGATGCAGCCGGTCTGGCAGATCACGAGGTCTGCCGCGGCGAGGGTCGCGTCGAGCCGCTGCTGGCTGTCCTCGTCGCCCCCGTCGTGGTGCAGGAAGCGGGCGCCGACGCGCTCGACTACGCGGCGATAGATCGGCACGCTGGCCAGACGCCCGCCCACGCACAGCACGGAACGCGCGTCCAGACGCGCCGCCGCCTGGGGCGGCTGCGGCGCGGGGGCCTCGGTCGTCGCGGCGCCGGCTTGCCGCGCCAGCGCCTGTGCGAGCTCGCGCGAGCGTTCCGCCTCGGCTGCCAGCTGCTGCTGGGCGCGCTGCAGTGCGCGCTGCGCCTGCAGCAGCCGCTCCTGCAGCTCGCGCTTCTCGGCGGCGAGCTGCAGGCGCGCGGCGAGGTCGGGGTCGGCCGCGCTCAGCTCGGCCAGTCGCTCCCTCGCCTGCTCGAGCTCGCTGCGACTTCCGATGAGCGCGGTCCGGCTGTGCAGCAGCTCGGACTCGAGCTGCTCGCGCTGGCGCGCGAACTCCGCCGCCTGGCGCGTGCAGCGCTGCTGCGCCTGGCCCAGCGTGCGCGCGAGCACCGCGTTCTCGTCGATCAACTGCTCGAAGCGCGCCAGCTCGACGCGCGTGACCATGCCGACCTGGTGCTGGTGCATGTGCACCCGGCCGAGCACGCGGTCCTGCAGCGCCGGGCTGCAGTGCGGATGCGTCAGCGTCGTCCACAGCGCGGCGCCGAGGTCGTTGCCGGCGGAGGCTTCGTCCCACCAGCGCTCCAGTGCAGCCTCGCCCTTCACGCGCGCGGCTTCGCGCAGCGGCCGCAGGTAGCGGCGGTCGAGCTCGCGCTGCAGCGCCTCGGCCATCGGGCCGCGCCGCTTGGCCAGGCTGACCATCGTGCAATGCAGTTCGTAGTCGTCGCTGATCGCGGTGCCGCCGTCGACCTTGGCCAGCAGGCGCCGCAGGGCCGGCAGCGGCAGGCAGACGCCGATCACCGGGCAGTGGGCGTGGCCGGTGAGTTCCCAGAGGCGGCGCCTGCGCGAGCCGGCGCCGGGCGTCGCCGCGGCGGCTGCCGGGGGCGGCGCCATGACGATGGGGGCGCCCTGCGCCGGCGCCGACCAGGCCGCGGCCACCGGCGCCAGCGCGACGCCGGCGTGCGACGCCATTGCAGGGGAGGGGGCCGCGGAGGCGGCGACGAGCAGCGCGGAGTAGTCGATGGACACGTGGCGTTCCTGGGTTGGGGACCGGGCACGTGCTGGCGAGGCGGCTGGCGAGTGCTGGCGTCGGGTCGATGGAGCCGGGCAGGGCGGGCTGGCGGGGTCGTGCGGCGTTACTTGGTCAGGATGAGCTTGCCGAGTGCGGTCACGCGCAGGCGATAGATCGCGCCGTGATGATCGATCTGGATTTCGGTGCGCGTTCCGAGCAGGTCGGTGCTGCACCAGATGCCGTCATCGCCGCGCCTCATCGACGCGGCGTCGGCCGATGACTCACCGGCGATTGCCCGCGTGGGGGTGGCGCCCGCGGGGGGCGGACGAGTCGGCTCGCTTGCCTGCGGCGGGTTCGGGTATCGTGATCGCATCATGTAATAGTAATGCGAACGATTCGCGTTGACAACGAAAATCGAGTCCTTTCATCGCGATACACCCTCGGGCCGCGGCAGCGGCAGACAGGCAGCGGCAGACAGGCAGCGGCAAGCCGGATCGCTACACTGCAGGCGATGGAAGGTGGTTTGCGCGCTCTGCCCCCGCGCCCGTCGGGCTCGCGTCGAACGACCGGGCGGCCGCCATGATGCGCAGCCTCGCGCGCACGCTGGCGCGCCCGGTGACCTTGCTGTCGGTGCTGCTGGGCCTGCTCGCCATCGGCGGCGCCGCGCTGCTTTGGCTGGCGACGCAGCGCGCGCAGACGGCGGCACAAGCCGAGGCGCTGCTGCGCAGCGAGCAGCGCGCGACGCAGCTTTCCGATGCGATCGCCGGCGGGGTGCAGACGCTCCTGGGCGGCTTCGATGTCGCGCTGTTGCAGCTGCGCCGGGAATGGTTCCTCGACCGGGACGGCTTCGATGCGCGCGTGCGCGCGATCATGCGCGCGATGCCGGCCGGGGCGATCAACCACGTGACGGTGATCGATGCCAACGGTTTCTCGGTCTACAACAGCCTCGGGGTGCAGCGCCGCATCGACGTGAGCGACCGCGAACCCTATCGCGTGCAGCGCGACGCCGGCCGCGACCAGCTCTTCGTCAGCAGCGTGCTGCGGTCGCGCTTGCAGGACCGCGCCTGGACCGTCGTCGTCAACCGCCCGCTGCTGCAGGACGGACGATTCGTCGGCACGATGAACCTCAACGTCGCCACCGGGTACTTTTCGCGCCACCTCGGCGCGCTCACGCTCGATCCGAACGACATCGTCGCGCTGCTGCACGCCGACGGCTCCTTCGTCGCGCGCAGCCGCGACAACGAGCGCGCGATGACCTACCGCGTGCCGCAGGAGCGTCTCTTCCTCCACGGCCAGGGCCCCGAGCGCGGCGTCTACCGCGCCGTCGGCGAGGTCGACAAGGTGCGCCGAGTCTTCGCCTGGCACCGCGTCGAGGGGCAACCGCTGGTGGTCACCGTCGGCCTGGACGAAGACACGGCCCTCGCGCCGCTGGACGTCCAGGCCAGGCGCCAGCGCCTGTTCCTGGGCGCCCTGCTGCTGCCCATGCTGGCTGCTGCGCTGGCGGTGGCAGCGCTGCTGTGGCATGCGGCACGCCAGCAGCGGGCGCTCGCCGACAGCGAGCACCGCTACCGCACGCTGGTCGATACCTCCCCGGATGCCATCTTCACCACCCTCAACCGGCGCTTTCATTACGTCAATCCGGCAGCGCTGCGGCTCTTCGGCGCCGAGCGGCCCGAGCAGTTGCTCGGGCAGCCGGTGCTCGCGCGCGTGCACCCGGATTCCCATCCCGTCGTCGAGCGACGCCGTGCCGAACTGCTGCGCAGCGGCCGCGCGCAGGCGCCGCAGGAGGAGCGCTACCTGCGCCTGGACGGCAGCGTCGTCGAGGTCGAGGTCAGTCTGGCGCTAAACAGCGACGACGGCAGCGGCATGACGCAGGCGATCGTGCGCGACATCACCGAGCGTCGCCGCGCGGCGCTGGCACTTCAGCAGGAGGCCGACCTGCTCGAGCGCCGCGTCGAGGAGCGCACCGCGGCGCTGCGCGCCGCGCGCGACGAGGCCGAGCGCGCCAACCTGGCGAAGAGCGAATTCCTCTCGCGCATGAGTCACGAGCTGCGCACGCCGCTCAACGCCGTGCTCGGCTTCGGGCAATTGCTCGAGATCGAACTGCATCAGGATGCGACGGCGCGCTCGCAGGTGCGCCACATCCTGCAGGCGGGACGGCACTTGCTCGAGCTGATCAACGACGTGCTCGACCTCGCGCGCATCGAATCCGGACACTTGACGGTGAGCGTCGAGCCGGTGGCGCTGCAGCCGTTGATCGTCGACTGCCTGAACCTCGTGCGCACGCAGGCGGCGGCGCGCGGCATCGACATCAGCGCCCCGGCCAACGGCGACGGACGGCGCGCCCTGGCCGACCGCACGCGGCTCAAGCAGGTGCTGCTGAACCTGCTCTCCAACGCCGTGAAGTACAACCGCGAGGGAGGGCGCATCGCGCTGCACGTGCTGGACGAGGGCACGCACTGGCGCCTGTGCGTCGACGACACCGGGCCCGGGCTGGACGCTGCGCAGCGCGCGCGGCTCTTCGTCCCATTCGAGCGCCTGGACGCCGACCGCAGCGCCGTCGAGGGCACGGGGATCGGCCTCGCGCTCTCGCGCCGGCTGGTCGAGCTGATGCACGGCGAGATCGGCGTCGAGAGCGAGCCCGGCAGCGGCAGCCGCTTCTGGGTGCGGCTGTCGAAGACGGCGCCGGCGCCGCGGGCGCAGGAGGAAGCCGGCGACTCGATCGCCGACGCGGGCGGGCCGCCGCCCGCGGACGCGCGGCAGATCCTCACGGCGCTGTGCATCGAGGACAACCCGGTCAACCTGCAGGTGGTGCAGCACATGGTCGCGCTGCGCCCGAACTGGAAGCTGCTCGGTGCCACCACGCCCTCGCGCGGACTGGAGCTGGCGCGCAGCTGGCGCCCGCGGCTGATCCTGCTGGACATCAACCTGCCCGAGATGGACGGCTGGTCGGTGATGCGGGCCTTGCGCGAGGATCCCGCCACGCGCGAGATTCCGGTGGTGGCGGTGAGCGCGCACACGCTGCCCGCGGACCTCGCGCGCGGACGCGCCGCGGGCTTCGTCGACTACCTGACCAAGCCGGTGGCGCTGCCGCTGCTTCTGGCGCTGCTGGATCGCTACGCCGATTGAGGGCGTCCCCGCCGCGGCGGTGCTTGGAGGCTACAGGAAGCGCTCCAGCAGGCGCTTCGAATGCCGGTCGAGCGCGGCGAAGTCGCGCACGCGATAGCTCAGGCCGTGGCGGTCGGTGATCAGCAGCTCGCCGCCGCCCAGGCGGCGGATGTCCTCTTCGCCCTTGAGCACGAGCCGGGTGGCGCCGCGGTCGGTGTCGACCTGCCAGACGCTGGGCGTGGAGAAGCTGCTCACCGCGCGCAGGCGCAGGATCTCGGGCACGAACTCGCGCCGCCGCAGCTCCTCCTCGAGCAGCGCGCGCGGCGCCGGCGGCAGCGCGTCCAGGCTCTCCAGCCAGACGAGTTCGCGCCCGCGCGCGTCGAGCAGCGACAGGCCTTCCCCGGGCGCGCTCAAGGGGAAGGCGCGCACCGGCTGCACGCCGACCTGCGGCCGGCCCTGGGCGTCGCGCAGCACGAGGCGGCCGAAGGCGTCGCGGTGCAGGTCCAGCGTCATGAGCCCTGCCCGGCGTGCAGTGCCGCGCGCACCTGGCCGGCGACCTCGAGCTGCGCGGCGATGAGCGGCTCGGCGCCGTCCGCGTCGCTGCCGTCGACGCGGCGCGCCTGCGCCTCGTAGAGCCGCCAGTAGGCGCCGCGGCGCGCCATCAGCTCGTCGTGCGGGCCGACCTCGACGATGCGCCCGGCCTCCATCACCACCAGCCGGTCGGCACGGCGCAGGGTCGAGAGCCGGTGCGCGATGGCGATCGTGGTGCGCCCGCGCACGAGGTTGTCCAGCGCCTTCTGGATCTCCTTCTCGGTCTCGGTGTCGACCGCCGAGGTCGCTTCGTCGAGGATCAGGATGCGCGGGTCGATGAGCAGCGCGCGCGCGATCGAGATGCGCTGGCGTTCGCCGCCGGAGAGGCCCTGGCCGCGTTCGCCGACGAGCGCGTCGTAGCCCTGCGGCAGGCGCAGGATGAACTCGTGCGCGTGCGCGGCGCGCGCGGCGGCGACGATCTCCGCGCGCGTGGCCTCGGGCCGGCCGTAGGCGATGTTCTGCGCCACCGTGCCGTAGAAGAGGAAGGGCTCCTGCAGCACGAGGCCGATGTGGCGCCGGTAGTCGGCCACGCGCAGGCGCCGCAGGTCGATGCCGTCGACCTCGATGGCGCCTTCGCTGACGTCGTAGAAGCGGCAGACGAGGTTGGCCAGCGTGCTCTTGCCCGAGCCGCTGTGGCCGACGAGGCCGATCATCTCGCCGGGGCGGATGCTCAGCTCCAGCCCGCGCACCACGCTGCGGCTGCCGTAGCGAAAGCCGACGTTGCGCAGCGTGATGGCGCCGGCCGGGCGCGGCAGCGGCAGCGGCTCGGCCGGGTCGGGCACGTTGCTGTGGTGGTCGAGGATGTCGAAGATGCGCTTGGCGCCGGCGGCGGCCTTCTGCGTCACGCTGACGATGCGGCTCATCGAATCCAGCCGCGTGTAGAAGCGGCCGATGTAGGCGATGAAGGCGGTGAGCACGCCCACGGTGACGCGGCCGCGCGCGACCTGCCAGATGCCGAAGGCCCACACCACCAGCAAGCCCAGGTCGGTGAGCAGCGAGACGGTGGGCGAGAACAGGCTCCAGGTCTTGTTGAGGCGGTCGTTGACGGCCAGGTTCTGCCGGTTCGCGGCGCGAAAGCGCGCCGCCTCGCGCGCCTCCTGCGCGAAGGCCTTGACGACGCGGATGCCGGGGATGGTGTCGGCGAGCACGTTGGTGACGTCGGCCCAGACGCGGTCGATCTTCTCGAAGCCGGTGCGCAGGCGGTCGCGCACGAGGTGGATCATCCAGGCGATGAAGGGCAGGGGGACGAGCGTCACCAGCGCCAGCTGCGCGTCGATGGAGAAGAGGACGGCCGCGGTCATGGCGATCATCAGCACGTCGGTGGCGAAGTCCAGCGCGTGCAGCGAGAGGAAGACCGAGATGCGGTCGGTCTCGGAGCCGATGCGCGCCATCAGGTCGCCGGTGCGCTTGGCGCCGAAGTAGTCCAGGCTCAGCCCGAGCAGGTGCTCGAAGGCGGCGGTGCGCAGGTCGGCGGCGATGCGTTCGGACACCAGCGCCAGCAGCCAGGTGCGCGCCCAGCTCAGGCCCCAGGCGAGCAGCGCCGAGGCGAGCAGGCCGCAGAGCAGCAGCAGCACGTAGCCGGGCTCGATGCGCTGCCCGCCCTGGAAGGGGATGAGCACCCGGTCCATGAGCGGAATCGTCAGGTAGGGCGGCACCAGTGTGGCCGCGGTGCCGGCCAGCGTGAGCAGGAAGCCGAGCACGAGCTGGCGCCGGTAGGGACGCGCAAAGTGCAGCAGGCGCAGCAGCACCCAGGTCGAGGGCGGCCCCGGCGGCTGTGCGCCGGGGAGCTCGTCCGCGCCTGCGTCCTCGTGCGCGGGCGCCTGGCCGGCCAGCCGCGCCTGCTGGCGCGCAAAGGCCGCCACCAGTCTGCGCACCTGCGGCTCGACGGCGAGCGTGTAGTGCCACTGCGCCAGACGCTGCTGCTCGTCGACCAGCTCCAGCGTGCCCACGCCGCCGTGCTCGCCCTGGCGCAGGCGTAGCTGCGGCGCCAACGTCCAGGCCTTCCAGCCCGAAGCGGGCGTGCGCGCCCAGAGGCTGCGCTCGCTCAGCGCAAGCTCGCCCGCGGCGAAGGACAATCCGGCATCCAGGTCAACCGCCGCGAGCGCCAGCACGTTCTCGCCGGCAGCGAGCTCCGCGTGCAGTTCGGCAGCTGCGTGTCGCCCCAGCGCTTCGGGTGGGGCGGCCGCGTCGTCGGGATTGGACATGGCATTCGAGGTCGGCCGCCACATGGGGCGGCGAGATTTTGGCCCAAGCAACACCCGTCGGCGTTCACCGCCCCGCCTCCATGGACCGGATCCCCGATATCCAACTGCTGCGCATCAACTACCTGCGCGGCCCCAACCTCTGGACCTACCGTTCGGCGCTCGAGACCTGGCTCGACCTGGGCGTGCTGGAGGACCTGCCGACCAACCGCCTGCCGGGCCTCACCGAGCGCCTGTGCGCCTGGCTGCCGGCGCTGGCCGAGCACCACTGCGGCGTCGGCGAGCGCGGCGGCTTCCTGCAGCGGCTGCAGGAGGGCACCTGGTGCGGCCACGTGCTCGAGCACGTCGTCATCGAGCTGCTCAACCTCGCGGGCATGCCCACCGGCTTCGGGCAGACGCGCAGCACGCGCCGGCGCGGCGTCTACCGCATGGTCTTTCGCGCCCGCGACGAGCAGGTGGCGCGCACCGCGCTGGCGCAAGGGCACCGCCTGCTGATGTGCGCCATCCACGACGAGACCTTCGACGTCGGCGCCGCGGTGGCGGCGGTGCGCGAGAAGCTCGACCAGTGCTACCTGGGGCCGAGCACGGCGGCCATCGTCGCCGCCGCCTCCGACCGCCGCATCCCGCACCTGCGCCTCAACGACGGCAACCTGGTGCAGCTCGGCCACGGCAAGCGCCAGCGCCGCATCTGGACCGCCGAGACCGAGCTCACCGGCGCCATCGCCGAAGGCATCGCCGGCGACAAGGACCTCACCAAGCGCCTGCTGGCCGAGGTCGGCGTGCCGGTACCCGAGGGCGAGGTCGTCGAGCGCGTCGAGGACGCCTGGGCGGCGGCGCAGTCGATCGGGCTGCCGGTGGTGGTGAAGCCGCGCGACGGCAACCACGGCCGCGGCGTCACGCTCGACCTGCGCACGCAAGCCGAGGTCGAGGCGGCGTGGACGCTGGCGCGCCGCCACGGGCGCGAGGTGGTCGTCGAGCGCTGCGTGCAGGGGCAGGAGCATCGGCTGCTCGTCGTCGGCGGCGAGGTCGTGGCCGCGGCGCGCGGCGATGCCGCCTGGATCACGGGCGACGGCCGCCGCAGCGTGCGCGAGCTCATCGATGCCCAGCTCAACAGCGACCCGCGGCGCGGCACGAGCGAGGATCACCCGCTCAACCGCATCGTCATCGAGGAGGACGACGTCGTGCAGGCCGACCTGCGGCGCATGGGCCTGGACGCGCGGAGCGTGCCGGCAGCCGGGCAGCGCGTGCTCATCCAGCGCAACGGCAACGTCGCCATCGACTGCACCGACGAGGTCCATCCCGAAGTCGCCTACCAGGTCGCGCTGGCCGCGCGCACGGTGGGCCTGGACATCGCCGGCATCGACCTCGTGGCCGAGGACATCGGCCGCCCGCTGCACGAGCAGGGCGCCGCCGTCATCGAGGTCAACGCCGGCCCGGGCCTGCTCATGCACCTGCGCCCGGCCGAGGGCAAGCCGCGCCCGGTGGGCCGCGCGATCGTCGACCACCTCTTTCCCGACGCCGAGGACCACGGGCGCATCGCCATCGTCGGCATCGCCGGCACGCGCGACAGCGCCCGCATCGCGCGCCTGGTGGCCTGGATCACGCAGCTCAGCGGGCGCCAGGTCGGCCTGGCCTGCCGCGACGGCCTCTTCCTCGGGAGGCGGCGCGTGCAGGCCGGAGACTGCACGGACTGGGCGTCGGGCCAGCGGCTGCTCGTCAACCGCGGCGTCGAGGCCGCGGTGTTCGAGAACGACGCCGCGGCCATGCTGCGCGACGGCCTGCCCTACGACCGCTGCACGGTCGGCGTGGTCACCGATCTGGACCTGTCGCCCGCGCTCGCCGAGCACGACGTGCACGATGCCGACGATCTGCTCAAGGTGATGCGCACGCAGGTCGACGTCGTGCTCGCCGAGGGCGTGGCCGTGCTGCACGCCGCCGACCCGCGCATCGCCGGCCTGGCCGCGCTCTGCGACGGCAGCGTCCTGCTCTACGCCGTCGACGGCAGCACGCCCGAGCTCGTGCGCCACTGCGCCGCGGGCGGGCGCGCGGTGTTCATGAGCGCCGAGGGCTGCGTGCTCGCCGAAGGGGCCGGTCGCACGCTCGTGCCGCGTCTGCCGCCCGACGCGCCCATGCTGCAGGCGCTGCCGCGCCAGACCCTGCTGGCGGCGGTGGCTGCGGTCTGGGCGCTGGGCATCGAGATCGACCTCATCGCCGTCGGCGTGCAGACCTTCGAAGCCGCGCCGCAGGCCGCAGCCGCCGCGGCGCCGGCGCACGCCTTGCCCGAATCCCGAAAGACGCCCTGATGGAACTGCAGCGCATCCGCGCCCTGCGCGGCCCCAACCTCTGGACCCGCGAGACGGCGATCGAGGTCATCGTCCAGTGCACGCCGCAGGAACTGGACATCGACGGCCTCACCGGCTTCGAGAGCCGTCTGCGCGCGCTCTACCCCGGCATCGGCGAGCGCTGGCCGCTGGAGACCGAGAAGCTCAACCTGGCGCAGGTGCTGCAGGTGGCGGCGCTCTCGCTGCAGACGCAGGCCGGCTGCGCGGTGAGCTTCAGCCGCACCGCGCCCACCGTCGAGCCCGGCGTGTTCCAGGTGGTCGTCGAGTACAGCCAGGAGAAGGTCGGGCGGCTGGCGCTGGCGCAGGCGCAGGCGCTGCTGGAGGCGGCCGTCGCCGGCCGTCCCTACGACGCCGCAGCGGCCGTGGCCGAGCTGCGCGAGCTCGACGAGGACCTGCGCCTGGGGCCCTCGACCGGCGCCATCGTCGCCGCGGCGCTGGCGCGCGGCATCCCCTACCGGCGCCTGACCGACGGCAGCCTCGTGCAGTTCGGCTGGGGCGCCAGGCAGCGCCGCATCCAGGCCGCCGAGATCGACAGCACGAGCGCGGTCGCCGAGGCCATCGCGCAGGACAAGGAGCTGACGAAGACGCTGCTGCAGGCCGCGGGCGTGCCCGTGCCCAGCGGCCGCCCCGTCGCCGACGTCGAGGACGCCTGGGCGGCCGCGCAGCGCATCGGCCTGCCCGTGGTGGTGAAGCCGCAGCACGGCAACCAGGGCAAGGGCGTGACGGTGAACGTGGTCGCGCGCGACCAGCTCGAAGCCGCGTACCAGGCGGCGGCCGAGTACGGCGCGGTGATGGTCGAGAAGTACCTGAGCGGCGGCGACTACCGCCTGCTCGTCGTCGGCAACCGGCTCGTCGCCGCAGCGCGGCGCGATCCGCCCATCGTCATCGGCGACGGCCAGGCCACGGTGCGCGAACTGGTCGAGCGCGTCAACGCCGACCCCCGCCGCGGCGAGGGGCACGCCAGCCCGTTGACCAAGATCCGCCTGGACGACATCGCCCTCGAGCGCCTGCGCGTGCAAGGCCTGACGCCGGACGCCGTGCCCGCCGTCGGGCAGAGCGTGCTGCTGCGCAACAACGCCAACCTGAGCACCGGCGGCATCGCCACCGACGTCACCGACGACGTGCACCGCGAAGTCGCCGCGCGCGCCGTGGCCGCGGCGCAGATGGTGGGGCTGCACATCTGCGGCGTCGACGTCGTCTGCGAAAGCGTCATGCGTCCGCTCGAGGACCAGGGCGGCGGCGTCGTCGAGGTCAACGCCGCGCCCGGTCTGCGCATGCACCTGCTGCCCTCCTACGGCCGCGCGCGCGCCGTCGGCGAGGCCATCATCGATCACCTCTTCGCCCACGGCGAGGACGGCCGCGTGCCGACGGTGGCCGTCACCGGCACCAACGGCAAGACCACGGTGACGCGGCTCATCGCGCACCTGCTGGCCACCAGCGGCCTGCGCGTGGGCATGACCAATACCGACGGCGCCTTCGTCGCCGGGCGCCCGATCGATGACGGCGACTGCAGCGGCCCGCGCAGCGCGCGCAGGGTGCTCGCCCACCCGGACGTCGACGCCGCGGTGTTCGAGACCGCACGCGGCGGCATCCTGCGCGAGGGCCTGGGCTTCGACCGCTGTGCGGTGGCCGTCGTCACCAACATCGGCGCCGGCGATCACCTCGGCCTGAACTACATCCGCACCGTCGAGGACCTGACGGTGCTCAAGCGCGTCATCGTGCGCAACCTCGCGCCCGAGGGCTTTGCCGTGCTCAACGCCGCCGACCCGCACGTGGTGGCGATGAGCGTCGCCTGCCCCGGGGCGATCTGCTACTTCGCCGCCGACCGCCACCACCCGGTGCTGGCCGCGCACCGCGCGCGCGGTGGCCGCGTCGTCTACGTCGAGGGCGGCGCCATCGTCGCCGCCGAGGGTTCGTGGCGCGAACGCCTGGCGCTGGCGCAGGCGCCGATCACGCGCGGCGGCGTCATCGGCTTCCAGGTCGAGAACGCGATGGCGGCGGTGGCCGCGGCCTGGTGCCTGGGGCTGGACTGGGACGCCATGCGCCGCGGCCTGGAGAGCTTCGACAGCGACGTGCAGACCACGCCCGGACGCTTCAACCTCATGGACTACCGCGGCGCCACGCTGATCGCCGACTATGGCCACAACGCGGACGCCATGCGCGCCCTGGTGGGCGCGGTGCAGGCCTTGCCGGCCAGGCGGCGCACGGTCGTCATCAGCGGCGCCGGCGATCGCCGCGACCAGGACCTGCGCGAGCAGACGGTGATCCTCGGCGCCGCCTTCGACGAAGTCATCCTCTACCAGGACGCGGCGCAGCGCGGCCGCGCCGACGGCGAGGTCATGGCGCTGCTGCGCGAAGGCCTGCAGGGCGCCACGCGCACAAGCCAGGTGCGCGAAGTGCGCGGCGAGTTCGCCGCCATCGACGCCGCGCTGCAAGGCCTGCAAAGCGGCGACCTCTGCCTGGTGCTCGTCGACCAGGTGCAGGAAGCCCTGGCGCACCTGGCCGCGCGTATCGAGGAAGCCAGGTCGCAGGCGCAGACGGCCTGAGCGGTCCCGGCGCTCGAGCCGCAGCAGGGCTTACGGCGCGATCTTGCTCTTGAGTGCGCGCGCCAGCGGCGGTGGCAGGCTGGGGAGGGACTTCAGCAGCCAGGGCAGGACTTTGCGCTTGGCGCCGGCCAGGGACTCGGGGACCACCGCCTCGATGAGGTGCGGGCCGGGCTGCGCGAGCGCGTATTCGAGCGCCTGGCAGAAGTCCTCGGCGCTGCTGGCGCGCACGGCGTGCACGCCCATGCCTTGCGCCAGGCGCGCGAAGTCCAGCGCCGGCGCGTCGAGTTCGAACAGCGCCCGCGCCTTGGCGCTGGCCGCGCCGGCTTGCGCGCCCACGCGCTCCAGCTCCACGTTCAGCACCGAGTAGCTGGCGTTGTTGAAGACGATGGCGATGACGTGCAAGTGCTCGCGCGCCATCGTCCACAGCGCCTGGATCGTGTACATCGCGCTGCCGTCGCCGACCAGCGCCAGCACCGGCCGGTCGGGGCAGGCGAGGGCGGCACCGACGGCGTTCGGCAGGCCCTGGCCGATGGCGCCGCCGGTGAGGGTGAGCAGGTCGTGGCGCGGGCAGCCCTGCGTCATCACGCCCAGCATGAGGCCGGAGGTGATGGCCTCGTCGACGACGATCGCGCGCTCGGGCAGCAGGTGGCCGACGGCCTTGCAGACCTTGGGCGCACTGAGGCGGCCGCGCGGGCGCTCGGGCCGGCGCGCGGGGGCCAGCGGCGGCGCGGTGTCGGTGGCACCCAGCGCCTGCGCGAGCTTGGCCAGGCTCGCCGCGGCGTCCTCGTCCGCGGCGCTCAGCGTGTGCACGCGGCAGCCTGCGGGCACGAGGTCGCTGGCCTTGCCGGGGTAGGCGAAGAAGGACACCGGCGACTTGGCGTCGACCAGCACCAGGTGCTGCACGCCGGCCAGTTGCACGCCGGCGAGCTCGGCCAGATAGGCCACGCGCTCGACCGCCGGCAGCCCCGCGCCGCGCTCCATGCGCGTGGGGAAGACCTCGGCCAGCAACTGCACGCTGCTGTGCGCGGCGATGCTGGCCGCCGTGCGCAGCGCGTCTTCGCGCAGCGCCTGGCCGCCCAGCAGCAGCAGCGTGCGCCCGCCGGTGGTAATGGCCGCGGCGATGGCCTGCACGACCTCGTCGCGGGCCGCGGCCGGTGCCGGGGGCGGCGGCGGCGGGCAGGGCCTGGCGCCCTCGCCCCAGGAGACGTCGGCGGGCAGGATGAGCGTGGCCACCTGCCCGGGCAGGCCGCGCGCGGCGCGCAGCGCGGCGACGGCGTCCTCGCACAGCTTGGCCGGGCTGGCCGAGGTGCGCACGAAAGCGGGCGAGACGTTGCGCGCCACGGTCTCGATGTCCGACTGCAGCTGCGCATCGAAACGCGTGTGCGTGCTGGCGTGGTCGCCCACGATGTTGAGCACCGGCACCTTGCCCTTGCGCGCGTTGTGCAGGTTGGCCAGGCCGTTGCCCAGGCCGCAGCCCAGGTGCAGCAGCGTGGCCGCGGGCTTGCCGGCCATGCGCGCATAGCCATCGGCCGCGCCCGTGGCCACGCCCTCGAACAGGGTGAGCACGGCGCGCAGGCGCGGCTCGGCGTCGAGCGCGGCGACGAAGTGCATCTCGCTCGTGCCGGGGTTGGTGAAGCAGAGCTCGACGCCGGCATCGGCCAGGGTCTGCAGCAGGGCGCGGGCGCCGTTCATGGGGATTCCCTCGTTCGATTCGGCGATGTTGTTCGGCTTGGCGCCTGGGCTTCGTTCAGCGGCAAGGTGGTCATGGGCGTCGATCCTTGGGCGCATGCATCGCACGGGCGGCGATGCGATCGCCGGTCCATCGGGACAGGCGCGGCAGGTGACGGGAGAGGAAGGCGGTGAGGGCAGTGCGCGGACCGTCGACGATTTCGAACTGCCGCCGCGCGATGCCGCGCAGCAGCGCGGGGACGGCGAGCTCCAGCGTCGCGCTGCCGGCAAAGGCCTTCAGCGCCGCGGACGCCGGATGCTGTTGCCGCTTCTCCTCCTCGACCATCGGCGTCATGATCTCACCGGGGCAGCAGAGGCTGAGCGCAATGCCCCTGGGCGCGAGTTCGAAGCGCAGCGCTTCGGCGAGGCCGCGCACGCCGAACTTGGACGCGCAATAGGCCGTGTAGCCGTAGTTGCCGGTGAGCGCGGCGAGAGAGGCGACGAACACCAGATGGCTGCCTGCAGCCATGTGCGGCAGCACCGCGGCGGCGAAGTGGCGCGTGCCCTTGAGGTTGATGTCGACGACGCGCTCGAAGTCCGCGCTGCTCGCGGCGTCGAAGGGCAGCGCGTTCAGCACGCCGGCGCTGTTGATCGCCAGATCCGGCGCACCGAGCGTGCGCGCCGCGTCGCGCACCGCCGCGTCGATCGCGTCGGCATTCGCGACGTCGGCCCGCCAGGCGGCAAAGCGCTGCTCGGGGCTGCGCGCTGCGGCGCGCAGCTCCGGCAGCACGTCCTCTGCCGCCGAGCGGTTGAAGAGCGCGATGTCCGCGCCTTCGGCCGCGAGCTGCCTGGCCATCTCGCGGCCGATGCCGCTGCGGCTTCCGGTGATGAACACGGTGCGCGGCGCGCCGTGCTTCCAGCGGTAGCGCGTGTCGGCCCTCACCGCCAGTCCTCGCGCAGCATCGCCGCGCCCTTCTCTCCGACCATGTAGCTCGGCGCCGTGGTGTTGCCGCTCGGGATGGTCGGGAAGATCGAGCTGTCGATCACGCGCAGGCCCTGCAGGCCGTGCACGCGCAGCCGCGCATCGACGACGCTGTCCGCAGCGCCCGGCCCCATGCGGCAGCTGCTCGTCGGGTGGTAGTTGGTGCCGGCGACCCGGCGGCAGAAGGCGGCATAGTCGTCGTCGCTCCTGCAGTGCGCGGTGCGCAGGTCGGCCTTGACCAGGCGGCGCATCGTGGGCGTCTCGTAGACCTGCAGCACGCGGCGCAGGCCCTGCACCAGGGTCGCCATGTCGTCGGGATGCGAGAAGTAGCGGAAGCTTATCGCCGGCGCGTCCTCCCAGCGAGGGCTGGCCAGGCGCACGCTGCCGCGGCTCTTGGGGTGCAGCAGCAGCACGTGCGTGGACAGGCCGTGACGGGCGTAGACCTTGCGGCCATGGTCCATCGCCAGCGCGACGACGAACTCGTACTGGATGTCGGGCACCGGCGAATCGGGTGAGAGGCGCATGAAGCCGGTGACTTCGGCGAAGTTGGTCGTCGCCATGCCGCGGCGCTCGCGCCGCCAGCGGCGGATCGCGCGCCAGAGGGCGCGCGCGCCGGTCGGCGAGATGCCGACCAGGTCCGGGTCACCGGGAACGTGGTGGCCGAGGATGACGTCGATGTGGTCCTGCAGGTGCTCGCCGACCGCAGGAAGGTCGGCGACGACCGGAATGCCCAGGCGCTGCAGCGCCGCCCCTTCGCCCACGCCCGAGAGCTGCAGCAGCTTGGCCGAGAGCAGGCCGCCGCTGGCGACGATGACCTCCTTGCGCGCGCGGATCTCGCGTCGCTGCCCGCGCTGCACGACTTCGACGCCGACCGCGCGCCGGCCTTCGAAGAGCACGCGCGTGGCCGGGCTCTCGCACTGCAGCTGCAGGTTCGGGCGCTGGCCCAGGTGCGGCAGGATGTAGGCTTGGCCGGCGTGGTGGCGCTCGCCGCCCTTCAGCATCACCTGCGTCGGACGAAAGCCGTCCTGCGTCGCGCCGTTGAGGTCGGGGTTGCAGGGCCACCCGGCTTCCTCGCAGGCCTGGCGCAGCCTCGCGTGCCAGGGGTTGTCGGTGCGCAGCTCTTCGACCCACACCGGCCCGTGATTGCCGTGCCAGGGGTCATCGTCGGCGTTGAAGGTCTGGTTGTTCTCGCTCTGTCTGAAGTAGGGCAGGACCTCCTTCCAGCTCCAGCCCGGGTTGCCGGCCGCGGCCCAGCCGTCGTAGTCCCGCGGGTTGCCGCGCATGTACATGAGCATGTTGAGCGCGGTGCCGCCGCCCAGACCGCGCCCGAGCGGGTGATAGGCGCGCCGGCTGGCGAGTTCCGCCTCGGTGCTGCTGAGCCCCCAGTTGTAGCGGCTGGGCCGCAGGCCGTAGACGAGTGAGCCGAGCGCGGCGTTGCGCCCGAGCAGACCGGTGCGGTGGCCGGGCCCGGCCTCGAGCAGCAGCACCTGGTGTCGCGCGTCTTCGGAGAGTCGGCCGGCCACGGCACAGCCGGCCGGGCCGGCACCGACGACGATGAAGTCGTGCGTTTCCAGGCCCATGGCTCAGGTCCCGTGGACGATGTGCCGCGCCGCGGCCTGCGCCGTGAGGATGCAGCCGGGCAGGAAAGTGCCTTCCAGCGAGCGCTTGCCGCTGGCGCCGCCACCGCCGAAGCCGGCCGCCTCGCCCACGGCGTAGAGGCCTTGCAGCGGCGCGCCGTCCCCGCCCAGCACGCGGCTGTGCAGATCGGTCTGCAGCCCGCCCAGGCTCTTGCGTGTGATGAGCTGCATGTGGATGGCGATGAAGGGGCCCGCGCCCTTCTTCTGCAGCGGCGCGGGCTTGCAGGTGCGCAAGCGGTCCGGGCCCCACTGGCGCGCGTGCAGGATGCGGCGGATCTGGTCGTCGTTCTCCAGCTTGCTGCCGCGCGCGAAGTTGGCGTCGAAGGCGTCGGCCGTGGCCTGCAGCACGGCCGCGTCGACGTCGTGCGAGGCGGTGAGCGCGTTCATCTTCGCCGCCAGTTCGGCCAGCGTGTCGGCGACGAGGAAGTGCGCGCTCTCGCGCTGCATCTGGCGCACGAGGCGGTGGTTGCCCAGCAGCGTCTCCTTCAGGAAGGCGGGGAACTGCCGGTCGCGGATGCGCGGGTTGTGCTCGGCGCCGGAGATGGCGAACTCCTTGGCCGCGATGCGCCAGTTCAGCAGATGCCAGGTCCAGGGCTTGTCCTGCTCGGCCACGCGCTGGCACAGCCAGTGGGTGTCGAAGCCCGTCACCAGCGGCTGCGGGCCGATGCGCCGCCCGCGGTGGTCCAGCCACAGCGCCGACTTGCAGGGAATGGCCGACAGGCCGTGCCCTTCGAAATGCGGGAAGGGATGCGGGAAGCCGGCGGCGTAGTTCCACATCTCGCCGGCGTGCGTGATCTGCGCGCCGAGCGCAGCCGCGGCGCGGTGCATGCGGCCATCGGCAAACGGGTGCGCGCCGTTGAGCATGGCCTGCGGCATGGGGCGCCCGGCGGGCCAGTTGCGACGCAGTTCGGCGTGGCTGCCGTTGAGGCCGCCCGTGGCCAGCACCACGCAGTCGGCGGACAGGCGCAGCTCGCGGCCGCTGGCCTCGTCGACGGCCAGCGCGCCGCACACGCGGCCGTCCGTGCGCTCGAGTTGCGTGACGCGATGGCGGTGCAGCAGCGTGAGGCGCCCGCCGCTGCCGGCCGCGCGCAGCTGCTCGATCAGGCGCAGCGTCATGAAGCGCGAGCTGCCCCAGACGATGTGGTAGCGCGGCAGGCTGTTGCCCTCGCCGTAGAGGCCGCGCTCGACCCAGTTCACCGCGGGCATGAATCGCAGGCCCTGCGCCGTCAGCCAGTCGTAGACTTGGGTACGGCAATGCTCGACGTAGTGGCGCGCCCAGGCCAGCGGCCAGCGCTCGTGCGCGCCCAGTTCGCCGAAGCGCAGCCAGTCGGCGAGCGCACGCTCGGGCGTGTCGGGGATCTTCATCTTCGCCTGCAGCGGCGTGCCCACCAGCGCCATGCCGCCGAAGGCCCACAGCGCCAGGCCGCCGAAGCGCTCGGGCGTGTCGCGGTCGACGAGGATCACGCGCCGCCCCGCGCGCAGCAGTTCGAGCGCGGTGACGATGCCCCCCAGTCCGCCGCCGACGACCAGCGCGTGTGCCTGCAGCTCTGTCATGCCTCTGCTCCCCACGACTTGCCCGAGGCCGAAAAGATAGCCGCGGCCGCCGCGATGCGATTGACTTTGCGGGACAGGTTCATTGACTTTACAGGCCAGGCGGGCATCATCGCCGTTCGGGCGCGGAACGAGTCGATCTGCCGGTCGATGCGGCGGCGCGGGCTCGGCGCGCAAAGGAGGCTTGGCATGAGTCTGCAGGCCAGCGTGGCGATCAGCTGGGTCGGCACCGTGCTCGCCGCGGCGCAGCGCCAGGGCGTTTCGCGCCAGGCGCTGCTGGCGCAGGCCGGGCTCGCGCTCGATGCCCTGCAACTCGAGCGCTGGCCGATCGACGACATCACGCGGCTCTGGCGCGCGGCCGTGCAGTGCACGCAGAACGCCAGCTTCGGCCTGGAGGCCGGCAGCCAGGTCGGGCCGGACAACTTCAACGTCGTCGGCGAACTGCTGCAGGCCTCGGCGACGCTGCGCGAGGCGATCGCCGCTCTGCAGAAGTACCAGCGCCTGATCAGCGACGGCGGCCGCTTCCAGGTGCTCGCCGGCGCGTCGGCAAGCTGGCTCATCTACCACCCGCGCCAGGGGGCGCTGGCCTTCAGCCCGCATCAGGTGGAAGCCGTGCTGGCGGCTGTGCTCGCCTTCGTGCGCGGCGCCATGGGTGCCGCCGTGCGGCCGCAGCAGGTGCAGTTCAGCCAGCCGCGCGTGGGACCGCTGGCGGCGTACCGCCGCGTCTTCGCCTGCCCGCTGGCTTTCGAGCAGGCCTTCAACGGCGTGCTGCTCGACAACGCCTTGCTCGACGCGCCGCTGGCGCGCGCCGACGCCCGGCGCGCGCGCTGGCACCAGCAGCAGGCGGCCGCGCGCCTGGCCGGGCTGACGCAGGGCGGCGCGCTGGCGCAGGAGCTGCGCGCCTGGATGGGCGCGGCGCTGACCCGGCGCGTACCCACGCGCGCCGAGGCGGCGCGGGCGCTGGGCGTGAGCGAGCGCACGCTGGCCCGGCGCATGCAGGCGCGCGGGCTGAGCTTCTCCGGCCTGCTGGATGCCGTGCGGCGCGAGGCCGCGCTGCAGGCGGTGGCGCAGGGCGAGCAGCCGCTGGCCGAGATCGCCCAGGCGCTGGGCTTTGCCGAGCCCGCCGTCTTCTGGCGCGCCTTCAGGCGCTGGACCGGCCACACCCCGGCGCAGTGGCGCCAGCGCGCCGGCTGCTGAGCGCGGCGGCGGCCCGCACGCTACTGGAACGCCACCTCGGCAAAGCTGCGCAGCTTGCGGCTGTGCAGGCGGCCCGGGCGTTCCTGGCGCAGCAGTTCGATGGCGCGCAGGCCGATGCGCAGGTGCTGGTCGACGCGCTCCCGGTAGAACTGGTTGGCCATGCCGGGCAGCTTGATCTCGCCGTGCAGCGGCTTGTCGCTCACGCACAGCAGCGTGCCGTAGGGCACGCGAAAGCGAAAGCCGTTGGCGGCGATGGTGGCGCTCTCCATGTCGAGCGCGATGGCGCGGCTCTGGCTGAAGCGGCGCTCGGGCGAGCTGCCGCCCAGGCTCGGCAGCAGCTCCCAGTTGCGGTTGTCGGTGCTGGCTACGGTGCCGGTGCGCATGATGCGCTTGAGCTCGTAGCCGCTGAGCTGGGTGACGTCGGCAACCGCCTGCTCGAGCGCGAGCTGCACCTCGGCCAGCGGCGGGATCGGCACCCACAGCGGCAGCTCCTCGTCGAGCACGTGGTCCTCGCGCACGTAGCCGTGCGCGAGCACGTAGTCGCCCAGCTGCTGCGTGTTGCGCAGGCCCGCGCAGTGGCCGAGCATGAGCCAGGCGTGCGGGCGCAGCACGGCGATGTGGTCGGTGATGGTCTTCGCGTTCGCCGGCCCGATGCCGATGTTGACCATGGTGACGCCGGCGTTGTTCTCGCGCACCAGGTGGTAGGCCGGCATCTGCGGCAGGCGTGGCGGTGTGCCGCCCGGGGCCGCATCGCCCTGCGCCGGGTTTGCCGCGCGACGCGTGACGAGGTTGCCGGGCTCGACGAAGGCGCTGCAGCCGCTGTCCGGGTCCTGCACCATCTGCTGGCCCAGGCGGATGAACTCGTCGATGTAGAACTGGTAATTGGTGAAGAGCACGAAGTTCTGGAAGTGCTCGGGCGCGGTGCCGGTGTAGTGGCGCAGCCGGTGCAGCGAGTAGTCCACGCGCGGCGCGGTGAAGAGCGCCAGCGGCTCGGGCTCGCCGCGCCGGCTGGTGTGCGTGCCGTTGGCGATGCCGTCGTCCATGGCGGCGAGGTCGGGCAGGTCGAAGACGTCGCGCAGCTGCAGGCGGCGCTCGGGGCCCAGGCTCCCTTCCAGGTGATCCTGCCCGGCGAGGCTGAAGTGCACCGGGATGGGCTGCGTGCTGGTGCCGATCTCGAGCGCCACGCCGTGGTTCTTCAGCAGCAGCTCGAACTGCTCGCGGTAGTAGCGCCCGAGCAGGTCGGGGCGCGTGAGCGTGGTCTCGTAGGTGCCGGGGCGGGCGACGAAGCCGTAGGCCAGGCGCGAGTCGGCGCGCGCGACGGTGCTCGTGTGCACGCGCACGAAGGGGTAGCAGGCGCGCACGTGCGCGCCCACGTCCTCGCCGGCGACGAAGCGCAGCAGCGCTGCGCGCAGGTGCGTGACGCTGGCGTCGTAGATGCGCTGTACCTGGGCCAGCGCGGCCTCGGGGTCCGTGAATCGGGCCGGGGCGATGAACAGGGGAAGCGATTGCATGCCGATGTCGTTGCGGCCATTGGCCGTGGATGTGGGGGCGATTGTCGTGGAGTGGTGGTGCAGGGGCGGCGACGTTCGCAGCGCGCCACAATGCGGGCACGCGTGCGGGCGCGAATTCCGGGAGATCACGTAGAGGGGCGATGGAGCGGGGCGATGGAGCGGCGCAGGGGTTCGAGAATGCGGGCTTGGGCCTGCGTGTGGGGCTTGTCGCTGATGCCGGCTCTGGGGCCGGTGGCGCTGGCCGAGCCGATGCGCCTCAGCGTGGACGGACGCGCCGATCCCGGGCCCGCGAGCGCGGCGGCGTCCGTTGCCGGAACGGCGCGCTTCGTCGCCGTGAATCCGGCGGCCGCAGCCTCGGCCGGCGAGGCGGGCACGGATGCGGTGGACGAGGGCGAACGCGAGTTCGTGCCTTCCCTGGCGCTGCCGCGCCGCGAGACCGCCAGCGAACTGGCGCTGCCGCCGCCGGACGAAACGCAGGGGCAGCTGCGCCTGCTCGGTGGCGACGGCGCAACGGCGGTGCCGCCGGCGCTGCCCGAACAACGCCGCCTGGGTGCCTTCGGCCGCCGCGATGCCGGCGGTGAAGAGGGCGTCTCCAGCCTCGTCGATGGCGATGCGGGCGATGGCGATGCGGGCGACGCCGCGGACGCGGAGGATGCTTTCGCGCTTGCGTCTGATCCGCCCGACCGGCGCGGCGCGTCCGCGGCGGCAGCGCCTCTGCCGGGTGCGCCCGAAGGCGCTGCCCTCGGGCCGGGTCACACGCGGATGGTCAGCGTCTTCATCGTCGTGCCGCTGGTGCTGGCGGCGATGGTCATGCTCTGGCGGCTGGACCGTGGCGGGCGCCATCGGCGCCGTCGCAGCAGCGGTGCGCGCGCCACCGATGACGCCCGCGGCGCGCGCGGAGCGGCCGGCACGCGGACGCGCTCGCGCTGATCAGCCGGCGGCGTGGATGACGCCGCCGCCCAGGCAGCGCTCGCCGTCGTAGAGCACGGCCGACTGTCCCGGCGTGACGGCCCACTGCGGCGCGTCGAAGTGCAGCGTGAAGCCGTCCGCCGACGGCTCGAAGCGGCAGCCGGCGTTGCGCTGGCGGTAGCGCGTCTTCGCCGCCAGGCGGGCCGCCGGCGGCGCTGCGCCGGCGATCCAGCTGCAGTCGTCGGCCGCCAGCGTGCGCGACAGCAGCCAGGGATGGTCGTGCCCCTGCACGACGACGAGCGCGTTGCGTGCCGGATCCTTGCGCGCCACGTACCAGGGCGCATGCGTGCCGCCGCCGCGCTTGAGGCCACCCAGCCCGAGGCCCTGGCGCTGGCCCAGCGTGTAGAACGACAGGCCGACGTGGCGCCCGACCACGTTGCCGTGCTCGTCGAGCATCGGGCCGGGTTCGTGGCTCAGGTAGCGCTGCAGGAAGGCACGAAACGGCCGCTCGCCGATGAAGCAGATTCCCGTCGAATCCTTGCGCGCGGCGTTGGGCAGGCCGAGCTCGGCGGCGATGCGGCGCACCTCGGCCTTCTTCAGTGCGCCCAGCGGAAACAGCGTGTGCGCGAGCTGCGCCTGCGTCAGGCGGTGCAGGAAGTAGCTCTGGTCCTTGCTCGCGTCCAGCCCCTCGAGCAGCTCGAAGCGGCCGTCGCGCTCGCACACGCGGGCGTAGTGCCCGGTCGCGATCTTCTCGGCGCCCAGCCGCAGCGCGTGGTCGAGGAAGGCCTTGAACTTGATCTCGGCGTTGCACAGCACGTCCGGATTGGGCGTGCGCCCGGCGCGGTATTCGCGCAGGAACTCGGCGAAGACGCGGTCCTTGTACGCGGCGGCGAAGTTGACGTGCTCGAGTTCGATGCCGAGCACGTCGGCGACCGCGGCGGCATCGACGAAGTCGACGTTGGACGCGCAGTAGGCGGAGTCGTCGTCGTCCTCCCAGTTCTTCATGAAGACCGCCAGCACCTCGTGCCCCTGCTGCTGGAGCAGGTATGCGGCGACGGCGGAATCGACGCCGCCCGAGAGGCCGACGACGACGCGCGACTTGGCGGACATGGCGCGGATTATCCCGGCGGGCCGGGTGTGCCCGGCCCGCCCCTCGGGTGCTCAGTGCGCCAGGATCTTCGAGAGGAAGTCCTTGGTCCGGTCGGTCTTCGGGTGGCTGAAGAACTCGGCGGGCGTGTTCTGCTCGACGATCTGGCCCTGGTCCATGAAGATGACGCGGTCGGCGACGCTCTTGGCAAAGCCCATCTCGTGCGTGACGCACAGCATGGTGATGCCCTGGCCGGCGAGCTCGATCATGACGTCGAGCACCTCGTTGATCATCTCCGGGTCCAGCGCCGAGGTCGGTTCGTCGAAGAGCATGATCTTGGGGGTGAGGCACAGCGCGCGCGCGATCGCCACGCGCTGCTGCTGGCCGCCCGAGAGCTGCAGCGGGTACTTGTGCGCCTGCTCGGCGATGCGCACGCGCTCGAGCTGGCGCATGGCGCGCTCCTGGGCCTCCTTGCCGGGCACCTTGCCCACCCACATCGGCGCCAGCGTCAGGTTCTCGAGCACCGTCAGGTGCGGGAAGAGGTTGAACTGCTGGAACACCATGCCGACCTGGCGGCGGATGGCCTCGATCGCCTTCACGTCGTCCTTGAGTTCGATGCCGTCGACGATGAGCTCGCCGTCCTGGTGCTCCTCGAGCCGGTTGATGCAGCGGATCAGCGTGCTCTTCCCTGAGCCGGAAGGGCCGCAGATGACGATGCGCTCGCCGGCGGCGACCTGCAGCTCGATGTCGCGCAGCACGTGGAAGTCGCCGTACCACTTGTTGACGCGCCGGAACTCGATGATGGGTGTCGTCATGAGCGCTTCAGCCCGGTGTTGAGATGGCCCTCGAGCCAGCGGCTGTAGCGCGACATCGCGAAGCACGCCACGAAGTAGATGGCCGCGGCGAAGAGCTGTCCCTCGAGGAAGAACTTGCGCCAGTCGGCGTCTCCCAGCGCCAGCTGCACGGCGCCGGTGAGGTCGTAGAGGCTGACGATGGTGACCAGCGAGGTGTCCTTGAAGGCGCCGATGAAGGTGTTGACGATGGCCGGCACCACCATGCGCAGCGCCTGCGGCAGCACGATCTTGCGCTGCATCTGCCAGTACGAAAGCCCCAGCGCCTGCGCCGCCTCGACCTGCCCCTTGGGGATGGCCTGCAGGCCTCCGCGGATGACCTCGGCGAGGTATGCCGCGGCGAAGAGCGTCATGCCGATGAGCACGCGCAGCAGCACGTCCATGCGTCCGCCGGGCATGAACAGCGGCAGCACGAAGGAGGCCATGAAGAGCACGCTGATGAGCGGCACGCCGCGGATCAGCTCGACGTAGAGCACGCACAGCGTGCGGATGGCCGGCAGCTTGGACTGCCGCCCGAGCGCCACCAGCACCGCCAGCGGGAAGGCGATCGCCAGGCTCACCGCCGAGAGCATGAGCGTCAGCGGCAGTCCGCCCCAGCGGTCGGTCTCCACCGACGAGAGGCCGAACACGTCGCCGCGCATGAGCACGTAGAAGCCGCCCAGCGCCAGCGCCCAGGCCAGCAGCAGCGAGGCGTTCCAGAAGCGGCGCATGCCGCTGGCGACCAGCACCGCCACCAGCAGCAGGCAGCCCAGCAGCGGGCGCCATTGCTCGGCGTAGGGATAGCGGCCGAAGACGATCAGCCGCCCCTTCTCGGCCACCACGCCCCAGCAGGCGCCGCTGCCGTAGGCGGCGCGGCAGGCGTCGTTGTCGGCGCCGAAGACGGCGTGCAGCAGGCCCCAGGACAGCAGCGGCGGCAGCGCGAGCGCCAGCAGCGCCAGCAGCGCGACGGTGAGCGCGCTGTTCAGCGGCCCGTCGAAGAGCCGGCTGCGCATCCACGCCAGCGCGCCCAGGTGCCGCTGCGGCGGCGGGCGGCTGGCGATGGGGGTGAACGCCTGCTCCGCGGCCATCGCCTCAGCGCTCCCTGATGCGCGCGCGGCGGTTGTAGAGGTTCATGAAGAGCGAGGTCAGCAGCGACAGCGTGAGGTAGCAGGCCATCATCACCGCGATGCATTCGAGCGCGCGTCCGGTCTGGTTGAGCGTGGTGGCGGCAATCGAGACCAGATCGGGGTAGCCGACGGCGACCGCCAGCGAGGAGTTCTTGGTCAGGTTCAGGTACTGGCTGGTGAGCGGCGGGATGATGACGCGCAGCGCCTGCGGCAACTGCACCAGGCGCAGTGCCTGCGCGCGCGACAGGCCCAGCGCCGCGCTCGCCTCGTGCTGCCCGTAGGGCACGGACTGGATTCCCGCGCGCACGATCTCGGCGATGTAGGCCGCGGTGTAGATCGCCAGGCCCAGCAGCACGGTGAGGTACTCGGGCGTCACCGCGCCGCCGTCGACGACGGTGATCGCCGTCTTCTCGGGAACGTCGAGCCCGCTGGGCATGCCGCCTGCGATCCAGCCCAGCAGCATCGCGGCGACGAGCAGCAGGAGCGCCGGGATGACTACCGGCGGGCGGCGTCCGGTGGCATGAAAGCGCGCGCGCGCCGCGCGTCCCCAGGCCCAGGCGGCGGCCGCGCCCAGCGCCAGGCCCGCCAGCGTGCCCCAGTGCCCCGGCGCCCACAACGGGACCGGGAACTGCAGGCCGTTCTTGCTCAACCACAGGCCCGGCAGCGGGTGCAGCGCGTCGTCGACCGGCGGCAGCAACTCGGTGAGGACGAAGTACCAGATGAAGAGCTGCAGGAGCAGCGGCACGTTGCGGAACAGCTCGACGTAGGCGCCGCACAGGCCCCTCACGAGCACGTTGCGCGAGAGCCGCCCGATGCCCACCAGCGTGCCCAGCAGCGTGGCGCCGATGATGCCCACGATCGCCACGCGCAGCGTGTTGGAGAGCCCGACGGCATAGGCCTTGGCGTAGCTCTCCGACGAGTCGAAGGGAAGCAGCGTCTCGCCGATGGAGAAGCCCGCGGTCTCGAGGAAGAAGCCGAAGCCGCTCTGGATGCCGCGGCTGCGCATGTTCTGCAGCGTGTTGTGCAGCAGGTAGCCGACCGCTGCCGCCAGCAGCAGCAGGGCCAGGACCTGGTAGACCACGCCGCGGAACTCCTGGCTGCGCCAGGTGAGGCGGCGAGTGCGCGGCGGCGGGCGCATGGCGCCGTCGCGAATCACGGGGTCATCGCACCGGCGGGGCGTACATGAAGCCGCCCTGGTTCCACAGGTTGTTGGCGCCGCGCGGCAGCTTCAGTGCGCTCTTGGGCCCGACGTTGCGCTCGAAGATCTCGCCGTAGTTGCCCACCGCCTTGATCGCGCGATAGGCCCAGTCCTTGTCCAGGCCGAGCAGCTTGCCGCTGTCCTCCGAGGTGCCGAGGATGCGTTGCACGACGGGATCCTTGCTCTCGGCCTTGAGCTTGTCGACGTTGCCCTGTGTGATGCCGTATTCCTCGGCCTCGATGAGCGCGAACACGACCCACTTCACGATGGCGAAGAACTCGTCGTCGCCGCGGCGCACCGAGGGACCCAGCGGTTCCTTGCTGATGAGTTCGGGCAGGATGACGTGGTCGTCGGGGTTGCCGGCTTCCTTGTTGCGCACGCTGGCCAGGCCCGAGGCGTCGGTCGTGTAGGCCTGGCAGCGGCCGGCGAAGTAGGCCTTGTTGGTCGCTTCCTGGGAGTCGAAGACCACCGGCTTCATGTTCAGGTTGTTGGCCTTGGAGTAGTCGGTGAGGTTCTTCTCGGTCGTGGTTCCGCTCTGCACGCAGACGGTGGCGCCCTTGAGCTGCTTGGCGCTCGTCACGTTCAGCTTCCTGGGAACCATGAAGCCCTGGCCGTCGTAGTAGGTGACGCCGGTGAAGTGCAGGCCCAGCGAGGCGTCGCGGGTGAGCGTCCAAGTGGTGTTGCGCGAAAGCACGTCGATCTCGCCCGACTGCAGCACGGCAAAACGCTGCGAGGCGTTCAGCGGCACCCACTTCACCTTGCTCGCGTCGCCGACGACGGTCGCGGCGATGGCCTTGCAGATGTCGACGTCCAATCCCGTCCAGTTGCCCTGGCTGTCGGCGGCGGCGAAGCCCGGCAGGCTGGGGTTGACGCCGCAGACGAGCTGGTCGCGCTGCTTGATCGCGTCCAGCGTCTTGCCGGCATGCGCCGGAACGGCGGTCGTCACGGCGGCGGCGAAGAGCGTCGCCAGCGTCAGGCGGTTCGAGGTCTTGGTCATGATCGGGTTCCGAAGGAAGTGGATTGCGGGGCGGCGCCGCACGGCGCCCTGGGGGCGGCACGGTAGAGACAATCGCGCTGCCCGGCAACGATGCAAACCCGGAGGGCACCGCGCTTGCGCGCGCGTCAATCGGGCTGCGGGGGGCGCAGGTTCCCGGGCGTGACCACCGTCTGCAGTGCGTGGCGCACGCCCGCTGCATGGTCTTCGATGCAGCGCAGGACGAGCGGGCTGCGATGGCGCGCCGCACTCGCGCGCACCTCGTCCAGCGTCAACCACAGCGTGCGCTCGATGCCGGCATCCAGTGCGCGCCCCGGCAGCGGCTCACCGGCGGTCCCGGCATAGGCGAAGCGCAGGTAGGTCACGTCCCGCGCCGCCTGCTCCGCGCGCGTCGGCTCCCGCAGCCGCGCCAGGTAGACGCCCACCAGCGCCTGCGGCACGAAGACGCGCGCGCTTTCCTCCAGTGCCTCGCGCACGACGGCCTCCTCCGGCGTCTCGCCGCACTCGAGATGACCGGCGGGATTGTTCAGTCGTAAACCTTCGGCGGTTTGCTCTTCGACAAGGAGATAGCGACCCTGCGACTCGATGATCGCGGCGACGGTGACGCGGGGGGTCCAGCGGACGGTGCGCATGATGCGCCATTGTCCCTCCGCGCGCGGCGCCGACGGGACGCCGGGAAGGATGGCCGCGGGGCGGCTGCACTTGTGTGTAAGCTCACGCCCGCTGCGGCGCGTGCGCGCAGGGCAACGAAGACGCGCCGACCGCGCCGGGACGAGTCGATGATGAAACCGAGGAGAACTGCGTGCGCATAGGAGTGCCAAGAGAAGCGGCTGGCGGCGAGAAGCGTGTCGCGACCGTGCCCGAAGTGGTGGGCAAGCTCGTGAAGCTGGGCTTCACGGTGACGGTGCAAAGCGGTGCCGGTGAAGCCGCCAACTTCAGCGACGACAGCTACCGCGAGGCCGGCGCCGAGGTCGTCGGCAGCGCGGCCGAGCTGTGGTCCGCGGCCGACATCGTCTTCAAGGTGCGTCCGCCCAGCGCGGAGGAAGTGGCGCTGATGCGCCAGGGTGGGATGCTGGTCGGCTTCGTCTGGCCGGCGCAGAACCCCGAGCTCATGCAGCAGCTGGCGGCCAAGGGCGCCACCGTGCTGGCCATCGACAGCCTGCCGCGCCAGCTCTCGCGCGCGCAGAAGATGGACGCGCTGACCTCGATGGCCGGCGTCAGCGGCTACCGCGCCGTGATCGAGGCGGCGAATGCCTTCGGCCGCCTCTTCAACGGCCAGGTCACGGCCGCGGGCAAGATTCCGCCGGCCAAGGTCTTCATCGCCGGCGCCGGTGTCGCCGGTCTGGCGGCCATCGGCACCGCGGCCAACATGGGCGCCATCGTGCGCGCCAACGACACGCGCGCCGAAGTCGCCGACCAGGTGGTGTCGCTGGGCGGCGAGTTCGTCAAGGTCGACTACGAGGAAGAGGGCTCGGGCGGCGGCGGCTACGCCAAGGTCATGAGCGAGGGCTTCCAGGCCGCGCAGCGCAGGATGTACGCCGAGCAGGCCAAGGACGCCGACATCATCATCACGACGGCGCTCATCCCCGGCAAGCCCGCGCCCAGGCTCATCACCGCCGAGATGGTGCAGAGCATGAAGCCCGGCAGCGTCATCGTCGACATGGCCGCCGAGCAGGGCGGCAACTGCGAGCTCACCGTGCCCGGCGAAGCGGTGGTGCGCCACGGCGTCACCATCGTCGGCTACACCGATCTGGCCAGCCGCATGGCGCGCCAGAGCTCGACGCTGTATTCGAACAACCTGCTGCGTCTGGCCGAGGAACTGTGCAAGGCCAAGGATGGCAACGCGGTCGTCAACATGGAGGACGACGCCATCCGCGGCCTCACGGTGATCAAGGAGGGTCAGATCACCTGGCCGCCGCCACCGCTGCAATTGCCCACGCCGCCGGCCAAGCCCAAGACCGCGGCGCCGGCGCCTGCGGCCAAGGGCCACGGGCACGGCGCCGGCGAGCCGATGTCGGGCGCCTCGCTGGCCATCGTCTTTGCCGTCGGCGCCGTGCTCTTCGTGCTCGTGGGCCTGTACGCGCCGGCGGCCTTCCTCGCCCACTTCACCGTCTTCGTGCTCGCCTGCTTCATCGGCTACATGGTGGTGTGGAACGTCACGCCCTCGCTGCACACGCCGCTCATGAGCGTGACCAACGCCATCTCCTCGATCATCGCCATCGGCGCGCTGATCCAGATCGCGCCGCCGCTGGACGCCGCCGGTGCCGCCAGCCGCTCGAACACGCTGATCCTCGCGCTGGCGGTGTTCGCGCTCGCGCTCACCGCGGTGAACATGATCGGCGGCTTCGCCGTCACCCAGCGCATGCTGGCGATGTTCCGCAAGTGACGGGGAGACGGAGATGACCGCAAGCCTTGTCACCGTTGCCTACATCGGCGCCACCATCCTCTTCATCCTCAGCCTGGGCGGGCTCTCGCATCCGGAGACGGCGCGCCGCGGCAACCTCTTCGGCATGATCGGCATGACGATCGCGGTGCTGGCCACCGTGTTCGGGCCGCGCGTCACGCCCGCGGGCTGGGGCTGGATCATCGGCGCGCTCGTCGTCGGCGGCGCCGTCGGCCTCTACGCCGCGAAGACGGTGAAGATGACGCAGATGCCCGAGCTGGTGGCGCTCATGCACAGCCTCGTCGGCCTGGCCGCCTGCCTGGTCGGCTTCGCCAGCTACGTCGACACCTCGGTGCAGTTCAGCGGCGCCGAGAAGACCATCCACGAGGTCGAGATCTACGTCGGCATCCTCATCGGTGCCATCACCTTCTCGGGTTCGCTGATCGCCTTCGGCAAGCTCTCGGGCAAGATCGGCGGCAAGCCGCTGCTGCTGCCCGCGCGCCACTGGATCAACCTGCTGGGCCTGCTCGTCGTCATCGGGTTCGGGCGCGTCTTCCTGAACGCGCACGACATCGCCGCGGGCATGACGCCGCTCATCGTCATGACGGTGATCGCGCTGCTCTTCGGCATCCACATGGTGATGGCGATCGGCGGCGCCGACATGCCGGTGGTGGTGTCGATGCTCAACAGCTACTCGGGCTGGGCGGCGGCGGCCACGGGCTTCATGCTCAGCAACGACCTGCTCATCGTCACCGGGGCGCTCGTCGGCTCCTCGGGCGCGATCCTCTCCTACATCATGTGCCGGGCGATGAACCGCAACTTCGTGAGCGTCATCGCCGGCGGCTTCGGCTCGGGCGGCGGCGCGCCCGCGGCCTCGTCGGGCGGCGCGGCGCAGCCCGCCGGCGAGGTGGTGGCGGTGAGCGCGGCCGAGACCGCCGAGCTGCTGCGCGAGGCCAAGGGCGTGATCATCGTCCCCGGCTACGGCATGGCGGTGGCGCAGGCGCAGCACACGGTGTTCGAGATCACCAAGCTGCTGCGCGAGAAGGGCGTCAACGTGCGCTTCGGCATCCACCCGGTGGCCGGGCGCATGCCCGGGCACATGAACGTGCTGCTGGCCGAGGCCAAGGTGCCCTACGACGTCGTGCTCGAGATGGACGAGATCAACGAGGACTTCCCCGACACCGACGTGGCCATGGTCATCGGCGCCAACGACATCGTCAACCCGGCGGCGCAGGACGACCCCGGCAGCCCGATCGCCGGCATGCCGGTGCTCGAGGTGTGGAAGGCGCGCACCTCCATCGTCATGAAGCGCAGCATGGCCAGCGGCTACGCCGGCGTCGACAACCCGCTCTTCTACAAGGACAACAATCGCATGCTCTTCGGCGACGCGAAGAAGATGCTGGACGAGGTGCTGGCGGCCTTGAAGGCCTGAGCGTTCTGCACACGACGCGTGCGACGCTCGAGAATGGCCGGCTCTGCCGGCCTTTCGGATGGCATCGGCGGCACTCGGCATGGAAAGGGTTTCCGAGGTTTCCTTCGATGGTCGCTCGACCATCTGCTGCAGGTCGCCCTGTTCCATCGCGGTGCTCTGGGCGAACGGGTTTCGGGACAGGGCGGCGCCGGCGAGTCGTCGGCCGCCTGAACTCCGCGCATGAAGCCGGGTGATGCCAGCGTGAACCGCAGCACACCCCGCCCGTTTCGCCGCCCCGCCTGTCCATTGCATTGACGATGCGCCGCCGAACGGCGCTGTCGCACCATGCGCCGCAGGCCGGCGCCCGCTTTCCGGGTGCCTGTGACTTGACAGGAGGCATGGTGTTCGCGCTCGACTCCCTGATTCGCTGGAAGCGCCTGCCGCGCGACGCGCAGGCCTCCCTTTCCGGCCGCGACGCATCGTGCTTCACTGAGCCGGTGGCCCTGGACCCGCACGAAGCGCCGTGGCTGCTGCAGGTGCTGTTGTCCTGCTTGGACCGCACCGTCGGTGCGCACGAGCGCCTGCCGGACGTTCGCAGTCTGCCGGCACTGGCCGCCGAACTCGCCTCGCGCGGCCTCGAGCTGCGCAGCGTGCGACTGCGCGATGTGCGCGCGCTGCGCCGCGGCGACGTGCTGCGGCTCGACGCGTCGGCGACGGCGCGCCTGTGTGCGTCGCTCGGCGGCGAAGGGCTTGCGGTCGTGGTCGACGACGGCCTGCAATGGCTGCGGCTGCGCGCAGCGGGAAGCGCGGAGCCGATCACCAGCGCGCGCGTGGCGCTGCGCGGCCTGCGCGGTTCGCGCATGCTGCGCGTTGCCCGGGCGGGCGCCTCTGCCGCGAGCGACGATTCGAGCTGGGATTCCGGCTGGAGCGGCCTGCGCTGAAGGCATGAGCGGCGTTCAGCCGCCGTCGGCGCATGCCGCCGCCACGGCCCGATCCAGCAGCGCCACCGCCTGTGCCGGATCCAGCGCCTGGCCTTCGGTCCAGCAGGCCGCGGCGTGCGGCGCGCCGAGCTGCCTGCGCACGAGCGCCTGCACACGGCGAATCGCGCGCTGGTCGGCGGAAGTGAGGCGGCCGAAGGTTTCCTGCCAGAAGCGGGCGGCAAAGGCCATCAGGCGCATCGCCGCCTCGGGCTGGCGCAGGTGGGCGAGCGGCAGTGCGGGGTTCCAGAGCGCATGGGCCAGTCCGTGACGGTGAAGTCGCCGCCAGCACAGCGCGACGCACTCGCTTCCGATCGCCAGGGCATGGGCCCACTCGCGGCAGCGGGCTTGCAGCGCAGCGAGCGAAATCAGGTTGTCGATGCATCCCGCCAGGTCGTCGTCTTCGCGTGCCGCCAGCAGGGCTTGCTCGAAGCCCACGCGCGCCTCGTCGACGCGACCCAGGCGGACCCAGCACTGGGCACGGTTGTGCAGGCGTGCCATCGCGTTTCGCGGTTGAGCGAGCCGCTCCCAGATTCCCTGGGCTCTTGCGAATGCGGCCTCGGCGGTGTGCCAGTCGCCCTCGAGATGGCCGCTCAGCAAGCCGATCTGGTGCAGCACACGTGCCTCGATCTCGCGGTCCCCGGCCTCACGCGCGAGGTCCAGGGCTTCCTGCAGCACTCGATGCACGGCACCGGCGGCGCAGTCATCCTGCGTGCGTTGACTGGCCAGCATGAGCCTGCTGCGGCGTACGAGCGCGGCCGCCCGCAGCCTGGGCTCGCTGGCGGCCAGGCGCAAGGCGGCTTCGGCATGCTGTGTCGCCTCGGCGACGCAGCCGGCCTCGAAGCGCACCTGGGCCAGCAGTTCGAACACCGCGCTGGCGCGTGCTGCCCCGTGGTCTGCATCGCCGTCATGCAAGAGCTTCTCGATCGCAGCCTGCTGCTTCAGCGGCATACCCGCGCTCTCCCAGTGCGGCCGAAGCGCCAGCGTGAGGTCGAGCGCCGCACCGGCCGCCTCGGCCGTCACCGTCGGGGTGGCGAGCAGCAGGTGGACCGTCGGCAGCTCCAGCGTCAGACGCGGCCCGAACGCGGCGCAGCCGAGTCCACGAGCCCATCGCACCAGCGCCTGCGTCCATGCCAGGCGCAGGCGCTGCAGGTCCTGTTCGGGCCAGCGTTGGCGCACGAATTCGCCCATTGCCGCGGTCAGTGCGCAGCGCGGCGAAGGTGGGTCGCTCACGCGCCGCAGCATCGAGTGGCCGACCAGCTCGTCGACCATGCGAAGCACGCGCAGCGGGGGCTCCTGCAGCACCTGCGCCAGGCGCTCGAGGTCGGCGCTGCCTGCGACCACGCCGACGGCCGCCAGCAGCCGTTGCCGCTGGGCATCCAGCAGGTCCCAGCTCCATACGAAGACGGCTCTCATCGAGGCGTGGCGCGCCTGCGTGTCGCCGTCGCGGCGCAGCAGCTCGAGCTGCGCCTGTCCGGCATGCGGATCGTCGCGTTGCAGGCGCGCGAGCATTTCCGCCGGGGTCATGCTGCCCATGCGTGCGGCCGCAAGCTCGATCGCCAGTGGCAGCCCGTCGAGTTCACGCACCAGGGCGCCGATCGCCACAAGCTCCGAAGCCTCGTCGGCGAGGTCGGGACGGAAGGCGCGCGCGCGGTCGATGAAGAGCGCCACCGCCGGGCTTTGGCGCAAGACGGGTTCCGCGGCGCCGATCTCGGGCGTAGGCAGGCCGGCGAGAGGGAATACGTGCTCACCTGGAAGATGCAGCCGTCGCCGCGATGTGAGCAGCAGGTGCAGGTCGGGGGCAGCCCGCAGCAAGCTGACGACGATGCCGCGCAGGGGGGCCACGATCTGCTCGGCGTTGTCCAGCACCAGCAGGTGGCGGCCCGTGCGCAGCATCAGGCAGGCTTCTTCGATCGGCTCCCCGCCGGCGACACCCAGCGCGTGCGCCAGCGCCTGTCCGATGTCGGCCTCGTCACGGCAATGCGCCAGCTCGACGAACACGATGCGCTCGAAAGCCCGCTCGCCCCCGGTCTGCGCCTGCAAGGCGCGGGCGACCTCGACCGCCAGTCGCGTCTTGCCGCTGCCGCCCGCGGCCATGATCGTCGTCAGCCGCTGCGATTGCAGTCCTGCCTGCAGGCGCTGCAGCGCCGGCTCCAGGCCGAAGCTGCCGGTCCAGGGGCTTGGCAGCGCCATGGTGGACGCGAGCACGCGCCCGGACGCGCGTGTGCTGCGCTCCAGTTGCTCGGCCAGCCAGCGTCGGGTCTCCAGCACCCAGTCCTCGTAGAAGCCGGGCAGCAGCTCGCCGCCACAGCTGGCCCTCGCGGCTGCCGTGTCGCCTTCGCGCAGGGCTTGCTGGACGCGCTGCACATCGCTCTGCAGGCGGCCGGGGATGAGGCGGATGTAGTGGCGATCGGCAAGCAGCACAGCCGGCATGCCCTCGGGTTCGAGCAGCCCGCGCAGCGTGGACAGCACCTGACGCAGACGATTGCGTCCCACGCCGGCGGCAACGCCCGGCCAGAGCTGTTCGATCAAGGCTTCGCGCGGTTGCGATTCGTCCGGCGCCAAGGCCAGGCGCGCCAGCAGCAGCGTTGCCGCGCGCGAGGGCCAGCGCTGGATCTCGACCTCGCCGCAGCGTGCGCTGACCGCCCCCAGCAATCGCAATTGCCAGGGCCCGGTCGAGACCGAGACGGTCTCAGCGGCGGGAGCGTCGTCCGCGCCCGACTGCGTCGTCAGCATTGCCCAAGTCTCGCGGACTCCGCGCCTGGCCGTGCGCGGCGGATTGCACGCCCGGAGGAAGTCCGGCGCCATGACCCGCAGGTGAGGGGGTATCCCTGTGCCCCGTCCGCGAGCCGATCCGGCACCTGACGGAGCGGCTGCGTCGCGGCAAGCCACTGCCGCCAGCGCCGGTCGCCGCGACCTTCAGCTTGCGTCGGCGCATGCCGCCGCCACGGCCCGATCCAGCAGCGCCACCGCCTGTGCCGGATCCAGCGCCTGGCCTTCGGTCCAGCAGGCCGCGGCGTGCGGCGCGCCGAGCTGCCTGCGCACGAGCGCCTGCACACGGCGAATCGCGCGCTGGTCGGCGGAAGTGAGGCGGCCGAAGGTTTCCTGCCAGAAGCGGGCGGCAAAGGCCATCAGGCGCATCGCCGCCTCGGGCTGGCGCAGGTGGGCGAGCGGCAGTGCGGGGTTCCAGAGCGCATAAGCCAGGCCGTGGCGATGCCGGTGTTGCCAGCACAGCGCGACGCACTCGGCATCGGCAGCCAGCGCCGCGGCCCAATCGCGGCGATCGGCCAGCAGTGTCGACAGGGAGAGCAGGCTGTCGATGCAGCCGATCGGATCGTCGCCGTCGCGGGCCGTCGCCAAGGTCTGCTGGAAGCTCTCACGCGCCGCGTCGACGCGGCCCAGGCGGGCCCAGCACTGGGCGCGGTTGCGCAGGCGGGCCATCGCCTTTCGCGGGTCGCCTAGCGCCTGCCACAACGTCTGCGCCTGGGCGAACGCGGCGTCGGCCGAGTTCCAGTCGCGATCGAACTGTCCGGCGAGGACGCCGCACTGGTGCAGCGCACGCGCCTCGGTCGCGAGGTCACCGCTCGCGCGCGCCAGCGCCAGGGCTTCCTGCAAGGCGCGGCGCACCGTCTCGAGGCGGATGCTGTCCTCCGTGCGGCGCCGCGCCAGCGTGATCCAGCTTCGCCGCACCAGCGCGCTCGCGCGCAGCTGCGGCCTGTCCATCGCCATCCGCAGCGCGGCATCGGCATGCGCGATCGCTTCGGCGACGAAGCCGGCCTCGAAGCGCAGGTAGGAGAGCAGTTCGTGCGCCGCGCTGGCGCGCGCGGCCCCGATCTCCTCGGTGCCGGCCGACAGCAGCGTCTCGATCGCGCCCTGCAGCTTCAGCGGCATGCCGGCACTCTCCCAGTGCGCGCGCAATGCGAGCACCAGGTCGAGCGCGGCAGCGGCGGCCTCGCGCGGCAGGTCGGGCGCGGTCAGCAGCAGATGGATGCTCGGCAGCTCGGGCTTCAGTCGCGCGCCGAGCTCAGCCGCGCCGAGCTCGCCCGCCCAGCGGCTCAGGGCCTGCAGCCAGGCCAGGCGAAGTCGCTGCTGATCCACTCGCGGCCAGACCTCGCGCACGAACTCTCGAAGCGCAGCGGCCAGCGCGCAGCGCGGCGCCTGCGCATTGCCCTGGCGGCGCAGCATGGAGTGGCCGACCAGTTCGTCGGCTATGCGCAGCACGCGCAGAGCAGGCTCGTCCAGCACCTGCGCCAGCCGCTCGAGATCGGCGCTTCCGGCCGCCATACTGACGGCCGCGAGCAGCCGCTGCTGGGGCAAGTCGAGCAGGCCCCAGCTCCAGGCGATGACGGCGCCCAACGAGGCGTGCCGAGACTGCAGGTCGCCGTCGTGGCGCAGCAGTTCCAGCTGGGCGCGCCCACCCGGTTGCGGGTCCTCCGCACCCGGGCGCAGCCGGGCCAGCAACTCCGCGGGCGACATGCTGCCCATGCGCGAGGCTGCGAGCTCGATGGCCAGCGGCAGGCCTTCGAGTTCGCTTACCAGTTCCCCGACCGTGACGAGATCGGCCTCCTGCGGCGCAAAGCCCGGATGGATGGCACGCGCACGGTCGACGAAAAGGGCCACCGCCGGGTTCTCGAGCAGTGCGTGCCCCGGCGCCTGCAGGGCGGGCGTGGGCAAGCCGGCATGCTCGAACAAGTGCTCGCCCGGCAGATGCAGTCGCCGCCGCGAGGTCAGCAGCAGGTGCAACCCGGGCACGCCCTGCAACAGGGTGGTGACGACGCTGCGCAAGGGCTGCACGATCTGCTCGGCGTTGTCCAGCACCAGCAGGTGGCGACCCGCGTGCAGCATCAGGCAGGCTTCTTCCAGCGGCTGCGCGGCGCCCACGCCGAGCGCATGCGCGAGCGCCTGCCCGATGTCGGCCCCGTCGCGGCAGTCGGCCAGCGGCACGAAGGCGATGCGCTCGAAGGCGCGCGCGGCACCGACCTGCTCCTGCAGCGCGCGAGCCGCCTCGATCGCCAGCCGCGTCTTGCCGCTGCCACCCGCGCCGATGATCGTCGTCAGGCGTTGCGCTCGAAGGTCGGCGTGCAGGCGCTGCACCGTCGCCTCGTGGCCGAAGGTTCGCGTCCAGGGCGCCGGCAGCAGGTGGACGCTTGGCAACGAGGGCCGCTGTGCGCGTTCGCAGCGCTCGAACTGCTCGGCGAGGTGGCGCCGCGCGTCGAGCACCCATTCGTCGTAGAAGCCCGGCAGCAGTTCGCCGCCGTAGCTGGCGACCGCGGTCGCGCGATCCCCCTGGCGCAAGGCCTGCTCGAAGCGCTGCACGTCGCAGTGCAGGCCGTCCGCGGTGACGCGGATGTACTGGCGGTCGGTGTGCAGAACGGCGGGCCCGCCCTCGGGCTCGAGCAGCGCACGCACCTTGGACAGCACCTGGCGCAGCCGGTTGCGCCCCACGCCCGCCGCCACGCCCGGCCACAGCAGCTCGATCAGCTCTTCGCGCGGGTGAGCACGCTCGGGCGCCATCGCCAGCCGTGCCAGCAGCAGGATGGCGGCACGCGAGGGCCAGCGCAGGATCTCGACCTTGTCACGGCGTGCGCTGACGGTGCCCAGCAGCCGCAGTTTCCAGGGTTCGGCCGCCGCGACGTCCGAGGCCGCGCGGGGGTCTTCTGGCGCGACCGTGGACTGCTGGACCATCGCCGGGATTCTAGGAATCCCCTTGTTGCAAATGGGTGCGGATTGCGCGCTCCGGCCGAGGCTTGCCGTCGTGGTCCCGCGAACGAGGGGGCGGCTGGACTGCGCCAGTTCGTCGCGCCGCTTCAGCGCGCGGAATCAGCGCCCCGTGGGCGTGGGCGGGTCGGCGGCCGCGGGCGCCGCGGCGTTGATCGTGATGCCGCGCCGGCGCAGTTCGTCGACCAGCGTGCGTGCGGGCGCATTGCCTTCATCCGCCAGGCGCTGCGTGTCGGCGGCGAGCCGGTCCAGCGCCTGCCGCAGTTGCTGCGCGGCGGCCATCTGCGGTCCGGCGGACTGCAGCGTCGCGCCGAGTTGCTGCCGTTCCTGTTCGAGCTGCCAGAGCTGATGCAGCAGCACGGTGAGCAGTGCCGCCAGGCCCAGCAGCAGCGGCAGGAAGGGGCCGTGGGCAGGCCTGCCTCGCGCGGCTGGTGCGGCTTGAGCCGGCTGCGCCGCCGCGACCGGCCGGCCTTCCGGCGGCAGGCGACCGTCGCGCGCCGGGCCTTCCTCGCGCATCGGGATGACGGTTTGCATCGCGCCCTCGATCAGCGTTGCGCGGGTTTGGTGGGTGCGGCGGCCGCAGGCGTTGCGGGGGCTGCCGGCGGGTTGACGGTGTACTGGATGCCGTGCTGCTGCAGCAGAGTGCGCAGCGGCGCGTCGCCGCTGCGCGCGGCGAGCTCTGCCAGCGCGCGCACGATGTCGCGGTAGAGGCCTTCCAATTGCACCGACTGCTGCAGGTACTGCTGCTGCTGCGCGAGTTGCAGACGCTGCGACTGGTTGTGCCGCGCCAGGGCCACCGTGCCGACGGCGGCGGCCAGCGCCAGCGCGCCGAGCAAGCTGAGGCCATGGTGCTGCAGCGCGTTCATGCCCCGGCCCCATCGCCCGCGCGGGCGCGCCGCGCGCGGCTGCGCTGCGCCAGCAGCATGCCGAGCACCAGCAGCGCGAGCGTGCCGGGCTCGGGAACGTCGTTGCTGCCTGGATCGAACACGCGCGCGCGCAGCTTCAGGCTGCGCACCTGCGCCAGGTCGGCGCCCCAGCCGTTCGAACTCCACCCGTTGAAGACGATCTCGTCCTCGAACAGACCCAGTGCGGACGCGACGAAACCGACCTCGAGCCCGCCTTGCGCCTGCCCGGCCAGGAGGTTGCCCACACTGCCCCAGCCGTTGAGGATGAAATCGTCCGCGCCGCTGAGGTCGAAGGCGCCGAGCAAGGCGTCGGCCGGGCCGCCGACTTCGTTGTCGAGCTGCAGCATCCAGCTGCCGTTGCCGCCGAGCGCAAGGCTGCCGAGGTCCAGCAGGTAGTGGCCATTGCCATCGTCGCTGAGCGTACCCAGCCCCGAGAGCAGATCGAAGTCGGCGTTGGCGAGGTTGTTGACCTGCGCCATCACCTGCACCGTGGCGTCGGCGCCGGCCGAGACATCGGCCATGTCGGGGTTCTGGCTGAGGAAGCTCACGCTGCCGCTGGCGTTGAAGACGCCGGCGCTGGCGGTGCTCAGCGCGACCGTGAGGTTCCCGCTGCCCTGCGCGGCGACGCCGGTCACCGGCCCGCCCGCCGAGAGCGGACCGGCAAGGCCGGTGAGTTCGGCGCGCAGCGTATCGTTGAGCGCCGTCGCCGCCGCGGTGTTGCTGACGGTGATGTTCCTGGCGCTGACCGTGTCGCCGACGCGCACGATGCCGAAGTCGATCACCGGGGTATCGAGCTGGCCCACCGCGGCGGTGTAGACCTTGCCCGAAACCGTGATCGCCTGCGGCGCCAGGTTCAGCTGGCAGTTGGGCGCGCAGCCACCGACGTTGCTGGCGTCGGAGACGAGCTGCACCGTCGCGCTGCCCGCGTTCACGCCGGTGAAGTTGCCGGCGACGGCGGTGTTCAGCCCCACCTGCAGCGCGCTGCTGCTGGCGCCTGGCGCCAGCAGGCTGACGCTGCCCGATGCGGTGACCGGCGCGCCGTTGCTGGCGATGCTGGCGTTCAGCGCCGCCTGCGGCGTCGCGGTGGCCTGGTTGGTCAGGTTGATGCTGGCCGTCGGTGAGGCCGCGCCCACGCGCACGGCGCCCAGGTTGACGCTGGTGCTCCCGAACTGTGGGCTCGCCTGGTTGATCACGTTGCCGACGGCGCTGATCGTGCCGTTGACGCCGAAGAACTCGCTGCCCACGCTCAGCACGCCCAACCCGTTGCTGGCGCCGCCCACCTCGCCGGCGCTGAAGTAGTTGACCGTGATGCCGCTGTTGAGCGCACCGGCGGTGCTGCCGGTCACCGTGACGGTCATGGTGCCGTTGGCGGCGGTGCTGTCGCTGCCCGCGGTGATGCCGCTGAGCGAGCCGCTGCCGCTGATCTGCGCATTGCCCGCGGCGCCGAAGCTGGCGTTGAGGTCCTCGACGAAGCCCGCGGGGCCGCTGGCGGTGTTGCGCACCACCAGGTCCTGGCTCACCTGCTGACCGACCTGCAACGTGCCGAAGTTCATCACGTTGCCCACCAGCTGACCGCTGGCGGCCTGGTACACATGGCCCGAGACGTTGATCGTCTGCGGCGCGTTGGCGCCGGCCAGCGCCAGGCCGTTGCTGACGCCGCCCACCGTGCCGGTGGTCTGGTAGTTCAGCGTCACGCTGCCGCTCTTGCTGCCGGCGCTGCTGGTGTCCACGCCCACGCGCAGGCTGCTGCTGTCCGAACTGCCGGCGAGCAAGGCGTTGATGCTGCCGCCGTTGTTCGTTGCCGCACCGCTGTTGCTGCCGAAGCTGGCGCGCAGATCCTCGCTGAAGGCGCCCGCAGCCGCGGTGTTGCTGACCGTCAGCGCCTGGCTGGCGCTGCCGCCCACACGCTGGTTGGCGATCACCACCGGGTCGGGTGTCGCGGCTCCCACCGCGGCGTTGTAGGCCGCAGCGCCGCCGGCCAGCACGATGTTCAGCTTCTGGTCGGCGATGTTGTCGAAGTTGCTGCGCAGGTTCAGCACCTGGCCGCCGAGCGGCGCCAGGGTGCCGGCGCTGGCGGCGGTGAAGGTCACGGCCAGATCGCCGCTGTTGCCTCCGGGGGCGCCGGCGTTGTAGTTGGCGGCGGTGACGCCGCTGCCCGAGAGGCGCGCGTCGCTGATGTTGCCGCCGTTGACGGTGGTCTGGATGGCCCCGCGCAGCGTCGGCCCGCTGCTGCCGGCGTTGCCGATCCGGTAGGTGAAGGTGTTGGCTCCGACGCGCATGCTGCCCAGGGTCAGCGTGGCGTTGGCGGTGTTGCCACCCGTGACGCCGGCGCCGCTGATCACCTGTGCCGCGTCGCCGCCGGCCAGGATCTGGCCGCTGCCGCTGACGTTGGCGCGGCTGTTGAAGCCGTTGCCGCTGCCCCAATTGGCGCTGGTGTAGTCGCCCGACACCGTCAGGTTGTTGCTGCCCAGCGCCAGCGCGCCGGCAGCGCTGCCGTCGTTGATCAGCGTGCCCACCGTGCTCGCTGCGCCGATCTTCAGCACGCCGGTGCCGGTGGTGATCGCGGTGCCTGTACCGCTGAATCCCGCGTTGGCGTTGACGAAGCCGCCGTTGGCGCCGATCGTGCCGTTGTTCTGCACGGCGCTGTTCAGGTTGAGCGTGCGGCTGCCGACCGCTTGCATCAGCCCGCCGGCCTGGTTCTGCACGGTGCTGGCGGCGTCCACGGCGACGGTCAGCGCCGTGCTCTGGTTGGCGCTGATCGTGCCCAGGTTGACGATGTTCAGCGCGCTGCCGGCGCCGAAGCTGCCCGCACCCTGGATCGTCTGTCCGGCGCCAATCGTCAGCTGCGCGCCCGCGCCCTGGCCCATGATGCGGTTGTTGGTGGTGTTGCTCAGCGTTGTCGTGCCGCTGCCGCCCAGCGTCGCGGCGCCGGAGACCCGCAGGTTGGTGAGATTGCCGACCGAGTTGACGTTGAGCGCGCCGTCGTTGGTGACGGTGCCCTGCAGCACCAGCGACGAGTTGTCGACGACGTTGAACGTGCCCGCATTGAGCAGGTTGCCGATGGTGGCGGTGTGGCCGCTGTTGGTGCGGACCTGGCCACCGCTGGCGGAGCTCAGCGTGCCGCCGCTGATCACGGCGTTGCCGGCCAGGCCGACGACGCCGTTGTTGACGGCCTCGATCACGCCCGCCGCACCCTGGCCCAGCGTGGTGCCGGTGATGGTCACGAGGCCGCCGTCGGCGCGCAGCGTCTTGTTGTTGGTGACGGTACCGGTGCTCGACACCGTGATCCCGGCGCCGAGGTTGCCGATCACCGTGCCGTTGTTGGTGAAGTTCAAGGCCCCGCCGGCGCCGATGCTGCCCGCGCCCTGCAGCGTCTGGTTGGCGCCCAGCGTCAGGCTGTCTCCGGCAGCCGCGGCCAAGATGCGGTTGTTGGCGGTGTTGGTCAGCGTGATCGTGCCGGTGCCGTCGATCAGCCGGTTGCCGGTGGCCACCAGGTTGGTGAGGTTGCCGAGCGAGTTCAGGTTCAGGCTGGCGTCGTTGGTCAGCGTCCCGTCGAGGAACAGCGTGGAGTTGTCGACGACGTTGAGCGTGCCGGTGTTGGTCACGCCGGCGAGGCGGGCGTTGCTGCCGCTGCCGGTGACGATGGCGCCGCTGTCCGCGGTGGCCAGGCTGCCACCGACGATGCTGCTGCCGCCGGTCAGGCGCACGTTGCCGCCGTTGATCGCGCTCAGCACGCCCGCGGCACCCTGGTTGACCGTGGTGGCGTTGATCGTGAAGGCGGCGCCGTCGCCGCGGATCAGGTTGTTGTTGGTGACGCTGCCGCTGGTGTGGAGCGTCATGCCGCTGCTCAGCGTGGCGATCAGCGCGCCGTTGTTGACCAGTCCCAGCGCGCCGCCGGCGCCGATGCTCGCCGCGCCTTGCAGCGTGATGCCGGCGCCCAGCGTCAGCGCGTCGCCGGCGCCGGTGGCGGCGACGATGCGGTTGTTCTGCGTGTTCGAAGCCTGGATCGTCGCCGTGCCGGACAGCGTGCGCGCGCCGTCGATCTGCAGGTCGGTCAGGTTGCCGAGCGAGGCCATCGCCAGCACGCCGTTGTAGGTGGCGTCGGCGGTCAGGCGCAGCCGGGAGTTGTCGGCGATCGTCATCGGCCCGTTGACGGTGCCGCCGCCCATGCTGACGGTGGCGCCGCCGACGGTGGTGATCACGCTGCCGGCGCCGGTGGCCGAGAACGCGGCGTCGTTGATCACGGCGCCGTGGAGCAGCTCCACGCGCGAGCCGTTGCGCGCCTCGATCTGGCCGCCGGCACTGTTGACGGTGGTCTGCAGCTGCAGCGTGCCGCCGTCGGCACGCAGGGTGCCGGTGTTGTTGACGGTGGCGCCGCCGATCCACAGCGGCGTGCTCTGCGTGGCCACCACGCTGCCGGCGTTGTTGAACACGAAGCCGGCCGAGTCGCCGATGCGGCCCGAACCCTGGATCGTGATGCCGGCGCCGGTGCTCAGTGAGTCGCCGGCGCCGTTGGCGCCGTAGATGCGGTTGTTCTGCGCGTTCGACGCCTGGATCGTCGCCGTGCCGGACAGCGTGCGCGCGCCGTCGATCTGCAGGTCGGTCAGGTTGCCGAGCGAGGCCATCGTCAGCACGCCGTTGTAGGTGGCGTCGGCGGTCAGGCGCAGCCGGGAGTTGTCGGC
>Ga0209096_1000391_pt1 | contig 61322 bp, 49 predicted proteins | sample AD_UKC034_MetaG_FD_184407 | JGI IMG/M metagenome (GOLD analysis project Ga0209096, IMG submission 184407) | Active sludge microbial communities of municipal wastewater-treating anaerobic digesters from USA - AD_UKC034_MetaG (SPAdes) (version 2) | ecosystem: Engineered > Bioreactor > Anaerobic >...
TCCAGCACGTTTTGCTTGGTGCGATAGACCTCGCGCACGTCGCTGAACAGGTGCGGGTAGCGCACTTGCAGCTCGGCCGGCTTCATGGCCAAAACGAAGGAGCCGACGACCACCGCCTGCTCCTTTTCGTCTACCAGCCGCTGGTTGATCAGGCGCCAGAATTCCTGCTGCTGGGTCTGTTCGATGGTCTCCTCTGCCACGTCGCCGCGGGCCGCGTAGCCGCCGAGCACGGCGTCGCTGGGCTCTTCGTCCAGCAGGAGCAGGTGCTGGCGCGCGCGGGCATGGTCGATGACCACGCTGTGGGCGCACAGCTTGAGGTAGCTGAGCAGCGCCTTGAGATCGGCGAAGCGGCTGAACTTCTCCGGCGTCAGCGCGTGCCACAGCTTCTCGAAGGCGCGGTTGACGAAATACTGCACCTCTTCCCCCGCGCCGGGAAAGCCGGGATGGTGTTCTACCCAGCCGGCCACCAGCGGCTGATATTGGCTGTACAGGCATTCATAGGCGCGCTGGTTGCGCTCCAGCAGGGCGCGGCGAAAGAGCTCGTAGCAGAAAGCGGGATCGTAGGGCTGTCGTTGGAAGAATGCGGTGGTCTCCTGAGCGCAGCGGCGGCTCAGGCCAACCACGCTCAGGCCGAGCAAATCGGCGTTTGCAGTCATGAGGGGCGCTCCATGAGTCGCATGGTATCCGCAACGGGGCGAACTGTCAAGCGATTTTTTTGCGACTGGCAGGCCGCGCTGCCTGCTGGCTTTTGACAGCCCTTCGCGGCGGGGTGTATACTGGCCAACCGCCAGGTGTGAAGGCGGCGCTTGATCGGGCCGCGGCAGCGCGGCCAAAGACGAGTGCGCTCACACCGGCCGGCTGAACGGCCCCATCTCAGCTCGCAATCATTCGCGAAAGGCGTCGCCATGTCAGACCTTTTTTCCGATCTGTGGCGCGTGGTGGTGTTGGGCATCGTCGAAGGGATCACGGAATTCCTGCCCATCTCCTCCACCGGTCACCTGATCGTCGCTTCCGATCTGTTGAACTTCCAGGGCAGCCTGGGCGGCACGTTTGAGATCTTCATTCAACTGGGCGCGGTGCTGGCGGTGGTCTGGTACTATCGCCGCGATCTGTGGCAGCAGGTGCGCAGCGCGCCGAGCGATCGCTCGGTGCAGCGTTTCTGGCTGAACCTGGTCATCGCCTTCATCCCCGCGGCCGTGATCGGCCTGTTGCTGCACGACTGGATCAAGGAGCGGCTCTTCACGCCGCCGGTGGTGGCGGCAGCGCTGATCGCGGGCGGCGTGGCGCTGCTGTTGATCGAGCGCCGTGACCACGCGCAGGGCACGGCCTCGGTCTTTGACGTCACCCCGAAACAGGCGCTGGGCGTGGGCCTGGCGCAGACGCTCTCCCTGATCCCCGGCATGTCGCGCGCCGCCTCCTCCATCATCGGCGGCCTGCTGATGGGCCTCGACCGGCCCACGGCCGCGGCCTTCTCCTTCTATCTGGCGATACCGACGCTGGGCCTGGCCACGCTGTACGACCTGGCGGGCAGCCTGGATCAGATCACCCGCGGCGATGTGCTCAATCTGCTGGTGGGGACGGTGGTATCCTTTGTCGTGGCCCTGCTGGTGATCAGTTGGCTGCTGCGCTACATCGCGCACCACGACTTCAAGATCTTCGGCTGGTACCGGCTGGTGTTGGGCGTGATCGTGCTGGCGTGGTTCTGGCTGCTGCGCTAGGGGAGCGCGGCAGCTTCACCTGCGCAGGGCGCGCGCCAGAGTCGGCAGCACCTTGGCCGCGTCGTCGTGGATCACCAGATCGGCGATCTTGTCGACAGCGGTGGGCTGGCGGTTGACGATGATCACCCGCGATCCGCTGCGCTTGGCCAGGTGGGGCAGGTCGGCCGCGGGTTCTACCTCCAGCGATGTGCCGATGGAGATCAGCAGGTCGCAGAAGAGCGCCCCCTCCTGCGCGGCCCGCAGCGCGTCGTAGGGCAACGGCTCGCCGAAGAGGATCACGTCTGGCTTCATCAGGCCGCCGCAGTGCTGGCAGCGCAGGAGCGTCGCCAGCTTGGCCAGCGGCCAGGAGTTGTCCAGCGGAATCTGCTCGGCGCAGGCCATGCAGGAAGCGGTGCGCAGGTGGCCGTGCAGCTCTGCCACATGCCGCGAGCCGGCCGTCTGATGCAGGCTGTCGATGTTTTGCGTGGCCAGCAGCTTCAGCGACGCGACCTGTTCCAGCTCCGCCAGCGCAAAATGCGCCGGATTGGGCTTTGCCCGGCGGATCTGGTCAGCCAAGGGTATGAACCAGCGGTAGAACTGTTCAGGGTTTTCAAGATATCCCCAGATCGAGGCCACGGCCATGGGATCGACCTTGGTCCACATGCCGGAGGAGGGGCTGCGAAAGTCAGGAATGCCCGAGGGGGTGCTCACGCCAGCGCCTGTCAGTACCATGACAAAAGAGGCGTGCTGGATCCAATCTGCTGCTTGCTGGATGGCGTAGTCGGCCATGGGATACCACCTTTGCGTAAGACGAATGTATCACAATTGGCTGGCAAGGGCAAATCTTGCAGCGTGTTTGCAGCGCTTCCAGATATGCTGGCTGGCAAAGCGGAGTCGAGCCTTCAGGCGGGTCAGCGCGCCCGACTCGCACCGGCCGGACCCGGCTGAAGCCTCGACTCCGGGCGGCCGGACCCGGCTGAAGCCTCGACTCCGGGCGGCCGGACCCGGCTGAAGCCTCGACTCCGGGCGGCCGAACCCGGCTGAAGCCTCGACTCCGAGCGGCCGGACCCGGCTGAAGCCTCGACTCCAGGCGGCCGGACCCGGCTGAAGCCTCGACTCCGGGCGGTGCTTGGAACTGCTGAACAGATTCTCGTGCTGTTGACAGGCGACCGTTTTCGCGGTATCATGCGGGCGACGCAAGTCATGCGTCCCCTCAGTGTGCCACACACCTGAGCCGGCATCCACTCGAACACCAGAAGAGATTGGGACCTCGTCATGCTAACAGCCTGGGCCAGAAAGACCTTCAAGAACCTCCTCGATGCAATCGCTGGCCTGTTCCAGCGGCTGGGGCTCACACCCAACCAATTGACCCTGACGGGATTGATCTTGCAGGCCGCGGTGGCCGTGGTCATCGCGCTGGGCTATCTGCCCCTGGCCGGCGTGCTGTTGATCTGCACCTCGGTCTTCGACGCCTTCGACGGCGCGCTGGCGCGTCTGACCGGCCAGACCAGCCGTTTCGGCGCCTTTTTCGACGCCACGCTGGACCGCGTGGCCGAGGCGTTGGTGCTCTTCGGCCTGTTGGTCTACTTCAGCGGCCAGCCGGAGAGCCGCACCGAGGTGCTGTTGATCTACGCTTCGGTGGTTGGCTCGCTGCTGGTGAGCTACACGCGGGCCAAGGCGGAGAGCCTGGGCATCGCCTGCACCGAGGGCATCCTGACCCGGGCCGAGCGCGTGGCGCTGCTGGTCATCGGTCTCATCTTCGCCAATTGGCAGCCAATCGCCGCGCTGCCGCCGGTCATCACCCTGGTGTTGTGGGTGTTGGCCATCCTCAGCAATGTCACGGCCCTGCAGCGCATCCTGGCCGTGCGCCGGACAACCGCGGGTGGGTAGCCAGGAGTCCTGAGCGTCGGGCGCGGCCTGAACCTGGTTGGACGCGTACCAAACAGGTCGCGCTTCTTGGGGTTTTCGCGGGCTGACGCGTTGGCCGGCAAGAGCAACCGTTTGCGGGTCAGTCCCTGAGGGTTGTGGTTGTCCTGCGACCGGCTACAATCTGTGGCTTTTGTCTGCGTCTGCCCGTAATTTTTGCGTCTCTCCTGCGTCATCGGAGGTGATGAGGGTGTCACAATGGACAACTGAGTCGGAACGTCGTCTGCTTGAGCGGGCGAAGTCCTACGACGTCAATGCACTCGCTGAGATCTACGATCACTACGAAGCCAGGATCTACAGCTACATCTACCACCGTGTAGGCAGCCAACCCGTAGCGCAGGACCTGACATCGCAGGTGTTTCTGCGCGTGCTGGAGGCAATCCAGTACCAACGCGCATGGGAATCCTCGTTTTCCGGCTGGTTGTATCGCATCGCTCATAACCTGGTTGTCGATCATTATCGCCGGCGAGGCCGGGATACGCAGGTGCCGATAGACGATCTGCCGATGTTACCGTCCCACAGCGAAGGCCCCGAACTGGCCGCGGAACGCGCCCTGACCGCCGCCAATCTGCGCAGCGCCATCAATCGCCTGACCGAAGAACAGGCGCAGGTGGTGACGCTGCGCTTCCTGGAAGGCATGAGCATCACCGAGGTCGCCGAGGCCATGGGCAAGACGGAAGGCGCGATCAAGGCGATGCAATATCGCGCAGTCACCTCGCTACGTCGCCTGCTGGAGTTTCAGGTTTAGCGATCATGGCCCCATTGGAAGGCGTTTTCACGGCCTGCGTGGCCCAACTGAATAGCGGAACGCCTTTGGAAGCCTGCCTGGCGCGCTATCCGGGCGAGGCGGCTGAGCTCTCCCCGCTGTTGCAGATCGTCGTCGCGCTGCGTGGGCTGGCTGCGCCGGTTCCTGCCATGAAGCCGGCCGCGGCGCAGGATGCACGCGCCCGCTTCCTGGCCCGGGCCAGCGCGCTCAGCCAGCCGGCCATGATCACATCGGAAGAGGCCCTGGCCCAGGCCAGCGAGGATTTGGCGGAGGGCGCGGCGCTGGAGGAACTCCTGGACGCGTTCCCACATCACGCCACCGAGCTGCGGCCTGGCCTGGAGGTCCTGGCCGCGCTTCAGCAGGCCAGCGCGCCCGCGCCGGAGCGGGATCCGGCTGAGCGCGCCGAGGCGCGCAGCCTTTTCCTGGCCCAGGCCCAGGCCAAGGCGCTGAGCCGGCCGCCGCAGATCGCCATCGAAGATGCGCTGGAGACCAGCCTGGAGATCGTAGCCGCCGGCCAAGCAACCGAGGCGTGCCTGCAGGCCTATCCACACTACGCCGATGAGCTGCGGCCGGCGCTGGCCATTGTCGCCGCCTTGCAGACCGAGCTGGCCCAGCCCGCGCCGGCCCGGCCAGAACCTGCCCTGCGCACGCAGCGCCGGGCCTTCGTTGCGGCGGCGCAGGCCGGCCGCCGCAAGATGCGGATGCAGCAGGCCGGCGCGGGGTGGCGCCAGGCATGGCAAGGGCTCTTCCGCCAGCCAGTCTGGGCGCGGGCGGCCGCGCTGTTGCTGGTGGCTGTGCTGCTCTTCAGCTTTGGCCGCACGGCCATCACCGCCGCGGCCGCCGCGCTGCCGGGGGACGCGCTCTACCCGGTCAAGCTGGCCACTGAGCAGGCGCGGCTTTTGGTGACCACCGACGAGGCGCAGCGCGCCGCGTTGCGCCAGCAGTTCGAGCAGACCCGGCGGCAGGAGGCGGTCGCGGTGGTCGAACAACATCGCCAGGTGCAGGTGCAGTTCTCCGGCGCCATCGAGAGCATGGTGGACGGGGTGTGGCGGATCGCCGGGCTGGAGACGCCGGTGATCGTGCCGGGCGATGCGGTGGTGCGCGGCCAGCCGGCCGTGGGCGCACAGGTGATCATCCTGGCCTCCTCTGATGGCCACGGCAACCTGGTGGCCCGCCAGGCGCTGATTGTCAACGCCGACAGCGCGCCGGCCCCCAGCGCAACGCCCACCTTCACCCGCACGGTGCGCGCCCAGCCGCCGGTGGTCGTGCCATTGCCCCCTGCGGCGCCGGCCACCGCGACCTGGACTCCGGGCGTCCGGCTGACCCCCAGCCCGACTGCGGTGCTCACCGGCACGCGCACGCTGACCGCGACCCCCACGCGCACCACGACGTCCACCATGACGCCCACCGGCTCGGCGACTCCTTCGGGCACGCCCACCGTCACGACCACGCCGACCGCCACGCCCGGGCCGGCCGCGGTGACCTTCTACGGCACGATTCAGGAGAAGAACGCGTCCTGGTGGCTGGTCAGCGGCCGCACGGTGCGCATCGACGCGCAGACCGTGATCGACGAGTCGCAGGGGCCGGCCGTGGTGGGCGCGGACGTGGCCGTGGCAGGCATGACACAGCCCGATGGCTCGGTGCGGGCGCTGGTGATCAGCGTGCAGGCGCAGCAGGAGACGGACTATTTCACCGACGTGATCCAGAGCATGAGCGGCGGCCGGTGGCTGATCGGCAATCGGTGGGTGACGGTCACCAGCGCCACGCAGATCGTGGGCACGCCAGAGGTCGGCAGAACCGCGCGCGTCTCGCTGGCGCGGCCGGCTGGCGGCGCGTGGACCGCGACGCGCATCGAGGTGGAGGATCCGTCCACGGGCGAGCCCTATTACATCGAGGGTGTGATCAGCGCCTTCGGCGCCAGCTCCTGGGTGATCGACGGCCAGACAGTGCGCATCACCGGCCAGACGGTGATCACCGGCGTTGCGCCGCAGGTTGGCTACGTGGCCGAGGCCATGGTCGTGCCCAGCGGCAGCAGCTTGATCGCGACCTGGATCAACGTGTTGGCGCCGACGTCCGTGGCCACGGCCACGCCCACGCCCACCGCGGCGCCCTCCACCGCCACCCCCACGGCGACCTTGACCTGGACCCCGACCGCGCCGGCGACCGCCACCCCCACGACCCCGGCCAGCGCGACGCCGACGGCCACTGCCACCCCTGAGCCGGCCACTGCGACCCCCACGCCGCCGCCCACCGCGACCCCTGAGCCGCCCACCGCCACCCCTGAGCCGGCCACTGCGACCCCCACAACGCCGCCCACCGCCACCCCTGAGCCGGCCACCGCGACCCCCACAACGCCGCCCACCGCCACATCTGAGCCGTCCAGCGCGACGTCGACGCCCACGGCCACCTCGGAACCGGCTGCGGCTGCGCCGGCGGCAGCTGGTCCGGCGCGGGATGCGGGCGTTCCCAGCGTTTGCAGGCATGATGGCTGCCAAACCGGAGTCGAGCCGCAGGCGGGTTGGCGCGCTCGACGGGCATGGTCCAGACCGGGTTAAAGCCTCGATTCCGCGCCATATTTTGTATTGCTCGTAACTCCTGCGACAGTTGACGGGGACGCGCCAGGTCGGGTATACTGGGGGCCACACAACCCTGCTGCACGGCCCTCGATGCGCCGCCAGCTCCCAGCACAGCAGCTTTCTTCGACCCAAGGAGCGCAGCCGCATGTTCCCCACAGAGCCTACCTCCCTTCCCAGCCAAGTGCTTCTCAATCCCGCCTGGTCGACGCCGCAGGTCGTCTCCGCGCCCACCGGCCGCGCCGTCACGCCGGTGGTCATCCCCGGCCGGGATGGCGTGGTGCATCTGTTGTGGGAGCAGAACGGCCGGGTGCATCATGCCCTGCGCCGGGAGGATAAATGGTCCACGCCGCGCTCGGTGGCCACCGGCCAGCAGCCGGCCGGCGGCCTGACGCCCGACGGCGCGCTGCACGCGGTGTTCAGCAACGAGTTCGCCGGCAAGCACAACATCTTCCATGTGGCGTGGGTCAACGGGGTATGGTCATTGCCGCGGCTGGTTTCCAAGACGCCGGGCATGTCCAGCTCGCCCTCCCTGGCGGTGGACCGGGCCGGCGGCGTCCACGCGGTCTGGGCCGACACATCTCCCGGCTTCTCGGTGATCTACTATGGCTGGCTGCAAAACACCTGGCTGAACGAGCCGTTGAGCAATGCCCGCGGCGCAGCGCCCGTTTTGGCGCTGGACGGCGCCGACGAGACGCTGCATGTGGCCTATCAGGCCAGCGGCGTCGGCGCCCCCCAGCGGGAAATTCACCATCTGCAAGGGCGGCGCTACCAATGGTCGCTGCCGGAGAATCTCTCCCAGTCGCCCAATGAGGAGTCGCTGGAGGTGGCCATGGCCTGCGCGCCCGATGGCTCGGTGCATCTGGCCTGGCAGGAGCATGTGGGGGAGATGGCGCACATCCGCTATGTCAGCGGCCGGCAGGGGGCCTGGCATGCGCCGCAGACGGTGAGCGATCCGGCGGTGGACAGCCGCGAGCCGCGCCTGGCGATCACCCAGGAGCGGCAGCTCAGCATGGTCTGGCGGAGCAGCGACACGCTGCACACGGTTCGGCGAGAGCTGCCGGCCGGCGTCTGGCTGCCGCCCCGGCCGCTGGTGATGAACGCCGGCGGGCTGGATGGGCAGGATCTGGCCGGCGCGCCGGCGGGCGAGCTGCACCTGACCTGGAGCGGCTGGGAGAGCAACAGCCAGCGCGCGATCTTTCACAGCGAGCATGGGCCGCTGAACCGGCCGAAGGTCTTTCTGCCCGGCGTTGTCGTCGGTGGACGGTGAACTCAGGTGGCGACGACGGAGTTGTCGCTGCCGTGGATGTTGGGGATGTAGCCGTCGGCGTGCCAGTCGTTGTGCCAGCTTGTCTGGTCGACCAGGTAGCGGAACTGGTATTCGCGGCCCCGGTCCAGTTCCAGGCGCACCTTCCAGATATCGCCCTGGCCTTTGCGCTGCATGGGGGTGGCGCTCTCGTTCCAATCGTTGAAATCGCCCACCAGGTAGACGCTGCTGGTGCGGCGGACGCCAGGATATTCGAAGGTGACGTATAGCTTTCCGCTGTTGGGTGACGGCTCTTTTTTGATCATGGGGTGGTTGCGCCCGCCGATGCTCTGGCCAATCGATGCTCTGGCCGGTCTCCTGACCGAGCCAGCCCGTGGTTATCTGGACAGTTTCCAAGTGAGTAGGAGGAAAGGTCGATTGGCTCCCATAGCCAGTGGGCGCAACCCTGGCGGCCCTGCGGCGGGGAGCTTATCATATTTTGACGGCAAAGGCAAACCGGCAGCAGGGCGGCAACTTGACTAATCATTGGCGGCAACGTAGAATGCCCCTGAAACGCTTGGCGTCAGGCGACGCAGGTTGCCGCACCAAGCCGGCAGCTTCCACAGTCTAGCAACGGGAAAGACCGATGGCATGTTTGAGTCACTGAGCGAAAAACTACAGCGAGTGTTCGACGGCCTCTCCAGCCGCGGCCGCCTGAGCGAGGCGGACGTGGACGCGGCCATGCGCGAGGTGCGCCTGGCCCTGCTGGAGGCCGATGTCAACTATAAGGTTGTCAAGGAGTTCATCGCCCGCGTCAAAGAGCGCGCAATCGGGGCCGAGGTGATGAAGAGCCTGACGCCGGCCCAGCAGGTGATCAAGATCGTCAACGAGGAGTTGATCGCGGTGCTGGGCGAGCCGGCCAAGCTGAATCTGTCCGGCCCCACGCCGCATGTGGTGATGCTGGTCGGCCTGCAAGGCTCGGGCAAGACCACCACAGCCGCCAAGCTGGCGTTGACCCTACGCAAGGCTGGCCAGCGGCCGCTGCTGGTGGCGGCTGACACCTACCGGCCGGCCGCGATCCACCAGTTGGAAACGCTGGGCAAGCAACTGGATATCCCAGTACACAGCGAGGGGGACAGGCTTCCGCCGCCCAGGATCTGCGCCAATGCCGTGGCCCGCGCCAAAGAGGCGGCCTACACGGTGGTGATCCTGGACACAGCCGGCCGCTTGCAGATCAACGAAACCCTGATGGCGGAGCTGGACCAGATCAAGGCGCTGGCCAAGCCGCAGGAGATCCTGCTGGTGGCCGACTCCATGACCGGCCAGCAGGCCGTGAATGTGGCCAAGACCTTTCACGAGCGGCTAGGCCTGACCGGGCTGATCCTGACCAAGGTGGACGGCGACGCGCGCGGCGGCGCGGCCATCTCCATGCGCGAGGTCACCGGCGTGCCCATCAAGTACCTGGGCGTGGGCGAAAAAACCGACGCGCTGGAGGTCTTTCACCCTGACCGCATGGCCAGCCGCATCCTGGGCATGGGCGATGTGCTGACGCTGATCGAGCGCGCCCAGGAGAGCATGGATCAGGAGAAATCCATGTCGGCCGCCAAGCGGCTGATGAAGGGCGAGTTCGACCTGGAGGACTTCTTGCAGCAGATGCAGCAGATGCGCAAAATCGGGCCCTTCAGCCAGTTGCTGGACATGATCCCCGGCTTCAACCGCATGAGCAAGGACATTGCGCCCGACGTGACCGACCAGCAGATGCGGCGCATCGAGGCCATCATCAGCTCCATGACCCGGGAGGAGCGACGCCACCCGGAGGTGATCAACGGCAACCGCAAACGGCGCATCGCGCGCGGCTCCGGCACCGAGGTGCAGGACATCAACGAGCTGTTGTCGCAGTTCAAACAGATCAAGCGCATGATGAAGCAGTTCGGCGACAGCGGCGGCAAGCGCAAGGGCAAGTTCCCCAGCTTTCCTGGCTTTCCGATGGGTTGAGCCGGTGGGTGAATCCACCGGCTGACAGCACGAGGGCCCTTCAGGGCCCGTTCGAAAAGAGCCCAGGTCGGTGGGCGTTGAACTTTGATTTTGGTGGCTTCAGGATAGATCTTAGCAATGGACTATTGACAGGACGAGAGCAGTGTCACTCAAGATTTTGAGCAAATTGTACGAACCGGGCAGTTTACGCAACACCGACAGCGGCTTCGAGCTGGCATTCAAGAACACATTCGCGCCGACCCAGGTGACCGCCGTGGGACCGTTGGTGATCGACGGCGGGACGATCGACCTGGGGCAGGCCATTCTGCGGCTGGAACGGCCCAGCGAGCGGCTGGGACGGCCTCCCAGCGTGCGCGAATGGCAGTTCAAGGCGCTGAACAAAGATACAGAAAAGGACAAGGACAAGGACCGAACCCTCTCCTTCGACCTGTTCACCGTGGCCCGGATCGTCGTGCCGGGCCAGCGTCTCTCGCCAGGGCCGCATCAGGTGGCGCTGAGCATGATGACCAAGGAGGTTGGCGAGATCAAGCTGACTGCTGAGGATAGCGTGGCTGAGCAGGGCTCAGAACCGGAAGAAGTTCAACTTCTTCCGAGAAGTTGAACTTCTGGCGCTGAAAGATATCTCTCGTGACGACGATGGCCTGTCGTCCGCCGGGCAGCATGGACGCGTGTGAGCGGAACCCGAGGGCGCAGGTCGCCCCCTTTGGGTTCCGCTTTTTTGGTCTCAACCCCATGGTGCATGCGCCCCCATCGCAAGGAGCTGCACAACCCAGGAGAAAGGCACTTATGGCTGAAGAACTGAAACGAACTGCCCTCTACGATGAGCACGTGCGGCTGAGCGGCCGCATGGTGCCCTTTGCCGGCTGGGAGCTGCCGGTGCAGTACGACAACACCGGCCCCAGCGTGGAACATCAGACAGTGCGCAGCGCGGCCGGCCTCTTCGACATCGACCACATGGGCCAGGTGGAGGTGCGCGGCCCGGACGCGCTGGCCTTCTTGCAGCGCATCCAGGTGAGCGATGTCAGCGACATGGCCGTGCTGGACGCGCGCTACAGCCTGATGTGCTATGCCGATGGCGGCATCGTGGACGACATCTTCATCTACCGTCTGGGCGAGCAGCGCTGGTGGGTGGTGGTCAACGCCTCCAACCGGGCCAAGGATGTGGCCTGGATGCAGGCGCAGGCGCATGGCTTCGACCTGGAGCTGGAAGATCTGTCGGACGGCGTCTACATGCTGGCGCTGCAAGGCCCCAAGGCGCAGGCGATATTGCAAAAACTGACGCCAGCCGACCTGGCCGCGATGCCCTTCCACACCGGCCTGGAGACCACCGTGGCTGGCGTGCCGGCCGTGCTGGGCGCCACCGGCTACACGGGCGAGTATGGCTACGAGCTCTTCTTCCCCACCGAACAGGCGGTGTCGATCTGGAACACGCTGCTGGAGGCGGGCAAGGAGGAGGGGCTGCTGCCCTGCGGCCTGGCTGCGCGCGATTCGCTGCGCTTCGAGCCGTGTCTGCCCCTCTACGGCCACGAGATCGACCAGGTGACCGATCCCTTCTGCGCGCGGCTGGGCTGGGCGGTCAGCTTCAACAAGGGCGACTTCGTGGGCCGGGACGCCCTGCTCAAGATCAAGCTGGAAGGGCCGGTCAAGCTGCTGGTGGGCTTCGAGATGGTGGACAAAGGCGTGCCGCGGCCAGACCAGCCGGTGGCAGTGGATGGCGTCGTGGTCGGCCGGGTCACCACCGGCATGAAGTCCCCCACCACCGGGCGTTTCGTCGGCCTGGCCTTTGTTCCCCCGAGCCACGCCAAGCTGGGCAGCGCCATCGACATCCTGATTCGCGATCAGCCCAAGAAGGCGACGGTGGTCAAGCGACCGTTCTATGTGGCGGCGTATCGCAGGAAGTGACCGGTGAACGGTGAACGGTGACCGGTAAACGGTAAACGGTAAACGGTGAACGGAAAGCGTTCTGGCTACCGTTAACCGTTAACCGTTCACCGTTAACCGTTCACCGCTTACCCATCAACCCATCAACAACTCAACAACTCAACAACTCAACCCATTCCCAACTCAGGAGACAACGATGGCTTACAAATTCGACCCCAACGTGCGCTACGCCAAGACCCATGACTGGGTGCGCGTCGAGGATGGACTGGCGGTGTGCGGCATCAGCGATTTTGCCCAGCACGCGCTGTCGGACGTGGTCTATGTGGAGCTGCCCGAGGTAGGCGCGGGAGTGTCCCAGGGCGAGGTCTACACCACCGTCGAGTCGGTCAAGGCGGCCGAGGAGGTCTTCGCGCCGGTCAGCGGCGAAATCGTCGCGGTCAACGAGGCGCTGGAGGATGAGCCGGAGATGCTGAACGGCGATCCTTACGGCGCCTGGATCGTCAAGATCCAGCCCTCCGATCTGAGCCAGTTGGACGCGCTGATGGACGCCGCGGCCTACGAGGCTTTCGTGGCGGCCGAGGAGGCAGGAGGTCACTGATGCCCTTTATCGCCAACACCGACGCTGACCAGGCGGCCATGCTGGCCGCGGTGGGCGTCGAGCGCGTCGAGGATCTGTTCCACGATGTGCCTGAGGCCTATCGCTTCCCGGAGCTGAACCTGCCCGAGGCGCTGAGCGAGCTGGAAGTCCTGCGCGAGCTGGCCAGCCTGGCCAATGAAAACGAGAAGCTGGACGAGCTGACCAGTTTCCTGGGCGCGGGCGCCTACCGCCACTTCATCCCCACGGTGGTGGACTTCCTCTCCGGCCGCTCCGAGTTCTACACTGCCTACACCCCCTATCAGCCCGAAGTCAGCCAGGGCACCTTGCAGGCGGTCTTCGAGTATCAGAGCATGATCGCCGCGCTGACCGGCATGGACGCGTCCAACGCCAGCCACTACGACGGCGCCACCGCCACGGCCGAGGCTGTGATCATGGCGCTGAACACGGTCCGCGGCAAGCGCAAGCGGGTCATCCTCTCGCCGACGCTCAATCCGCAGTACCGCGAGGTGGTGCGCACCTACACGCAGGGCATGGGGCTGGAGATCGTGGGCGACCAGGCCGGCGATCCCGACTTCCACGCGCTGCTGGACATGTGCGAGCAGAACACGGCCTGTGTGGTGGTGCAGAACCCCGATTTCCTGGGCAACGTCCACAGCCCCAAGGAGATGCAGGACCTGGCCGACGCCGTGCATGCCTGCGGCGCGCTGCTGGCGGTGGCCGTCGATCCCATCAGCCTGGGGCTGTTCACCCCGCCCGGCCAGTACGGCGCGGACATCGTCATGGGCGAGGGGCAGAGCCTGGGCATCCCGCTCAGCTTCGGCGGGCCCTACCTGGGCTTCTTCACCATGCGCGAGAAGGATGTGCGCAAGTCGGCCGGCCGCATCGCCGGCGAGACGGTGGACCTGGACGGCCGCACGGGCTATGTGCTGACCCTGAGCACGCGCGAGCAGCACATCAAGCGCTCGCGCGCGACCAGCAATATCTGCTCGAACCAGGCGCTGATGGCGCTGCGCGCGGCCATCTACCTGGCGACCATGGGCAAGCAGGGGCTGCGCAGCGTGGCTGAGCAGTGCTACCACAAGGGGCAATACGCGGCCACCAAGATCGGCATGCTGCCCGGCTATGAGATCGTCAACAAGGGGCCCTTCTTCAAGGAATTCGTGGTGCGCTGCCCGCTGCCGGTGGCCGATGTCAAGGCGCACCTGCTGCTGGAGTGGGGCATCATCCCCGGCTATGACCTGACCCAGGACTACCCGGAGCTGGGCGAGTGCCTGCTGGTCTGCGTTACCGAGATGAACACGGTCGAGGAGATCGACGCCCTGGCCGAGGCGCTGGCCGAGGCGGCTGAGCTGGCGCCTGAGGGCTTCGTCCTGGAGATGGAGTTAAGGTGATGATCGAACCAACTGTCTACGAACTGTCATCGCCCGGCCGCCATGGCCCGCTGCTGCCGGCGCTGGATGTGCCGGCCGCGCCGCTGCCCGATGCCGCTTTGCTGCGGCCGGCCGATGAGCTGCCGCTGCCGGAGCTGAGCGAGCTGGACGTGGTGCGTCACTTCGTGCGGCTGAGCCAGAAGAACATGTCCATCGACACGACCTTCTATCCGCTGGGGTCATGCACCATGAAGTATAACCCCAAGGTCAACGAGAAGGCGGCCAGCCTGCCGGGCTTCACCAATCTGCACCCCTTGCAGGACGCGGAGATGACCCAGGGCGCGATGCAACTGCTCTTCGAGCTGCAGGTCTACCTGGCGGAGATCAGCGGCTTTGCTGCGACGACCTTGCAGCCCGCGGCCGGCGCGCATGGCGAGCTGACCGGCGTGCTGATCATGCGCAAGTACCACCTGGACCGCGGCGACGCCAAGCGGGTCAAGATTCTGGTGCCCGACTCGGCGCATGGCACGAACCCGGCCACCACGTCGATGGCCGGTCTGCAGGTGGTGGAGCTGCCCTCGGACGCCCGCGGCAACGTGGATTTGGAGGCGCTCAAGGCCAACCTGGACGACACGGTGGCCGGCCTGATGCTGACCAACCCCAACACGCTGGGCCTGTTCGAGGAGCACGTGCTGGAGGTGACGAAGCTGGTGCATGAGGCCGGCGGGCTGGTCTACGGCGACGGCGCCAACCTGAACGCGATCGTCGGCGTGGCCAAGCCGGGCCAACTGGGCATCGACGTGATGCACTTCAACCTGCACAAGACCTTCAGCACCCCGCACGGCGGCGGCGGCCCTGGCGCCGGCCCGGTGGCGGTGGTGGAGGCGCTGGCGCCCTTCCTGCCCGGCCCGTTGGTGGCGGTGGAGAAGGTGGACGGCGACGAGCCTCACCTGCATGAGGACGACCATGAGCATGACCACGAGGGCTATCGCCTGATCTGGCACACGCCGTCCAAGTCGATTGGCCGGGTGCGCAGCTACTGGGGCAGCTTCGGCGTGCTGGTGCGGGCCTACACCTACATCCGCATGCATGGGCCCGATGGGCTGCGCCGGATCGCCGAGAACGCGGTGCTCAACGCGAATTACCTGAAGGCGCGGCTGCTGGCCGAGGGTTCCTATCCGCTGGCCTATGCAGAGCGCACCTGTATGCACGAGTTTATCGCCCAGGGCATCCTCGAAGGGGCGCCCGACGTCCACACCATGGACATCGCCAAGCGGCTGATGGACTACAACTTCCATCCGCCGACCGTCTACTTCCCGCTGATCGTCAAAGAAGCGTTGATGATCGAGCCGACGGAGACCGAGAGCAAGGACACGCTGGACGCCTTCGCCGACGCGCTGATCCAGATCGCGCAGGAGGCGCGGGAGCAGCCGGAGCTGCTCAAAGAAGCCCCGCACAATGCGCCGATGAAGCGGTTGGACGAGGTGCGGGCGGCGCGGGAGTTGGTTTTGTGTAGGTGTTAGTGAAGGCCTGGCCCCTTTCCCCAAAGGAAAGGGGCCAGGATGCTGGTGTGGACACATTGCGGTGCGGCTAACTGAACAGATGTCTCGTAGTTTTTGGCCGAGTGTCGCTACCATCAAGCTGCGGACTAACATACACCACTGATGCGAGGGAGTTATGAACTTCACGGCCATAGACGTTGAGACCGCCAACCGTGTTGCGATTGCTAAGGTCACAGCCAAGCACCGCCTGAGTCAACCCGATTGTCAGTGGATTGACACTGCGAGAGTGGCGCGTCGTGCGTGGCCTGAGTTTTCTCAGAGGGGCTATGGCCTCAGAAACGTCGCAGAGAAATTGGGCATCGACTTCCAGCATCATGACGCTCAGGAGGATGCGCGGGCCGCCGGCGAAATCTTGATCCGGGCAATTCAAGCTACAGGAATTGATCTTCTCACATGGTTTGATCGGGTCAAGATGCCGCTTGACTCTGGCGCTGCCTCGGGCAGGATAATGAGGGAAGGCAACCCTGAAGGAGCATTGTACGGTGAAATTGTGGTGTTCACGGGTGCGCTTTCTATCTCGCGCAATGAACGGATCAGATATGAACAACTCCTCAGAGACCAATTGGGCGCTGGTTGATTCGTTGACGGATGAGATGATCGACCGGTCAGAGGTTCCGCCGCTGGACGATGCGTTCTTCGCCAGAGCAGTTTGGCGGATGCCCGAAGGACAGGCTGTCGTGGCTGTGCCTGTTGACCCGGATTTGCTCGCCTGGTTTCAGGCGCAAGGCAGCGAGAGCGAAGGACGCATGATCGCCGCACTTCGCATCTATGCCGAGGCGCATAAGGATGTTGCACCCCACCCACAGCTCATAGCAGCCTAGCTCAGTAACGTCTCATTGACTGCCGTCGACGGGGTTGGGAGGTCGGTGCGCACGTGTCAGCCCGGTTGACCGGGCGCTGTTGTGTGGCCCGTGTGTGAGATGTATTCGGGCGTGAATTTGTCGTAACTACAAAATGTAATTATACTTGGGCCATGGAATTCCGGTGGGACGAGCGCAAGCGCATCAGTAACCTCCGCAAGCACGGCATTGACTTTCGTGATGTTGCCACGGTGTTTGCTGAAGACACTGTGTTGATGGAAGATGACGCTTCGAGTATGGAGAAACCCGCTTCGTCTCATTGGGACTGCTTCGAGGCCGCGTGATCGTCGTCGTGCATACCGAACATGGCGATGTGACACGTATCATTTCGGCTCGCAAGGCGACCAACTATGAACAAGACACCTATTTCCGAAGAATCGTTGACTGACTGGGATCGGTTGGATGCCATGCAGGATGAGGATATCGACCTGAGTGACATCCCGGAGATCACACCGGAGATGTTTGCCAAGGCGGTAGTGCGGCGCGGTCTCAGGCAACCGCCCACCAAGCAGCAGATCACGATCCGTTTGGACGGCGACGTTTTGCGCTGGTTCCGTGCGCAGGGTGATGGCTATCAAACGCGCATCAACGCACTGCTGCGCGCGTACATGGAAGCGCATCAGGTTGAGCCGTCAGCGTAGTCCCATTGGCCAGTTTTTCGTTGGATATCGCCTTCCCGACGGGGAAGGCGGGGGGCGGTACGCTCTTGCGAGAACGGCGGGGGAATGAAGTCCCCCGGCTTGACAACAGCGCCCGTTGAAACGGGCTGGCGCGTGGTGAGCACGTGTCAGCCCGGTTGACCGGGCGCTGTTTTGTAGCCGGGTCGATTTATCGCCCGGCGGGCTGGCATGGGCACGCGCATCCCGTATTTGCGTGAACGTATCCTATGGGATACAATGCGTCCGTGATCGAAATCCGCCAGACCGAGGTCTATGCCAACTGGTTCGCAAGATTGCGTGACCGGCAGGCGCGTGCGCGCATTGATGTGCGCATCCGTCGCTTGTCGTTGGGCAATCCTGGCGACGTCAGGCCGGTGGGCGAAGGGGTCTCCGAATTGCGTATTGACTATGGCCCCGGCTATCGGGTGTATTTCGTTCAGCGAGGATTGGAGTTGGTGATCTTGTTGGCTGGCGGCGACAAGCGCACGCAAGACCGTGACATTCAGGTTGCGCTGGAGTTGGCGCGTCAGATGTAGGTGATGAGCATGGAGCAGAAAAAGGTCGAAACCCGCCCCTGGGATCCGGCTGAGCACTTCGAAACCGAAGAAGATATGGCAGCCTATCTGGATGCTGCGTTAGAAGATGGTGATCCGTCGTTGGTCGTGGCTGCGTTGGGTGACATCGCGCGCGCCAAGGGGATGGCACAGATTGCTCGCGAAGCAGGACTAGGACGCGAGAGTCTATATAAGGCACTCTGCGCCACCGGCAACCCGGAGTTTGCGACGATTCTCAAGGTCGTGCGGGCGCTGGGTTTGCAGTTTCATGTACAGGCAGCACGCGCGTAGCAAGCATACTGTCCCGTCGACGGCGCTGGGAGGTCGGTGCGCACGTGTCAGCCCGGTTGACCGGGCGCCGTTATGCGGCTGGGCGGATTGAACGCCCGGCGGGTTGGCTGGCGGAGGCGATTTCGCATTTCGCCAGCCTGCTTTGACACCGCCCATCTGCAATGGTAGAATGCCGGCAACATGATTCGACCATCGGCGGCGGGCGCTATGAAGACCAAGACCGTACCTCATCCCATCCCTTATCAAGGCAGCAAGCGCAATCTGGCGGCCGAGATTCTGCGCTATTTTCCCCCGCGCTTTACCACGTTGATCGAGCCTTTTGCGGGATCGGCTGCCATGACCATCGCCGCTGCCGTCAATGGGTCGGGCGAACGCTACCACATCAACGATCTCAACAAGCCGTTGATGGACCTGTGGCGGGCCATCATCGAGACGCCCGACGCCATTGCGGCCCAGTACGAGGCCCTCTGGCGCAACCAGCAGCAGGACCCCCGCGCCTTCTACGATTTGGTCCGTGACGACTTCAACCGGACGGGGAAGCCCGATCTGTTTCTCTATCTGCTGGCACGCTGCGTGAAAGGCTCAGTGCGCTACAACTCGCAGGGGGAGTTCAACCAAAGTCCTGACAATCGCCGCCAGGGGATGCGGCCGGAGACCATGCGGCTGCAGATCCTGGGGGTCTCCTACTATCTCAAGGGAAAGACCACCGTCACGTCGCTGGATTACCGGGACGTGCTGGATCGGGCTACGCCGGACGATCTGGTGTATATGGATCCGCCCTATCAGGGTGTGTGTGGTAATCGCGATTCGCGCTACTTGCAGAATGTGCAGTTCTCTGAGTTCGCTCAAGCGTTAGAAGAGCTCAATCGACGCCGCATTCGCTATCTGGTTAGCTATGACGGGCGCACCGGCGACAAGGTCCACGGTGAGAGGCTGCCTGATGACCTGGGCCTGACGCTGATCGAGCTTTATGCCGGGCGTTCTACCCAGGCCACCCTTCTGGGTAGAAACGATGTGACCATCGAATCGCTCTATCTCTCCCCCAGCTTGGCCGACGAACTTGTCCATGTGCCCATCGTCTATCGCTATACGCGCGGTGAGCAACTCTGCCTGATGGAAGGACGCGCCCAATGGCCATGAACGACCTGCCGCCGGAACTCATCGCCAGATGTAGGGCGGTCACGGCCAAGCGACCTCGCACGGTGATCGATCACATTTTGACGCACGGTCACATCACCACCGAGGAGTTGAAGGAGCTATACGGCTACAACCATCCGCCGAGAGCAGCCCGCGATGTGCGCGAACAGGGTATACCGTTGGAGACCTTTCGGGTGACCGGCAGCGATGGCCGCAAGATCGGCGCCTATCGCCTTGGCGATCCTGCCAAGGCGCGCTATTCGAAATTGTCGGGTAGAACGGCCTTTGCCAAGAAGCTGAAGGCCGCGCTGATCGGACTTCATGGCAGCCGCTGCGCTATCTACCTGGAAGAGTTTGACCCGGCCGAGCTGCAGATCGATCACCGGGTGCCGTACGAAGTGGCTGGCGACACTACTGAGGCCATGGATGATCCCAGCAATTACATGTTGTTGTCGGGATCTGCCAATCGCGCCAAGTCGTGGTCTTGTGAACATTGCGTGAACTGGCGCGATCTGAAAGACTCGACCATCTGCCGGCGCTGCTACTGGGCTTATCCGGACGACTATGACCATGTCGCTATGCGGCAAGCGCGGCGGGCCGATATCCTGTGGACAGGAGAGGAAGTCGCCATCTACGATCGTTTGAAGAAGCGCACCGAGGAGTTGCAGAAGGACATCCCCGCCTTCATCAAAGAGATCGTCGAGCGGCACGTGTGAGTGGAGATTCTACATTTGGTGCAGGCTGACGAGCTGATTGACATCGCCAGCGGTTGGGCTATGATCGGGGTAGGCATTCAGACAAATCCCAACGACGATGCGCGTGTCTGCACATGCGGACGATTGAGGTTGCCACGTTAACGTAGAGGTATACCCCATGCTGGCGGTTCATCAAAAAAAGAGCGGCGCAGGATCAACGATCCTGCGCCGCTTGGTTGTGCATCTGCACCCGATGGCTATGGGGCGCCGAACTGGCGCATGACCAGCGGCAGGTAGGTTGTGCGCGTGAAACTCTGCGCGACGACCTGGCGACACTGTGAGAACTCGGAGGTCTGGCCGCCCGCGGCAAGGTCAGACGCCGTCGCTGCCACCACCCAGCCGGGGCTGATGCCGATGGGCAGGATAAAGCTGAAGCTGGCATTGCCCGCGCCGTTGGTGGTCACATCGCGCCAGCCGACGTAGACGCGCCCCTCGCCGTAGCCCGATGGATCGCAGGCCGGCGAGGAGTAGAAGTCGAGGCGGAAGGTGCGGTTTGGCAGGCTGGAGAGCGAGCCGGCGAACTGCGTCTGGCTGCCGCCGCTGCCGACCGCCGTGATCTCTGGGAAGTTCTGCAGGCCATTGGGCCCGACGTCGGGGTCGCCCGGATCGTTGAGCGTCACGCCGTTGTTGCCCAGGTCGATGCCCAGATCGCCGTTGTCGCGGATGCTGTTGGCGCGGATGGCGTTGCCCAGGGCGCTTTCGCCGGTGACGTAGATGCCATCGGCCCCGTTGCCGGCGATGAGGTTGCCCAGCCCGTTGCCGATGTCGCCGATCTTGTTGCCGGGCGCCAGCGAGATGTGTACGCCGAACATGCTGTTGCCCAGCCCGCCGCTGCCGGCTTGATTGGCGCCGATGGCGTTGCCGAAGATGCCGTTGGCGGTGGAGCTGCCGGAGATGAAGATCCCGTCTTGGCCGTTGCCGGCGATGGTGTTGCCGATGCCGTTGCCGCCGATGGTGCTGTTGTTGCCATTGGGCAGATAGATGCCGTAGCTGCTGTTGCCCACCTTGGCCGTCGCCGCCGCGTTCAGACCGATGATGTTGCGCGCCACCAAGGTGTTTTGCGCGTTGTTCTGTAAGATCAGCCCTGAGCCGGTGTTGCCGGAGATGACGTTGCCCGCGCCCCCGTCGCTGCCGCCGATCTGGATGCCGTTGGCGCCGGCCACACTGACGCCCGCGCCGTTGTTGCCCAGCGCTGAGCTGCCGTTGGCCGCCACGCCCACATAGTTGCCGCGCACCACCGTGCCAGCCGACGCGCCGTTGACCGCCACGCCGTAGCCGGCGTTGCCGGAGATCACGTTGCGGTGGGCTGCCTGCGTCCCGCCAATCGTGGTGTTGGCCGCGCTTTCCACCAGCACGCCCGTGGAACCGTTGGGGATGGCCGCCGCGCCGCTCTCGTTGACGCCGATGAAGTTGCCGCGCAGCACGTTGCCGTTGGCATTGCCGCCGCCCAGGTAGACGCCGTAGCTGTCGTTGCCGGCGATCAGATTGCGCTCCAGCCTGGCGCCCGGTGTGTTGTTGACGTAAACGCCGATGCCGCCGTTGCCCAGGTCGTTGACGCCGGCCGCGTTGGTGCCGATGTAGTTGCACTCCAACACGATGCCGCTGCCGCCCTGCAAGATGACGCCGTGGCTGGAAAAACGCTGGATCACCAGGCCGCGAATGTGCGTGTTGCCGGCGGTGATCACCAGGCCAGGTGTGCCGCCGGGCAACCCTGAGCCGTTGAGCACGATGCGCGGGTCAGCCGGCAAGCCGGTGCAGCTTGCACCCGGCTGAGTGAGCCCATCAATGATCAACGGCTGGAGGATCGGCTGCAGCGCTGCGGCCAGCGTGATCACGTGCGGGCCCGCACCTGGGATGTTGAACTGAATGGTGTCCTGCGATCCGCCATTGGCGTTGGCCGCGATGATCGCCTCGCGCAGGGTGCATTCAGCGGCATTGCAGTTGCCGTTGCCGGGATCATTGGTCGAATTGACGGTGAAGGTGGCCACGGGGCCATTGGTTTGCGCTGCGACGGGCGCTTCATCGAGTTGGGGCGTTGGTGGATCTGCCGATTGGGCTGCGACCAGCGGCGCTGCGGCCAGCGCAGCAAGCATGACCAGCAGCACCAGGGCGCGGATAAACGTGGGCATAAGTTGGATGCATTTCCTTTCCGTTGCAGTTGCTATTGTGAGATGAAGGTCGACGCCCTGTCTTCGGGCGCCATCAATCCTGGGCACACCACACCCGCCTGGCAGCACTGCAGGCGAAGGTTACCCCGGCCCAGGGGCTGGCGGTCGCCCGCGTGCGCGACCTGGAACGGGAATCGGGGACTGGAGACATGAAGCACCTCCTGAACGGAACTCAAGGATGTTGAACGCGATCTGCGTCGTTTGTTTGAACGCAAATTCGGCCACAATCTTGCACGACAAGGGGGCCGGCGACGGCAAAGCGCTGGCTTTTTTGCCGCAATTCCAACCTCTGGCGCGGAGTCGAGGCTTTAGCCGGGTCTGGCCGTTGCGTGGCGCGCACGGACCCGCCTGAAGGCTCGACTCCGGCGTGGCAGCCATCAAACAAGGCGAGGAGTCGATGCTTTAGCCGGGTCTGGCCGATGCGTGGCGCGCACGGACCCGCCTGAAGGCTCGACTCCGGCGTGGCAGCCATCAAACAAGGCGAGGAGTCGATGCTTTAGCCGGGTCTGGCCGATGCGTGGCGCGCACGGATCCGCCTGAAGGCTTGACAACAAGTCCTGCTGGCATATACTGCGGTGCATGTCAAATCAACCTGTTTTGGACCCCCGAACCCACATGGGCGCGGTCAGCCTGACCGTTGGCGACCTGGACCGCGCGCTGCGTTTCTACAGCGATGTGCTGGGGCTGGCGCCGGCTGAGCGCAGCGGCGGCAGCGCGCTGCTGGCGGCTGGCAACACGCCGCTGCTGCATCTGGTGGAGCTGCCCGGCGCGCGGCCCAAGCCGGCCCGCGCCGCTGGCCTCTACCACTTCGCCCTGCTGCTGCCCAGCCGGTCTGACCTGGCCCGCTGGCTGCGGCATGTGCTGGAAACCGGCTGGCCGCTGCAAGGCTGGTCGGACCATGGCGTCAGCGAGGCCGTCTACCTGGCCGACCCCGACGGCAACGGCATCGAGGTCTACCGTGACAGGCCGCGCGCCGAGTGGCCGCTGAGCAACGGCGACTTGCAGATGGTCACCGAGCCGCTGGACGCGCGCGGTCTGCTGGCCTTGGCCCCTGACGGCGAGCCTTGGAGCATGCCGGCCGGCGCGGTCATGGGCCACGTTCACCTGCACGTGGCCGGCATCCCCCAGGCGCAGCGCTTCTACTGCGAGGTCCTGGGCTTCGACCTGGTGCAGCGCTACGGCCCCAGCGCGCTCTTCGTCTCGGCCGGCGGCTATCACCACCACATCGGCCTGAACACCTGGGCTGGCGTCGGCGCACCGCCCGCGCCGGCTGGCTCGGCCGGCCTGCGCTACATCACCGTTCTCCTCCCCGACGAGGCGGCGCTGGCGTCAACGGTGGATCGGGTGCAGGCCGCGGGGGTCGCCATCGCCCCCCAGGATGGCGATTGGTTTTTGTCTGACCCCTCTGGCAACGGAATTCGACTTGCGATCTCGGGGGCGCGCTGAGCAAACGCAACGATGCCATCTCTTCCGAAGAGATGGCATCGTTCGAGCCGCGTCCTTTTTCAGGACTTACGCCAACCGTTGGTCGATCTACAGCGTCTTGAGCGCCTCGAAGGCCGCGCGGAAGCAGCCCATGGGCGCAGCCACCAGGCCGGCGCCGACCATGCCGATGCCTGGCTCCTTGTGGGCAATGCCGGTGTTGAGGCGGGGGGTGATGCCGCTTTCGACCACCCGGCGCACGTCCACACCCACCGGCGAGCCGCGGAAATTCAGGCTGGGGATGCTGAAGGCGCTGTGCTCGCCGACGGTGATCTCGTACATGGCCAGGGTGGTGTTGATGGCGTCGGCCGCCGTGCCGCCGACGAACTGGACGATGGCGGGCGCGGCCGCCAACGCAAAGCCGCCGATGCCGCCGGTCTCGGTGATGGCGCTGTCGCCGATGTCGGGGTTGGCGTCTTCAGGCTTGTAGCCGGGCAGCCACAGCCCCTCGACCAGGGGGGAGGGCGCGGTGAACCAGCGCCCGCCGGTGGCGCTGACGCGGATGCCCCATTCGGTTCCGTTGCGCGCCATGACCGTCACCACCGTGCAGCCGGGGATATTCTCGGCCGGCAGCAGCATGGCCTTGATGGCCGGCATGGAGAGGTTGAGGTAGAAGTGATCGTTGCCGTCCATGAAGCGGAGGACCGCGGCCGCCGTGGCCGCGTCGCTGCTCTCGGCCAGTGCCGGACCGATGGCGCGGATGAAGAGGGAGGTGCCCGCCTTGTTGCGGTTGTGGCATTCGTCCCCCATGTGGAGGGCCTGGGCGGTCATGCTGCGCAGGTCGATGGGGCCGGTGCGCTCCAGCGCGGCCTGCAAGGCCGGGTAGAGCACCCGCTCCATCCACTTCAGCCGCTCGATCACCTCTGGCCCGTAGGCGCCGTAGCGCAGCACCCGGCCCAGCCCCTCGTTCTGGGTGGCGTAGGCCAGGTGCCCGGTCGTCTCGTTGCGCACGATGAACACCGGCATGGAGGGGCTGATGATGCCGGCCATGGGGCCGACAGCGTTGAAGTGGTGACAGGGGGCAAAGTCGATGGCGCCGCTGCTGGCCAGCTCCGCCGCGGCCTCCGGCGTTTCAGCCAGCCCCTCGTAGAGCAGCGCGCCGATCACCGCGCCGCGCGTTGGGCCGGACATGCGCTCCCACGCGATGGGCGGGCCGCTGTGGGTGATCAGCCGGTCGTGGAAGCCGGGAATCACCGCGCGCGCGCTGCCCATGCCGACCAGCATCGGCCGGCCGGCCATGATGCGTTGCACCGCCTCGGCATTGGCCGCGTCCACATCCGCGCCTTGCAGCCGATCTAATTCGACATAACCATCAGCCGGCGGCTGCCAATCGACGGTGGTCACAGCCACGCCCTGCGCCGTCATGCTGGCGGCGAAGGTCTCCAGCCCAAGGTTGATGGGCTTCAAAGGTTGATCAAACAGTTCGAGTCGCTGGTTCATGGTGGTATCCTTAGTGTGCGTCCGAGGCTAACAGGGCGCTTGGGCCGGTCTTTCCTCAGCATCCAAAAGCCTGACGCTCCGTTGGGCGCCGTTTACTGGTTGTCTGTCTCGAAATCCACCGCCACGGCCGTCTCCATCACCGCGCGCATGTGGGCCAGCACACCCTGGTGAATGGGGTGTACCTGGTAGAGCTCCATGTCGGCCAGGCTGGCGAAGCGGGTGATCAGGGCAAGGTCATAGGCGCGCGGGGAAGGGACGACGTTGACGCCGACCTCGATCCCTTGCAGCGGGGCGATCTTGCCCTCCATGCTGCGCAGCACCTCGGCCGTTCTCGCCACGGCCTCCGGGCTGCGGTCCTTGAGCTTGAACAGCACCACGTGGGTCAGCGGCTTGGGCGACGGCGTGGGCGGCGCCTCGGCCGCCGTCTGGAGCGGCAGGCGCATGATCAGCTCGTCATCCACCTTGTCGCCGGTGTACTGAAAGCCCAGGCCGGCATAGAAGGGCGCCGGGCTGCCCTCCCCCTCGCCGTGGCTGACCAGCAGCTCGACCGCGCCGGGTCGGGTTTTGACATAATCGATCAGCAGGTTGATGGCCTGGCGGGCGAAGCCGAGGCGTTGGTAGCGCTGGTCGATCATCAGCCGCCAGAGGAAGTACTGCGGCTCGGCCGGATCGTCGTAGAGCATGATGAAGCCCACCGGCGTCTCGTCGGCGTAGATGGCGCGGAACCATGCCTCTTTGCTGAAGTAGGCCTGGGCCAGCGAGATGGCGTTGGGGGCGACGAACGGCTCCTGTTCCGGGGCAACCTTGAGGCGGGTGATGGCGCGCGCGGTCTCCTGGGTGATGGGGCGCAGGGAAACGACTGCACTCCGATCGACGGCGTTTGTCTGGGCATCTGTGGTCATGGGATAGGGGTTCCTTCCAGTCGAGTGTGTTGCCGCGCCGCGTCGGACAACGGCGGCACAGGGGGCGGCGCGCGCGCGTCAGTCGCCCGCCAGGATCAACGCCGCCACCCGCGCGGCCTGGGCGTTGCTGGCAGTCACCAGCGCGCCGGCCGCGCTCAGCTTGGCCTCCTGCTGGCTCAGCCGCTGCGGATCCTCCTCGGTGCCGCAGACGAAGGTCACCACGGGCAGATGGCGGCCCGCGGCCGCGGCTCTGGCTTTGGCGGTCGCAATGGCCTGGGCGGCCTCGCCGGCCGGGTCAGGATGAGAGCCATAGCCCAGCACCACATCCAGCAGCAGCACGGCGACCGTGGGATCGTCGGCCGCGTGGACGATGGCGCGGTTGCGCACGCTGGGGTCCAGCATGGGATGCAGCCGGCCGACGGTGTACTCGTCCGCGCCCAGGTCAAGGACGCGGTGTTGGCCATGCACCACCGCGTTGTCGGGCGCGGCGTGGCCGGCCGTCGCCGGATGTACCGGCGCGTTGGAATACAGCCCATCGGGCAGCGGCTGCAGGATCAACTGCGCCTCGTAGCAAAAGGTGCCGCCGCTGTAGAGGCCGTGGATGAAGCGCTGGCTGGGCTGCAACTTGGCCCCTTCGGCGCGCGCCTGCGGCAGCCAGGCCAAGGCCGCCGCGTCGCAGGCCGCCATGGGCGCGCGCCACGCCTCGCCGCGCGCCAGGGCCACCGCCACGGCCGCGGCCTGCTCCAGCGTGCTGACCGGAATCAGGCCGGCCCGCTCGATCACGCCAGGGTCCGCGCCCAGGAAACAGACCACCGTCGGCTTGTCGCCGGCCTTGGCCGCAGCCAGCACCTGGGTCATCACCTGCTCTGACGGCGGTTTGGAGACCAGCACGATCACCTGGGTCTGCGGATCGGCGTGCAGCGCGGCGATGCCGGCCAGCATGGTGCGGCCCCCCACGCTCTCGCTCAGGTCGCGCCCGCCGGTGCCGATGGCCTGGCTGACGCCGCTGCCGCGGCGCGCGATGTCGCTGCTGACCGACTGCAGACCGGTGCCGGCCGCGGCGACGATGCCGATCGGCCCGCGCGGCACGGCGTTGGCGAAGCCGAGACCGACCCCGTTGACGATGGCCGTGCCCGCGTCCGGGCCCATGCACAGCAGCCCTTGCCGGTCTGCCAGCTCCTTGAGCGCGATCTCTTCCTCCAGGCTGACGTTGTCGCTGAAAAGCATGACGTGCAGGCCGTTGGCCAGCGCCAGTTGCGCCTCGCGCGCGGCGTAACGGCCAGCCACTGAGATCACAGCCAGGTTGGCATCGGGGGCTTGGCGCAGGGCCGCGCGCAACGAGCGCGGCCGCGGCTGGCCGGCCTCCGACGTCTGGCTCCCTTTGCCGGCCGCCAGCAGGCCATCGATGGCGGCCAGCGCGGCCGCGGCCGCGTCCTCGTCGGCGGCCAGCACTGCCGCGACCAGGTCGTTGGGGGTGGCGGCCTGGGCCTCGGCGGTCAGCAGGTCGGCATCGCGCATCAGCGCCAGGTTGGCCGGCGTGCCCATGACCACGGCGGCATCCTGCACGCCGGGCATGGCCAGCAGCTCCTTGGCCACCAACATCAAGGTCACCGAATCGTAGTAAGCGGAAGGGATGATGCGAGTTGCAACAGGCATGTCTAGCTCCTAATTCGTGCTCTGAAAGGCCGCCAAAAAGCCGGCCAACATATCCGAACCTGAGGTGGCGCCGGTGTGCATGATCGCGTCGGCGGCTGTGCGCAGCGGGCCGGGGGCGGCGGCCGGCAGCGCGGCCAGCAGCGCGTGCCAAGGCGCGGCCGCCGCGCCGTCGGCTGCGGCCTGCAAGAAGGCCAGGCTCAGCCGGGTGGTGCGGGCGCCGGCGCTGTTGACCACGGCCCGGCCCACGGCGACCGGCGGCAGCGGGGGCGTTTCCAGGGCGGCCGCGGCGTGCAGCCCCACCAGCCAGCCGGCCAGCCAGTCGTCGCCGGCCGGGGTCAGGCCGGGGCCCAGCCCTGCCAACCGGCCGGCCAAGGCGGCGACCTGCGCCAGATCGCTCTGGCGATAGCTGTGCAGCAGGGCAGCGATCAGGGCGCCGGCCTGGGTCTGGACCAACGCCGCCGCCGGCCAGCCGCCGGTTGGCGTCCGCGCGGCCAGGCTGGCGGCCGGCGCGTGCTGCGCCAGATGGCCTCGCAGCCAGGCCAGGTTGTCGCGGACGGTCTGCGGCCCGGCTGCCAAGCCGCGGTAGTCGGGCCGGGGGTCCCACTCCACGGCCGGCGCCAGGGCCAGCCGCCGCTCAGCGCCCAGCGTCAGCCACTGCCCATCGCCGGCCAGCAGCGCGCCCGGCGGCACGGCCGCCAACGCCTGGGGAGGGCTGACCAGGGCGTTGAGCGGCCCATTGCCCACGCGCCGGCTGACCAGCGCAAAGGCTGCGCCCTGCGGCGTGACCAGGTTGAGCGCCTCGGCAAAGGCCGATTCCACGCGCGCCTCCAGGCCGGGGCGACGCAGCAGGGGGCTGACGCGGGCGCTGATGGAATCGATCTGCATGGCGCGTGCAACCGGCCGGCTACCCGGCCAGCAGGGCCAGCACGATGCCGCCGGCCAGGGCTGAGGCGATCTGGCCGGCCGTGTTGGCGCCCATGGCGTGCATGAGGAGGAAGTTGCCGTCGTCCTCCTCCAGGCCGACGCGGTTGACCACGCGGGCGGACATGGGAAAGGCCGAGATGCCGGCCGCGCCGATCAGCGGGTTGAACTTGCCGCCGCTGAGCAGGTAGAAGAGCTTGCCCAGCCCCACGCCGGCCGCGGTGTCCAGGGCAAAGGCGACGATGCCCAGCCCCAGGATCATCAGCGTGCTGACCTGCAAGAAGCTCTCGGCCGCCATGGTGGAGCCGATGGCCAGCCCCAGGAAGATGGTGGTGACGTTGGCGATCTCGTTGCTGGCCGCGTCGACCAGGCGCGGCACCACCAGCGCCTCGCGCAGCAGGTTGCCGAACATCAACATGCCCACCAACGGGGTGGCCATGGGCACGAAGAGGCCGGTGGCCAGGGTGACGACGATGGGAAAGAGCACCCGCACCGGCCGGCCCACCGGCCGCGAGGTGTAGGGCATGCGCACCAGGCGCTCCTTGCGGGTGGTCATGGCGCGCATGATGGGGGGCTGGATGATGGGCACCAGGCTCATGTAGCTGTAGGCGGCCACCGCGATGGGGGCCAGAAGCTGCGGCGCCAGCTGGCTGGAGACGTAGATCGATGTGGGGCCATCCACCGCGCCGATGATGCCGATGGAGGCCGCCTCGTTGAGGGTGAAGCCCAGCGCCAGCGCCACCAACAGGGTGCCGAAGATGCCAAACTGGCCGGCCGCGCCGATCAACACCATGCGCGGGTTCTCCAGCAGCGGGCCAAAGTCGGTCATGGCGCCGATGCCGATGAAGATCAGAAGGGGAAAGAGCTCCGTCTTGATGCCCGCGGCGTAGAGGATGCCGAAGATGCCGTCGGGGCCGGTCATGCCGGTCAGCGGGATGTTGGCCAGGATCGCGCCGGCGCCGATGGGGATCAGCAGCACCGGCTCATATTCCTTGGCCACGCCGAGATAGATCAACAGGCCGCCGATGGCCATCATGGCGATATTGCCCAGGGTCAGCGCCGAGAGGCCCGCGGTGAGAAGTTCCCAGAGGTCGAAGTTCATGGTGAGGTCTCGTCTCTTAGCTGGCTGGCCCGGTAAAGCGGATCAGCGGATCGCCATAGGCGACCTTGGCGCCGGCGGCCACCAGCACCTCCAGGATTTCGCCATCGCGCGGGGAGCGGATGCTGTTGCGCATCTTCATCGCCTCCAGCACGCACAGCTCCTGGCCGCGGCTGACCGACTGGCTGGGCTTGACGTGTACTTCCAGGATGACGCCGGGCATGGGGGCATCGACGGTGACGGCGCTGGCGCGTTCGCTCTCCGAGACCTGCGGCGTGGGGGGCAGGGCTGGCCGGGCGCCGGCCGGGGTGGCCTCTTCGGGCGCGGGCCTGGTCGGCATGACCTCGGGCCGCACCGTGGCCTCGGAGTCCGCACCCTGCCATTCGACCTCTACGGCGAATGACCGGCCGTTGACGATCACGTTCAGCGGGGATTTGCTGATGTCGTCGACTTCGACCTGGTAGGTTTTATCTGAAACTCGAACACGAAAGCTACGCATGAGAGGTGACCTTCCTTGGTTTCGCTGTTGCTACTCAGCCGCGGCGCCAGAGCAGCAACCTTTCGACATGGCGCGTGGCGCGTCAGGCGGCTTGGGGTGAGAATCGGCGGCCGCGGCATCAGTCCTGGCCGCGCCGGCCGCGCGGGGGCTGCCAGGGGGCCAACTGGCGGCCATAGCCCACCGCCACCCAGCGGGTCAGCACCGGCGGCTGACGCCGGCGCAGCCCCTCATCGGCATCGTGCTCGGCGCGCAGAACGGCCAGTGCGACGGCGATAGCCGCCATCTCATCGGCCGAGGGGAGAGGCAAGGGCGGCTCGCTGATCTCCAGCTCGGCCAGCACCTGGGGATCTTCCTTGGCGCCGCGCCGGCGGGCTGGCATCTGCAGCCGGCCCAGCAGGGCGATCAGCGCCCAGAGGCCGGCCAGCGCGGCAAAGACCATGCCCATGCCGATGGCTGAGAGGATCAGCCCCTGCATAAAGGTCTCGCTCATCGGGTCGTTGCTCCTTCTGACCTGATACTGGCGCACCCCGGCGCTAACAGCTCGGAGTCGAGGCTTTAGCCAGGTCCGCCATCGCCAACCGACCGCGCCGAACCGTCCAAAGGCTCGACTCCCGATCGGCAGCCGTTATGGTTGGAACTGCCAAGGTCACACCGGCATCAGGCCATGTTTTTTGGCCGGGTTGGTGGAGACCTTGCCGCGCAGAATGTCCAGCGCGGCGATCAGCCGGGTGCGGGTCTCGCGCGGCTCGATCACCTCGTCGATCTGGCCCATGTCCGCGGCCGCGTAGGGGGACATGAAGGTGCTTTGGTACTGGGCGGTGATCTCGGCGCGCAGCGCTTGGGGGTCAGCAGCCTCGGCCAGCTCGCGACGATAGAGGATGTTGACGGCCCCGTCCGGTCCCATGACCGCGATCTGCGCGGTGGGCCAGGCGAAGGCCAGGTCGGAGCGCATCTGCTTGCTGCTCATGGCGATGTACGCGCCGCCGATGGCCTTGCGGGTGACGATGCTGATCTTGGGCACCGTGGCCTCGCAGTAAGCATAGATCACCTTGGCGCCGTGGCGGATGATGCCGTGATGTTCCTGATCCACGCCGGGCAGGTAGCCGGGACAGTCGACGAAAGTGACCAGGGGGATGTTGTAGGCGTCGCAGATGCGCACGAAGCGGGCGATCTTGTCGCTGCTGTCGATGTCCAGCACGCCGGCCAGATAGGCCGGCTGATTGGCCACAATGCCGGTGACATAGCCGTCCAGCCGGCCAAAGCCGACGATGGCGTTGCGCGCGTAGTACGGCTGCACCTCGAAGAAGCTCTCGCGGTCCACCACCCGGTCGATGACTGCCCGCATGTCGTAGGGCTGGGTGTGGTCGTTGGGCGCCAGGTAGTTGAGGGTGTCATCCATGCGCAGCGGGTCATCGTAGGGCTCGACCCGCCGTGGGTCCTCGGCGTTGTTGGGGGGCAGATAGCTGAGCAACTGCTTGACCTGGAGAAAGGCCTGCTGTTCGCTGTCGGCCAGCAGGTGGGCCACGCCGCTGCGGGAGTTGTGTACCAGCGTGCCTCCCAGGTCGCGGAAGCTGACATCCTCGCCGGTGACAGTCTTGATCACGTCAGGGCCGGTGATGAACATGTGGCTGATCTTGCGCACCATGATCACGAAGTCCATCAGGGCCGGCGAGTAGACTGCGCCGCCCGCGCTGGGGCCGAGGATCACGGCGATCTGGGGCACCACGCCGGAGGCCATGACGTTGCGGGTGAAGAGCTCGCCGTAGGCCGCCAGGCTGCGCACCCCTTCCTGGATGCGCGCGCCGCCGGAATCGATCAGGGCGATGATGGGGAGTCCGCTGTCCACGGCGATGTCCATGATGCGGCTGATCTTGTGGGACTGCACCTCGGAGAAGGAGCCGCCCAGCACGGTGAAATCCTGGGCATAGATCGCCACCTTGCGGCCGAGGATCTTGCCGAAGCCGGCCACCAGGCCGTCGCCGGGGTATTTCTTGTCGGCCATGCCGAAGTCGCTGACATTGTGAGTGGCCAGCGCGCCGATCTCCTGGAAGCTGTCCTCGTCCAGCAGCGCGGCCAGGCGCTCACGGGCAGTCAGCTTGCCTTTGGCATGTTGGGCGTCGACGCGGGTCTGGCCGCCGGCCGCCATGGCCCGCGCCCGCATGTCGCGCAGTTCGGTCAGTTCAGCAGGGTGATGGTTCATATTCCGCCTGGGTCGCTTTCTTTGCCCGATCAGGGGCGCTGTGATATAATCGCTTGGTCGTTGCAGGTTTCAGCACTTCCCGGAGTTGCCTCACGCCAAGACGCCAAGGCCGCCAAGGGCAGAAGGCTGGGCGGCTCTGCGTGAGGGGCCGGGCTGCAAGATGACATATGGAGAGGTCGCATAGTTCGGTCGAGTGCGCGCGTCTCGAAAACGCGTAGGGTTAATCACCCTCGTGGGTTCAAATCCCACCCTCTCCGCCAGAGATCCAGGGCCCTGCCAGCCGGCAGGGCCCTGGCGATTCCAGGGCTGAGAGGCTGTTGAGGCTGTTAACCCTCAGGCTGCGGCAGTGCATGGTGAGCCAGAGGGGGCGGGGCTTGTCAGCGGGAGCCGCCCGGGCTGGGCGCCTGGCGGCCGTGGCCCAAGCCGTGGCCCGGGTCGTCTGCGCAGTATAGCCGAAGTTGGCAAATCGCGCTATGATCTGCATCATACTGTGGCGCTTCCAGGCTGGGATTCGGGACCGTTGCTTGGCCTGCGAAAACTTTGGCCCTTGCGGGTGCAGATGGTATAATGCCCTTGTTCGTGGAGAGGTCGCATAGTCCGGTCTAGTGCGCGCGCCTGGAGAGCGCGTATCCCTCCGGGGATCGAGGGTTCAAATCCCTCCCTCTCCGCCAGAAGCCAGAGAGTCGGCGTAACCAGCGCCGGCTTTTTGATTCCCCGCGCTCTGGCCCGTGCAACTTGCCACAGTCCGGCACCTGATGTACAATGCCTCCTGGTCGTGCTAGGCGGGGCGCTAGCGGTGCCCTGTACCCGCAATCCGCTGTAGCGGGGCTGAATTCCCACTCCGAGGGCTCGACGGCTGCTGGGACTGCTGGACTAAGTAGCGTTGATGGTTGGGTCCTGTGCGGCGCGGGCCTGTGAACCTGGTCAGGGCCGGAAGGCAGCAGCCATAAGCGGTCACCCGTGGGTGCCACGGGGCAGCCTGGCCTGAGTTGGCTGGTTCGGCAAGCCGGTGGTCGCAGTTCGACGAGGGGTGCACGACCAGGAATCATGAGCGGCGAGTCTGCAAAGACTCGCCGCTTTGATTCTGGGAAAAGGGCCGGTTGGTCGTTCGTGGGTCCCGCACCCCCCGTCATGCTGAGGGCCGCCGAAGCATCCCCCGTCTCAATCCACGACCTCCAGACCGCGACCTAACGCACATCGATCGCTTCAACTTCATAGAAGCCCTGTTCTGCCAGCCCGAACAGTCCACCGTCGGTCATCAACCGCTGGCCGTCGGCCGCCCGGTACAAGCCGACGATCAACTGATAGCGACCCGGCGCGAGGCTGGCGGGCGCGGTGAGCACCTGCCGGTCGCGCACCAGCTCGCCGGGCTGCCATTGGGTCGTGGGGTAGCGGCCAGCCAGCGGCTCGGCCTCCAGGCTGGCTGCCACGCCGCCGGCGCTGTCCAGCAACTGCACCACCACCACCAGCGGCTCGGCGGCGAAATCGGGCGCGGCCTGCCAGAGCAGCTCGACGGGGATGGCGTCGCCGGGGCTGATGGCCGCGGCCGGTGTGGCGGCCTCCACCAGCCGCAAGGGGCCGAAGTCAGCCACGGCGCGCGGCGCGGCTGGCGGCTGCGCGGGGCGGACGACCTCCACCTGGCCCAGCGGGGCCTGACTGCTGACCTCGCCGGCCGCTGAGGCCGCGCTCAGCGGCTGTCCGGTCTGGGGATCGTAGACCACCAGAACCAGTTCATAGGGGCCGGGCGCTGTGCCGGGGGGAATGGCCAGGCGCAGCGGCTGCACCAGCTCGCTGGCCGTGGTCAGGTCGAGCACATTGCCCCCCAGCGGCTCGTCGGCGGCCGCCCAGACCGCGCCCTCTGCATCCACCAGACGCAGCGAGAGCGCCGCCGGCTGGCCGGGCTGGGCCGGGTCGCGCCGCCAGAGCGCGTCTGGCAGGTCCAGCGCACCGCCGGCCTCGACCTGCGAGGGCGCGGCGTCCGACGGCAGGCGCAGCTCCAGCCAGCCGCCGAACGTTGCGGCCGCCGGCGCCAGCTCGGACGACGACGCCTGGCGCATCCCCTGCCAGCCCTGCACCCGCAGGTTGGCCTCCCCGCTGTAGACCCGGTCGTCGAAGAGGGTCCAGCCCCCCTCCAGCGCGGCGCGGATCGCGCCCTGGGGATCGTTGACCGTGTCGTAGATGCGGTAGTGCCACAGGCGATCGGTCTGGCCCGCAAGGTTGGCCAGGGCGCGGCGCATGGCCTCGGCCGGCAGGGCGTAGAAGTCCGAGTTTGCATCGCCCCAGCCCAGGCCGGCCTCGCCATCGATGTGGCCGGTCTGCAGGATCACCGCGCCCTGTTCGTTGGCTGTCCGTTCGGCGACGGCTGGCGTGTAGTCGGTCAGCCGGCCATGCCAGGCCACCGGCCCCGGCCAATAGGTCAGCAGCGCGGTGTAGGCGTAGCCGGCGTTGGCCAGAATCACGTCGCCGGGCCGCCAGCGCTGGGCCAGTTGGCGCACGGCCGCGCGGTGATCGTCGGCCGCGTGGGCGGGGTCGCTCCAGAAGGAGCGCAGGGCGACGGCCGAGCCGGCCACCAACAGGATGAGGCTGGTCAAGGCCAGGGCGCGGCTCAGGCGCGTGTTCCAGCGCCACAGCGCGGCCAATCCCATGGCCAGCAGCACGCTCCAGGGCGGCGAGAAGGTGAAGAGATAGCGCACATGGTAGAGCGGCGTCCAGAGGGAGGCCAGGAGGATGAGGAGCAGCGGGCCGAGGGCGGCGGCGAGGAGAATGGTTGATTGGTGAATGGCGAATGGGGAATGGGGAATGGGGGAACGGCGCGCGGCGAGGATGCCCAGGATGACGAGGGCCAGCGCCAGCAGCAGCAGGGGCCAGAACTGCGCCAGGCTGGCCGCCTGCCCCAGAATCAGGGCGCTCCAGCTTTCCAGCAGCGCGGCCAGGAGTTGCGGGGCGACGCGCCAGGGGGGAACCGGCGGATCGGTGACCTGACGCCAGGCCGTGGGCAGCCAGGGGAGGAAGAGCAGCAGCGCGCCGGCCTGCGCCGCCAGCCAGAGCAGCAACATCTGGCCGCGGGACGCGCCAACAGCCCGCCCCGCCCCGCCCTGCTCTGGCCGGTCTCCTGACCGAGCCAGCCCCGCCCCGCCCTGCTCTGGCCGGTCTCCCGACCGAGCCCGCCCCGCCCCGCCCTGCTCTGGCCGGTCTCCCGACCGAGCCAGCTCCGCCCCGCCCTGCTCTGGCCGGTCTCCCGACCGAGCCAGCTCCGCCTCGCCCTGCTCTGGCCGGTCTCCTGACCGAGCCAGCATCGCCCCACCCTGCTCTGGCCGATCTCCCGACCGAGCCAGCTCCGCCCCGCTCTGCTCTGGCCGGTCTCCCGACCGAGCCAGCTCCGCCCCGCCCTGCTCTGGCCGGTCTCCTGACCGAGCCAGCATCGCCAACGCGGCCAGCACCAGCAGATTCAGGCTGATCAGCAGGAAGGCAAAATAATAGAGCGTAGCCAGACCCGCGGCCGCGGCCAGAGCGTAGAGCAAGGCCGCGCGGCGCAGCCGGCCGGGGGAGGCTGTGCGGCGCAAAAAGGGGAGCGCGGCCAGCAAGACGATCACGCCCAGGCACGCGCCCAGGGTGTACATGCGCACTTCCTGGCTGTACCAGACGCCGAAGGGGGAGAGCGCGATCAGCAGCGCGGCCAGGCCGGCGCTGAGACTGGCCAGACCCAGCCGCCGCGCCAGTTGCCAGGTCAGCGGAACCAGCAGCACGCCGAAGCAGAGCGACAGGAAGGCGGCCATGAACTCCAGCCCGTGGCCTGTGGGGTCGGCCTGGCCGGTGGGGTAGCCGGCCAGCAGCAGCCAGCCGCGCAGCAGCAGGTAGTAGAGCGGGGGGTGGATATCGCGCGCGGTGTGGGCGATCAGCGCGGCCGCCGGCTGGCCGGCCAGGTAGACCGACACCGTCTCGTCGTACCAGAGGCTCTGCTGACCCAGATGCATCAGACGCAGGGCAAACGCGGCCAAAGCCATCACGGCCACCGCCAGCCGCTGGCGGCGAGTCCCGAAGGCCGGCGACGCAAGTCCATCGAAGGGGGGCGCGGTCATGGGCTGGATGGTATCATCATGCGAGAGCTTCTGCAAACGTAGGTGGGCCATGGGCGTCATGGTTGCCGAAGCCCTGGCAACCGGAAACGCGAAGCCGCCCCGTCGTGCAACGGGGCGGCTTCTGAAACAGGAGGTGCGGCGAACGGATCCTGAGCGGGTGATGGGATTCGAACCCACGACTCACGGCTTGGGAAGCCGTAGCTCTACCGCTGAGCTACACCCGCGTGTCACCCTGATTATAGCCAGTTGACCCGAGGTGTCAAACTGGCCGGCGCGTGACGGGTCGCGCTGGCGGCGACAGGCTGTCAGTCGTCTGCGCGTCGTAGGCGATTCGTCGGGAAACTCGGTTGACAAACCACCGTGAAAGGGGTATACTGAGGACGCCAGCAGAGCACACCGTCGATCTCACCTGCTGGCTGGAGAAGCCTCGCTATGCATGAGTTGTTGCACAAGCGCACCGACCGAAACAGGCAAGAACACCAGAATGCCCGCGCGTTTTGGTGTTCTTTTGTTTTTGGAAACATCTGACGCCTTGCGGCTCAGACAGCGTCTGAGCCCAACTATTCTCCCTGGAGGTCTGCATGGACACAGGATTGGTCAGTCGGATCATCAAAGCCAGGCAATATGCCCAGGAGCGTGAACGCATCGAGTTCACGCACTTCGCCGTGACGTTCAAGGGCGAACACGACACCTATCAGGTCAACTACGACGACGGTCATTGGCATTGCACCTGTGAAGAGGCTGCGCGCATGGGTGTTTGTAGCCACATCATGGCCATGGAACGGATTTTGGGCGATTCGGTGCTTCCCGCCGCAACCGCCTTCGCTGCGCCACAGCCGATGCTGGCGATGTGATGCCTGAAGAGAAGTAGGTGAATGCGGCGGCGGGTCAGCGTAGCCGGGCCCGCCGCCGTTTTGTTTGTCCTGTTCAGGTCGAATGCAACCCCGCACCGGGAATTGGGGCGGCATGGCGGTGTCTGGTATAATAACGACGCCTTGAGTGCGGTCGAACCTGATGCGGAGATAACGAACCACCCTGATGAAAAAACGTTGGCGAACCTTGCTGGGGTTTGGGATCAGTGCCTTCTTTCTCTACTTTGCGCTGCGCGGGCTGGACCTTCGGGAGGTACGCTACTGGCTCAGCCAGGCCACCTACTACTGGCTGATCCCGGCGGTGGCGATCTACTTCGTGGGCGTTTGGGTGCGCACCTGGCGCTGGCATTACATGCTGCGACCGATCAAGCCGATCACCACCAAGCGCCTCTTTCCCATCGTCTGCATCGGCTACATGGGCAACAACATCTTCCCCCTGCGCGCCGGCGAGGTGCTGCGCGCCTATGTGCTGAAGCGCTCCGAGGATGTGAGCATGAGCAGCAGCCTGGCCACCATCGTCGTCGAGCGGGTCTTCGACGGCCTGGTGATGCTGATGTTCGTCTTCTTCGCCATTCCCTTTGCGCCCATGCCGGCCAACCTGCGGCCCATCGTGATTCTGCCCAGCCTCTTTTTTCTGGCGCTGCTGGTGGTGTTCGTCCTCTTGGCTACCAAGCCAGACCTGGCGCAGCAGCTCTACCGCGGCACGGTGCGGCGGGTGCTGCCGGCCAACCTGCGCTTGAAAACCGATGGCTTCATCGAGCGTTTCCTGGAGGGTCTGCATTTCTTTCGCAGCAGCCGCGACATCCTGATGGTTTTCCTGATCTCGGTGGTGATCTGGCTGGCCGAGACCATGAAGTACTGGTTTGTCATGCAGGCCTTCGTGCAGTTCGGCGCGGGCTTGCCGGTGGCCTTCTATGTGCTGATGCTGATGAACGGCATTGTCAACCTGGCCACCACGCTGCCCTCTGCGCCTGGCTATATCGGCACCTTCGACACCCCCGGCATCGAGGTGTTGAGCGCCTACGGCGTGTCCCGCAGCCTGGCCGCCGGCTATACCCTGGTGCTGCACGCCGCGCTTTGGTTCCCCATCACTATCCTGGGCGCCTGGTACTTCCGCCGTGAGCGCCTGACCTGGTCTGACGTGGACGCGGCCCGCCAGCAGCGCGCTCAGGCGGCTGAGCTGACGTAGGGTGTGAGCAGCCAGACCTGGCAAGTAATCAATTCGGAGAAATTTCGTCATGAAAAACATCTGCGTTATCGGCACCGGCTATGTGGGCCTGGTGACCGGCACCTGCTTTGCCGACATGGGCAATCAGGTGGTGTGTATCGACATCAATCAAGAGAAAATCGACATGCTGCACGCCGGCAAGATGCCGATTTACGAGCCGGGGCTGGAGGAGATGGTGGAACGCAACGTGCGCGCCGGCCGGCTGAGCTTCTCCACCTCCTATGAAGAGGGGCTGGAGCAGGCCGAGTTCGTCTTCATCGCCGTGGGCACCCCCTCCGGCGTCGACGGCGAGGCCGATCTGCGCTATGTGCGCATGGCGGCCGAGACCATCGCCAGCACCATGACTGCCCCGCTGATCATCATCAACAAGAGCACGGTGCCGGTGGGCACGGGCGACTGGGTGGCCGACATCGTCTCCCACACCCAGCCGGCGCCCATCGACTTCGCGGTGGTCTCCAACCCGGAGTTCCTGCGTGAGGGTTCAGCCATCAGCGATTTCCTCAACCCGGACCGGGTGGTGCTGGGCTCGCTGAACAGCGACGCGGCCGAGAAGGTGGCGCAGCTTCACCTGGCGCTGCGCGCGCCCATCGTCGTCACCGACCTGCGCACGGCCGAGATGATCAAATACGCCTCCAACGCCTTCCTGGCCACCCGCATCTCCTTCATCAACGAGATCGCGGCCATCTGCGAGGAGCTGGGCGCGGATGTCAAGGAAGTGGCCGCGGGCATGGGCTACGACAAGCGCATCGGGCGCTATTTCCTGGATGCCGGCCTGGGCTACGGCGGCTCCTGCTTCCCCAAGGATGTGCTGGCATTGGAGCACATGGCGCTGGTGCATGGCACGCATCCATCGCTGCTGCGCGCGGTGATGGACATCAACCGCGACCAGCGGCGCAAGGTGGTACACCGCCTGCGGCAGGAGCTGGGCCGCCTGCACGACAAGCGCATCGGCCTGCTGGGGCTGGCGTTCAAGCCCAACACCGATGACATGCGCGACGCGCCGGCGGTGGAGATCGGCAACCTGCTGCGCAGCGAAGGCGCACAGATCAAAGGCTACGATCCTGTGGCCATGCACGTGGCCCCCCGCTATCTGCCCGACCTCACCCTGGTCGAGGACCCCTACGCGCTGGCCGAGGGCTGCGATGCGATCGTAGTCTGCACCGAATGGAACGAGTTCCGTCACCTGGACCTGCCCCGCATCCACGGCTCCATGCGCCAGCCGGTGATCTTCGACGGGCGCAACATCTATGACCCTGAGCGCATGGCCATGATCGGTTTTCGCTATCACGCGGTCGGACGCAACGTGCGTCGGAACAACGGCAACGACGTGCTGACCACGCCGGCCCTGCCGAGTGGGCTGTGAGCGCTGCCGGTCCCACGGATTGCGCGCCCAGCGTAGCCCCGCTTTCATCCGTCTCATTGAGTTGACAGCATGGTCGTCATCGGCGTAGATCTGATCGAGGTAGTGCGCATTGAGCAGGCGGTCGCCCGCTGGGGCGACCGCTTTTTGCGGCGCGTCTACACGCCGGCCGAGATCGAGTATTGCGCCAGCCGGGCCAACTCGCTGGCCGCGCGCTGGGCTGCCAAGGAGGCTGTGAGCAAGGCGCTGGGCACCGGCTGGGCGCCGCAGACGCCGCATGAGGCCGGCTGGATCGACTGGGCTGAGATCGAGGTCGAGCGGCGGCCATCGGGGGAGCCCGGCTTGCGGCTGCACGGCAAGGCGCAGGCGCGCGCCGAGCTGCTTGGCATTCGCGACTGGAAGCTCAGCCTGTCCCACACCCGTGAGCACGCCATCGCCATGGTGCTGGGCTGGCGCGCCTGATAGCTGCGGCCAGCGCCATGTCACCGTTTTGTGTTGCATCCGAAACACGTATAATATGGACACCGTATCGCGGCTATGCCGACCTTTGCCTCAGGCATAGCCAACCATTTGGTAACTTGTCTCAAAGGAGGAGACTATGTCCAGGTACATCGTAGTACTGTTGGTGGTGCTGGCCCTGCTCGTGACGAGCTGCGCTGCGCCTGTTGCCACCCCCGCCCCCGCTGCACCGGCCGAACAGCCGGCCGCACCCGCTGAGCAGCCGGCCGCACCCGCTGAGCAGCCGGCCGCACCGGCAGAGCAGCCCGCCGCTGATCAGCCGGTTGCTCTCACCATGGGGTCCTGGCGCGTCGATGATGTGGAGCAGATCAACGCCATCCTCGCCGAGTTCAACAAAGCCTACCCCAACATCACCATCAAGTTCGACCCCACCAACCCGCCTGACTACAACGCCACCCTGCGCACCCAGCTCGAAGGCGGCACCGGCCCTGACCTCTACTACCTGCGTTCCTTTGCCACCTCGCGCCAGCTCTTCGAAGAGGGCTTCATCGAGCCGCTGGCTGATCTGCCCGGCCTGAAGGAGAACTTCACCGAGGCCTCGTTGGTTCCCTGGTCCGCAGCCGATGGCACTCCCTACGGCGTGCCCTTTATCGCGGTCTCCCACGGGATCTACTACAACGAGGACATCTTCAATGAGCTGGGTCTCAGCGTTCCTCAGACCTGGGAAGAGCTGCTGACCACCGCGCAGGCCATCAAGGACGCCGGCTACATCCCCTTCGCCAATGCTTCGGGCGACGCGTGGACCATCGCCGAGATCGTCTTCATGAACCTGGCGCCCACCTTCATCGGCGGCTACGAGGGACGGCAGGCCTACCTGAACGGCGAGCGCTGCTTCAACGACGAGGCCATGGTCAACGCCTTCCAGGCCGTGGCCGATCTGGGCCCCTTCGTGCCCGATGGCCAGGCGGCGCTGACCTACTACGACAGCCAGCAGCTCTTCCTGATGGGCCAGGCGGCCATGTGGCTGGGCGGCTCCTGGGACATTCCGGTGTTCGAGAGCGAAGCGCCTGACTTCGAGTGGGGCGTCTTTGGCATCCCCGCGCCCGAAGGCCAGGATCAGCGCTACGTGACCTTCCACCTGGACGCGGGCATGGGCGTCAACGCGGCCTCCCCCAACAAGGAGGCGGCCAAGACCTTCCTGGAGTGGATGTCTACGCCGGAGTTCGCGGCCCTGCTGGCCAACCAACTGCCCGGCTTCTTCCCCATCAGCAACAACCCGCCTGCGCCGGACAACCCGCACGCGGCTGAGTTCCTGGCGCTGAACGAGGGCGCGGGCCTGGATATTCGCCTGGCCTGGGAGAAGCTGCTGGATGGCCAGCCTGACGGCTACACCCTGATGCAGGATCACGCGATCGCCGTGTTGGCCGGCACTGAGACGGCCCAGCAGGCGGCCGACGCTCTGCAAGAGGGCCTGGCGCAGTGGTTCGAGCCGGCCCAGAACTGCCAATAACGATGTCGATGATCGCCAGGCGTCTCGCCGAAGCCAAGCGGCGGGACGCCCTGGCGATCGTGTTGGTGTGGAGGCGCTATGACACAATCGACCGTCGCCAGCAGCGCCAAGGGGAGTCTTCACGGCTATGAGCTGCGGCGCAAGCTGATCTGGCTGCTCTTCCTGCTGCCCGCCCTGCTGATCTACGTGCGCTTCATGGCGCTGCCGCTTTTCAACTCGCTGAGACTGAGCTTCTATCAGGGGACGGGACTGACCCCGGAACATTTCGTGGGCTTGGATAATTACGTCCAGCTTTTCACCAACCCGCTGTGGCGTGATCGTTTCCTCAACGCGCTGGGCAACACCGCGGTCTTCTTCGTCATCCACATGTTGGTGCAGAACACCCTCGGCCTGCTGTTCGCCGTCCTGCTGGCCACCGGCATCAAGGGCCACGGGCTGATGCGCACCATCATCTTCCTGCCGGCCACGCTGTCGGTGCTGATCATCGGCTTCCTCTGGCGGCTGATTCTCAACCCGCAGTGGGGCGCACTGAATCAGTTTCTCAAAGTAGTTGGCCTGGAACGGTTTGCCCTGCCCTGGCTGGGGGATCCCACCTGGGCGTTGATCATCATCTCGCTGGTTTCGGTCTGGCAGTGGGTGGGCTTGCCGACCATGTTCTTCCTGGCCGGCCTGCTGACGATTCCCGATGAGCTGACCGAGGCGGCGCGGGTCGATGGCGCATCCTCGTGGCAGGTGTTCTGGGGGATCAAGTTCCCGCTGTTGCTGCCGGTGATCGGCATGGTGGCGGTGCTGACCTTCGTGGGCAATGTCAACGCCTTCGACATCGTCTATGCCATGGCGGGCGCGCGCGGCGAACCGGCCTATTCCACCGATCTGCTGGGCACCTTTTTCTACCGCACAGCCATCGCCGGCGAACACCCCGTGGCCATTCCCAACATGGGCATCGGCGCGGCCGTGGCCACGGTCATGTTCTTGATCCTGTTGGTGGGTGTGTCGATCTGGCTGCTGACCACCCAGCGCCGCAGCGCGGAGATGTAGGCCATGAAAAAGCTGAATCGCTCCACAGTCGCCGCCTATGCGATCCTCATCGCCTGGTGCCTGGTGGTGTTGTTTCCCATCTACACCATGCTGATCAACTCGGTCAAGCCGCAGCGTGAGATCTTCCGCAATCCCTTCTTGCCCCATTGGCCGATCACCTTCGATGGCTTCCAGACGGTGTGGAACGACGGCCGCTTCGATCTCTATTTTCGCAACAGCATCTTCGTCACCCTGGTGTCGCTGACTTTGATCATCCTGCTGGGCTCGCTGGCGGCCTACGCCCTGGCCATGTGGCGCTCACGCTGGTCGATGTTGATCTACATCTTCTTCATCGCCGGCCTGATGATCCCCATCCGGCTGGGCACCATCAACATCTTCCAGATCATCCAGTCCATGGGGCTGACCGACAGTGTTTTCAGCCTGATCCCGGTCTACGTGGCCATGGGGCTGCCCATCTCGGTCTTCGTGCTGACGACCTTCATCCGTGGCCTGCCGGCCGATCTGATCGACGCGGCCCATGTGGACGGGGCGGGCGAGCTGCGCATCTACCGCTCTGTGATCATGCCGCTGATCCGGCCGGCCGTGGCCACGGTGGTGATCTTTAATCTGATCCCGGTCTGGAACGACCTCTGGTTCCCGCTGATCTTCATCCGCGCCGAGAACCAGCGCACGGTGATCCTGGGGGTGTCGCTGCTCTTCGGCCAGTATCAGACCAACTGGACCCGCATCCTGGCGGCCCTCTCCATGGCCGCGATCCCGATCCTGATCCTCTACCTGCTGATGTCCAAGCAGTTCATCAAAGGCCTGACCGCTGGCGCGGTGAAGGGATAGTGGCCGTGAACGGTGAACGGTGAACGGTGAACGGTAATCGGTAAACGGTGAACGGTAATCGGTAAACGGTAATCGGTAAACGGTGAACGGTCTCCGGAACTCCGGCCACCGTTTACCGTTCACCGTTCACCGTTCACCTCCCACCCCCCACGAGTCATCTGCTACTACGAGCATGAACGGACAAGAACGCATCGCCCTGGCCATGCGCCATCGGCTGCCGGACCGTGCGCCGGTGATGTGTCAGTTGGCCATCGGGCATTATTTTCTGAACACGCCGCTGAAGCCGCACGAGATCTGGTTCACCAGCGAGGGCTTCGCCGAGGCGCTGGTGCAGTTGCAGCGGCGCTACCGCTTCGATGGCATTCTGATCAACCTGCCCGGCCGGCCGCCTGACCTGCTGGAGCAGGTGCAGTCGATCCGCAACACCGACGAGGGGGAGCTGCTGACCTGGCGCAACGGCGATGTGACGTTGGTCCCCTGGGACGACAACGCCCAACACCGACCGGCTGATCCCGGCCGGCCAGCCCGCGCCAGCTTCGAGAGCATCGATCCCGACGATTTGGACTTCATCGACGATCTGCGCGGCTACGTTTGGAACACCTATCATGTGCCCTGGCTGGATGGCAAGGCCGCGCCTGGCCCGCTGGCCGAGCCGCCGGACTACTTTTTTGACACCATCGACCGGGTCAGGGCCAAGGTGGGGAGCGCCGTCTCGGTGCATGGCGAGGTGTTCTCCCCCTTCACCCACTACATGGAATTGTTCGGCTACGAGCCGGCGCTGACCAGCCTGTTGGAGGATCCTGGCAAGGCGTTGGCGCTGCTGGAGCGGCTGACCGTGGCCTCGGCGAGCTGGGCCGTGGCGCAGGCGCGGCATGGGGTGGACGCGGTGTTGATCTCGTCGGCCTTTGCCGGCGGGCCGCTGCTGTCGCCGCGCATGTACAAGCGCTATGTGCTGCCCTTCGAGCGGCGTGTGGCCGAGGCGGTCAAGGCCGAGGGGGTGCCGGTCTACACCCACACCTGCGGCAGCATCGGCGACCGGCTGGAGCTGATGCTGGAGACCCACACTGAAGGCATCGACACCCTGGACCCGCCGCCGCTGGGCAACGTCGAGCTGAAAGACGCCAAGGCGCAGATCGGCGAGCGGGCCTTCATCAAGGGCAACATGAACGCGGTGGAGCTGTTGATGGCTGCCAGCGCCGAGCAGGTCATCGCCCACGCGACCGACTGCATCCACACCGGCATACCTGGCGGCGGCTACATCCTCAGCACCGCCTGCTCCGTCGCCCCACGCATGCAGCCGTGGAAGCTGGAACTGCTGACGCCGTTGGCGGAGGAGATTGGGCGGTATTGAGACGATGTGAATCGGCCGGGATTGCTGCTATTCTCCCACGGCGGTCAATTCTTTTTCAACAAACCTGAGGAACTCCCGCAATGCTGCCCTTGGCGAGTCGGGAATGTAGCTCTCCTCAACGTTCTCCTCTGCGCCATTGTGAAAATGCTTGGGATGGGTGGCGATTTCAGGGTGATCTGGCGCATTGTCATGACGATGGAGTAATCCCCGTTTAGCTCGCTGCTCCCAATGGTAGGCGTAGCGCTTCTGGTCTGCACTCAGCCAGATATCGATGAAGGTGCCATCGCGTACATGAAGCCGAAGCTTCAACGCTATTCCTGCACGTCGTCCAATCGTATCAGTATGAGAGATGATGGCGCTGAATTCGGTTGTCGCAATGCGCGCTAGTTGATCGTACATTGTCAACGCAAATCGATCTGCCACTGATTGAGCTGTCCCAGATACGTTTCCAGGCGTTCCCATTCGATCATCTCTTCCCACGCTGGATGACTGTACACGGCTTTGGTCTCGATGCGCTGCGCCAAGTCGCGTGCCGTGCGCACGCCGTAACGGTCCTGGAGATCGGCAATGTCCAGGTTTGTCAAGCGACGTTCGCGCTCGATGAATGCCTCAAGACTACGACGTTCTAACTCACGGGGAGAAATAGTCAGTTCTTTGGCAATGCGTTCGACAGCAACGGTCATTAGCTTACTCTCCATGAAGAGGTAGATAGCGTATGGCGGTCTCCGTTCGTTCAGACCGATTGTACATCGATCGGCCGGTTCAGCCAAACATGATCCCCAGCACCTGACGTATAGCTCAAGATCGGAGCGAGCGTAATGCCATCCATGACAGCAAGACGCGCCGCGCCCCTTCACGCGTTCGTGTTTCACCTTCCTCGCCAAACAAAAACAGGCCCAGCCATCCCGGCCGGGCCTGTCTCATTCCTCAAACCATTAACTGTTCACCGTTCACCGTTTACCGTTCACCGTTCACCGTTTACCGTTCACCAATCCCAAACTCCGCCCCCGCGCTGCGCCCCCACACCTCCGGGAAGTACATCTGATAGGCGACGGCCGGCAGGACCTGGAACTGGCCTGGCAGGCTGGCGCGCATCTGGTAGGTGTACTCATAGGTGCCGGCGGGGAGCTGGGTGGCGAAGAGGGCTACCTTCTCGTCGCGCAGATCGGTCGCAGTCGGCGTCCACCAGAACCACGGCCATGCACCATCGGCCGGCTCCAGGCTGGGACCTTCGTAGACCAGGCTGGTGTTGAGCAGGCTGGAATCGATGGCCTCGGCGCCGGCCGGCAGCGGACTCTCGACCACCAGATAGTGCAGGTCGGTCGGCGCCACGATGGTCAGCTTGACCTGGATGGTGTCGCCTACCTGGGCCTCGCTGATGGGCTGGTCCGACGCCTCGCCGGTGATGGGATCCACCAGGCGGTACTGCTGCGCCACCACCACGCCGCGGTCCATGGCCTGCAGCTCGGCCGCGGGCAGGAAGGTCTCCAGGAAGGCGGTGTAGTAGAGCTGGCCGTCGCCGCTCTGGCTGCCCTCGGCGAAGCGGCTGATGGTCAGGCCATTGGCATAGTCTTGCAGGAGCTCGGCCACGGCCACGCGCAGCTCCACCGGCTGGCCCACGTTGTTGACATCGACGCTGCCGCTGGCCAGCTCGGCGTCGTTCAGCAGGACGTTGTAGCTGTAGTCGCCCTCCAGCTCGCCGGCGGCGACCATCCAGTCGGTCAGGGCGATCAACGACCAGACGTTTTCCTGGGTGGTGGCCCAGTGGCCATCGCTGCGCGTGCTCATCAGCCAGCGCACCGCGTTGGGCGCCAGCGCGTTCTGTGGGTCCAACCTGGCCATCGCGTCCAGCACCAGGGCCGTGCTGCGCAGATCGCTGTTCATGGTCCACCAGTCGATGCTTTCCTCCTCCCAGTGCGCGCCGGTGGCCGAGACCAGGGCCGCGCTGTTCAGGTCGTCCAGCAGCACGCCGATGCGCTGGGCAGAGGTTGGGTCGTCCAGCAGGCCGAAGGTCAGGGCCAGCAGCGCCTTGCCGTAATCGGCCAGCCGCTGGCGCACCTGGTAGAGCGCGGTGGTGCGGCCCACGTCGCCCTGGCCGGCCTCGGCCAGCACGTAGAGGATGAAGGCCTGCTGGTTCAGCTCATAGCCTTCCAGCGCGTCCACCGGCCGCAGTTGGCGCTGCAAGTAGTCGATGGCCCGCTCCAGCGCCGCCGAATCGACCGCGAAGCCGGCCGCCTGCGCCCGCACCAGGCCAAAGGTGACGTAGCTGCTGACGAAGGGCCGGCTCTCGTCGTTGGCCCACCAGCCCCAGCCGCCGTCGGGGTTCTGGCGCTGCAAGAGGCGCTGGGTGGCCACGGCGATCTGGTCTTGCAGGTTGGCCTCCAGGTCAGCCCATCGCGTATCCGCCTGCGCCGTATCGAGGCCCGTCAGGCCCAGCGCTTCCAGCGCCTGGTAGGTGACCACGTTGGGCAGGAACTTGCTGACGATCTGCTCGCTGCACTCGTAGGGGAAGCTTTCCAGCCAGTTGAGGCTTTCCAGCGTGCCCGCGGCCAGCGACGGATCCAGCCGCACCCGCAGCTCGCCCTGGGTGGGGTCCACATTGGATGGCAGCGCGATCACCTCGGTGCGGCTCTCGTCCGGGCCGACCATGCCGGCGGTGGCCACCGTCTCCGGCGAGCTGTAGCGGTAGACCGGCAGGGTCAGCTCGACCGCGTCGCCCAGCGGCGCCTGGCCCGCGGCCGCGCCCGTTTCCAGCGCCGTGAAACGGATCATGGCGCTGCTGACGGCCTCGCCGCCGGTGGGGATCGTGACTTCCACCGGCCAGCTCACCTTGGCCTGCTGGCCGGCCGGCACACTGACGATCTGGCTCAGCGCGGCTGTGGTGGTCACACCCTGGGCCGCCAGGATCACCTCCACGGTGCGGTCGGCCTCGGTGTTGTTGTTGACGATGGCGCCGATCTCGGCCTGGTCGCCCACGGTGAAGAAGCGGGGCAGCACCGGCCGCACCAGCAGCGGCAGGGTGGTCTTGATCTCCACCGTGGCCTGGCCCACATGGGTGTCCACGGTGACGCCGATGCCCTCCAGCCGCCAGGTGGTCAGGTTGTCGGGCAGGGTCACGCTGACCTCAGCCCAGCCCTTTTCGTCGGTGACGACGGTGGGCTCCCACAGCGCGGTGTCCTCGAACTCGGTGCGCACCTCGAAGCCCATCATGCCATCGCCGCCGCCGCCGCCCTTGGCGCCCTCCTCCAGTTGCAGGTTGAGGCGGTCCAGGTTGAGCACCAGGTTGCTGGCCGTCTGCACCCCCAGCCCGCGCTGGCGGTAGAAGCTGTCCAGCAGCGGCTGGTTGGGGCTCTGGGCCAGGCTGAGGATCGCCTTGTCGATCAGCGCCAGGGAGATCTCCGCCTGAAGCGGTTCGCCCTGCCAGTCGGTCGCCTGCACGGTGAAGGTGACAGTCTCGCCCGGCCGCAGCACGTCCGCGTTGGGCGTCAGCGTGAGCTGGATCTCCTTGACCGTGTTGTCCACCGGCAGTTCCACCAGGCCCAGCTTGAAGCTGCCCAGATCACTGCTGTCACCCTGCTGTGGCCCCTCTCCACCTTGCTGTGGCCGGTCTCCGACCGAGCCACCGGCCGAGCCACCGACCGAACCTTCCTGCTGTGGCCGGTCTCCGACCGAGCCACCGACCGAGCCACCCTTGACCACCACCAGCGAGACGAAGACGTTGGGCACGTAATCCTCGGTGATGGGGATCTCCAGCGTCTCGCTGTTGCCCTCCAGCGTGATCTGTTGCGTTTCGATGATCTGGCCGCGCTCGATGGTCAACAACGCCTCCACCGGTCCCTGGTAGGGGTGCGGCGCCAGGATCTTGGCCGTGTCGCCCACCTGGTAGAGCGGCTTGTCGGCCACCAGCTCGATGCGGTCGTTGTTCTCCACCTGCCAGGAGACATACTCCTGCGCGCTGCCGCTGCTGACCCAGGTGAAGGCCGCGCTGCGCACCGCGTTGCCCAGCTCGTCCACCGCCGTGGCGTTGATCTTGTACTGGCCGCCGCCGGGCGGGGTCCAGGTGAAGACAGCCTCGCCGCGGCCGTCGGTGGTCACGGTGTCGGTCAGGATGGGGGTCTCCCGCACCTCGCTGGTCCAGTAGAAGCGGCCATCCTCGGCCTGTTTCTGCACGCTCAGCCACTCGGCCTGGCTGACCACGACAGTCAGCGCCTGGTCGGGCACGGGCTGGCTGGCCCAGTCGACGGTGATCAGGTCCACGGCGGCTGGCTGGCCGGCCAGGCTGACATAGCCGCGCGGGGCCACGCCTGGATAGACCAGGCCCTTGTGCACGATGACCGAGGTGTTTTTGGCCGTCTCCTGGTTGTTCAGGTCGGTGACGCGCACGTCGATGCTGAAGCGCTGGCTGACGGTCTTGTCGCCGATGTCGGCCGGGACCTGGAAGGTGAACACGCCATCAGCGCCGGTCTCGCCCGCGCCGCTGGCCACCACGCCGCCGTAGCGGCCCTGCGTCGTGGGATCCCAGCCGGTGTAGTCGTTGAAGCTGTACCAGCGGCCTGTGACATCGCCGGCGTAGTTGAAGGTCGCGTCCTCGCTGAAGACGGTCCAGTCCACCTGTGCCTTGCTCACCGGCCCGCCGAAGAAGAATTCGCCGCTGACCGTGGCCGTGATCACGTCGCCGTCCAGCACTTCCGCCTGATCGGTGCTCAATTCGATGGTGAACTCAGGCTTGCGGTATTCGGCCACCTGGAAGCCCAGGCCGAAGTAGGGGATGAAATACGCATCCTGCGGCCAGTCGGTGAGGCGCAGCTCCAGGTTGTAGAAGCCCAGGCTGGCCTCCTCGGCCAGCGGCAGCGCGCCGTCGATGGTCCCGAAGGCGTTGGTCTGATGCTGCTGCCGGTAGATCTCCTCGCCGCGGTCGTTGGTGATGATGACATCGACCTTGGTCCCTGGCTCTGGCAGGCGCAGGATGGCGTCATCGTCCACCCGCAGAATGCCCTTCCAGTAGACAGTCTGGCCAGGCCGGTAGATGGGCCGGTCGGTGTAGAAGTAGCCCTGGTAGAGCGGGGGCGGATATTCGCTCGGCAGCCCAAAGTCCCACGAGGCCAGCCCGCTTTGCCAGTCGGTGCTGGTCACGCCGTAGGGCGCCGGTCCATCCTGCTCGCCCTGCTCTGGCCGGTCTCCGACCGAGCCAGCCGAGCCAGCCGAGCCAGTCGAGCCGCCCTGCTCTGGCCGGTCTCCGACCGAGCCAGCCGTTCCCGCGAAGACAGATATCGGCGTCCACGGCTCCTTCGTCGTTGCCGGGCCGCGCGCGATGCCGTCGGCGTCGCTGACCGCCTGCACCTCGCTCTGTCCCACCATGCGCACCGGCACGTCGGCCACCGGCTGGCCCGACTGCAGATCGGTGACCCAGACCAGCGTCTCATCCACCGTGCGCTTGGTGATCAGATTGAAGGGAGAGACGATCAGCAGATGGCGCGGCGGCTGCTGGCCCGACTCCAGTGAGCCGTCGCCGTATGTGACTTCCGGCGCGCGCATCTCGACCCAGTAGATGCCCGAAGGCAGGGGGCCGCCATCCTCGGCCAGCGGGACTTTGAGGAGGTTGTTGGTGTTGCGCTCCGGGGAGACGGGCACAGTCCACTCGCGCAGCAGCGCGTCCCCCTTGGGAACGAAGGTGCGCAGTGCGTCCCAACGGTTTTCCCCCAGCAGCCGGGTGGCTTCATTCTCGTTGACGCTGTAGAGCTTGAAGTTCAGCTCGCTGACATTGCGGTAGCTGGCCGCGATCAAAGTGCTGGTGTAGGCGTTGTAGGTTCCGATGTCGCTGGGCACATTGAGGTGGGCAAAGGGGCGGCGCTGGCCGGTCTCGAAGCGGTAGCGCCGCGTCCCCAGCCGGTTGCCGAACACATCCTGGATGTCGCCGGAAAGCGTCACCGTGTAGCTGGTCTCCGGCAGGCGCGGCCAACTGATCTGCCAACGGTTGTCGTAGGGGGAGAAGTAGCTGAACACATCGGTGGGCTTGGGGATGATGGTGAAGGCATCGCGCCCCAGCGTGCTTTCGTCGACGATGCCCAGGAACAGAATGCCCATCTGCGCCTCCACTGCTACGCCGGTGGCGCCATCGGGGGGCGACGTGGCCTCGATGCCGATCTGGGGCGCGGTCTGGAAGCGGGCGACAAAGGGCTCACGCAGCGTGGCCTGGCCCGCGGCCGCCCGCGCGCCCTTGTCGATCTGCACCGTGTAGGCAACATCGTAGTCCAGCGCGGGCGTCGGCTGGAAGCGCAGGACGCGGCCGCCGTCGCTCCAGGTGAAGCGGCCGGCGACCTGCGCCTTGTTGGCATCGTTGCGCAGCGCAAAGGCATCCTCTGTCGAGGCGCGATCCATCGGCTGGCTGAAAGTCACCGTCACCGGCTTGCTGGGCCAGGCCATGGGACCATCGGGCGCCACGGCCATCACGACGGGGCTGGCCGTTTGGAAGGTGATGACCGCATCCTCCGCCAGCAGGCCGCCGCTGACATCGGTCAGGCCGGTCGGCACAGTGACCTTGTAGCTGGCCCCGCCGGCCAGGGCGGTCTCAGGCACAAAGCTGTAGATGCTGGTGTTCAGCCATTGACCCGTGCCCGGCGTGCTCGGTTCGATGCGCAGGGGATTGGGCTGCCCGGCCTGTTGGCCGATGCTGGTCAGCGGAACCACAGGCCGATTGAAGATCACCGTGATGGGCGAATCGACGCTGACCTCCTCGTTGCCGTCGGCCGGCTGGCTGCTGGTCACCTGAAGGAAGCCAACCGTGTCGAAGCGCAGATCGACCGGCGCGGCCAGCGGCTCATCGCTGGCGCTGCGCGCCTCCTGACTGACCGAGACGCGATAGCTGGCGCCGCGCGTCAGCGGCTGCTCCGGGGTCCACACCAGGTCATTGCCCACCAATGTCGCCTGGCCGGCCGTGGGCGGTTCGATGGCAAAGGCCGCAGCGGTGCTGGCCTCATCCATGGCTTGGTCGAAGCTGATCACCACCGGCGCGTCCAGCGGCTGCTCCTGCCCGCGCTGGGGGGAGGTGGACACAGCCACCGGCGGCAGATCCAACGGCTCGACGGTCGGCGTCGGCTCGACGGTCGGCGCTGCTGTCGCAGCCGCGGGGGGCTGGACGGCGGGCGTCGTTTCCAGCGGCGCGGTCTGCGGTTCAGGGCCAGGCCCTGGCTGCGCCGGCCGGCCGCAGCTTGCCAGCAGCAGGCTGGCGATGATGATGCTCAAGAGGACGATATGAATTCGTTGGTTCGTTTTGTAAGACATGGCGATCTCAACCTCCTTGGCGCCCGACAGGAAAACCCAGTCGGTCGGTTGGAACAGGGAAACTACCTACATTGGACTTCGATCTTCATCGGACTTCGACCTTCATTGGACTTCGATCCAGAGCCCATCGCTGGTCAGAGACTCTCCGTTGGCGCCCAGCGCGACCGCACTGATGTGATGCGCGCCCGGTTGCAGCGTCCACCAGGTTTCAAAGGGCAGGCGGGTCGAGCGGCCCACCGGCTGGCCATCGACCAGAAATGTCACCTCGTTGGGCACGTTTGCGCCCAGCGGCCGCGCGGCCAGGCGCACCTGCTGCAAAGCGTCCGGCATCCCGGCCGACAGCCGGAAAACGCTGTTCGGGTCGGGGCTGATCAATGCCAGGCCGCTGGACGCCGCGTCGGCCGGCGCGGTCACCTGCCCATCAGCGGCTGCGTCGCGCTCGACGCGCCACGATTCATCCGCCGCCGGCTGCTCGATTCCCTGGGCCAGCGCCCACTCGCGCAGCTCTGGCGGATAGACGCGGAAGACGCGCGTCTCGCTGCACGCCGGCGTCGTCGCCTGGTCCGCCAGCCCGCCGCGGCAGATATCCACAGCCAGCGGGCGGTAGACGGCATCGAACTCCAGCGGCTCTGTGCCGGCGATGAACAGCTCGCTCCGCCGCCGGCTGCACCATTGTGTCGGCAATAGGCCCGAATCGATGCAGACCTCGGCCCGCACCAGGCCGTCAGGCTGGCGGAAAGCGCGCGCCGGCAATCCCTTGTGCGCCATCTCCATCACATCGCGCCAGATCGGCCCGGCGCCGCTGATGCCGCTGACGCCCAGCATGGGGGTGTTGTCGGCGTTGCCCACCCAGACGCCGCCCACCAGATCGGGGGTGTAGCCGACAGTCCAGTTGTCGCGCCAATCGGTGGTGGTGCCGGTTTTGACCGCGGCCGGCCGGCTCAATCTGAGCACGCTGTTGCGGCCAAAGGAGGGGGCGCGGGCATCGTCGTCGCTGAGGATGTCGGTGATCAGATAGGCGACGCGCGCATCGAGGGCCTGAACCGTGCGCTGCGCGGGGGACTCGGCGCGCCAGAGGATCTTGCCGTCGGCGTCTTCGATGCGCTCGATGGCGTAGGGCGTTACTTTGTAGCCGCCGTTGGCGAAGGCGGCGTAGGCGCCGGTCAGCTCCAGCAGGCTGACCTCGCCGCCGCCCAGGGTCAGGGCCAGGCCGTAGGGAGGCTGCTGTTCGTCGGCGCTGGCGGGTTGGAACGACGTGATGCCCAGGCGCTGCGCCTGGCTGATCAGCGCGTCCACGCCGATGGCGTCCAGCGCCTTGACCGCGGGCAGGTTGTAGGAGCTGGCCAGGGCTGTGCGCAGGCTGACCGGGCCGTGCCACTGCATGTCGTAGTTCTGCGGCACATAAGGGGCGCCTTCGGTGGTCATGAAGGCGGTGCGCACGTCGGCGATGACCGTGGCTGCGGTGAAAGGCGCCCGACCGGCTGCGGCCGCGCGCGCCGGGTCCATGGCTGCGGCGTAGGTCAGCGGCTTGAGGGCTGAGCCCGGCTGGCGCAGGGCCAGGGCGGCGTTCATCGCGCCGTCGATGCTGGCGTCGAAGTAGTTGGGGCTGCCGACCATGGCACGGATCGCGCCGCTGCTTGGGTCCAGCAGCACCACGGCGGCATTTTCGATGCGGCGGCCGGGCGGGGCGTCCTTGGCCTGTTGGAGCTGGCCCAGGCGGTGGCCCACAGCGGCCTCGGCCTGGCGGTTCCAGTTCAGGTCGAGCGTGGTCATCACCCGCAGCCCGCCCTGACTGACCCGCTCGGCGCCCAGCAGCCGCTCCAACTGCCTCTCGACGTAGCTGACGAAGTGGGGCGCGTCGATGGGGAAGGGGGTGGCGGCGAACTGCAAGCGTTCGGCCAGCGCCAGCTCCGCCTCGCCGCGCGGGATGTAGCCATGCTGCACCATGGCCGCCAGCACATGGGACTGCCGCCAGCGGGCCGACTCCAGGTTGTAGAGCGGGTTGTAGACCTCGGGGTTCTGCACCAGCCCGGCCAACAGGCTGCACTCGGCCAGGTCCAGCTCGCGGGCCGATTTGCCAAAATAGCCTTGGGCCGCGCCCTCCAGGCCGTAGGCGAAGTTGCCGTAGTAGACCTGGTTCAGGTAGAGGGCCAGGATCTCCTGCTTGTCATAACGCAGCTCGATCCGCAGGGCCAGCCATGCCTCGCGCAGCTTGCGGCGCAGCGACTGCTCATAGCGCTCCTCGACGGTCATCAGCGTGTTACGGGCCAGTTGCTGGGTGATGGTGGATGCGCCGGAGATCACCGCGCCGCTGCGCCAGTTTTGCACCGCCGCGCGGCCGATGGCCAGCGGGTCGATGCCGGGGTGGTGGAAGAAGCGGCTGTCCTCGACCGCGACCGTGGCCTGCCAGCAGGCAGCTGGGATCTGCTCGAAGGACAGCGATACCTGCTTGCCCTGGTCGCCGATGGCCTCGAACAATGTTCGCCCCTCCCGATCCAGGATCAGCGTGCTGGGGCGGACGGCGGCCAGGTTCTGCGGCGTGGGCGCGGGCAGATCGCCCACCAGCCAGTAGCCGCCGGCCAGCATGAGCATGAGAAGCAAGATCAGGAGCAGCGACGCGCGTCGTCGCCATGAAAGGGCCATATCACCAATACCCAACGTGTGAAATGTCTGATGATCGCAGATCGACGTGCCACGGAACGAGACCGCCAACGTGGTGTCGCACAGGTTTACACGCAGTTACCCAGCCGCTGGTTCAGCCATAGCATACGCCAGAAAGTATCTATTGCCAAATGCAGCAATTCCAAATATGGCGATTGCCAAGCTGGAGTCGAGGCTTCAGCCGGGTTTGCACGCTCAACTCGCATCGTCCAGACCCGGCTGAAGCCTCGACTCCGCCCATATTTGGAATTGCTGTGCCAAATGGCGTTCGGTTGACTTGCAACGCAGGACATGATATACTGGCGTCCGATGGGCAGATGATCTGTGTGTTCAGTGGGATGCAAACGTAAGATGGAAGCACCTGTGTTGATCCGACCGCCGGCGTTGAAGAGGCCACAGCGCCTCACCGATATCCAGTACCCAGAATCGGACGGGAAACCTGTGGGAGAAACCGATTTTCACATCGCCGCGCTCTTTCACCTGTGGCAAGCGTTGCGGCAGTACTATCGCAACGACGCCGATGTCTACGTTGCCGCTAACATGCTCTTCTACTATGAGGAAGGCAACATCTCAGCTTTCAAAGTGCCTGACGTCTTTGTCGTCAAGGGCATTGCCAAACGCGATCGTCGCGTCTACAAGCTGTGGCAAGAGCAAAAGGCGCCCAGTGTGGTGTTTGAGATCACCTCGCGCGGCACCCGCCGTGACGATATCGGCGAGAAACGGACGTTCTACGAAAGGTTGGGTGTTCAGGAATACTACTTGTTCGACCCGTTGGGCGAGTATCTCAGCCCCCGCCTTCGTGGCTACGTTCTGGAAGGCCTGCGTTTTCGTTCGGTTGAGGCGGCGAGCGATGGCTCGTTGCCGAGTCGTGAGCTGAATCTGATCCTGCGTCCCGAAGAATGGTTGTTGCGCGTTGTCGACCCGGCCACGGGGCAGCCGTTGCCGACCATCGATGAAGCAGTCAAACGCATGACCGACGCGCTGGACAGGGCTCGCATCGAAGCCCAGCGGGCAGAAAGCGAAGCCCAGCGGGCAGCGGCAGCAGAGGTTCGTTCAGCTCAATTGGAAGCTGAAATCCAGCGTCTGCGCCGTATGCTGGACGAACTGAACTAATCACCATGAGCAAACATCAACCTCTGGATCGCGACGCGTTCATCGATCACGTCCAAACCGCCACCCACCAGGCGGGCTTCACCGTCAAGAAGCGCGAGGAGATGGTGCTGACGCTGGATATGCAGGGCCAGCCCATGCGTTGTGATCTGAAGTCGCTCTATTCTGTCTACTTGCAGTCTCCCAACCGGCTGGACGACATCGTCGCCGCCCATCTGGCTGCCCTGCGCCAGGCCAGCGCGCCGCGTCCGCCGCTCTCGGAGCAGCAGGCGCTGGAGTCTTTTCTGCCGCTGCTCAACCAGGCTGCTTGGCTGGATGTCGTGCGTCAGCAGGGGGGCGAGCCGCCGGTGCATCGCCCCTTTGCCGTTGGCCTGGTCATTACCTATGTCTTCGACCTGCCCAGCGCCCGCGTCTATATCCATCAGGACACGTACGACGAGCTGTTGACTTCCCCCGGCGCGACCCCCGATGGCATCCATGAGATGGCGTTGGAGCACCTGCGCAAGCGCACCAGCCGGCGGGACACCAAGGCCTTTGGCATGGGCGATGGAACGATCATGGTGTGCGACACTCGCGATGGCTTTGCCGCGACACGCGTGCTCCTGCCGGAGCTGATGGCGACCTGGGCCGAGCGCATCCCTGGACGCATGTTGCTGGGCGTGCCCAACCGCGATTTTCTGATCGGCTTCAGCGACCGTGATCCGGAGCAGGCCACAGCCATCATGCAGCAGGTGCGGCGCGATGCAGCTCAGCGTGACGGCGGGCTGACGTCCGCGCTGTTAACCTGGCAGCGCGGACGGTTGGCGCCCTATCGCACGGTGCATTGAGCGGGGAATGAGGGCGGGGAGAATGTCACTGCTCAGGCGCCGGTGGGCTGGCGGCTGAGATGAAGGCGGCCAGCTCGGCCTTGAGCTTGTGCAGCGACGGCAAGTGGACGTACATCATGTGGCCGGCCTCGTAGAAGCTCATGGTGATGTTGTCCAACAGGCTGGCATCCAGACCCAGGTGGTTGAAGGTGTAGGTGGTGGCGAAGTAGGGGGTGGCCAGGTCGTAGGCGCCGTTGGCCACATGGACGCGCAGATGCGGGTTCATGCTGATGGCCTTGCGCAGCGTCTCGGCCACGTTGACGTACTGGTTCTCGAACTCCTTGTAGCTCCAGGTTTGATACAGCCCCTTGAGGATCTCGTAGGGCAGGTCGCTCTCGAACTGCAACGCGCCGCGCACATAGTCGTTGAAGCAGGCGGTATACGCGCCCTGGATCGCGGCGTAGCTGGGATCGAACTCGAAGCGTTCGCCGGCCGCGTCGCGGTCGATGCCGGTGTAGCGGCTGTCCAGCCGGCCAACGGTGCGGCGCTGATCCCGCAGCAGTTCCTTGACGAAGCGAGAGATCTCGATGCGCAGGTCGCATCGCTCGACATAATCCTCGGAAAGCCCAGTAAACCGGGTCAGTTGACGGGCGATGGCCGTGCGCTGTTCGGCCGGCAGGGCCGCGCCTTGCAGCATGGCCAGCGCGTACTCGCCCAGGGCGAAACGCTCCACCTGCGCCAGCATTTCGGTCAACGGCAGCGCCTGCAGGTCGGCCGGCAGGCGGCGGTGATACCAGGCCGTGGCCGCGTAGGTGGGGAGGAAAAGGATGTGCGGCAGGTCGTTGCCAGGGTTGAAGTCAGCGGTCTGGAAGTCGAGGATGCTGGAGACCAGCATGATGCCGTTCAGCCACAGGCCGTGGCGTCCTTGCAGATAGCCGCTTAGCCCGGCGGCGCGCGTGGTGCCATAGCTTTCGCCGATCAGGAATTTGGGCGACAGCCAGCGCCGGTAGCGGCTGGTGTAAAGCCGGATGAAATCCCCGACCGACTCGATGTCCTTGGTGAAGCCGTGGAAATCCTTGGCCTTCTCCCCCGGCACAGGTCGGCTGAAGCCGGTGCTGACCGGATCGATGAAGACCAGGTCGGTCACGTCCAGCAGCGAGGCCTCGTTGTCCACCAGACGATAGGGCGGCTTGAGGGCGAAGCCGTCGTCGTCCAGCAGCACCCGCCGCGGTCCCAGCACTCCCAGGTGCAGCCAGACCGACGACGAGCCAGGCCCGCCGTTGAAGGAGAAGGTCAGCGGCCGGCTGGCGGGATCCTCCACCTGGTCGCGCGTGTAGGCAACGAAGAAGATCGACGCCTTGGGCTTTTCCCCGTCGGACGCGCCTTCGTCCTCTCCTTTCCTTTCAGCCTCTTCCTTCAGCACGATGACGCCGGCTGTGACGGTGTAGGGGATCTCCTGGCCGTCGATGGCGACGGTGTGGTGGGTGATGACCAGGTTGTCCTGGGGGGTGGGTTGGGCGTCGGGGGGTGTTTGGGTTGGGGTGTCTTCTTTGGACATATCTTATCTCTCGTTTGCGTCCTGCACCTTTGCGTTCACCGTCAATTCGTCAATCCACAGCTCCAGCAGCGTTACGCCCACGGCGCCCAGCCTCATGTTGGCGGCCACCAGCGTCAGCGAGGCGATCTCATCGCGGCGGCTGTGCAGATCGTCGACCGTGGGCTCCATGCCCGCCAGCGCGCCGGCCGCTGCCTCGACGATCACCTGCCGGATGTGTTCGATCTGCGCGGTCACATCGCCCACCGCGGCCAGCCGCTGCGGGCTGCGCACCTGTGGGCTGGCGTCGCCGCTGGCCCACACCGCGCCGATGGGCAGCGCAATGGCTGCATCCGTCTGCCAGCTAACCTGATAATGGCCGCTCGGGCCGGTCTGTGCGCAGCCACCGAGCCCGCCATGCTCATCATCGGTTGCGCGCCCAGCGCCTGGACCTCTGATTTGGTTCAACTCGTCAACAGCATGCACCAGCTCGCCTCCAGGCGCGTCGCCATGTCCATTGCTCCGCATCTCATCCTTCACTACTCCCAATTCACCCTTCCCCCTTCCCCACCCCCGCCACCACACCCTCCGCATGCAGCCGCGCCACCGCGTCTGCGTCATAGCCCAGCTCAGCCAGCACCTGATCGGTGTGTTCGCCCAGCCGCGGCGGCGCGAGGCGGTAGCTCGTGGGGGTGCCGGAGAAGAAGCCGGGAAAGGCCAGCGATTTGAACGGCCCCACCGTCGGGTGTTCCATCTGCACGATCATGTGACGCGAGCGGATGTGGGGATCGTTCAGCGCCTCGTCCACGGCATAGAGCGGGCCGCTGGGGATCTCCGCCGCGTTCATCAGATCGACCCACTCGCGCGCCGGCCGCGCGGCCAGAAAGCCGTCCAATATCGGCGTCAACTGGTCACGGTTGACGTTGCGCAGGGCGTTGGTGGCAAACAGCGGGTGGTTGACCAGGCCCTCGTCCGCGCCGATCACTTCACAGAACTTGCGCCAAAGTCGCTCGCTGCCGGCCGCCACCACGATCCATTTGCCGTCGCCGGCCTTGAAGGGCTGGTAGGGGGTAATGGTGGGGTGTTGGTTGCCGGTCTTCTGCGGCGGCTCGCCGGTGGTGAAGTAGTTGCCGGCCAGGTAGCTCAGCCAGTTGAGCTGCGACTCCACCAAGCTGACGTCGATGGACTGGCCGACGCCGGTATGCTGGCGGGCCAGCAGCGCGGCCAGCACGCTGATCAGCGTGTAGAGTCCGGCGGCGAAATCGGCCATGGCCATGGGGAAACGCATGGGGGGATCGCCCGGCTCGCCGGTCAACTCCATCAGCCCGCCCATGGCCTGGGCGACGATGTCAAAGCCGCTGCGGTCGGAATAGGGGCCGCTGCGGCCAAAGCCGGTGATGCTGGCGTGGATCAGCCGCGGGTTGCGGGCCAGGCAGGCCTCCACCGACAGGCCGTATTTGTCCAGCGACGCCTGGCGCGGCAGGTTGATCAAGAACACGTCTGCCTGGTCGATCAACTGATGCAGGATGGCCAGGCCCTCCGGCTTGGTGTAGTTCAGGGCGATGCCCCGCTTGTTGCGGTTGGTGGAGAGGAAATAGGCGCTCTCCCCCTCGATGAAGGGAGGGCCCCAGCCGCGGCAGACGTCGCCGATGCCTGGCTGTTCGATTTTGATGACATCCGCGCCCATGTCGCCCAGATACATGCTGCACGTGGGGCCGGCCAGGGCCTGGGTCAGATCGACGACTTTGACGCCGGGAAGGATGAGGGGATTTGCTTGCATGGTGAGTCTTTCGTGGTGGCTAATGGGTCTCGATGGAATGCGCAACGCGGAGATCGCGCAGAGCATCTCCCGGTTACGGGTTACGGGTTACGGGTTTCGGCCCTGCCGCGCCGCTGTCTCGCCTTCTCGCGCCGTTCATCGGAAATGCTGCGCGCCGGGCCGCCGCGCTGAATATTGATGATCTCGGCCATGATGCAGACGGCGATTTCGGCCGGGGTATGGGCGCCGATGGCGATGCCGATGGGGGCATAGACGCGGTCGAATTTCTCGGTCGGGATGCCCATCTCGGCGTGCAGCAGGTCGAAGACGGTGCGCACCCGGCGCTGGCTGCCGATCATGCCGATATAGGCCAGCGGGGTGTCCAACAGCTCCAGCAGGCAGTCGAAGTCGTGCTGATGGCCGCGTGTCACCAGCACGACGTAGCTGTCCAGCCCCAGCCGGCCTTCGGCCGCCCATTGGCGCATGGTCTCGCGCAGCGGCAGCGCCAGCACCTGGTCGACCTGGGGGAAACGCTGGCGGTTGGCATACTGGGGGCGATCGTCCAGCACGATCACGGTGAAATCGCACAGCTTGCCGAGCTGGGCCAACGGCACGGCGATGTGGCCAGCGCCGACGATGATCAGCTCTGGCGGGCGATGCTGCACCTCGATGAAGAGCTTGACCTGGCCGGCCGGTGTGGGGTAGACCAGCGTCTGATGCACGCGGCTGGCCAACACCTGGCGGGTGTCAGCCAGCGCCTGCGCTTCCAGCTCGCCCAGCCCCAACTGGCCCAGCGGTTCTGCATCCAGCCAGACCAGGGCATGGCGGCCAAGCGCGGCCGGGTCCGGCGCGGCGATCACTGTGGCCAAGGCAACTGAGCGGCGGGCTTCGACGGAGGAGAGGAGGGCGTTGAGAATCTCGTCAGGCATGAGCATGTCGGCTGGCTCGGTCGGAGACCGGCCAAAGCGGGGTTGGCGGCTGGCTCGGTCGGAGACCGGCCAAAGCGGGTTGTCGGCTGGCTCGGTCGGAGACCGGCCAAAGCGGGTTGGCGGCTGGCTCGGTCGGAGACCGGCCAGAGCGGGGTTGGCGGCTGGCTCGGTCGGAGACCGGCCAAAGCGGGTTGTCGGCTGGCTCGGTCGGAGACCGGCCAAAGCGGGTTGTCGGCTGGCTCGGTCGGAGACCGGCCAAAGCGGGGGTGTCGGCTGG
>Ga0209096_1000394_pt1 | contig 61025 bp, 62 predicted proteins | sample AD_UKC034_MetaG_FD_184407 | JGI IMG/M metagenome (GOLD analysis project Ga0209096, IMG submission 184407) | Active sludge microbial communities of municipal wastewater-treating anaerobic digesters from USA - AD_UKC034_MetaG (SPAdes) (version 2) | ecosystem: Engineered > Bioreactor > Anaerobic >...
CTATAGGTATCCAGTGAAATAGGCCCCTGATTGATCATCTCACACCCTTTCTGTACCTCACCCATTTGGTGAATGCCTCCTCGGATATATTCTCGTTACTTCTGTTATTATTTCAAATATCTATCCGTTTAGCAAGAAGCTCAACTGCCGTTTTTAGGTTCAATGATCTTAACATGGTGGATAATATTGACGCTCCCGAAAACACCGTAACGGAAGCGGCGGCTGATTCGGCTGTGCTTTTTTCGATCCCGATAATATTTTTGATCGGCAGAAAAAGCCGCTTTCAGATCGGCGACCGGAAGCCTTTTTAATGGGGAGAAAATAAAAAAGTGGTAAAATAGTGGTAAAAACCGGGAAGGGCAAGAAAAAAGGATTTAAGCGAAATCACTTAAATCCTTGATTTTACTGGTGGGTCAGGGCAGAATTGAACTGCCGACACTCGGATTTTCAGTCCGATGCTCTACCGACTGAGCTACCGACCCACCTTATAATTTCTGCGAAAGGCTGGAAACCTCTATAAAATCTCATTTCCTTTGTCAAGGTATTTTTTGGTTGTTTCCACCTGTTGTGTTCTCCCAAGATGACATTTCCGGTTTGTACGTTTCGGTCTGCCCAACATTTCCGGAGTGACTACCGAAGGACGTCGTTCCCTGCAACTCTCCTTTCGTATCGGGAATGGTAATTCCCGAGGTAGATTCCTGCGGTTCATGAATAATCACCACCGTGGCGGCAATTTTGTCATGCCACCCCTGTTTCTTTTTGTCAAAAGCGATCCAGACATATCCCAGACAGAAGACGACACTTGACACCAGATAACCTACCGACCGTAAGAAAGCCGTTCCAAAGGAAATGGGGGTTCCTTCGACGGAAACCACTTGTAATCCTAGAAGTCTCTTGCCTGGCGTGCGTCCGGTTGAACCGTGAAAATAAGTAAAATAGATCATATTCAGAAGAACTGAAAACATCCAACTCCAGACACTAAATTCTGCCATACGTTCCGGATCAGCCAACATGGCTATTGCCTCGACATTGTTTCCGGACATGGATCCAGCCAAGTAGGCGATACCTGAAATCATCATCAAAAACATTAAAATCATCCCGATGATAAATCCGTCGATCATGTATGCAATAAAGCGCCGCCAGAAACCTGCAAATTGATAAGTCGTCATTTCCCCCCCTCTCCTGTCGTGTGACTGAAGATTCCTTTTTCATACTGAAGAATGGACAAAATCGCCGCTGCCGCCGTTTCCACTTTTAAAATCTGATTTCCCAAACTTACTGAAATAAAACCACAAATTTTAGCCTGTTGCACTTCCTCTCGGGACAATCCGCCTTCCGGTCCGACAATGATAAAAAAATTCTTAAAATCTGCATATTCAGAATCTTGCAGCACATCGCGAATATGCCACATTTGCTCCTCTTCCCAAAAAATCAGTTTCCGGGCATTGGGATCTGCGGATAAAAGCATTTTGTCAAAAGACAAAACCGGTTTAACAGAGGCGATGAGCGAGCTGCGCGATGATCGAGCTGCTTCCTGCGCTATCTTTTGCCATCTCGTAACTTTTTCGGATGCTTTCTCTGCATCAACCCTTTTCACCGAACGATGGGCTTGATATGGAATAATTTCATCCGCACCCAATTCCGCCACAGTTTTTACAATGATATCCATCTTTCCGGCTTTCGGAATCCCCTGGGCCAATGTCACGCGGATTCTCTTTTCTCTGGTCGGAAGAGGTGCCTCCAGCACGACATTTATTCCTTTCCCGTTGAAACTTTCAATTCTTGCTTCAAATTCGTGTCCAAAACCGTCAAAAACAATGATTTGATCGCCCGGTTTCAGACGCAAAACGGATTTCAAATACCGGAGATGATCAGCACCCAGCTTACAAATCGATGCGTCATGAATTCTTTCAGGACTGTATATTCTCGGCAGTGTCAAATCCAATTACTCTCTTCTTTGTGATTCCTACCCCGGATGGTATTCAAGCTTTTCCATCCGCCCGATTCTTTTTTAATATATAGCATATCCACTCTTTTTCCGTCAGAATATGGTGAAGAACAAGCGGTTCATGGAGAAAATGCTTTTCGATTGTAGAAATATCCTGTTCAATAATGCCGGAAATAATTAGATAACCTCCTGAAATCAATAACTTAACCAGTTGAGGGTGCAGTTTTACAAGCAATTTGGATGTCAGATTGGCAATAATCAGATTGCGCTCCTCATGGATTTGCACCGCATCTTCGTTTCTTATTCTTAATTGGTCCGCCACCCCGTTGATCACAGCGTTTTCAGCGGCAATTTCGGTTGCCTTGGGATCATTGTCCACACAAATGACATCTTTTGCGCCCATTTTAGCCGCCGTAATGCCGAGAATTCCCGTGCCGCAACCTACATCCAGCACCTTCCACTTTGTGACCGACCGGTCTTTCAAAATAATGTCCTCAATGGCCTGCATGCACATTCTTGTGGAAGCATGCTGGCCGGTGCCGAAAGCCATTCCTGGGTCAATATCTACAACAATATCACGACTTTCCGGTGTATATCGTTCCCAGGTTGGCTTGATCACGATGTTTTTGCATACGCGAATCGGCTTGAAATATTTTTTCCACTGTTCACCCCAATCCGGATCAGTAATGGTTTCTGAATAAAGCTCAGGCGCTTTGGCATCCGGAAAGATTTCTTCAAGGTTTTTAAGATATTTGCGAATGGCGATCAATCTCTTTTCGCTGCGGATATCCGTGGGAAAAAAAGCGTTGATCACTTCAATATCGGCCGGTTCCGGAAAATCATCGACACCCGGCGGGAGCAGCGATTCCGAAAACACACCTTGCGCGCCATTTTCTTCCAAAAAGTTACTTAAAGCATCCATTGTTTCTGCGGACGCCTTTATCGATATTTTCAGCCATTTTTCATGTTCTTTTACTGTCATTTGATTGCCTTACTCGATTTCAAACCCATCGGTTGTCATTTTGATAACTTTTTTCCACAGATCAAGAAAGTCCCGAGAAAAATACCTTAGATCATTTCCCTGTCCTGATCAGAACCTGCTGTTCGGAAAATTCCGCAACCTGTCCGTATTTTCCATCCGGCGCAGCCTTGACTTTCACTCCCCGGGTTTTGGATCCAATGTCTCTTTCTTTTGTTTTCACAGCATAGATTCCTCCTGTTGGCTGTAATTTCAAATCGCCCAGTTCTGTGACACTCGCATAAAGAATAATGCTTTCCTCGCCAAAAGGCGGATTGACCTCCAGTTCAAATTGATCTTTTCCTGACGGTACCTCGTAAACCACACCGCCCTGAAAATAATTATCCTGTCGATAGGGATTGGGCAGTAACTGTAAGTTGGCCTTGGATGCGTCACGGTAAATCAGACGGGCATAAAAAGGCTTATTGCCTTTGAGATAAATCTTGATTTTTTCGCCTGTCGAGTATGAACTTTTATCTGTCCAGACCTTAACTGCCAAAGGCAAAGAAGGATCATCGAAAACGGTGTTTCTGTCTCTTTCCCCGGCTTTCATAATGGACTTTTCATCCGGAATTACTTCGGTTTTCAGTTTGATTCTAAAGCAGTCGCCCTGCAGAGGATCTTTGTACCAGGTTTTGTCCAGTGTTTCGAGAACTTCAACTGTCGCACGGGCGTATGCGGAAACCATATCCTGCTGGAGTTCATAATCTTTTACCTCCGTCGCGGAAGAAAGATAGGTTTTAACGGATTCAACGGCGTTTCTTTTCGCATCGGCCAACGCCGCAATTTCCGTCTGTTTACGCGATTTATCATCCCCCATGCACGCTGAGCCTTCAGCAACCTTAATCGTTGATTGAGCCGCATAAAGCGGCGCGCCCATCATCAAAATCAAAAAAACCATAAAGCAGATTTTTCGCATCATTCCCTCCATTGATGTTCAAGGTAAAACCGGCAGACATCCATGTCCAAGCTTTTGCCACAGCGGAGTATTTCTTTACCACTTTTCATGAATAGACCTATTATTTCTTTATGTCACAAACCATATTTCTTGACAATACAGAATAAAAAAGAGGCGGGTTTTTTCCGCCTCTTTTCCTGTCATCGTGAAATGCTATGTTTCATCATCCTATTTCGCGGCAGGTGGTTTCGCAATGGGCTGTTTTGAAGGTCCGCCGGGCATGGAAGGCATAGCCTGACCCGCTTTTGCATCCAGTAACTCAATTTCAAAAATCAGTGTTGCACCGCCGGGAATAACGGGTGGACGTCCCCTGTCCCCGTAGGCAATATCGGACGGGCAAACCAGTTTTGATTTACCGCCCACTTTCATTTTGGCAACACCCTCCGTCCAACAGGGCAGAATCTGGCCCAACGGAAGTTCAGCAGGTTCACCCCGTTTCACAGAACTGTCAAATTCCTTACCGTCTATCAGTTTACCAACGTAATGGACCTTGACCACATCCGTGGGCTTGGGCTGAGCGCCCGTACCTGCTTTGATTTCCTGATAAATCAGACCCGATTCCGTTTTGACTGCGCCTTTTTCCTGTGCAGCTTTTTCTAAAAACGCTTTTGCCTGCGCTTTTTGCTTTTCTGTTGCCCGAACCATACGCGCCTGTGCCAATTCACCAAATTTCTTCATGTGCGCTTCCGGTTCTGCCTCCAGCTTTTTTCCGGCGGCAGCATCGGACATGCCTTTTTGTACCAGCTTCATTTCTTCGGCGGACATATCCAGCATGGACAACTGTTTATTGAGCTGGACACCCAGCGAATAAAAGGCCTTTTCATCTTCTGTTTTCGGAGCAGGTGTGGACTGTGACTGAGAACAACCCCAGACAGCCACAAGAGCAAATAAAACAACCATCATTAATCTACGCATAAAAAATCCTTTCTTTTTCTTTAAATTTCATCGAAGCGCTTTGTTGAACGACAAAACACCTTAGATTTATCATTTTTTCGTCTTCGCCTTTGTTTTTTCGGGTGCCTTGATTGCAGGAGCCTTCGCTTCAGGTGCGGCTTCCTTGATCTCAAGCAGTTCCACTTCAAAAACCAGCGCTGCGCCTCCAGGAATTACGGGTGGCCGGCCCTGATCACCATAAGCCATGGTTGACGGACAAACCAGTTTCGCCTTGCCACCGACTTTCATTTTGGCAACGCCTTCCGTCCAGCAAGGAATCACCTGTCCCAAAGGAAATTCCGCCGGCTGACCCCGCTTTACAGAGCTGTCAAATTCCTTGCCATCAATTAAGGTCCCCGTATAGTGAACTTTCACGACGTCGGAGGACTTCGGCTGCGCTCCTGCGCCTGCCGAGATTTCCTGATAAATCACTCCGGAATCCATTTTGATGGCGCCTTTTTCTGCAGCTGACTTTTCCAGGTAGGACAGGGATGAGTCCTTCTGTTTTTGCAAGGCGGCTTCCATTCTTTTTTGAGCCAATTCCATGATGTTTTTCTGGTAGGCTTCAGGCTCGGCCGCCAGTGGTTTTGAGGAGAACGCGTCATCCATGCCCTGTTTCACAAACCCAAACTCTTCAGCGGTCAGATGAAAGTTACTTAACATGATTTCCATCTGCTTTTTAAGGGCTACCCCCATGGCATAGAGCGCTTTCTGATCCTCCGTTTGGGGCTGAGCGGCCCACCCGGACACAGAAAAAAACACCATCAATAAGGCAATCATCATTTTACGCATAAAAATCCTTTCCTGAAACACAAAATTATTTTTAATTTTTGAGCATAATCCCTAGTCAAAACAAGGAACTTCTGTTTTTGCCAAGCTTTCATCCAGCATTTGCACCACCACTTCTTCCCCTTTTTTTATTGAGGACACATTTTCAGCAAGAATAATAAAAGCATTGGCATCCACCATGGATTTCAAAATGCCGGAGCTTTGATTGCCGGTAATACGGGCAACCAGGCGGTTTTTTTCTTTATGAATGACCGCACGGAGATAAGTCTTTAATCCCGGCGTCTTTTGAATATCCTGAGCACTGATTGCCCGGAGAGTCTGACGAAAAATCTTGGTATGACCCTGCATTTTCAGCAAATAGGGGCGGACAAACTGCTCGAACGAAACCATTACGGAAACCGGATTGCCAGGCAGACCAAACAGCGGCACACCGTCAAGAGAGCCAAAAGCCAGCGGTTTACCGGGACGCATCGCCACACGCCAGAAATGGATAACGCCGCCAATGTCGCCAATGGCTTCCTTGACAAAATCATAGTCGCCAACTGAAACTCCCCCGGAAGAAATCACGACATTCGAACGTCTCGCTGCTTGAAATTTATTCAAAAGCTCCGCTTTATTATCCCGGCCGATGCCCAGTAAGATCGGAATCCCGCCACATTCCAGCACTTGGGCAGCCAGCGAATAACTGTTGGAATTGACGATCTTGCTTGGAGGCGGATTTGTATCGATATCAACCAGTTCATCGCCGGTGGAAAAAATCGCGACACGCGGTCTTTGATAGACATAGACAAAGGCCTTTCCCAACTGGGCCAGCATACCGATATGGCCTGGCCGCAGAAGGCTGCCCGTCGCAATAACGTGTTCTCCTTGCCGGACATCTTCTCCTGCAAAACGAATATCCTGTCCCTCACAAGCCTGTGCCTTGATAAGAACGGTTTTTCCCTTCTCCTCGGCATCTTCCCTGCTGACCACGGCATCCGCTCCTCTCGGCAGCAGAGCGCCGGTCATGATACGAGCCGCCTGACCCGCCTTAATCGCTTTCTTGGCAATCCCTCCGGCAGCGACAATTTCAACTACCCGGAGTTCCACGGGCTTTCGGTTTTTTGCGCCTTGCGTATCAGAAAATCTTACGGCGTAGCCGTCCCGCGAGGAATTTGGAGCAAAAGGAATATCGCGCGGCGCATAAATATCTTCGCCAATGACTCTGCCCGCCGATTCCAAAATACTGACTTTTTCCAGTTCCTGAATACGGCAACCGGCCAGAATCGTTTGCAGCGCCTCTTCTACAGCAATCATAGCAACCTCTCTGTCATTTGTACGCGGGCACCTTATCAGAGACGGGAAACTTGTCAATCATAAAAAGAGTTCAAAATCATGAGTTATCAAAAACCGTGTGTTCAGGGCTATGTCAAAAACGGCAGCGCAGTAAAAATTTAGTCAGGGGCTCCCATACCGCTTTACGCGGATGCAGTGGTGGCAACTATGTTCTGCCGGAAAATATCAAAAAACGAAGTTTCGATAAGAGCCAACGCTGAACCGAGAAGAAGCATTATGGATGCGGGCGTTGAAGTGACAGCCGGAACCGTGATGATTAAACGGGGAGAAAGGCTCTTACCCGATTGTTTGGGTTCGGCTGCAGCGGCGGGCATCTATGAAATCAACGTTTACCGGCATCTGCATGTTTCTCTGATCAGTTTCGGAGACAAGATGGTTACGCCCGGTGCAAAACTGCATCCAGGTTAGCTTTATGCCAGCAATCTGGTTACCATCGCAGCCTGGCTGACAAATGCAAAAAATGTCTCACCATGTGCGTCTGGGACCGGGGAAAGGCGTCGCTTTCGGAAGATGGCAGTATGTGCCGGCCGGTGCAAACGGTCTGATTTGCATACCGGAAGGAAAGGATAGATTTCCAAGCGGGGAGGTGGTACCGGTTCAGCTTATTTAGCCCCATCTCAACGCACGGACTCCAGCACAACCTTAATCTCTCCGGGGGATAAAACGGCAGGGCTGTTTTTGCAATTTGCCAGAAGCATTGTTTGGCTCATCACTTCAGACGTCATCCCAAAAGCTGAAAAAGGTGGAAGTCGAAGGGTCTGTGACCAATCCCGAAGAACATCCAAAAAATGTTTGCAATAGAAAGAATCATCGTGATTTGCATCACACTTTTCTCCCATGAATACTTTTCCGATACCCGCAAAACGCTTCGTGGCAACCAGGTTTTTATCATCCAAAATTTTTTTTATGACAAAGGCCATGACGGGAAACAGCAGCTTCCCGCAGGCCACGCCATGAGGAACTGCGCACAATCCGCCCAGTGGACCCGCTATGCCATGCACCGCGCCCAGACCGGCCCGGCTGAGCGTTATTCCTGAAACCAAGGATGCAAAAGACATCTTTTCGCGTAGTTTCAGGTCGTCGCCTTGTCCGTGTGCAAGCGGCATCAAACTTTCCGACGCCAAGGCAAGCGCTTTCAAAGCCAGTGCATCCGTCGATTCATCAGCCTTGGTTGACGTGTAAGATTCAATCAATTGGGAAATGGCGTCCAATCCGCAGGAAACCGTCAATGACAGGGGTAGTGTTAACGTCAGTTTAGGATCAACCAGCGCGATATCCGGCACGTAAGCGTCATGCCGCAAGGATTTTTTAAATCCTTGCTTCCGGTCGCTAAGAACTGCATTTTTCGTCGCTTCACTTCCCGTACCGGCGGTTGTCGGAACGGCGATGAAAGGCAATTTTTTTCCGGACGGTTTTCTATCTCCCACATCTTCCAGATAGTCTCTCACGGAACCAGTCATAACCAGCATGGCCGAAACCGCTTTACCGCAATCCAAAACACTACCGCCGCCGATGGCCACGACAACGCTGAAGGCTGACTGTCGGTATTTTGAAACAATTTCATCAATGGCTTTAACCGTTGGTTCCCCACGGACGGAAATCGCCTTGCATCGCATATTGGCCCGATTCAACTCCGTGGTGAACGGCGTCCAGAATCCGGACTTTTGCAGCGATTCAACTCCGGTGATCACCAGGGCATGGCCTCCATAATCATTAATGATATCATGGATTTTATCAAACACCCCGGATCCGAAAATAATTTTGGGCAGTCCCGCAAGATCAAGATGATTTATGATGTCCATGCGGATTTATCCAAAGGTGCAATAACGTCATGGGCATGTCCCTCACGTGGTTTGGCCATCCAAGGTTCCACCCGTTCGCGCCACCTTAAATAATGCGCTGTTTTTTTGTGTGCTGCGGCCGCCTCATCGGATTCGTAGACTTCATACAACGTGAAAGACGTCACATCAACTCTGTGGCGTAAAACGTCAAAACGTAGATTCCCTTTTTCCCGAACCGAATTTTGATGATTCTCAATGGTGGCTTCAATAAATCGCTCAACATCATCCGGTTTTACAGAAACATTTACTACGGTAACAACCATACATTTTCTCCATATGATTCCCTGGTGGATTTTACTATAGGATATCATTTTATCGATAAAAACAGTTTTTGGTCAAGCTGAGATTTTTTTGCGAAATTATCATGAAAAAAGCGATACCCGGGCTCAATGAATGGGAGATTTTTAAGTGGCTATCCGGGAATCTGTTTGATTATTTTGAAAAACAGGCATAAATGTCTGGCTCATTGAATGGAAAGGATTAAAAAATCACCTTCTGAAGAAGAAATGCCTGATACGCTTACTTATGAAGTTTTCAGAACTTTGTATATCAATATCACCAACGAGTGTAGCGCAAACTGCATATTCTGCATCAGACATATTGCGGACGGCGTCTATGGCTACAATCTCCGCCTGTCGAAAGAACCATCTGAAGAAGACATCATCTATAAACTGGAAACCCTCGATCTCCAGAAATACAAAGAAGTCGTTTTCACAGGTTTTGGCGAACCGACCTGCAGACTGAACATGTTGCTTTTTCTGATAAAATGGATTCAAGAAAGAGGAGGAACCATCAGACTGGATACCAACGGCCACGCGGCTCTCATGCATCCCGGCCGGAATGTTGTCGCACAGTTGAAGGAGGCCGGCCTTCATGCCGTATCCGTAAGTCTGAATGCCGAATCGGAAGAGAAATATGTCCGGTTATGTAATCCCCTCTTCAGTGGTGCCTACCAGGCGCTTATTGATTTTTCAATAAATTCCGTAAAGGCCGGCATACAAACACGAATGACCGTTGTCGGCCATGCAGACATCGATATTGATGCATGTCAAAGAATCGCAGTTGGCATCGGGGCTACCTTCAAAGTTCGGTAATATTAAAATATTGTATAATAACAAGATATTATAGATATCCACAACCAAGCAGTTTTTCGTAGTCATCTTGTATCAGAAATTCGTCTTTTTTTACAGTTGACAAATATGCCCACAATGACATATGTCCTTAAAAGCATATGTTATGACAAATATAAGTTCCAGATAGCACAAACAAAGGAGGCAATTTCAATGACAAAGAAGATAATGCTGGTATTTTTTTTCATTTGGGTCATGGCAGGACTCTTTACTCTTTCTTCCTGGGCAGCGGACATCCACATATCGGCCGCCGCCAGCATGAAAGAGGCTGTTACAGAGCTGGAAAATAGCTTTTCGCTAAAGAATACCGGCGTAAAATTCCAGAATAATTTTGGTGCATCCGGCGCTTTGGCCAAACAAATTGAAAACGGCGCACCCGCTGACTGGTTTGTCTCGGCCAATCTACAGTGGATGGATTACCTGAAAGAAAAGAAAATGATGGATGATAAAAGCATCAGCATGTTTGCTTTCAATTCACTGGTATTTGTCGGAAAACACAATTTGAAAGTGAAAAACCTGCGGGACGTGACCGCGCTGGATAAAATTGCTATCGGCAGCCCCAAAAGTGTTCCGGCGGGTGAGTACGCGGACAAAGCCATCAAGAAGGCCGGCTTGGAAAAACGAATGGAAAACAAACTGGTTATGGGCAAAGATGTCCGCACTTGCTTGATGTATGCAGACACAGGCGAAGTCTCGGGTGCCTTTGTTTACAAAACGGATGTCGCAATGGCTAAAAACGTGATCATTCTTTTTACCGTTCCGCAAGAGTTGTATCCTCGTGTCACTTACCCGATGGGACTTACGGCAACCGGCAGTAAAAAGGCGGAAGCGGTGGCGTTTTACAAGTATTTACAAACTGCTGAAGCGAAAAACATTCTGAATAAATTTGGTTTTTTGGTTGAATAATAAGGAGTTAGCGCTTATCTTTTCTAAAAAGCGTTTTTGATGAGAGGGAATAGAAAAACCCGCCGCATAAAACAATACGGCATCATGCTATGGATGGAAAAATAAAAAAACAGGAGCGGAAACGGTCATTTTCATTTTCCGTTTCGCTCCTGTAAAAAAACATTTCAGAAAACGCACTCTCTTCGAGAACTAATCAATGGCAATCATGACATTGGATGCCTTAATGACCGCATAAACCTCTTTGCCTTCTTTCAGACCGAGATCATCGGCTGAAGTTTTTGTAATAATGGAAACAATCTCCGCGCCACCAGGCAATTCCACGACCACTTCCGCATTGACGGCTCCTTCGCTTATCTTTTTGACTTTCCCTTTCAACGTGTTTCTTGCACTGATCTTCATTTTTCCACCTTCTTTTATCGGATTTTGGACAGATAACAATTCCCTGCGTCTGCGTTTGATAAGACGCAGCCTAAAACACCTTTCATGGAAATATGACAGGCAATCTCCATTTTGTCAACCGGGCATCCGGACATCAAAGTCAAGAGTCCATAAGAATATCAGGGTCATCTGTTTCTGAAAAGGAAAGAAATACCACGGAAACCCTCATCAAGTTTATTTTCATATAAAAAACTATTTGTGATAAAAGGATCCCGTTATGTTTGCATTCAACCATTCAGATTATCAGGCCATCCTGCTGTCCTTGAAGGTCGCGACGTTTGCCACCCTTCTGTCTCTGCCGTTTGGTTTTGCTGTGGCCTATATCATGACCTATAAAAAAATTCGGGGAAGGATTGCCCTGGACGTTGTGGTCAACCTCCCCCTGACTTTGCCTCCGGTGGTGGTCGGATATTTGTTGCTGCTTCTTCTGGGACAAAATAGTTTTTTCAGTCAATGGGTGCTGCAGCCACTCGGAATCAAACTGATCTTCACATGGAAGGCCGCGGTTCTTGCCACGGCGGTTGTCGGTTTTCCGCTGATGGTCCGGTCCATTCGCACAGGTATGGAAGCCATCGACGAAAAACTTATCCAGGCATCACGGATACTGGGCGCAGGACCGCTGGATACCTTGGCCACGATTATTCTGCCTCTTTCTCTCCGCAGCATCCTGGCCGGCTCCATTCTTATGTTTGCCCGGGGATTGGGTGAATTCGGCGCAACCATTATTGTCGCAGGCAACATTCCCGGGATCACGCAAACCATTCCCCTGGCCATTTATGAATACGTCAGTTCGCCCCGTGGAGACATGATTGCCATGTCTCTGTGCTTTGTGTCCATTACCATCTCTGTCGTTGTGCTTGTTTTTCATGAATGGTTGAGCAGACGAGTGTCAAGGAGAGATTGACATGAAACTGCAATTTACCGTGCAAAAGCAACTGGACAAGTTTTCACTGGACATGGATTTTATGGTTGAAGGCAACCGCATTGGCATTTTCGGACCGTCCGGGTGCGGAAAAACGACTCTGGTGGGACTGATCGCCGGATTGCAGTGTCCAGATCAGGGACGGATTCTCCTCAATGGAAAATGCCTTTTTCACAGCAAGGAAAAAGTGAACATTCCTGCTCAACACAGACGGATCAGCATGGTCTTTCAGCACCCCCATCTATTTCCCCATTTAAGCGTCAGGGGAAATCTTCTTTATGGTTACAAGCGTTGTGCTCCCAACCAGCGTCAAATCACTCTGAATAATCTGGTGGACGTGCTGCAGATCGGTCACTTGCTCGACCGGGGCGTAAACAATCTCTCCGGTGGAGAAAAACAACGAGTTGCCATCGGACGGGCTGTTCTTGCCAATCCCCAGCTTCTGATCATGGACGAGCCTCTCTCCGCGCTGGACGAAGGCCTCAAATTCCAGATTATTCCGTTTCTCAAGAAATCTTGCGAAACATTTGCCATCCCGTATTTATTTATTTCCCATTCACTCACGGAAATGAGAATCATGACCGAACAAGTCATGAACACGGTCAATGGACGCATCACCGGCATTCTGACAGCTGAGGAACTGGCCCGAAATCTGATGGGGAAAAGTCCAGCACCCTACCTCAATCTTTTAAGACTGAAAAGCTCTCACCGTATTGTCGGAATGAATGCTTATCGCTTTGGAAGCAGTGAATTGCTGATTTCAGATCCGGGTAACACTCAAGAAGAATCTCTCTACGAACTTTCCTCTACGGATATCATTCTTTTCAAGCGTCATCCCGAGGCCATCAGCGCCCGCAACCTCCTTCAATGCCGTGTTAGTGAAATGTTCAGCGCCGGCGGCAGAATCGGCATTGAACTGACCTGTGGCAGCGAAAAGCTTGTCGCCATCATCGTTCAGGAAGCCGTCCGCGATCTGGACATCAAGATAGGTGCAGAGGTTTTTGCCGCCATCAAAGCAACCGCCTTCCGGAAATTGAGTTAAGCCAAAAGTGCGATGATGAGCAATATATGATCATCGCCCGAAATGATCCATTTTTAGGTCAGACTCTCTTGCTCATTGGTTTTTCAAGCCGGTGCTTGTAAAACTAATGAAAAGTTGTTATGTGAAATAAATTCCACTTACAGGATTTAGGTCATAGGCGTCTGAAAATGATTTGATCTGTGATCTAATATCTTGAAATAAACGGAATCGTTAAGATAATTTCAACCGCTATCCTGCCTGCGGCAAGGCACCGGTTTTCCTAGAAGAAACCATGAACAAACAGGAGGTTCATTTGTATTTTTCCGACGAAACATTAAAAAAAACTCAACATTTGACTGAAAAATGGCAAAACGAGGTTCAAAAAACATTGCAGACCCATCCCGATCGGAAAAACCGTTTTTCTACCGTTTCCGATCTGGATATTAAAAGGCTTTACACTCCCGAAGATGTAAAAGATGTGGATTTCGCAAAGGATATCGGTGCACCGGGAGAATTTCCCTACCTTCGAGGGAATCAAGTCACGGGCTATCGGGGAAACTACTGGACTTTCCGGATGTTTTCGGGCATGGGCAGCGCCCGGGATACCAACGCCCGCTGGCATATGCTTCTTCGCGAAGGCCAGACAGGACTCAGCACGGCATTTGATTTTCCAACGCTCATGGGTTACGATAGCGACTCACCCAAAGCTCTGGGCGAAGTCGGCAAGTGCGGCGTAGCCATTGATACGTTGGAGGATTTCCTGGAACTGATCGACAAAATTCCGTTAACCCAGGTCACCACTTCCATGACCATCAATCCCCCGGCAACTATTCTCTGGGCAATGTATTGCGCCGCGGCGGAAGCCAAGGGTGTGCCGCTTGCAAAAATCGGCGGCACCATACAAAATGATATGCTCAAGGAATTCATCGCGCAAAAGACCTTTATGTGTCCACCGGAACCTTCCGTCAGACTGATCAGCGATACGATCGAATTCGGCGCAAAACACGTTCCTCGCTGGAACACGATCAGTATCAGCGGTTACCACATCCGGGAAGCCGGAGCCACCGCAGTACAGGAACTGGCTTTCACTCTGCGTGACGGTATCGAATACGTTGAAGATGTTATCCGCCGTAAAAAAATGAATGTGGATGATTTTGCACCGCGTCTTTCTTTCTTTTTCAACGCTCATATCGATTTTTTCGAGGAAGTTTGTAAACTTCGCGCTGCACGCCGCATTTGGGCAAAAGTCATGCGCGACCGTTTTGGCGCCAAAAATCCACGCTCGCTCTGGATGCGTTTCCACACGCAAACCGCCGGATGCTCGCTGACCGCCCAGCAGCCTTACAACAACATTATCCGCACCACCGTGGAGGCGCTGGCCGCCGTGATGGGCGGAACCCAGTCTCTACATACCAATTCGCTTGATGAAGTATTGTGCCTACCTTCCGAGTCCGCCGTGGAAATCGCGTTACGTACACAGCAAATTCTCGCCGAAGAAACCGGGGTCGCCAACACTATCGATCCTTTGGCCGGATCATACTTTATTGAATCGCTGACCAATGAGATCGAGGACAAGGCATGGGAATATATCCATAAGATAGACGCAATGGGCGGAATGATCGCCGCTATCGAAAAAGGATTTCCCCAGATGGAAATCGCCGACGCCGCATACCGGTTTCAAAGACAATTGGAGGCCAATGAAAAAATCATGGTCGGCGTCAATAAATATACGACAGAAGCACAACAGACTGTGCCGCTGGTGGAAATTGACGAACAGGTTGCCGGAGAACAAATGAAGAGGCTTCAAAATGTCCGACGCAGACGGAATGAACGCGCTGTACGTCAATCGCTGACGGATATTCGTACAGCATGCAAAACAGAGGTAAACGTGATGCCTTACTGTATCGAGGCGGTAAAGAATCTGGCAACGCTGCAGGAAATCTGCGATGTATATCGTGAGGTTTACGGGGAATATCGGGACCCGGGCTTATATTAAGGAGATGCTTTATGTCAGCGAGAAAAATTCGAGTGATGGTGGCGAAACCCGGACTTGATGGTCATGACCGGGGCGCACGCATTCTGGCCCGCTTTTTTCGTGATGCGGGCTTTGAAGTCATTTACACCGGTTGTCACCAGACGCCGGAACAGGTGGCATCGGCAGCCATTCAGGAAGATGTTGATCTGGTGGGATTAAGCTGCCTGTCGGGTGCTCACCGTATTTTATTTCCCCGCGTGGTAGAGCTGCTTCGGGAAAAGAATGCATCCGACATCACTGTCATCGGCGGCGGTATTATTCCCGAACAGGATTTTCAGATGCTTTACGATGCAGGCATCAAGGCCATCTTCACCCCCGGAGCCCCGCTTGAGTCCATTGTCGAATGGATTCGCAATAATATCAAGACGAAAGAATAGCCGAAGCGATTATGGAAACCACAGCAAAAATTCGCGCAGGCGATGTCCGCTCAGCCTCCCGTCTGATCCGGGATCTGGAAGATAAACTGCCTGGAGCACGCCCCAGACTTAAACAACTTTTTCAGCATACGGGAAAGTCTTTTATTATCGGCATTACCGGAGCGCCCGGTGCCGGAAAAAGCACCTTGACCGACGCGCTCATTGCAGAATTCCGCAAACAGAGCAAAACGGTCGGTGTTCTTGCCGTTGATCCGACTAGTCCGTTTTCCGGGGGCGCCATTCTAGGGGATCGCATCCGCATGCTTAAACACACAGAAGACGAAGGTGTTTTTATTCGTTCACTGGCCACACGGGGTGCTTTGGGGGGACTTTCTCAGGCTGCGGGAGACGCAATCCATGTCATGGAAGCCATGGGCAAGGACATCATTCTTGTGGAAACCGTCGGCATTGGGCAACAGGAACTTGACATCATCCATCACGCACACAGTGTTGTCGTTGTGCTAGTGCCAGGCATGGGAGATGAAATCCAAACCATGAAGGCTGGCCTTATGGAAATCGCCGATGTGTTTGCCATCAACAAAGCCGACCGTCCCGGAGCAAAACAGCTCCAATCGGAGCTGACTGCGCTGCTTTCTGCTTCATCCCTAACGCCGGACACATGGAAACCACCAATCGTCGGCATTGGCAATAGGTACGAACCAACGCTCTTCGCTCAGCAGACAGCCGTTTTAGCGCAAAAGATTATGGATCATCACGCTCACCTGATTCTTTGCGGACAACTTTCTTTCCGGATGGAACGTCAGGCACTTATGGAAATCTCCGACGCGCTGAAAGCCTGTATTCTGGAACCTGTGCTCCGGAAACTCTCGGAAAGCGGTGAATTGCAGAATATGACGAGGAGAGTGAAAAACCGGGAAACAGACCCGTATACCGAAGCGGAAACCATTGCTCATCGCTTCCTCACATTGGGAGAAAAAATATGAACCCGTCCCGAAAGCAAAACGATTCTAGGAAAAAAGCATCATCTTCCCATAAACCATGCCTTCCCCCCGCTTCCGTCCGTCGGGGACTGGTCATCGTCATTACCGGCAATGGCAAAGGCAAGACGACCTCCGCATTCGGTCAGGCATTGCGTGCCATTGGCCAGGGATATAAAGTTTTCGTTTTGCAGTTTATGAAAGGGCGTGATTACGGCGAGTATCTAGCTGCAAAAAAATATCTGCCTCGTCTGACCATTCGCCGCGCAGGTCTGGACAGCTTTGTTATGCGCGACAATCCTGCACCCGAGGATATCGAACTGGCCCGTCAAGGATTTGAACAGGTAAAAGCGGCGGTTGCCTCAGACAAATATGACATGATTATTCTCGACGAAATCAATGTGGCTGTCGATTTCCAATTGATTCCGTTGGATGAGGTTGTTGCCTTGATTCAAAACAAGCCACCCGCACTAGACCTGATTCTCACCGGACGCTATGCAGCTAAAAAAATTCTCAAACTAGCCGACACGGTTAGTGAGGTGAAGGAAATCAAACATCATTATGCCGCCGGCATCAAGGACCGGGCGGGAATCGAATATTAATTCTATTCTAAATGGAACGAGTTCCGGAGCTCTGTTTTCTTCCACTTTATTATTTCTGCGAAATGATATACAAAGTTTTAAGTTAATTTATTTTAGGATAACCGGAATGAGAAAAACAATCTATCTTGCTGTGTTGTTAACATTCATCATTTGTTTTCCCCATTTGATTTTAGCTGAAACGATAGAAGTGTTGATCAAAGGGATTGATAATGGCATAAGAACCAGCCGTGATCGGGATTATCAGGAAGCGGTGATGAACGCCAAGCTGCAGGCAATTGAAAGGGCCGGGGTTTCGGTTCAATCCATGACTAAGGTTGAGAATTTTCAATTGAAATTTGACATGGTGGAAAGCAGGGCAAAGGCTGTTTTGCTGCCCGGCTTTCAAATCATCGATATCGGATACCAGAAAGACGGAACTTATCAGGTTGTCCTTTCAGGAAAAGTTCAGGTTGGCGAAACAAAATCTGAACAGAGCAAACTTTGGGGGAAATTGCGATCGCAGCCGACGGTGTTTGCCACTTTTCAGCAAGCCAGTCAATCATGGAACAGTGCTTTAGCCAGTCCTATCGAAAACAAGTATGTCAACAATGAAGACGGCACCATTTCTGATTTGAAAACCGGTTTAATGTGGATGTATTCATATGACATAAGAGAAAACACGTTGGAAGTGAAACAGGATATCGACCAGATCAACAAAAAAAAATTTGCCGGTTATTCCGATTGGAGAATTCCTACACTACATGAATTAGCTTCACTGATTGAACAAAAACCAGGAGGTAAAATGAGCGGCGGCAGGCAAAGTTATCTGGATCCGATTTTTGACGTCAAGACTTATTGCTGGCATCTGTGGAGCGCCGATCGTTGCAATGATGGTTATTTCATGGTTAATGTAGGTGAAAAGGCCGGAGGGTTATCAGTTCCGGGGGACCATTACCAGTCCGAAGGCGTTTGTGTGGCATGCCTGAAAGCTGTTCGATCCATAAAATAAATTCATGATGAAAAAAACCGTTAGGCGGAAAATGACATGACACGTTTTGAATGGCTGCAAAAAAAATGGATAACCGTGCTGCTGCTTTTATGCTTTTGGCCTGTATCAGGCGTTTTAGCTTGGAGTGAACATCCCCTGATTACTTACCCTGTCGCCAGCAGCATGCCGGAAATGCTCCATGCCCAACCGGTGATCGTGGAAAGCCTGGAATCCTTCATCAGCGCAGAAGAAAAAAAACTAGAATTCCTGCTTGCCGAAGAGGAGGAATGGGCAGGGAAAAATCTCCAATGGTATGCTCCTTTGCCCTTGTCTCTTGTCTTCAAAGCGAATGGAAACCGTGATGATGCTCGCTTACGCTTCTGCCATGCCATTCGTATTAACCCAGCCGTAAAAATTCCTCTTTATTTCCAGCGGCTTCCGGGCGAAACACCGGAAGGGAAATCGTTGCTCCCGCTTCAGGCAATCACCTTCCTGCGGGAAATATCCGACTGGAACGGAATCATTTTTGACAGTGTCAATCCAGGTGATACAGTGCGGCCCCTAGACATTGTCGTTAGCGCTTCAGATGAACCTGACCTTCTGGGTCTTGATATCGGTCTTTTTGAAGACAATGACACTGATTTTGGCAAACAATACGGCTTTGGAACCCAGCCTTTTGGCAATCCTCATCTGGAGTATGGCAGTCAGGCGCCTTTTCACATGGGATTTTATCACGAAGCGCAAATTATCTATGCTTTTGCTGGTTTTCTAAAAAAAACCTATCCTGAATATCGTATTCATCTTTATAAAAGACTGGCACAATTGGCTTTCCAAACAGGCCACCCCTATTGGGGATGGCGATTTACTGGATGGGGGCTTCATTATCTGGCAGATCTGACACAACCATATCACACGACTGTTCTGCCGGGAGTCTGTACTGCATGCGCAATCTGGATTAACACGGTAGATATGATCGGCTTCCAAGGCCCCAAGGCAAATGCCATCCAGCTGGTTTCCAATCGTCATGCGGCCATAGAAAAGTTTGTACAGGTTATTTTGCAAAGGGCCTATCGGGAGAAAGAAAAAAATAATCCCATCCTGGCCGCTCTGCAATCGTCGGGAAAAATTCCAGCATACAAGGATATGATACCTCGTGATGTTATCGCCAAAGCGGCGCATGAAAAAGCTGATGAATTGGATGACGAACTGGAAAAATATATGCCGAAACAATTTGTTTCTGATCCCGAATTCGAGCTGGGAACATCCGCGGCGAGAGAACAGATCGTCGAAAAAATCAAAATGGAAAAAGGCCAGGCCGCAGTGGATAAATTGATTAGTGATGTCAGCGAGCTTCTGGTACCGTTTGCCACATACGGGCAAAGCTATATTTACTCAATCCTGCATAACGGGACAGAAACGGAAAAATAGCTATTCGTCACTGATTTTCATTTTGTTTTTCACAGCGCTCATTTTTTGCTCTGTTATTTCCTGAAATTCTCCGGCAATCCAACGTTTTTCGATATTCCAGTATTCTGGAGATTGCTTTTCATTGGCAACGGCATTAGCCGCCATGGTTAAAAGCAGTGCCTGAGCCTTTTGGGTATTAATAAATTCACGTTGCATCCCCGTCCAATCAATAATGGTGTCCAATGGTTTTCCATCGGCCTCCCTGGCAAACGGTTCATAGAACAGGCGATCGTCGGAGGAATAGTTTCTGATGGTTTTGCCGTCATATTTATCCACGATTCTGATGTGGTCGGTTGGACGATAAACGACAGCAAATAAAGTATAGCCTTTGGAATTGGCCGTATCAATACTCGTCAATATATAATGATGAGCATCAGGAACACCATAGCGGCGAAGGACTTTTTGAAAATATTCCGATGCGTGTTTCATGCGCCGAAACAGTTCTCCCGTGTCTCCCGTTTCCGGAACGGCGCTGATGCGCTTTCCATAGGCCGACTCATAGGTATCATCCAGAGTTATTTTGGCGTTGGCAGCAATCATTCCCTTGTTGATATCCTGTACATTCGTTGAGAGATAATATGGAATTGAGGCAATTCCTTCCAGTAAACCAGCCGCAATTTGCACGGGCGACAATACCAATTGAGTAACGCCTATGAGAGCTTTACCAAAACCGGTTGTCACCGTTTTTCCGCTTTCGTTGGTGACCGTGCATGATGTTAGCAGTATAAGACATAAAAGAAGAGCAAATCCAAAACGTTTCATATCCATCTCCCGTAAAAAATACCCTTATAGGGTGATATTGGCATGAATTCCCCGGTCCGGGTAGACGATAAGAAATTCAGACCTCACTGTCAAGAAAATACTGGACGATGAAGTGAATTCCTGATTCTGGGGATTGCAAGCAAGCAGAGCAAGCAGACAAAGCCCTTCTGTTTTTCATTTGAATTTGACATAAAATTAAGCTATTGTTTATAGGATTTACAATAAAAATGGTTTGCATTATTTGAAGGTAGGTAATTATAGATGTTTAACAATGGAGAACCTTTATGTTGACATGGTTGACCAGTCCTGAAGCTTGGATTGCTCTTGGAACCCTGACGGCTCTGGAAATTGTTCTGGGCATCGATAATATCATTTTTATCTCCATTCTCGTCGGACGACTTCCCGCCCATAAGAGGAATCTTGCCCGCAATTTGGGGCTGTTCATGGCCATGCTGACCCGCCTGATGCTTCTTTTTTCTATCGTTTGGCTTGCCAATTTAACGCAACCGTTGTTTACCGTTTTGCAGCAGGAAATTTCCGGAAGGGACATGATTCTGATCGGCGGTGGCTTGTTCCTTCTGGCCAAGGCGACTCATGAGATCCACCAAAGCCTCGAAGGAATTGCAGAAGAAAAACCGACCATGCAGGCGGCAAAAATGGCACCGGTCCTCTTTCAGATTGCCGCACTTGATGTTGTATTTTCTCTGGATTCCGTCATCACGGCTGTTGGTCTGGCCAAGCATATCTCCATTATGGCCATTGCCATCATTCTGGCCGTCGGCGTTATGCTGTTTGCGGCCAAACCCATCGCCAATTTTGTGGACAACCATCCAACCATCAAAATTCTGGCCTTGTCCTTTCTGATTCTTGTGGGAGTTACGCTTATCGTCGAAGGTTTCGACGTGCATGTCCCCAAGGGCTATATTTATTTTTCGATGGCTTTTTCCGTGATGGTGGAAATGCTCAATATCCGCATGCGCAAAAGGCAGGCAAAACCTGTTCAACTACACAAAGAAATTACGGAATCATGAATTGAAGCAAAACAGCCAAGTACCAAGATGAGAACATCAGCACTCGTATTGTTCCAGAAAATTATTCAGCGCCTTCTTCAGCCAAGAAAATGATTCTTCACTGGTCACGATGAAAAGATAGCCGCTGATATTTTTTTCGTTAAAATCAAAAACGGTCCTCAAGACAATCGCTAGGGAGTCCTTGTCAAAAAGGCTCTCTGAAATTACGCTTGTCTGACTCCGCTCGACTACTACACGGGGCGGTGAATAGGTAATAACATCTCCAAGCAGTTCAGCAATTTTGCCGACACACGCGCCAATTAAAATATTTCCGACTTCACGAAATGTTTCTTTTTCCAGTTCATAGACCGGATCCGATTCAAAATGCTCTTCTGAACCATCAAACAGCGAAAGAATTTTCTTGCCGCTGTCCGCCGGGAAAACTAAAAAAGCACTTCCCTTGAATTTTCCCCAAAAATTCTGTTCAACGAGAGATACCTTGTTGAAGTCTTTGATTTCTTCATGAATGTAAGGCGGAAGATCCACGGAACGTAAGAGTTTAATGTATGGCACGCTGAGAATTACAAAAATATCAATAAATTCAGCAAGATCAGATGCCGCCCGGCCAAAAGCGATATTCATGATTTCCTGAAGAATATCTGTTTCTTCCGCTGTAATCGATACGTCATGCATTAAATCATCCATGTTGCTTACCCCCGCCTTGCCAGTGTTTCTTCAACCTCCGCAATGACAGCGGCAATGTTGTCCTTATTGGGAGGTTTTTTAAGAACGGAAAAAGCCCCCAGATCATGCGCCCGGGCAATCGCTTTGATTTGGACGTCGGCAGTGGCAATAACAACAATTGCCCGCTGATCCAAGCTCATAATTTCCTGCAGAGCTTCAAAACCATTCATGACGGGCATGGTTAAATCCATAAAAACCATATCTGGTTTGATCTGCTTGAATAAGTCAACGCCAATCTGACCATTGGCCGCATCAAACAATTCATATCCCTTATCCTTGGGAATACAGCTTTTCATGATTTTGATGGAAACAGGTGAATCATCCACTATCAGTATTTTTTTTATCATGATCGTTCCTGAATAATAATGTTTTTGATCTCGGGTTCTCCTGGAAGCGAAAAGGATGACCTTTTCAGAATTTTATTCTTGTCATTCCACAACTTCAACCCGGTTACGGCCATTGTTCTTCGCCACATATAACCCCTCATCGGCTTTTTTCAGCAGCATGTCCGGTTGAACGGTTTCCTCGCTCATGGAGGAGACTCCCAAGCTGATTGTGACACTGATGATTTGTTCCTCATATTTAAAAGGAGAAGACGCCACTTTCTTCCGGCATCGTTCCGCAATGCTTCTTGCGGCAGCCAAGGCTGTTTCCGGAAGAAGGCAACAGAATTCTTCACCTCCGTACCGCGCTAGAATATCCTCGCCGCGTACAGAATTACTGATTAACGTAGCCATCGATTGCAGAATATAATCCCCGCACTGATGACCATACGTGTCATTAATCTTTTTAAAATGATCAATATCGAACATAATCAGGCTAAAAGGCCGGTCGTATCTTCTATGACGGTCAAATTCTTCCTTAAGATGGATTTCAAGACTGCGACGGTTGTTGACGCTGGTTAACGCATCAATCATATTGAGTTCCATCAGCTTTTTCTCAAAATTCACCGTTTCCGTAACATCATGCACCGCAATGAACAAATATTCGATTTGATCTTCTTTATTGCGTAAAGGCCCCATGGTACAGCTTTGCTGCATGTATTCGAAATCACCGTCAAAGGAACTGATCGGTTTGAGGGGAAACAGGAAGCGGTGAAGCTTTTGAGAAAAAAAACAGAAATTTCCAAAAGTGAGAACGGCCTTGCAATTATTTAAAAAACGGGGACGTTTTAAGTTTGGAAAAGCGTCGCAAACCGCGGAGCCGAGAATATGTTCAGGCTCTATGCCGCTGTGTAATTGCATCCAGCGGTTCCAGTACCGCACACGCAATTCACGGTCCAGAATCACCAGGCCAATGTCCACCATCCCCAATACCTGTGAAAAAACAATAGAATCAATTTCCTGTATATTTGAAACTTCCACAGATGGGTTCTTCATTTCAACCATTGTCCATTCCGATCCGCATGAATCGAGTTAGTGATTACATGAATTCATGGCGCATTTCAAGTCAATTCTGCCGGGACTTCACGCCCGCCAGGAAAGAAAACCATTCATCTGTGACTTTTCTGCAGCATCCTTCCGGGCATTCTATCGGGCCGAAGTCATTTTGGCGGCATGCGCAGCGCACCATCCAACCGGATGCAGCAGCCGTTCAGCATCGAATTTTCAATAACCTGCAAAACCATTTTGGCAAACTCTCCGGGCTTTCCCAATCGTTTGGGAAAGGGAACGCTTCCGGCCATGCTTTCTTTGACGGCCAGAGGCATGCCATCCATCAGCGGCGTTTCAAACAGCCCTGGTGCAATGGTAACGACACGGATACCATAATCAGCACATTCCCTGGCGATAGGTAACGTCATGCCGACAATGGCCCCTTTCGATGCAGCATAGGCTGCCTGACCGATCTGGCCATCGAAGGCGGCAATGGATGCCGTATTGACAATCACTCCCTTCTCCCCGTCCTCACCTGGAGCATTGCTGACCATCCGCTCAACCGCCAGACGAATAACATTCATCGTCCCCACCAAATTAATCTGAAGTACTTTATTAAATAAAGACAAAGGCATCGGACCCTTACGGCCGAGAACTTTCCCGGCATCGGGCACACCCGCGCAGTTGACGGCAACATTAATTTTTCCAAAACGTCCAACCGCCTGATCCATCACCCGTCGGATATCATCTTCGTTGGTCACATCACTTGGTATAAAAATAACGTTACTCCCGGCCTTGGAAGCCAGATGCTCTCCTTTCACCGTATCCACATCTACAATAACCACTTTTGCGTCCCGTGCCGCTAATTCCAGCACGGTCGCCTCCCCAAGTCCAGACGCCCCCCCTGTCACCAGCGCAACGATATCCTTTTGATTCATAGCTCCTCCTTCAGAAGCATTTGCGTAATAAATAGATTTTCAGACAGCCTCAGCCATATACAAAAAAGGCGAAATGCAGATGCCATGCAACACAGTTAAATGATCTCCCGGCCGATAATCATGTTTTGCACTTCCCGAACTCCCTCGTAAATGTCAATAATGTGAGCATCGCGTGCCAGCTTTGATATCTCATATTCTGTGGTAAAACCATATCCTCCGTGCAGGTGCAACCCCTCGTTTGCGCAAAATAACGCAGCTTCCGCACAGGTGTTTTTCGCCAGCGACGCATAGATGCCGGCATCTTTGGCTTTTTCCTGAATCTTGCAGCAGGCTTTTACAAGGGACAATTCAGCCAGTTCCACTTTTTTCCACATGGTCACCAGCATATCTCTTGCAACCGGCAGATCACAGATACGCTGACCGAATTGTCTGCGCTCGCGCGTGTAGTCCAGTGTGACATCCAGAGCCCGTCTGGCCAATCCCAAACCAATTGCGGCAACCATCGGACGTGCATAGTCCAGCACATCCATGATGTATTTAAAGCCAAAACGTCGATCTCCAATGATTTGTTCAGGAGATATTGTCACATCTTCAAAAGTGACGCTGGCCGTATTTGACAAACGCTGACCGAGCTTGTCCTCTGGTTTGTCGATCATGATTCGGCCGCCTTCCTTCAAATGAATTTCCCGCGGAGAATGTTCAATATCGGGAGAAGATGCAGACGTTACAGGATCAACCGGAATCACCACACAGGCCATGAAATTTCCGGTGGGCTTGCCGATTTTGCATAAAACGGTAAATTGCGATGCATAGGACGCATTGGTAATAAAACACTTGGAACCGTTTAAAAGATAAGTACCGTCGTCTTGTTTTGCCATAAAACTGCTCATCAGCGAGTTGTCTGAACCGGCACCCGGTTCGGTAAGACAAAACGATGCCAGAAGCGGCTTTTCGACAAAAGGTTTTAAATACTTTTCCTGCTGTTGGCGATTGCCGTGTTGACTGATGACGACATTCGCCAGATCGTTGCACATGGCCGATGTGGCGATGCCTGTATCGCCATAGGACAGAGCCGAAATAATCAGGGCCGAAGAAAATACATCGATTTCATACCCTTTGACCGATTCCGGAATGCACAAATTGAGTATGCCCGTTTCCCATGCCTTGTTGATCACCGGCCAGGGAAAACGATGAGCTTTTTCCATATCCAACAGATGCGGAGTGATTTCGTTTTTGACAAATTTGCGCACGGTTTCCAGATACATTATCTGATTTTCACTGAAACTTAAATCCATCTTGATTCCTCTATTTTTTCTGTACATCAAGCGGCGGTAAATTTTTTTTCCGCCGCCGCAAGACTGGTGATTGATTCGCAGGCTACGCCTATGGTTTTGAAGAAGTCACGCAACGGCCGTCCCGGACCGATTTCAAGCACTTGGACGGCGCGTGAAGCCAGCATCTGCATATTGTCGCGCCAACGTACAGCGTTGGAAATCTGACAAACCAGATTGTGGACCACATCTTCAACGGACTCCCGGTGAAAAGATCCGGTATAATTAGAGGTCACTCGGGAAGCTTTTTGTGCATCGAAAATTTCCCCGAAATCATTCAGGGTTTCGCTAAAGGGAATTTCAATTTTTTGCATAAAGCGGCTGTGAAAAGGAGCACTCACATTCAGCTGTACAAACCGGCAAGTTCTGGGTGCCTGATACAATGCCCTACAGCGGTTTTCCGCTTCGGGCATGGCAGCGGCTTCTCCGCTGATGACAATCTGACTGGCGGAATTGATGTTTGCAATATCGATAGGCAAATCCGATAGTGCCTGCTTCAACTCCTCCGGATCAATTCCTTCAGATATCACAGCCGCCATGGAACCAACACCAACCGGAACAGCATCCTGCATCAGTCTGCCCCTCATACGAACAATCTGCACCGCCGACACAAAAGGCATAACTCCGGCTGCGACCAGTGCCGTAAACTCTCCAAGCGAGTGACCGCCAAAAAAGTCTGCTTGAAATCCGTATCTCTCGGAAATCCCTCGCAGCATGGCTATCTCAGTAGTCACAATACAGGGTTGCGTGAATTCGGTCAGATTCAACCGTGCATCTTCCTCAAAACAAATCGAAGCGATATCCAGTCCCAGTGCATCGGCCGCCTCATCATAGGTTTGACGGCAAACCGGTATTTGATCGTAAAAATCTTTTCCCATTTTCTGCCGTTGGGCTCCCTGTCCCGGAAAAACAACCACTGTGCCTTTCATGTCCATCATCTTTGTTGCACCCCTTGAAAAACAAAAATTTATTTCCGCCATTGATAAGGCGGTGTTTTGTCCCAAGCCATGCCCTTCCATTTCCCGATCAACCCGCAACATGCTCCGAAATGAGCAAAACATAGCCTTGACATTACACTATTTCATGGTAGGAGGCTTCTAAAACGAAGCATGACGTAAGTCAATGAAAATTTCAGGCGTTTTGCATGAGATGATGGTGCTGGAAAGAAATTTTTATCATCGGAACACACTGGAGGTTGCACGCGATCTTTTGGGGAAAAAACTTGTCCGTCGATTCCATGAATCCGATCTCTCCGGAATGATTATCGAAACGGAGGCATATTGCGGGCAAGAAGATAGCGCTTGTCACGCACACCGGGGAAAAACCCAACGCAATGCGGTGATGTTCGGCCCCCCGGGATATTCGTATGTATATTTCACGTACGGGATGCATTATCTACTGAATCTGGTGACTGAAAATGAAGGAAATCCTTGCGCGGTTTTGATACGCGCCATTATTCCTCTCACAGGGATTGCTGAAATGGAGGCACGCCGCAAGCGTCGGGGAAAAAATCTCACCAACGGTCCTGCCAAATTATGCCAGGCTCTTGCCATTGACCGATCCTTCAATGGCTGGGATTTAACCACGGGCGTTCAATTATGGGTAGAAAACTGCCAAATCATCCCCGCGGATAAAATTTTAGCCACACCGAGAATTGGTATTGATTACGCCCGCAGGGAAGACCGTGAAGCTTTGTGGCGTTTTCTGATCAGCCCCGTTTAACGATCCGGACCGGCCGCTTGAATTATTTTTTGCTCTTCATGAAGTTCCAAAAGCAATTTCCAACCGGCCAGGAAAAAAGACGCCACTACCGGCCCCAGAACAAAACCGGAAAAACCAAACACCGCAATGCCGCCCAGCGTAGAGAGAAAAATCAACAGAGGATGCATCTGGATGTCCTGTCCCATTAGAATCGGACGCAGCAAATTATCCACGGAACTGATGACAACCGCACCGAAAACCAAGATGGTGATTCCCTGCCAGATGTGGCCCATTGCCAGCATCATAATGCCGGCGGGCACCCAAATAATCGCATTTCCAATCGCCGGAACAATGGAGAGGCCCACCATCAGAACCCCCCAAACCAGAGAACTTTCTATGCCGGTCATATAAAAAACCAAGCCACCCAACAATCCCTGAATGCCGCCGATGACCACTGTAAATTTCAGCGTGGCTTTGGATGTGGTCGAAAATTCATCAATGAAGGTTTTGATGTGACGCTCATCAACCGGCATATAACGGGAAAGCGTGTCGATCAAATCCTCCCCGTCTCGCAGGAAGTAAAACAGGCAATAAATCATCACTGCGAACTGAACGAAAAAAATCACCGTATTTCCTGTAAACGTGGACAGGTTCGATACCAGAAAATTCGTAACCGCTTTCAGAAGTTCGAGAGACTTATCCACCATAAATTGATGATCCATGTTGAAGCGGCCCAGAACCGGATGTTGTTCCAGGGAGTTAAAGAAACCGGTGAGGGTTCCCATCCAGGAACCACTGCTGGAATGAATGGAGTTGTAGATTTCCAGAGATTGACCGATCAATAGTCCGATAATCAGTCCAACGGGTAAAATCATGGTAACCAGAACCGCCCCCAAGGTCAGACCAGCACAGAGATTCCGGTTTTTAAATTTTCGACGCAGCCGGTCATTGAGGGGATCAAAGATGGCGGCCAGTAAAACCGCCCAGAAGATGGCAAAGAAAAAAGGCTTTAGAATATCGCCCAAGAGGAACGTTACCCACCCCAGAAGTAAAAAGAAAACCAGGATGGGAAAATCTGAAAACAGTTTGCGAAACATTGTCCGACTCCTTTATGCAATCATTGATTACACCAGCGGATGATAGCGATTTTTCCGCCGGTAGAAACGCAGCCGCCATTGTTGTCGAATCAGGGCGGATTTGACATGAATCACCCGATAGCTGTAACGGATATTCTTTCCCAGACGCCCCGGATACACCCCGGCATGAACATTGAGCTTTGCGCCGCTGGAGGCTACCTTACGAAGCAGATTAATTTCTCTGCCGACGACACATGCTCCGCCGTCTTTCACAGCATTCAGCATCGCAGGACCGGTTTTTTCGCAAGCCGCATACGTTACCACCCTGCCCATGTGGTAAAGAGAATGACCGTCGCTTCCCCCGGTGATAGCTTTTCGAAGTTGCAACCCTAAGAGCGCACACCGCAAATTCCAGCGATGGATATTTTCCGCATTGATGACTTCCACTCCGTCTACGGCTTCCAGCAGTCTTTCCTTGCGAAAATCGTCAAAATTCAGATTGCAGACACCGGTGTAAGCCACGCAGTAAGGATGTGGAAAAATGATCACGGAAGGAAATAGTTTTGCGCAATGAACGATTTCTTCCATACTTAATTTTGTCGAACTCATCACATCACGGCCCAGAAAGGGTTTAATATATTTCAGATAGAACTTCTTCAAATGGCTATGCTGATAAAAGTAAACCAGGATGTGCGACCCTTCGCGGGAAGTGATTTCAATGCCCGGAATGCTTGCCACATCACGGTACTGTTCCATCTCCAGCGCGCCCTGGATGTCATTATGGTCTGTAATGGCCACACCAATTCCCAAAACGCGTGCCCGGGCCGCAATGGCGCGAACCGTGTTGCGGCCGTCCGTGTAACGGGTATGAAAATGCATGTCAAAAACAGCATATTTTTCTCCCAAACGCGCCAGATCGGGTTTTTCAAAAAATATTTTGCCTCTTTCTGCATCCATCATTTTGTCCTGACTGTTTTCATGGACTCCGTCACTTCATTCAACACAGCCTTTATCCCGTATCTACCACAAATATCCAGCGTGACACAGACATTTATTTGCCTGACCTGCCCCGCCTGTGATATGATCAAAAGTATCATGGAAACTGTTTTGAAAAATGATTTAACCCAATTTTTAAAAGCCCTGAATTTTTCAGCAGAAAAACATCGCCATCAGCGACGAAAAGACTCGTCCGCCTCACCCTACATTAATCACCCGATCGAAGTTGCCAATGTTTTATGGACCATCGGAGAAGTTTGTGATGAAACAGCTATCATTGCCGCTCTTCTTCACGATACCCTTGAAGACACGGACGCCACCGCGGAGGACATTTGCTCCCATTTCGGTGAAGAAGTTAAGGCGTTAGTGCTGGAGGTCAGTGATGATAAAAACCTTCCCAAACAGGAAAGGAAGCAAAACCAGATTCTTCACTCATCACACCTGTCCCAGCGCGCCAAGCAGATTAAGCTGGCCGATAAAATCTGCAATGTTCATGATATTGCTTTTGCTCCACCGGGAAACTGGCCTCTTCAGAGAAGGACTGAATATCTGCAATGGGCACAGGCAGTTGTTCATGGTCTGCGAGGCACCAATCAACAGTTGGAAGCATATTTCGATGAGACACTGATCAAAGCACGACAAAAGCTTGTCGACGAGCAGGAATCATCGATGCACTATTCCGCCGTCAACCCCTCAACTTTGTAATTGAACTCATAGTTCAGCGCACCACTCCATACGGTATCGAAAATACCTTTGTAGCGTGTACCGTAAACAGGTCCGACGGGTTTGCCATAGGTGTAAAACCAGTTGATAATCGGCTGTCCGGAAAAACCAAGGGCGATCCAGTAAGCACCCGGATTCAAAACCGGTTCCTCATGATTCTTGAATTTGAAGGTTTCCCAACGGTATCCCGGTCGGGTAGAAATGCTTTCAACACTGATCATTTGCGTTGTGCCTAAGGGTTCACCGGGCTGACCGTCGGCATCCTTGAAAATATCCACCCAAAGTTCACCGTCACCGCCGAAATTATGCAAAGCCAAGGCAACTTTCTGAAGCTTTACTGGCTTGGATAGTTCCACAACCTGAGCGTATTGTGTAGCTTTGGTCGTTACATACTCGGAGGTTTCTACAAGAAAATTACGGGACATTTCAAATGTTCCCTTTCCCTTGTCCTTGGTTTCGCGGGGAAAGGCAAAATCAATATTTTCCGGAAATTCCAAATTACCATAAACAAAGGGTTTGTTGAAGCGCAATGGCTTTGGCGGTTTTGGCGGTTCAGGTTTCGGTGCCGGCAACTCTGGCGGTGGCAGAGGGGGTACCGGAACGGGAGGTGGAGGTTCCGGTGTCGGCAAAGGAGCAGGGGGAACCGAAATCGGAGGAAGAGGCTCCGGTTCCGGCGCCGGTACGGGCGGTTTGGGAGCCGGTGTAGGTTCGGGAGAAGGCGGTTCAACCGCCAACTGAGCCAGAACATTGGGTCCCAAAAGCAGATTCTTCGGACCGTAGTTCTGGCGTTGTGCTGATACCTTTATGGAATCGTTAAGAAATTTGGCATCAATCGTTTCTTGCAGCGTTGGTTTGGTACGCGCTCCGGGAGACTGCGCCCAGCGGACCAAACCGTCATTCTTGGTTTCATTATTGTCGACACCCACTTCGATCCGCACGAAACGGTTGGAAATAAAAAACTGCATATTCTGGGGATCATAGGGAACCCAGCCCAGATCCGGAAACCATACTTCTACCCAAGAATGTCTGCCTTGCCCCATTTTGAAAGTTAATGTTCCCTTCACCCAGGTCACATCAAATGGCTGATTCATTGTCACACCGTTTACAATGCGCACCGGTACGCCTACACTGCGCAATAGGGCCGCTGTCAAATGGGAATAGTTCTGACAATTGCCCTTGCCGGTCCGGAGGGAATAAAGAGCATCGTATTGCGCTGGGGGATTGACATACCGGACATGGTCAACAACATAGCTTACAATTTTCTGGACGGCATCAAACTGTGTTTTCGCACCACTGGTCAATTTTCCGGCCAGTTCCGTAATCGCCGGATCATCGGTCTGGACCTGTTCGGAGGATTGTAGATAAACTTTCAGTTTTTTTGATACATTGGCAACGGGAAACGGCGCCTGAGATTCAATAGCCGTGAGGCCTGTGCTGGTTTGAGCATCAAAAGACACGACGGCGTCAACAATGGGTGGAACACTTGTCCAAGTTGCCAAAATGGTTTTATTGCCTCGTTCATCTGTTGTTGTTTTCTTATCCTGGGGCTGAGGCGAAAAGGAAATATCAAAATTGGTAATTTTCTGTTTGTAGGTAGGAGATTCAAAGCTTTCCGGCACGACAAAGCTCAGGAGCAGTTTTTTCATCGATTCTCCAGCTTTGATTTGATGCTGCAGCTCATAGCGAATCGTGGAAACCATATCGCCTTTGACGGTAAAATTTTCAGAAAAAGCCGGCGTCGTAATCAGGATCAGAACCAGAATTAATGCAGCTTTGAGGCTTTTCATCATGACACGTCTCCCTCTTTTGTATTTTTCGAAAATCATAATCGAGACAAGCCCTGAAAGTCAACAGAAACAATTTCCACATTTTATGAATAAATCGGAAGCCTTAAGCAATCCGGGCAAAATTGTAATTGACAAGCAGGCAACAATGGATAATTTATCCTCGAAATGGATGCCGGATAGACATCTTCAAAAGGAGGAAAACAAATGCTGACGGTTACAGACAAGGCTTCGGAGGTCATTAAGGACTTTCTCAAAGACAAAAGCGCGGAAGCGGCGATCCGCATCACCATGTCCATCGGCTGATCAGGGCCCGCATTGGGCATGGCTCTGGATGAGCCGAGAACAGACGATGAAATCATTGAGGAAAAAGGAACGAAATATGTGATTGAAAAAGACATCTTCAATCAGGCCCAACCTATCAATATCGATTTTATCTCAACCCCGCAGGGAGCAGGTTTCAAATTGACTTCCAGCCTTTCCTCGGCCGGAGGCGGTTGCGGTTCCTGCAGTTGCTGAAAAACCAAGGGGGAGGTTTTTCTCCCCTCTTTTTTATCTAAATGGAAAAACACGACATTGCCCAGAATATTGATTTGGCCGACGTTCTTTTGAAAGAGGAAAAATACACCGAGGCCATCAGCCTTCTTGAAAAGATTTACCAAAGCCACCCCAATGAAGAATCCGTGCTGCTTCGACTGGCTTGGAGTTTCTGGGACAGCGGCGATAAAACCGGCTCTCTCCATTACTGGCAAATTTTGCTGGATAGAGAACTTCAACGCCAAGTCTTTACCGGTTTCGCCTACGATGAACTGGTTCGAATTTACAAACAGGAAAACCGGATTGAAGACTTGGTTGCTCTTTGCGAAAAAGCCGCCCGGGTTCAGCCGGAAGACATTGGAATATTGGAAGAACTGGGAAACGCCTACCTGCTTTCCGCTCAAAACAGCAAAGCATGCGACGTTTTCAGAAAACTGACCCTTTTGGAAAATGACAATCCATCATACTTCCGACACTTGGGCGAATCCCTGATGGCCGCCGAAGATTTTTCCTCTGCTGAAGAAGCATTTCGCGAAGCTGGCCGCATCGATCCCGTGGAAGCAGACAGATATCTTTTTCAGGCCTCGGCGTTATTCGTCAAGAAAGGCCGTTTTGAAGCGGCAAAAACCCTTTTGGAAGAGTGCTTAACCATCGCACCGTCCAACAGCCTCTATTATTGTTTTATGGGTGATCTTCTGATTATGCTGAAACAACCGGATCAAGCGTTGACGGCTTATGAAACTGCCTGTTGCCACAATTTCGCTTCGGCGGGAGCTTATTACAACCGTCTGGGCAATTCATTCATGAAAGCCGGATTTTTTCAAAATGCCGTTAATGCTTTTGAGAAAGCTTTGTCGCTGGATCCCTCCATCCCTTGTCGGGACAACCTGGCGATGTCCCGCCGGGCATCCGGACAAAATGCATAAAAATTCTTCTCGCCAGATTCTTCTGCAATCAATCTCTTTTATCTCCGACGGAGTTTTTCCTTAAAAACCCGATAAAAGTCATCATGTTCCGCTATCGATTGACGCAAAATTTTTTCAATGTTGCCAATATCTTGTTTATTGACAATCAGATTCACACTCTTATGGAAAGCCTGCATGTTGTCCATCGTGGAAAGCTTTGCACTGATCAATACAACGAAACTTTTACGTCGGGTCGTCATATTCATATTTTCCAGATAAAGAAGCACGTTATTGGCTGCCGACACTTCCGCGTCAAAATCCTCGCTGACAAAAATTACGTCAAAAACGTGGTAGCGCATCTGTTTCAAGGCATCCCGATAGGATACCGGCTGCGACACCAGGTATCCCAATTTCTTTAATTCAGCATCGATCTGATTCCGAACCGCGACATCCTGTTCGCAAAGCATGGCTGTTTTCCCTTCGGGATTGATATAACCAAAAGGACGTGCCGATGTATCCGGACCGGTTGTCACCGATGTTGACGTTGCAGTTTCACCAGACATATTGAATCTCCTTTGCGCTCAATGATTGGGGAAAATCATTTGTTATCGTTTTTTCCACTGAGGAATTCCGGACGAGGGTTTACCGTAACTGGAATCCACCTCCAGTTTTCCCAGATCCGTCGTTTTTTCGCCACGGGCGCTCTTGATCAAGTCTATTCCTCTAATAACATTAGACTTATTAGAAGCATACGCTTTGGCTGTTTCCTCGGAAACCAGGCCTTGCTGATAGAGTTCCACCATGCAGTCATCAAATGTGATCATGCCGAAAGCTCTGCCTTGAGAAATGATGTCATAGTATGTTTTTCCTTCGGACTCTCCGTTCAAAATGACATCCTTGATGCGAAGGCTCGTGGACATGGCCTCAAAAGCAGCCACACGTCCGCCCCCCTCTTTCGGCAACAGGCGCTGACAAATAATCCAGCGGACCGTGTCGGCCAGGCGAATGCGCATTTGTTTTTCCTCTTCCGTGGGAAACATGCCGAGAATGCGGTTGATGGTAGATCCGGCGTCAACCGTATGCAGGGTGCTCAAGACAAGATGCCCCGTCTCCGCAGCGGAAAGCGCAATCTCCACGGTTTCGCGGTCACGCATTTCGCCGACGAGAATCACTTTTGGCGCCTGGCGCAGCGCGGCGCGCAGACCACTGGAAAAACTGTCAAAATCCTTTCCCAGCTCGCGTTGATTGATGGTAGCTTTTTTCTGCTGATGAGTGAATTCCACTGGATCTTCCAGCGTAATCATATGGATGGCTTTTTGTTCATTGATTTCATTAATGACGGCGGCAAGCGAGGTGGATTTACCACTGCCGGTTGAGCCTGTAACCAGAACAATGCCATTTTTTTCCTGGGCAACCTTGTAATAAGCTTCGGGTAACTTCAAATCGGCACAAGAGGGGATGGTCGTTTCCAGCTTTCTTAAAACAATCGAATAACAACCGCGCTGGGAAAAGATGTTCACGCGGAAGCGGGCTATTCCTGTTAATTCATAGGCCAGGTCGCAGGAACCGGTATTCACAAGATCATCCAGAAGCCGTTGATCCTGATTGATCAAATTCAAGGCAAAAACTTCTGTTTGAAACGGTGTCAATTTGTCAAATGGAGGATCTAATTCAACTTTTGTCAGTTGTCCCGAAGATTCCACCTGAAAAGGCTTATTGACGGTAATATTCAAGTCGGAAATATTGGAATGAGAAGACAGCATTTTTTCTAAAATTTGTTCAATTTCCGCTTTTCTCATATTTGCTCCTTTTTTTGTTCTTTATACTTCCGTAAAATCGGTGGGCGGTGTTTTCAACAGAGGACGGAACTTGGTTTTATCGTTCGCCTTGTTGTAGGCATCTTCTCCACTGATCCAGCCTTTGTTGTATAAATCCATAATCCCATCGTCCAGAAGTTGCATGCCGTATTTTTTACCAGTCTGCATCATGGAAGGAATCTGGAAAGTTTTGGACTCTCTGATCAGATTGCGTACGGCCGATGTTGCGATCAGAATTTCCAATGCCGCGCATCGCCCTTTGATGTCCACTCTTTTAAAAAGAACCTGTGCGACAATCGCCCGTAAACCATCAGCCAGTGTTGAACGGATTTGCATTTGCTGATCGGCGGGAAATACTTCAATCACCCGGTCCACGGTTTTTGCGGCGCTGGTGGTATGCAGGGTACCGAACACCAAATGGCCCGTGGATGCCGCCTCTACTGCCAGAGAAATGGTTTCTAAATCGCGCATTTCACCGACCAGAATGATATCCGGATCTTCACGCAGCGCACCGCGAAGAGCTGTGCTGAATGATTTGGTGTGCACGCCCACTTCCCGGTGATTGACAATACAGCTCTGGCTGGTGTGAACAAATTCAATAGGATCTTCAACCGTGATGATGTGGTCTTTCCGGGTGCGATTGGCTTCATCAATAATGGCCGCCAGGGTTGTTGATTTTCCACTACCGGTGGGACCCGTGACCAGAATCAATCCGCGGGGAAGAGAGGCCAGTTTGGGGATAACGGGTGGAAGCCCCAGATCCTGGCACGTTAAAATCTTACTGGGAATTTCGCGAAAAACCGCGGCAATGCCATATTTTTGTTGAAAGAAGTTGGCCCGATACCGGGCCAGACCGGGAATTTCGTAAGCGAAATCGATATCGCCGGTCTCCTCGAATAGTTTAATTTTATACTCGGGCGTGATTTCATACAGAAGGGGTTTCAGGTTTTCATTGGTAAGAACATCATATTTGATCCTCTCCATATCCCCACGGATACGGATTGCCGGCTGTTGTCCGGTGACCATATGCAAATCCGACGCGCCCTGATCATGCATAAGCTGGAAAAAAGCATCTATTTTCGCCATGGATATCTCCTAAAAATCAATTTTTTTAAAGCACACCATTCATTGTTTTCTGCAAACCGTCCCACGAAACCATCTCTTAGCCGCGCACTGAAAAACCTCTTTGATATTCAATGTGGACGGGATTATATGGAAAACGGACCTGATTTGTCAAGACAAGATTACGCTCGAAAGTGCTTGAAAAAAAAGCCTTCCAGGAGAAGTCTGCTTCTTTTTTCAACTAGTTCTTGACACATGGCCGGATTATCATATATGGTTTTCGCGGTTTTTTTCAAGGTTGGGGATGTAGCTCAGCTGGGAGAGCGCGGCGTTCGCAACGCCGAGGCCAGGAGTTCGATCCTCCTCATCTCCACCAAGGTCTGATTCTTGAGGAATCGCGTCTTTCGGCAATTTCTATGATATTTCGTTTGCTCCACATCCTGTTCATTTCCTGGATCATTTGTTTTCAAGCTGCGGCGGCAGAGAAACTTGTTTCCGGTCCGGTAGGGATGTCGTTTGTTTTGATTTCACCGGGAAACTTCTATATGGGCTCTCCCATCAATGAAGAGGCGCGAAACGACGATGAATATCGCCATCTCGTCACGATAAAATCCTCTTTTTATTTGCAGACGACCGAGGTCACCCAAGCGCAGTGGAAGGTGATTATGGGCAGCAATCCTTCCGCTTTCCGTCATTGCGGAGACTTGTGCCCCGTGGAAAGCGTCTCGTGGGATGATGTCCAGGAATTTATCCGCCGGCTCAACAAAAAAGAAAAAAAAGCGAGATACCGTTTGCCAACGGAGGAGGAATGGGAATATGCCGCGCGAGCCGGCACATCAACGGCAATCTACACAGGTCCGCTGCGCATTCTGGGGTATTCAAACGCCCCCGCTCTGGATCGTATCGCCTGGTATGGAGGAAACAGCTGCGCTTCCTATGAAGGCGCTTTTGATTGCCGTTCTTGGCCGGACAAGCAAAATTCCTGCTCTTCTTGTGGACCTCATCCTGTCGCCCAAAAAAAGCCCAACGCATGGGGGCTCTACGACATAATCGGCAATGTCTGGGAGTGGGTGCAAGATGATTACGAACCGTATTCGGCTAAACCGGCTGCTTCCTTTCATCAGAAAAAGGGACGGACAAAGGTTTTTCGCGGTGGAAGCTGGAATTACGCTCCCCGCTCCTGCAGGGCGGCTTACCGGCTGGACAATGTTCCTTCCAGCAGATTATCTTTTGTCGGATTCCGACTTGCCCTTGAACCCTGAAATATTCCTGATCCTTTCAAATTCATCCGACGCTTCCAGAGCCGCTAAAAATCTTTGTGTGAACAGAAGCGCTCCCGCACGGTCCAAGTGATAGCCGCCGTCAAAACTGGTTATCTGGTTTCCGTTTGTTTCCAAAAAGGTCACGCCCAGACGCCGCGCAATTTCCCTTGATCCCTCCAGGCAGTTGTTCCGGCCGGGAACAACAAAAAACACAAGACGCCCTCCCATTTTCTCAATTCGGTCCTTCAGTAACCGTGCCCGTGATACTGTCTCTGATGCCGGCTGAGGGCAGTTGACGGTATCTGCGGTAACCTCCTCGTTTTGGCTGTCATATCCGGGCCAGATGGCAGCTTCCAGCAGTCCGTTCTCCTCCGAACGGTACAAAAGATGCGACGGTTTTTCCCCACTGGCCCACCATCGGACATGTTGATTCAAAAGATTTGAAAAATAGCGCCGAACGGCGCCTTCAGAGATAATGGATGAAGCAAAAGTCGTCAAACCATCTTCAAAAAACGCCAGGCGTCCCGAATATTCCGGCATCACCAAAACAAGGACCGGATGAAACTGGAATCGGTCCATTAATTTCATGAAAAAATCACTTCCTGTTTCCGAAAGCAAACCCAGATGAAAAAAAGAAACATGATGCTTTCGGGCAAACTCTGCCGTACATCCGGCCTCAAAGGCAAAAAGAGTCATGGAATGCCCAAGAATCAGGACATCCGCCTCTTTTGCGCGCTTCATGGAAGGACCAAATCCATAATAGAAAATATCATGATCCATACTGACGGGATGTCCGGCTTCATAATAAGACAGACGCCAGTTCCTGCCTTCGGGGCGAGGAAGTTCCTTTTGTTTGTGCTGGGCAATGGTGGCAAGGACGATACAACACAGAGCCATTCCTCCCAAAAGCATTGAAAAAACAATGACCAGGTAGTTCCGGTACACCATGACGAAAAGCGCTCCTTCAGAACTGAAAATAGAGAAATGGCGGCGTATGATCCGTCATCATCCAGACGGCAAGGCTTCCGAAAAGAACCAGCGCCGTCATCACTGCAAAAACCGGCCTGGGTCTCCATTGAAGAAAGCTCCCCGAAGACATGGCCTTTTCATGAAAAACATCCAAGGTCGGCGCATAGCGGGCCATAATTTCATGACTGTTGGGCGCTGCCCAGCAAATCACCAGGGAAATCAAAAGCATGGCGGCTTGCGGCGCTCCTTGCCAGAGACCGTCGAATTTGCTCTTAAAACCAACGCCCCATTCACTCAAAACGTCACCCAGAGATCCCAGAACCGGAAACCATGACGCCGGAAGATTGAGGCCATTCAATCCCGCAAGCCCCTTGAGCATGGCCCAGGCCGTATCGGTCTGCTCGGCGCGAAACACAGTCCACGCCACAACAACACACACAAAGGTGAGAATCCGTCCCGGCCAGACACGACCGGAAACCTCGTCCGTTTTGGAAAAATATTCGCAAATTCTGCGCCATATCTGATGAATCACCAGAAAGGCGCCATGCAGGGCTCCCCAGAAGATAAAGGTCCATCCCCCGCCGTGCCAAAGACCGCACAGAAGCATCGTTATCAAAAGGTTTCCCTGCTTTCGTACAAAGCCGTGACGGTTGCCGCCAAGCGCGATATAGACGTAATCACGGAAAAAGCGGGAGAGCGTCATATGCCAGCGACGCCAAAACTCACTGATATTGGAAGCCTGATAAGGAGAAAAGAAGTTCCGGGGAAGCCGAACACCGATCATGAAGGCGATACCGGACGCCATGTCCATGAAACCGGAAAAATCAAAATAGAGCTGAAAACTGTATGCCAGAGCGGCGCCCCAGCATTCCAGAAAAGCAGGCTGCTGCCCCTGGGACGCTGCCACAAACACAGGAGACACGTATTGGGAAAGCGGATCGGCGAGAAATACTTTTTTGAACAATCCGATGGCAAAAAGAGTCAGACCGGACGCGAGGGCGCGAGAACTGAACCTTCCCATGAAAGAAGAAGCGAACTGAGAAAACATCTCCCGGTGATGATACACCGGTCCAGCAATCAAATGGGGGAAAAAGGTGACAAACAACGCATAAACCGAAAAAGACGGTAAAGAATGTTCATCTTCACGCGCCGTGGAAACAAGAAAAGCAATTTGCGTAAAAGTAAAAAAAGAAATTCCCAGAGGAAGTCTATGCGCAACCACGTTCTCCCATCCTGCAAGGCTGCAGACAAAACCCGAATATTTGAATATCCCGAGCAAGACCAGATTCGCGGCGATGCCGGCTGAAAGCGCCAATGCGCCATCGAATCTCCCTGAATTCCGGTTCCACCGCAAAAACGCTGCAAACAAGAAATTGCCAAGAATGGAAAAGACAAGCCATAAAGTATCAGACAGGTTCCACCACGCATAAAAAGCCAGAGAACAAGCAATAAGCCAAGGCAATACCAGAATGTCACACTTTTGTCTCAATAAAAAAAGAACGGTCAGAACCACCGGCAGAAAAAGAAATAGAAATTCAGGAGAATTGAATAACATTTGTGTCAGCCTGAAACCCTGTTGATAGCTTTATGCTAACATCTTTAACTGGCGGAAACAAGCGTTTAACAGGCAAGAAGACCAATGGCGGTTCATATTGGTCATTGCGCAATCGCAAATAGTATTATAGACAAAATGCATCGGAAAGACAGGAAAACCAATCCTTTTGGCACAGTGATGAGAAAAGTATTTATTTTTTATATTCTGGTATGTTCAATGCTGCTATATGCTGGACAGGTCCGGGCGGCGCAATGGGTCTTCCATGCGGAAACCGTCAAAGGAAGCCTGTATTACGACAAAAGCAGCATTCATGTTAACAAAGACATCCGATATATCCACACGAAAACCGTTTACACGGCTGCCATCAAAAAGGATATCCTGCCTCTTGTGCAGCATTCCGCCAACGCGCCCAAGAAACCGGAGTTGATCAGTCATGCGATCGTTCTGTTTGAAATTGACTGTTCAAGGAAGCTGCTGAAAGATTTTTTTACAGCGGTTTACGACAAAAATGGAGACGCCGTTTATTGCTCCATTAAAGGCAACGCCGGTCCCTGGAAAAGCATTCCTCCTGATACATCTGAAGAATCCTTGGAAAAAATCGCCTGTTCGATTTCTTCCGCTCCGATAAAAGCAAAAAGCATTAACAATGTGAAAACACCCTCCATTGCGCTTGAAACAAGCGGACATTTATCTGCCTTGACCGCTTTTTCTCCGGATCAACCCAAACCTGAAAATACCAAACAGCAAGTTGAAGCGGAAATCCGCAATTTCATTACAACATGGCTGACCAGCTGGCAAACCGGCGACATGGAAACGTATAAGAGTTGCTATCTGCCCGGATTTACATCCAGAGGAATGAATCTGGATGCTTGGATTGCGTATAAAACCGAACTTTTCCGGAAAAACAAAAACATTGACATCATAATCAGTGACTTGCAGATTTTAATCCGAAATCATCAGGCCACTGCCGTATTTATACAAAAATACAGATCTTCTCTCTTCCGGGATACAGGTAAAAAGACCCTAAAACTGAAAAAAATCAACGGCCGATGGGGGATTGACCGGGAAAAGATGTAATCATCAGTAATGATTCCCCGCTTCCGTCTTCCCTTTAAAAAGACGGTAAACAAAGATGGTATAACCAACGACGACGGGCATGCCGACAAGACCGATGGCGGCCATCACCTGAAGCGAATAAAGTCCGGAGGAACTGTTGTAGATCGTCAGGCTTTCATGAGCCTGATTAGAGGCAGTGACCAGATTGGGAAACTGCACCGCGCCTGCCGCCAGCAGTAACCCGATAAGCGAACAGGATGATGCCCAGATCGCAGCGCCATCTTTTTTCTTTCCCACTCCCAGGAACAAAGCGGCAAGCCCGGAAAATGTCAGCAATAGCCCGATAAAAAACAGTGGATTTCCCGACGAACGAGGTGTCACGTTCAGCAGAACCGCAAAATAAACCACCGCCAAAACCACATTGATCATGGACAGAATACGAATGGCCTGAAAGGACCGTTGCTGCAAATCCCCTGTCGTTTTTAAGATGGACCAGGCCGCACCCTGGAGCAACACGGCGGCAAGCCCCGTAATGCCGAACAGCAAAGGCACAGGGCGCAGCAGCGTAAAAAAGTTGCCGGTGAACTCCATGCGACCGTCCAGCGGAACGCCGTAAACGACATTGCCCAGTGCCACGCCGAAAAGCAGGGCGGCAAGAGCGCTGCCCCCGGCAAACGCTTTTTCCCACAGGCCGGCGCGCACCGTGTCGTAGGCACGGAATTCCATGGAAACCGCACGAAAAATCAATGCCAGAAGCACCAGCATCATTGCCGGATAAAAACCTGAAAATATGGTGGCATATGCATGCGGAAATGCGGCAAACAGAGCGCCGCCGCCGGTAATCAGCCAGACCTCATTGCCGTCCCAAACCGGTCCAATCGAGGCAATCAGCGTATCCTTTTCCTCTTTGCTTTTGCCCAAGAGAGGCAACAAAACGGCAATTCCCAGGTCAAAACCATCCAGAAGCGCATAGCCCAAAAAAAGCGCAAAGATCAATAAAAACCACAGGACTTGAAAATTCTGAATATTATCCATAATCTGTCTCCATTGCACCTGTTTTGGCGACCTTGGTCAAGGCGCCTCCGGCCCTTGCAAAACGATTTTTCTGAAAATCAGAATAAACATGACAAACAATAACAGGTAAACCAGCAAAAACATCAACAGGCTAAAGGTAATCTGACCGGCGGAAACCACCACCGACGAAGCACCGGACGTTTTCATCAGCCCCTGGATGATCCAGGGCTGACGCCCGACTTCCGCCGTGATCCAGCCGGTTTCATGCGCCAGGTGAGGAAGCGGAATTAGGAAGGGAAGCACGCCGAGATACCATTTCGCGGTGAAGAGCCTTTCCGTCCACAAAAGAAAAGCGCCCAATATTCCCAGACCGATAAACAAACCGCCCAGAGAAACCATAATATGGTAAGCCTGAAACACCAGATTCACCGGCGGCCATTCCTCTTTGGGCGCCTCATGCAACCCCTTGATTTCTGAATTAAGATCAAAATTATACAAAAAACTCAATCCTTTGGGAATTGAAAGGCCCCAGGTTTTTTCCTTTTCCTCATCCACATAACCGGCAACATAAATATCCGCCCCTCTGGACGTGTTAAAATGCCCTTCCATCGCCGCCGCTTTAATCGGCTGATAGTTGATCACCTGAATGGCATGTCCGTGGGCTGCACCCAACTGCAAAATCGGCGTTACCGCAAACAGAATGACGCCCAGCTTCAGCATGGCGCGGGCTGTCTCACCATGCAGCCCCTTATAAACATAATAGCCGGCAATGCCCGTCACCATGACCGTGCCGGTAATCCAGGTGGCCAAAACCGTGTGGAGGTAACGAGCAAGAGTTGAGGGATTAAAAACAGCCGCGCCGAAATCGGTCAGAAGAATTTTCCCGGCTGAAGTTATTTCATAGCCTGCGGGCGTCTGCATCCAGGAATTGGCCACGATAATCCAGAAGGCCGACAAATGGCCGCCAAAAAACACCAGAAAGGCTGAAAGCCAATAAATTTTGGGAGAAACTTTCTTGCGGCCGAAAAGCAGGACACCAAGGAAAACCGATTCCAGAAAAAAAGCAATCACCCCTTCGGCAGCCAGAATCGGTCCGAAGATGTCACCGACGGTTCGGGCGTATCTGGACCAGTTTGTCCCGAAAGAAAATTCCATCACAATACCGGTAGCCGCACCGACAACAAAAATCAGCCCCAGCAGACGAGCCAGAAAATCTGTAATTCTTCGGTATATTTCATCGTTTTTAATCAGAAAAAGGGTTTCCGAAATCAAGAGAATTAAAGCCACCCCCAGCGTCATCGCCGGGAAAAGAAAATGAAAGCCAATGGTAAAGGCGAATTGTATGCGGGCAAGAAGTAATGCGTCCATAACTGCCTCCGAAATGTTCAGTATCGGCAGAATACAAAATTCACACCGGTTTTTCAATCGTTATATTTTGATTGCCATTTCTATCTCAATGATATTATTATCAGGACCGATGGAGAGGGAGGGAGAAGGCAGCAGCAACGTAGTGCGGACATTTATGTCCGCCGGAATGGCAGGCGCGGGGGGTTAAATCAAAAGCCGGGGATGCGACATGACGGCGGAATTATAAATCCGCACTACAATGTTAATGCGTGATTGGTGATGTAGTCCGGACATTTATGTCCGTTAAAGCGGAGTTAAATCTCCGCGCTACGTTGAAGCGGGGGAAACGAGTCAGCGTGGTGAAGAACAACGGAATATTATTGGGTTATGAGCAGAGCAATATACGGACATTTATGTCCTCTGGTGGCGGGCAGGCGCGGGGCTTAAAATCAAAAGCCGGGGATGTGACTTCGCAGCGGATTTGAAAATCCGCACTACGTTGAAATGGGGGCAAACGGAGGCGGAATTAAAAATCCGCGCTGGGTAAATCATTGATGAGCGTCAATTTATGCAATATAAAATAAAACCGAGATTGACGAATTTCGATTACCGGGGCTGCCATCGCTATTTTGTCACAACCTGCACGGATCAAAAACAACCCCTCTTTCGGGAGGCCGTGCTGGTTACGGCGGCAATTGCCGTTCTTGTCGATGAATCGCAAAAACACAGTTTCTGCGTCTGGGGTTATTGCTTCATGCCGGATCATTTGCATCTTCTTTTGGAAGGAGAAAATGAGAATGCGGACATGAAATTATTTGTCAGAGTATTCAAGCAGAAAACCGGCTTTGCGTATGGACGGCAAGCAGCGCTCGGCAAATTGTGGCAGCCAGGTTATTACGACCATGTTTTACGCCGGGACGAGGATTTGCGCGAGGTATTGAAGTATATTTTCAACAACCCCGTCAGAAAAGGCCTGGTCAGCCGTTATGCCGATTACCCGCATTTGGGTTCATTAGCCCTGGATGTGAAAACCGTCATGTTTTAAGCAATGTAGCGCGGACATTGACGTCCGCGAAAATAATAAATGTAGTGCGTAGCGTTAGCTGTGCGGGTTTTGCGGATTTAAAAATCCGCACTACAGCGAAATGGTGGTAAAGAGCCAACGGGGCGGAAAATGATGGAGTATTATGAGGTTATGGATAGGGCAATGTAGTGTGGACATTGATGTCCGCGAGGGGTGGCAGGCGCGGGGCGTAAAGTCAAAAGTCGGGTGCGCGACATTGCAGCGGAGTTAAAACTCCGCACTACGTTGAAATGGGGGAAGGCGGTGTTGAAAATCCGTGCTACAAAACTGATGATGAAAGGAAGGAAAAATGATGAAAAATGTTAGGGCTTTAGGAAAATTGTTGTCCAGTAGATTGATGGATTTCCGTTTTGTTTTGTCTGCCGGAGGGCGGAAACAGCATTTTGCGCTTTTCGCATCGGCCACAAGGTCAACCAGCATGGATGGGGGCAAAAAACATCCGTTTGCTCTGGCTGCCCTGTGTTTGTGGGCGATTTGCCTTTTTGCCGCGCCGGCCGCGCTTGCCGATCCACCGCAGGAAATTGGCTTAACGTATGATCTTCCCTCACAAACGCTGACGGTGAATATCACGCACAAGTCGTTTGCCGCGGGTATGCATTATGTCAAGCAGATTGATATCCAGAAAAATGGCGCTCCTGCTTCGGCAAACAGCTACAAATCCCAGCCCGGAAAAACATCCTTTAGCTATACGTATAAAATTCCCGCGGCAGCCGGTGATACGCTGGAAGTGACGGCCGCCTGCAATCTTCAGGGAAGCAAAACCGCCTCTCTCACGGTGGGCGAACCCAAAAAGCCATAGCAGGCGCAACGAAGGTAATGTTTTCAATCATGTTTGCGGAAAAACCCCTTTACCGCCGGTCAACAGGCGCTTTGTCTTGCTCCGGGAAAAGATTATCCTGCGGTATTTTACTTTTCGTGATGCTTCTGGGAATCGGATTCGCCGCAGCGGCGCATGGCGCTGAACCGGTGGAAATGGTCGTTCAAGGCGTGGAGGGGGATGTCCGTCGCAATGTGATGGAGGCTTTGACTTTTCCCCACGGTCTCATCAAAGACCAAAAAGTGGACAAAATCTGGCTGGAACGTTTTATTTCCCAGGCAGAGGCAAAAGTTTTGGACGCGCTGGAACCTTACGGCTATTATTCCGCCCGCGTTGGCTTCCAACTGGAAGCGCTTCCGGAAGAGCGCTATCGTCTGCGGGTAAAAGTGGATGCCGGTCCACCCGCGATTTTGTCTTCTGTTCAGGTCAGGATCAACGGACCAGGCGCGTCGGAGTCCTCCTTGACAAATCTTGCTTTAGCCTTTCCGCTTCGCAAGGGCGATACGCTTTTGCACCAATCCTACGAGGATGCCAAGCAATCTCTTTTGTCGCGGGCTTCCGATTTGGGTTATCTGGACGCGGCCTATGCGGTCCATGAAATTTCCGTGGATGAGGCAGCCAATTCCGCGGACATCCGGTTGGAGCTGCAAACGGGCGAGAAATATTTTTTTTCCGACATTACGCTGGAGGGCGCGCCCGATTATCCGGAACCGTTTCTACGACGCTACCTTGCCTTCGCGCCGGGGGATGTGTTTTCCTATGCCCGACTTGCCGAAACCCAGCTTCAGTTGAATAATTCCGAGCGTTTCCGCGAAGTAACAGTTTTGGCGGATAAAAAGCAGGCCAAGGAATACAAAGTGCCTGTAAGCATTGGATTAAAGCCTTTGCCGCAAAAAAGTTTGAGGCCGGGCGTGGGATACGGAACCGATACCGGAGCAAGATTTTCCCTGCGTTATCGAGACCTTAACGTTTTTCATCGCGGTCATGAACTGAATTCCATGATCTTTGTTTCCGAAAGGCTGCAGGGGCTTGCCACAAGCTACATTCTTCCAGGACGTGAGGATATTCGCTCGTTCACCTCCGCGCAGATCAATCTGCAAAGAGACGATCTTTCAACCTATAACAACCGGATTGTTTCTCTGGAACTGGCCAAAACAAGAAGTTTCGGAATAAGAAAGCAAGGTTCGGTTTATGTGAAAATTCAGCAGGAGGAATATACCATCAGCGATCAGGATTCTTCTTCGCACTATGTGCTGCCGGGCATCCGGTTTTCCGATAATGCGTACGACGGCATGGTTCGCCCCAGTCGTGGGTTCCGCTATGCCCTTGATTTGCGCGGCACCGGCCCTTTGATGGGATCTTCCACGCAATTGCTTCAGTTAATCGGCGAAGCCAGTCATCTTTTGCCTCTCCCCTGGCGTCTTTCCCTGGCCACCAGCACCAAATCAGCGGTGACTTTTTTTTCCGATCCCCTTTCCGATTTGCCTCCTTCTCTGCGCTTTTTTGCGGGCGGTGATCAGAGCGTTCGTGGTTACGCCTATCAGTCTTTGGGACCCACGGATTCAAAAGGCAATGTGGTGGGCGGCAAGCATCTTCTGTCCGGCTGCATCGAATTGCAACGCGCCATCCTGAAAGACTGGGCGGCTTCCGCCTTTTACAACGCGGGCAACGCTTTTGACAGCTTTTCCACACTGACACTTTATCAAGCGGCAGGCATTGGCGTTCATTACTTCACACCGGTGGGCGCATTGAACTTTTCCGTGGCCCGGCAAATTAACGTAGAAAATCCCGGTTTCCGGATTCATTTTACAGTAGGGTTTGAATTTTGAAACGAAGGTTAAAATATTTCTTTGCGGTTTTCGCGCTGTTGACGCTGTTTCTGTGCATGAGTCTGCCTTTCTGGATTTTCGGCTCGGCCCGGGGCGTGGAAACGCTTTTGAAAACCGTTTCACGCTATTCCAGCGTGCAAATTTCCGCGAAAAGAATTTCCCAAACTTCGGATCATTCGATCAATCTTGAAAATCTGACCTTTTCTTGGCCGCAGGGAAAGGTTCAAATCCGGCATCTTTTCTGGAATTATCATCCCCTGAATTTGCTGACCGGCCGAGTCAGCCTGCGACATCTGTCCGCCCGGGATGTGGAAATTGTCGATTTATCGCCGGAAAAGCCCCCTGATCTGCGATGGCCTAAGGCCCCGTATTTCATACAGTTATTTAAAGGCGACGTTCACGATTTCACCGTCCGCAATGTGACATATCGTCATCTGAAAAAAGATTCGGTTTCTTTCTCGGAAATTCATGCCTCTTTATTATGGGAAGATGCGCGGCTCCGCGTCAAGTCTCTCCGGTTGGCTTCCGCGCAGGGCAGGGTGACCGGAGACATTCTGGCCGGCTTTGGCTCTCCTTTGCTGGAAATCAATCTGGAAGCCCGTCCCTCCTCCCCTTTGGTCGGCATGGATCTATTTTCTTTGCAGGGGAAATTTTCACAGGGCAAATCCCCCCGTGAACTTATGGGAAACCTGGTTCTTCTGGGCAAGTCAAATCAAAAATCTCTCTGGCGTCTGGATGCGGATGCCGGAATGACGGCCACGGGCTTTCCTCTTTCTAAAATCCGCCTGCAACGATTGGGCAGGCCGGATTTGCTGACGGCGGAGGGTATGCTGACCGTCAGCGGCCCTCTGCCTTTTTTGAAGCTGAGTGCCAAAACGCAAGGCCTTGATCTATTTAATGATTTCAAGATTCCGCTTTCTCTGGCCGGAAGTCTGGATTTTGCCGGCACAATGAAAAATTATGAGGGGAAATTTTCTCTGGCCAACCGCTCTAAAAACTGGCAAGCGATCAGCATCAACGGCAGTTATGGGGGAAACGATCAGGGATTAAGACTGAAAATCGATCAGGCGCAAGCGCTGAAAGGCGCTTTGCAGGGCCAACTGAATATCGTCTGGCAAAAACAGGTTTCCATTTTCGGACATCTTTCAGGCAGCAATCTGAATCCGGCGGCCATAGACCGGAAATGGAACGGAGTGGTCAACTTTTGCGCCGCAGGCCAGGTGGATTTTGAAAAAGATCGTCCGGTGGAAGGGAAAATCGAAGTCACCCTTTTGCAAAGCCGACTGCACGGACGGCAACTTATCGGACAGGCACGCGCAACTTTTCTGGGCGAGAATGTGATGATTGAAAACATGATGCTGCAAGGGAAAGGTTTTCAACTGACCGCCGCCGGCGCAATTAAAAGCAGAGTGAATCTCAATCTCCGCATTGAAGATTTGTCTCGCCTGGTTCCGCAAACATCCGGCGTCCTTGCCGCATCCGGCTGGATGCGCCTGCATAACGGCAGGATGGGCGGTATCCTTTCCGCTTCGGGACGTCAACTGGCGTTCAACGGCATGACCGTTTCTTCGGCCAAATTGGAAGCGTCCATTGCGGATCAGGAAAATTCGCCTTTCTCACTTTCGGCCGTTTTGAAAGAACCGGGCTACAATGGCCAGAAAGCGGATTTGTTCACAGCCGAAGCAAAAGGCGCTTTGTCTTTGCATACGATTAACGCCTTTTTCCGTTCCCAAAAAACGAAAATTTCGGCATCCCTCACCGGCGCCTGGCGGCAAGGCAAATGGCAGGGCAATATTGCGCGTCTGGACGGAGAAGACGTCATCGGCCCCTGGAAACTTACCCGACCCGCTGCACTAACCATTACGGCAAACGACATTTTGACGGAGTCTTTAACTTTGACAGGCGGTAATGCCGAAATGCTCAGCCTTTCCGGTTGGTTCGCCCCTGCGTCAAACAGCGGTACTTTGGATTGCCGATGGACTCAGTTGAATCTTTCCCGCGCTAACCTACTGTTATCTCAATGGAATATCGAAGGAATCACTAGCGGAACCCTTACTATGAAACTTTTGCCCCAAAAGCGCCTGGAGATGACCGGATCCTTATCCGCCTCCGGAACGCTTCAAGCTCAAGGGCAAACCATCAATATCCGGCAAAGTTCTTTTACGCTGAATGCCGGGCAATCCGGCATTCAGGTAAAAGCAGAGATGATTCCGGCCGAGGGAGGAAGCATTCAGGGAGATTTTTCCTCCTCGTTTCCCGCCGGTCTGCAACTACCGGATAAAGGAAATTTCAATTTGGCCTGGCGGGAATTTGACATGACGCCCTACTGTGCCTGGCTGCCCGGTAGTGTAAAACTGGAAGGAAAAATGTCCGGAAGCGCCAGGGGCAGTCTTTTGGCAAACCGTCGCTTTTCTCTGACCGGTCAAACAACGCTTGCGGAATCCGGAATTTTGCTTCGGGGACAAAGAGGGGATGTAAAATTGCGACTGCGAAATGCAACTTTGCAATGGAACTGGCAAAATGAGACGCTTTCCGGCTCTGTGGCTCTGCGTTTGGCCAGACAGGGAAAAATTCAGGGGCTTTTCCGTCTGCCGGTTGCCGCTCACCTGCCGGTTCGACCGAATCCGACAGGAAATCTTGAAATGTCGCTCAACGGCCGTTTTCGGGAAAAAGGAGGATTAAGCTTATTATTTCCAGAGCTTGTGCAGGAAAGCCAGGGAGAGCTGGATGTGGCGCTCCGGTTGGACGGCCAATGGGATAATCCCCAAATTGGCGGTACGGTTCGGCTGACCGATGCGGGAGGCTATCTGCCGGGCGCGGGAATTACGCTGCAAAACGTCTCTCTTCTGGCTCGTCTGGATAAAAACGTCATCCATATCGATACCTTCCGTGCCACTTCCGGCAAGGGTGAAATTGTAGGCCAGGCGCTGGTCAGGATGAAAGGCAAAGAAGTGGAAAGTTATGAGGGCGTGATAAACGGCAAAAACTTTCAAACTGTTTATTTTCCGGAACTTCAAGTGCAAAGCTCGCCTAAGCTTTCTTTTTCCGGAACGCCGGAAAAGTTAACCGTGAGGGGAGAAGTATCGTTACCGACCATTCAGATTACCGGCGCCCAGCCCCGCAGTTCTCTCCAGGCAAGCCCGGATGTGATTCGGAAAGGAAAAAGGAAGGCAACCAACTCCTTTTCTAAACTGCCGTTCAAACTGGATGCGCAGGTTAAAATGATTCTTGGAGACGCAGTTTCTTTTCAGGCATCCGGCATTGACGCGCAACTGGGCGGTCAAATCGATTTAAAATTTCAGAATTTGGACAGTATTTCCGGCCGGGGAGAAATTCGGGTGGTTAAGGGCCGCTTCCGCACCTACGGCGTGAACCTGGATATTGTCCGTGGAAACCTGTTTTATGCAGGCGGTCCGATCAATCAGCCGGCGCTGGATATTCTGGCCCTGCGCAAGCTGGGCGACGTTCGGGCAGGTGTTACCGTCACTGGCTCGCTTCCTCATCCCATCATCAAGCTCTATTCGGAGCCTTTTATGCAGGACATGGACATCCTGGCCTACATCGTCCTGGGACATCCATTGGGTGGAAGCTCCGAACAGGCGGGACTGATGGCGATGGCGGCGGGCGCGCTTCTGACATCCAAACAGTCTGAACAGTTGCAACAACAAATCAGGACCCGCCTGGGCTTCGACACGCTGCACATTTCCGCGGATGTCCTGCAACAAAACGATTATATGGGCTACAAACGCATCGCGACATCACCGGACGGCAAAACGGCAAGCTCCACAACGGGCAGCGTTCCGGAAACGATGCTCGTTGTGGGCAAATATTTGACGCCGGATCTGTATATCAGCTACGGCCGATCGCTTTTTTCCGGCGGCAATTTATTTTTTCTGCGCTACAACCTATCCAAAAGCTGGCAGGTGGAGACGCAAACCGGACAGGAAAGCGGCGTTGACATCTATTATAAAATCGAGTTTCATTGAAAGGAAAAAGGGAATTTATGCAAACACAACCATTGGATGTTGTTCTTTCCGGCGGAACGCTTTTAACCATGTCCGCACAAATGGAAATCATTGAAAACAGCATCGTCGGCATTCAAGACGGCCGCATCGCCCTTGTGGGGAAAAACCGGCCTGTAACTGCGGCAAAACGGATTGACACAACCGGCTGCCTGGTCATGCCGGGCCTGGTCAATACACACACTCATTTGCCCATGGTCTGCTTCCGTGGTCTGGCCGATGACCTGCCGCTCATGGATTGGCTAAACCACCATATCTTCCCTATGGAAGCGCGTTTCGTCAACAAGGAAATGGTTTATTCAGGCGCGCTTCTGGCCATGGCGGAAATGATTCTCTCCGGCGCCACAACCTTTTGTGACGGCTATTTTTTTGAAAACCAGATTGCGGAAGCCACCCGGTCTTGCGGCATGCGCGCGGTGCTTTCTCAAGGCTTTGCCGATTTTGCCACGCCGGACAATCCCAAATTTGAAAAGATAATGGAAGCCGCGGATCGCTTTGTTGCGCGCTGGATGCCCCTGTCTCCAATGATTTCACCTGCTTTTTTCTGCCACTCGCCTTACACCTGTTCTCCGGAAACGCTGGTTAACGTGAAGAACGCGGCGCGGGAAGCAGGAATTCTCTACCTGACCCATCTTCTGGAAAACGAAAGCGAAATTGAAACGATCGAAAAACGCTACGGCAAAAAACCGGTGCGTCATCTGCTGGATCTGGGCGTTCTGGACAACCGGACCATAGCGGTACACTGTAACTGGATTTCCGATGAAGAAATGGACATTTTTGCCGACCTGGGCGTCGGCATTTCCCACAACCCGGTCAGTTCCATGAAACTGGCGGCGGGTATCGCCCCCGCGCCGCAAATGCTGGAAAAAGGCATTACCGTTGGCCTAGGCACGGACGGAGCGGCCAGCAACAACGATTTGGATATGTTCCGGGAGATGGATGCGGCGGCAAAAATTCACAAAGTCACCACGTTAAATCCCACCGTCATGAGCGCGGAAACCGTGATCAAAATAGCCACTCTCGGTGGTGCGCGCCTTTTGGGCCTGGATCACCTGGTCGGCTCGATTGAAACGGGGAAATTGGCCGATATCATTGTATTGGATATGAATCAGCCGCATCTGACGCCGCTTTACAATCCATACTCCCAACTGGTTTACGCCGCCCGAGGTTCGGATGTGATCACCAGCATCATCAACGGGAAAATCGTTATGGAAAACCGTCGCCTTTTGACCATCAACCTTTGCCAAGTCATGGACGAGGTTTGCCGGATTGCCGAGCGCATTCGCACGGAACATCCGGCTTGAGCATGATCTTGTCACCATGTTCTTTGTTCTTGACATCCGAATACAATTCCTTTAGTTCAAAATCGTCTAAAAACTGTCAAAATCACATTGAAACCAGATTTTCCATTAGATGATTTTGCTTTAAGCAACTGTTTTGCGCGTGATAGTAGTTAAAAAGGACAACCGTAACATGTTCTAATGGAAACCATTAGAAATAAACTATACATATTAACGTGTTATGGAGTGATGAGATGGAGAGGCAGCTTCAGGGTAACGGTTATACAGTCGGGTTTTCTAACAAAGAAGTTACAGCATGGGGTGGCATAGCACTGATGAAACAGATGCTGGATCGATTGCAGTTTCAGGAAGCTTTTTCACAGTTTGGTATACCGGAGCCATTATCCAATCGTGATTATGCGCCACGCCAGCTTATTGAGCAATTCATGGTATCGATCTGGTGCGGGGCATGCCGTTTTGCCCATGCGGAGATCGTGCGTCTGGATAACGTTTTATGCCGTCTCTTCGGATGGTCATGCGCTGCGGAGTTCAAAGCGATGATTCGTCTTTTCAATCGTTTTGACATACTGACCAACGAGCGTGTTCAGATGAACCTGTATCGCTGGTTGTTTGCCAAGCTTCCGGAGATGAAGCTTATCACGCTTGACCTTGATTCGACGGTGGTCACCCGTAACGGACAACAGGAAAGGGCTATAGGCGATAGTCGATAGGGTTGATGTCGTGCGGGGCTTTAGCCGCGCTGGTAGGATAATACGTAATAATATCGAGAGAATAAAGGAAGAATAGCCGATAACCGGCAGCTTTCACTTGATGAGAAGGTGCGCGGTGTGCATATCTTAAAGTAATGGTTAGCGTTTTATGATCCAGAAACTCTTGAACAGGTGTACCCAAAACATCGGCCAGCATTGTATTTGTTATCATTAGATTAACTAAAAGGATAAATGTATCAGATATGCCCAAAATAAGCAGAACAGAACAGGAAGTTGAAGAGGTCAGGGATAAGATCCTTGAAATGGCTTTTAAAATTCTTGTCAAAAACGGATATGAAGGTCTGTCAATGGCCAAAATTGGCGCGAAAATGAAGATGACAGCTGCCAATCTTTATAATTACTATGCCAATAAAGACGAACTTCTCATTGCTATTCACAAAAAAGCACACCTTATGCTTTATGAAAAGCTTCATGGCGCCGTTGAAATGGCCAATACGCCGCTTAATCGTTATCGGAATCTGGTTACCGCTTTTGTGGAGTTTGGCCTACAAAATGTTCGTATTTACGATATTATGTTCAATCGGATTGTCCGGCAGCATAGTGACTATATCGGTACGCCTCAGGAAGATCAATCCAACGATGAATTTCACAGTTCGTTGAAAGTATTATTTTTGGCCATACAAACCGTTAAGGAATACCGAGAAACCAGACCGGATTTACCACCGGTTGATCCAGAAATATTAACCCTGCAAAATTTCAGTATGCTGCACGGCGCGATTTCGTTGCACAATAATGGCATGTTGTCTCAAATAACCGATGATCTGGAATCTACGCTGAAGATCATTATCGAAAATGCAATATGTTGCGTCACCGGCTGATTTTTGAAGTTGCTTTTTCCATGCTGCCCGGTTTCCCCGTGTTGAAATATTATTTCAGCAACAGAAAAAAGAGGTCGCCTTTTTCTTTGAGCGAACCGGCCACCGCTTGCGCCTCCGGACCAAATCCGCAAAATAAATCAACACGCTTGGGTCCCTTAATGGCGGAACCCTTGTCCTGATTCAAAACGAAACGGGAAAAATCCACGCGAGATTTCACCAGATAATCGTCAGTGAGAACCGGTTTGCGCAGGCGGATAAATGCGAGCGCTCCCTGGGGATAATAGTCGGGGTCCGTGGCGATGGTTCGTCCCGGTGTTACCGGTTGGCCCAGGGCGCCGACCGGTTCTCTGTCTACCAGCCGAAAAAAAACATACCGCTCATTGTGGCTTAAAATCTCAAGGATTTCCTGGTTACTTTTGCTTTTCAGCCAGTTTTTAAATCCGCGGTAGGTGGTTTCGCTTCTGGAGATTTTTTTCTGATCCAGCATGTTCAGGGTCACAGAGCGAAACGGTCTGCCGTTACTCTGGGCGTAACTGACGGTGAGAATTTTCCCGTCGGGCAGACGGATTTTGCCGGAACCCTGTGTGTGCAACGAATGGAGTTCAACAGGATCGGACACCCAGAGCAGTTCGAGGTTTTTACCCTGTAAGGTCTGATCCATATCGATTTCCCGACGCGTGTAATAGGGCACAAACTGATTGTTTACCATCCGGCCGGTTTGGATTTCGTTTGCAGAAATTTTTTTTGTCACGATATCCGGCGGCGGCTTGTACAAAGGATATTGGTAAACATCTGTTCTGGTTAGAGAGCCTTCCAGAAGCGGTTCGTAGTAGCCGGTAAAAAGGACATCGCTGTTTTCCTCTGCCGCCGGTATGGCGAGAAATTCTTCGGCGATGCGCTTTTTCTTTTCTTCATTGCTTGCGCTGGATTGAAGAATGTTGCGGAATGTGGTTAAGGTTTCAATGATCTGTGTTGCGGTAAGCACCCGGCCGGCAAGCGGATATGACCGGTGGCGCCCCGGGCCGGAGTAATAAAGGAGACTTCGTTCAAGGGCCAGAAGCAGGGATTCGGAGTCCAGATCATCGTCGAAAGAAAGAGTTTCACCCTGATTCAGCGCCGGTTTGACGACCGGTGTCGAAATTTGTGGTTGATCAGTTGGAAGACTTGCACAGCCGGCGGTGACAAGAAGGATGCAGAAGAATAGAGGAATGATTTTGAAAGGTTTCATAGCTCGATCATCATTGCGATTTCGTCACAGTAATCGGGATATTTGGGGCAGCGGAAACAATCCGACCAGATTTTTTCGGGCAATGTGGACCGGGCGACTTCATGAAAGCCAATTTTCTGAAAAAAATCTTTTTTGTAGGTCAGAGAAAAAATTCTGAACAAATCCAGGGTGATGGCTTCTGAAAGACAAAATTCAACCATTTTTCGGCCGATGCCTTTTTTTCGGTAGGCTTCATCCACGTAAAGCGAGCGGATTTCGGCCAGATTTTCCCAGATAATATTCATCGCACAGATGCCGACAATTTTCTGCTCGTCTTCATCGTAATACACAATAAAATCCCGCACGCAATGGTACATGTCCATCAAAGAACGGGATAGCATTTCGCCTTTGGCCGCGGACAAATTAATCATGCGGTGAATGGTTTTGATGTCACTGATGCGCGCTTTTCTTAACATGCCCGCCCTTTCCTTGATCAGACGCGAGGCGCGCCGCTCTTGCGGCGGCAAGCATGGCACGGGCGTGATTCCGTGCGGTATCCGTCACGTTCACCCCACCCAGCATGCGGCTGATTTCTTCAATTTTATCGTCATGTTCAATCATTTCCACCTTTGTGGCGGTTCTTCCGTCAATCACTTGCTTGGCAACGCGCAAATGACGGTCTCCAAAACTGGCGATTTGTGGTAAATGCGTAATGCAGATGACCTGGTGACGCTTGGATATTTCTTTAAGCTTGCGACCAACGATTTCCGCGGTTGCTCCGCCGATGCCGCTGTCCACTTCATCAAACACAGATGTAGTTGCTGATCCCGTTTGCGATAAAACATTTTTCAGCGCCAGCACGATACGGGACAGCTCGCCACCGGATGCGATTTTATTGAGAGGTTTGGGCTCTTCTCCGGCATTGGCTGCAAGATAAAATTCCACATCGTCTCCGCCTTTAGGCCCGAAAAGGTTGTCGGATGGGGTGAAACGCCTCAGGAACCGCGTAATGAAGGAGGCGTGCGGCATGTTTAAGTCGGAAATTTCTCTGTCCACTGCCTGATTCAGGGATTCAGACGCCTGCACCCTTTGCAACGAAAGCGCGAGCGCTTTTTCACTCAATTCTTTCACAATGGCATTCTTTTCGAGAGTCAGTTGTGCCGATTCTTCTTCAATGCCGGTAACTTGACGCAGTTCTTCTTCTATCTCCCGTTTGCGGTTCAGTAACGACTCCATGGTTCCGCCATGTTTTCGTTTGAGGCGGTTGAGCGCGTCCAAACGCTCGTCAATTGCGGCAAGCCGCTCGGGATCAAAAACCAGTTTTTGTTCATAGTCGCGTAAAACCAGCGCCGCTTCCTGCAAAACTGCATAACAGTTTTCAAGATCCGTCACAGGGAAAATGAATTTGCCGTCTATTTTCCGGATTTCCCGGATGGCGGACAGAACGTCCTTGAGCTGGTCGCCGATACAGCCCTTGTCAGCGTAGAGCAGCGCGAAGGCTTTGTTGCTCCAGCTTGCAAGTTTTTGCGCGCCCGCCAGTACTTTTTTCTCGTCGGCAAGCTGATCGTCTTCTCCCTGAATGGGTTGGATTTCTTGTATTTCCCGAAGCTGATATGAAATCAGATCCATTTTGTCTGCGCGATGACGGCGCAGCTTTTCAAGCTCGTCCAGCCGGTTGATGATCTGCTGATAACGGTCGTAAACCTTTTCGTAGCCTGCGCGCACATCCAGGCAGCCGCCGAATTCATCAAGAATATCGATGTGGTTTTCCGCCCGGAGCAAGATCTGATGCTCATGCTGCCCGCAGATATTGATCAGGGATTCGCTGATTTGGGCCAGATGAGCCAAGGTGGCCAGCTGGCCGTTGATGAGCACTTTGTTTCTGCCGGAACGGGATATAATCCGGCGGATGACCAGTTCTCTGTCTGCGACAAATCCCATTGCCGCCAGGGTTTCCTGAAGCGGTTGGTTTCGGTCCGTACTGAACAACGCCTCCACGGTGGCTGTATCCGCCTGAAAACGGATCATTTCCGCCGTGGCCCGGTCTCCCAGAAGGAGACTGACAGCGCCGATCAGGATGGATTTGCCGGCGCCGGTTTCTCCCGAAATAATATTCAGGCCGTCATTGAAGGTAATGTGCAGTTCGTCAATGATGGCAAAGTTGGTAATGCTCAGTTCATGAAGCATTTTTTCTTTTTCCAGCTCCTGTCGGCATGCTGCCCCAACCCAGCTTGGAGCGCAGGATTTCTCCGTAACCTCGGTGCGGCGAGAGAACCAGCCTGGTATAATCTTTTGATTTTTTTATAATCATTCCATCTCCCGAACTGATGCGGTAGGATTCCTGGCCATCCAGCGTGATGGTTGCGCCGCTTTCTTTTGACCACATTGTAATTTGCAAAACGGAATTTTCCGGAAAAATGATCGGCCGGTTGGTCAGTGTGTGCGGGCAGATGGGATTGATGATGATCAATTCTTTGCCGGGAAATACGATCGGACCGCCCGCCGAAAGGGAATAGGCCGTTGAGCCTGTTGGCGTGGAGATGATCAGCCCATCGGATTTATAAGTGGTCAGATACCGGTTATTGATGGACGTTTCCAGCTCCACGATTCGGGAAAGATTGCCGCGATTGATGACCACGTCGTTTAAAACAATGCCCGATCCCAGAATCTTTTTTCCTCTGCGGATCTTCACGTCGAGCATCATTCTTTTTTCCGTCACAAAGTTGCCTTTCAAGATCAGATCAAGAGCTTCGTAGGTTTCGTTGAGGTTGACTTCTGTGAGGTATCCGAAAGTTCCCATGTTAATGCCGACAATAGATACAGGATGGCGGGCGACGTAGCGGGCGGTGCGCAGCATGGTGCCATCTCCTCCCAGCACAGCGATCAGATCGGTGCTGGAGGCCATATCTTCCAGCGGGCATCCTTCAATGCCGCCGATCGCCCCGGCGATGTTGTTTTCCAGGAATACTTTAATTTTCCTGTTCTCCAGCCATTGTTTCAATGTTCCGGCAAAAACGGCGATATTTTCTTTTTCAATGTTGGCGATGATGCCGACCTTTTGAATTTTCTTTTTCATCAGAAGGAATTCCCCCAAAGGACGCGTTTCGTAACATAAATTCATAAGGCTGTCTATGGATAATTTATTTGCGGATGATCACAAAGCCATTGATATTAAAAGATATTTTAGAATTCAAAATCCTTGACAGAGAAGCGGACGATAAGATACGTTGCTTCGGTGCGAGGTGAGAAGGATGGGTTTGATTAAGGGAAGTTTTTCATTTATGCAGTTTTCGGTGGAAGGCGGTCTGCCGCAGGCCTTTCCATCCTTTGTCAATGAACGGCTCAAGAGTAACTCTTTTCGGGATACCCGCAATTCAACAGAAGAAAAGCGAATGGGCTGGGTTTCGTTGACCGATATTCTGGATGCGGATTTCGAGCATGCCAATTATGCGCTGGGGGATTATCTGATCTTTTCCCTGCGGATTGACCGAAAGCAGGTTTCTCCCAAGGTGATGAAGATTCGCCTGATGGAAGAGCAAAGAAAATTTCTTGCCGAGCATGGAAAAACGCGGATTGGCAAATCGCTCAACGAGGGACTCAAAGAAAAAGTCAGGTTGGAATTGATGAGCAAAAGCGACCCGGTGCCTTCTTTCTATGATGTGCTATGGGCGGTGGGACAAAACAGGGTTTATTTTTCGTCCCTGTCCGAAAAAGTCGCAGATGACTTTGTGGACTTGTTCAAAAAGACCTTCTCTCTCCATTTGAAACGGATCCTTCCGGGTGAACATCTCAAAGCTTTGCAGAACAAGGCGCAATCGGAGGTGGCCGCAGAAGATCTTTCTTTGATCGGTCGGGAATTTTTAACCTGGCTGTGGTGTAAATCCGAAGAGCGAAATGGCCGCATTGCTTTGTCGAAAACCGAAGAGGTGGAATTGCATCTGCTCAAGCGGATGGCGCTGGAATCGGGAGAAGGAGAATATGCTGCGGGGGTTGTCTGTTCGGGGTTGCATGCCGAACTCAAAGAAGGAAAGGAAGCTATCCGTCAGGGAAAGAAAGTGAAGGAAGCGGGAATCAAAATTCATTGTGACCAGAATGAATGGGAGTTTCATTTTAAAGCCGACACCTTCTATTTTCAATCTCTGAAAATGCCTGTGGCGGACTGGCGGGAGGACCCGGAAGATCCGTCGGCCGCTCTTCTGGAGCGTATTTATCTGATTGAGAATGCAGTCAAAACCATGAACACCTTGTATGAATTATTTTTGTCTGTCCGGTTTTCCGCGATATGGCCGGAGAAGGAAAAACCACTTCTTCAAAAATGGCTGAAGAAGGAGGAATAAGAATTTTGCTGCGCGGAATCATAGGAACTTGTTTTATCGGCAAACAGGAAAATGACGGGGAAAACGGGTTTTTGGGGAAAATCTTCTTGACAAACCGGCTCGAATGATAAAAACTGCAGTCAAGACAATCATCAAGATCGTTCAAGCAGTTTCCTTCGATACAGCGTAGTCCCGACGGCGCGGCGGCGGGAAAAGATTAAACAAAAAATATAGGGGGGAATGGTTATGGATCAGATGCAGATCGCCAAACAGATGATGGAGTTTAATAAAACGGCCTTTGACAACAGTTTCAATGCCATGCTGGCTCTGCAGGACCAGACGGAAAAGCTGGTGTTGAGTTTTCTGGAGAAGGCGGCCTGGTTTCCTGACGAAGGAAAAAAGGCGATGAATGAATGGATGATGAACTATAAGAAAGGCCGTGAGGATTTCAAGTCTGCGGCGGATGAGAGCTATCGGAAAGTGGCGGAATACTTTACTCAAACTGAAAAGCAGCAAACGGCAAAAACAGGGAAAAATAAATAAACATAATGGAGGTGGAGATGGATCCGAAACAAATCGCCAAGCAGATGATTGTTTTCAATAAAACGGCTTTTGATAATAATTTTCGGGCGATGCAGGCGCTGCAGGAACAAACCGAAAGGCTGGTCGGCAAATTCTGGGAAAAATCACCCATGTTTCCTGAAGAGGGGAAAAAGGTTATCAATGACTGGATGACGGCCTATAAAAAAGGATGTGAAGACTTTAAAAATGTTGTGGATGATAATTTTCAAAAAGTAGAAGAATTTTTCAAGGAATCAAAATAGACCATTTCGGCCTGCCAGGAGCAGGCCTTTTTTTTAAGGAATTCATTTGCATGTCCCGAATGATTGAATGCATGAGCCGACCGGATTTTTATCCCCACCGGCCTACGACCGTTGAAATTTTTCAGACACACATTTCTTTTGTCTTTATCGCCGGCGATGATGTTTATAAAGTTAAAAAACCGGTTAATTTCGGTTTTCTGGATTTTACCTCGCTTGAAAAAAGAAAATTCTACTGCGAAGAAGAATTGCGCCTGAACAGACGCCTTGCCCCCAGCATTTACCTGAATGTAACGCCTATCACCCGGAATGAGCAGGGAGAGTTTTCGCTCAACGGTTCGCAGGAAGTTGTCGATTATGCTGTCCGGATGAAAAGGCTACCCCAGGAGGTCATGCTGAAAAATCTTTTGTCGC